>JAABUY010001761.1_pt1 | contig 27871 bp, 29 predicted proteins | sample 5560271 | NCBI WGS metagenome assembly JAABUY01 (sample SAMN10711886, study PRJNA513374) | rock metagenome | isolation source: Antarctica rocks | place: Antarctica: Victoria Land, University Valley | reverse complement strand
CCCGGTTTGACGCTAGCGTGCGGCGTGTCCGGAATACGGTAGGCCGTCTTCATCCAGAAACTCTGGTCTGGCGCATCCAGCACCTCTACGTCGGTCAACATCTTGACCCAGTAGGTCGAGTACCAGCTCGGTACGATGAGGCGCAGCGGGAAGCCGTTGAGCAGCGGCAGTTGCTCGTTGTTCATCTGGTAAGCGATCATCACCTCGCCGTCGCGGGCATGGTCGACGTCGAGCGACTTCATAAAATCGGGCGCCTCCGGCACCACCGGCTCATCGAGGCCGTTGAAGCGCACCGCCACGGCACCCCCCTTCACGCCAGCGCGGTCGAGCACGTCTCGGAGCCGCACGCCCACCCACTTGGCGTTGCCCATCGATCCGTTTGCCCACTGCGCGCCCGCGATCCGTGGCTCGAACAGCCCGCGCGAGTTGCCCGAACACTGGTTGACGGCGGCCAGTTCGACGCGCGGCATGGCCAGCACCTCGGCCAGCGTCTGGCTCAGTGGTCGATCAACGTGCCCCCGCACGGTCAAGCGGAAGGCGGCGGCATCGACGCTCTCGGGGATCACAGCCCAGTGCCAGCGCACGAAGAAGCGATCATTTGGAGTGAACACTCCCTGGTCGAACACCTCGAACGGCGTCTCGAGCAGCGGCGGCCGCGTGCGTTGCAGAATCATCTGCCCCTTCTGCGGGAAGGCGCCTGTCATCGCCCGGTTGCGGGGGTCGCTCGGTAGCGGCAAGCGGACCTCGGCGGCGCGGGCGGTGCCGAGTGCGAGAGCGCCTAGGCCGAACTGTCCCAGGACGGCGCGGCGCGTGGCCGGGCCGCCGAAAGTGGTGCGCCGCATATGTCCTCCGTCGCGTCAATCATCCGTGCAGGGACGTTAGGGGCTCGCAATCGTCCGATCCAACTGCGACTTCCGCACGGAACGATCTATTTATGTGAACGAATGTGCCTTCTGCGGCGCCTTGAGACGATGCGGGAGGGAATGCTCGACGAACGGGCTAGGACGGTCCAGCCCCAGCGCTCGAAGACGGCTCGAGCTTCGGACGAGGCGAGGTAGGTCGCGAAAGATCGCGATCGGAATGATCGCCGGGGGGGATGGATCAGGTCGCTTCCGCGTTCATGTCGTCCGGCACTGGCGGAGTTCGCGAATTAAATCTGGAAAGCAGCGGAATAAGCAGGGTTGCCGCGGCGTCTATCAGGCCGTCACCCCTCTGATCCGGAGCAGCGATGCCATGAAGACCGCCCGTCTCGCCCTCGTGCCCCTCGCCCTCGCGACCCTGTCCGCCCCCGCGCTGGCGGGCCCCGCAATCAATTTAGCCCAGGCCCATATCGCCGCCATCGCCAAAGGCGATGTCGCAGCCATCATGGCCACCACGGCCCCGAACGCGACGCTGCACTGGATCGGCGGCCCGCTCGACGGCACCTACGCCTCGGCCGATGCGCAGAAGCCGGTCTGGACCAAGTTCACAACGGCCCAGGGCGAGCAAAAGACGACGGTGTCCGACCTCACCGAGGCCGCCAACCCCAAGGGCGCCACTGTGATGGCCAACGTGGTCTTTGCCGGCAAGAACGCTGTCAAGGTGCGCTACGTGATGCTCTACACGGACGGCAAGCTCGTCGACGAGATCTGGCAAGTCGACCCCGACGGCAAGTACTGAGCCGTCCCACTGAACTCGCCGGGGATGCGTCATGCCGTCAAATCGTTCTCGAGTCTGCGCTCTGGCGGTGGCCGTCATCGTCGCGACGGGCCTTGGCCCTGCCGGGCCGGCCCTCGCCACCGCGGCGGCGGACAGCTTCGCCGCCATGATGGACACCGCCATGGCGACGATGGACCGAGCCATGATGGCGCCCTCTAGCGGGGATCCCGACCGCGACTTCGCCGCCATGATGATCCCCCACCATCAGGGGGCGATCGACATGGCCGTGGCCGAACTCCAGTTCGGCCACGACGAGACGCTCCGCCGACTGGCCCAGGCCATCATCGTCGAGCAGCGCCAGGAGATCGTCGTCATGAGCGACGCCCTGGCGAGCCTTTCGCCGGCACCGGCCGCCGATGCCGTTCATGCGCACGGATCCATGCCCGCCATGTCCATCAGCAACATGCAGAACCCGTCACCCAAAGGCCATTGAGATGAAGCTTCCGCTCGCCGCCCTGTTGCTCGGCGCCGCCGCATCGCTCGCCGCCATCGCCCCTAATGCCCAGGCCGGGCAGGTTCCCGGCCTCGCCGCGTCGCCCGACATCCCGATCAGCCATCGCGACCGCTTCTACACCTCAGACCAGTTCTCCAATACGGTGTCGGTGATCGACCCCGCAGACAACAAGCTGCTCGGCGTCATCCGCCTTGGCGACCAGACCCCGGGCAACCTGAGCCCGCTCTACCGCGGCCAGCTCCTCGTCCACGGTATGGGCTTTTCGCCCGACCACAAGACCTTGCTGGCGGTGTCGATCGGCTCCAACTCGGTCACCTTCATCGACACGGCCACGAACGCGGTGAAGCACACCACCTACGTGGGACGCTCCCCACACGAGGCCTTCTTCACGCCCGACGGCCGGGAAGTCTGGGTCAGCGTGCGCGGCGAGAATGACATCGCGGTGCTTGACGCCGCTACCTACGCAGAGAAGAGCCGGATCACGGTGCCGAACGGCCCCGGCATGGTGATCTTTTCGCCCGACGGCACCTACGCCTACGTGGTGTCGAGCTTCACGCCCGAGACCCTCGTGGTGGCGACGGCCGACCATACGATCGTCGGCCGCGTCGAGCAGGACAGCCCCTTCAGCCCCGACGTCGCCGCGACACCCGACGGCAAACAGGTGTGGTTCACACTGAAGGACGTCGGCCGCACGATGGTGCTCGACGCGAAGCCTCCCTTCGCGGTGCTGAAAACCATCGAAACCGGACCGATCACCAATCACGTCAACATCGTCCGCAACGCACATGGCCAGTTCGCCTACGTGACGGTGGGCGGCCTCAACGTCGTGAAAGTCTTCGACACCACCACCTTCGCTCAGGTGGCCGAAATTCCGACCGGCGCACTGCCCCACGGGCTCTGGCCCTCGGGCGACGGCACGCGGGTCTACGTCGGCCTCGAGAACGCCGACGCGGTCGCTGCCATCGACACGCTGACCAACACGGTAGCGGCGACAATCCCGATCGGCCAGGCCCCGCAGGGCGTGGCCTACGTGCCGGACGCGGTGCCAGAGGGTCCTGGCACCGCGAACCTGCAGCCGCTCGGCGTCGCCGCCAATGCCGCCCACCTCACGCTTGGGAGCTCGGGCGCCAAGGCCGACACCCAGGTGTCGCTCTTCGACCAAGGGCTTGTCCAGGTGCTCCAGGCCGCCGCGACGGGCCTCAAGCCGAAGCAGCCCTACGTGCTGGCCCTGGCCAACGACGCGAAAGGCACGGGCGCGCTGCAGCCGCTCGCCAGCTTTATGACGAACCCGGCCGGCGCCGCAATCGTCAACGCGGTGGGGCCGATTCGCCAAACCGTGACGGGCGACGGCGGAGCCACGAAGCGCTACTTGGTGATCGCGCCGACCGAGGGCGGCAATCCGGGATCCCCCGTCCAAGTGCAGCAGTAACGGCCCTAACGGGGGCCAGGAGCAGGGGCGATGTCGAGCAGGGTCGCGGCCGAGGTCGAGCCCCACATCTCGGCGCTGCGGCGCTACGCCTATGCGCTGACGCGCGACCACGCGGCGGCTGACGACCTCGTGCAGGACACGCTGGAGCGGGCACCACATCGGCGGCGACGCCTGCAATGAGCGCCGCGCCGATCGAGGGGGCATGTCTCGTCACGGAACGAACTCGGCGAAGCCGCGACTGGCATCGGCAGATCGGCCATAGATCGCGTGGCGCTCGGCGAAGCCCCGCAGCGCCACGGTGTCGATCAAGTCGACGGGAAGCCCGAGGCCTTCCACGAACTCGCCGGTGGCGAGGAGCGGCAGCCGGAACGTCTTGCAGAGCCGCTCGACGCGGCTCAACAGGTTGAGGTCCCTCCCGATCGCCGTGAAGTCGAGCCGGTCGCCACCGCCGATATTGCCGTAGGCGACGTCGCCGACGTGCAGCGCGACGCCGACGTCGAATTCCGGCCGGCCGTCGCGTTGCAGCAGCGCGAGCGCGGCGAGCCCCGCCTCGGCGGCCCGGAAGGCGGCCCGCCGCGCCCCGGCTTCGTCGGAGCCCTCGTCGAAGACCGCCAGGATCCCGTCACCGGTATATTTCAGCACCTCGCCGCCTTCGGCTTCGACCGCGGGCACGAGGGCGTCGAACATGCGGTTGAGGCTCGCCACCACGGCGTCGGGGGGCAGGCGGTCGGAGAGTTCGCCGAAGCCGCGGAGGTCGGTCAGCATCATGGCGGCCCGCATCGGGCGCAGGTCGCCGCGCCGCACCGTGCCGGCGAGGATGCGGCGCGCTGGATCGTCACCCACATAGGCCTTCAGCACGTCGATGAGCATTCGGTCCAACCCCTTCAGCTCGAAGACCAGGGAGAAGGGGTCGGCCAGCGTCGTCACGGCTGTGACGGCCTCGGGCGCGAAGCCCCCCGGCTGATCCGTGGCCCAGGAGGCCGCGCCCGTCCGCCCGCCCGAGGCCCGCAGCGGCACGATAAGATAGTGGGTGAGGCCTTCGCGCCTGAGTTCCTCCAGCATGGGGAACGGCAGCGGATCATCACCGTCGAGCCTGCACAGGAACGGCGCGCCGCTCGCCACAACGTGCTCGACGGGGTTGCCGTGGAACACGGCCGTCCCCTCGACGCCATGGCCGCGCCGCAGCTCGACCGTGGGTCGCCCGCGACGCCACACCCGCATCACCCAGCGATAGGCGGGGTGGAGGGTGGGTGCGTGGGTGGTGGCGCGGGCGAGCGGCAGGCCGAGGTCGATCAGCGCGGAGCTGAACTCCTTCAACAACGCCTCGGCGTCGACGGCGTCCCGGCCGGGTCCGGCGAGCCAGAGGGAGCCGCCGGTCGACAGGGACTCGTAGGACGTGGAACGGACTTCGGCTGCGTCGGTCATTGATGTCGTCCGAAGCGGGACGCAGTGACTGCGGTAGACAGGGGGCTTGGTCGATAGGCCATCTGAGACGTCGAATCCAGGTGCGTGAGGGTGCGCATGTGTCTAAGCGGTCGCCCGTGCCAGGTCTTTCGACAAAACCGCCCGCCGTGGCGGTGGTGAGCGGGCCGTCGTCACGACGGGATGGCGGGCACGCCAGGACGAGACCGCGCCGGCCGGATGTCCGTTCCCGTGGGTTGCCCGAAGCGGCGGCGCATCACCGTCCGGAAGCATCCGCAGGACGTCAACATAGCGGGCGGCCACCGACACGGAGGGCGACCGCGCCTCGTCCGCCGCCTGAACCGAAGGTTGCCGGACGCCCGCCGCATTGGCTTTCCAGGTCGACGCGGTCGCGAACATGCGGTTCATGGGGCCTCGTCGAAAAGGGGGCTTCTCTGAATCTAACCTCGATCGTCGGCCGCCCATCCGTCGCAGACGACCGAACGCCCGATCGGTGAATCGAGGTCATGCCCTCGGCTGACGGCCGCGCACCGTTTCGAGGAAGGCCTCCTCGGCGCGGCTGCGGTGCCGCTCCCGGTGGCGCAGCACCGTGAAGGCGCGCTCCGGCAGGGGCGAGCCGACCTGCACCAGAAGCCCGGCCTCGATCGAGGGCGCGGCGACCGAGGCCGAGATCGCCGTCGCGCCCAAGCCGGCCTCGACGGCCCCGCGCACGGCCTCGTTGGACGGCAGCTCATAGGCGATCGGCAGCCGGTCGAGCACGCCGGCTGCGGCGGCTGCGGCTTCGAAGATGGACCGCGTGCCCGACCCGCGCTCCCGCAGCACCCACTCGCTGTCGGGCCATGCGGCCGGCGTCACGGACCGATCCTCGGCCCAAGGGTGGCCGGGTGCCACGACCACGACGAGCCGGTCGCGGGCGACCTCCTCGGCGAGCAGCGCGGGATCATCGACGCGGCCCTCGACGAAACCGAGGTCGGTTGCCCCGTCCCGCACCGACTCGGCGACCTCGGCCGTGTTGCCGACCCGCAGGCGGACGTCCAAGCCCGAGTGGATGCGGCGGAAGGCGACGAGGTGGCGTGGCAGCCAGTAGCTCGCGATGGTCTGGCTGGCCTGGACGTTGAGCGTGCCCCGCTTGAGGCCGCTGAGATCGGCCAGCACGCGCTCGGCCGCCTCGGCGCGGGCCAGCACGGCACGCGCTTCGCCCAGGAACAGGGTGCCGGCCTCCGTGAGCGCGATGCCACGCCCGACGCGGTGGAACAGCGTGGCTTCGTGCCGACCCTCCAGGGCCGAGACCGCCGCACTGACGGCCGACTGGGCCATGTTGAGCGCCTCCGCGGCACGCGTGACGTGGCAGCGCTCCGCCACGGCCACGAAGATGCGCAACTGCTCCAGCGTCATGATCCTCGTTCCACTGCCTGCTCGCGCCAGATCCGGCGAGATCGCAGCATGGCCGGTTCGCCCGATCCAATGCATCGGATTTTCCGAGCCGGAGCGGCGCTATCCCCACCCCAGCGCGACAGCACGAGCGGCGTCGGGACGTCGAGTGGAAATCCTCTGAGATGCCGCCGAAGGTTTCGGGTCGCGGCTCGCCACGCGCCAGCCGAGACACGGCCGCGAAGCGCCCGAACTCGATCAACCGCGTCTTCTCCTCGTGGAGCTGCAGGCCGAACGCGGCCAGTCGCTCCTTGAGATCGCACAACATCCGTCGCGCATCAGCCGCCTTCCCGAACCCCATGACGAAGCCGTCGGCATAGCGCACGATCGTCACACGACCGCGCGCCTGCCGTCGGCGCCATTGATGGACCCAGAGGTCGAGCGCGTAATGCAGGAAGATGTTGGCCAGCAGCGGACTGATCCCCGCCCCTTGCGGCGTGCCCCTGTCCGTCGCGTACCACTCGCCGCTCTCGCTCCTGATCCACGTGGCCGATGTTCTCTCGCGGCTGGCTCCAGTTTGGCCCCCGCCCGCTCCGCCTCGCGCGCGGAAGCCCTAAATCGACCCCGATTAGACGTGGAAAGGTGTTCCGCTGCGCTGTCCCGGCGACGTATACCCACATGGGCACAGCTTACGGACAGAGCGTCACCCGGTCATCGACCCCCAATCGCTTCAACGGGGGAAGAACAATCCTCGGATATCCGGGGCAAATTTCAATGCGTATCAACGTCTGTCAGCGACGCGTGCTCCGGCCTTCGCTAGGGCCGGGAAGCCGCCCGACACATGGGCGACGTTGGTGAAGCCCATGCGCGTCAACGCCACGGCACCGAGCGCCGATCGGCTTCCCGACCCGCAAAACAGGATGAGCTTCTTGCCGCCGCCAAGGTCCGGCTTGTGGGTCGGGCTCGTTGGGTCGACCTGAAATTCAAGGAGTCCGCGCGGCACATGCACAGCGGCCTCGATGCGGCCTGCCTTTTGTAGCTCGTCCGGCTCGCGGAGGTCGACGAACACGACTGTCGGATCGCCCATGAGCTTCACCGCGCTGTCGGCCGAGAGCGTCTCGACCGTCTTGTTCGCCTCCGCGACCAGATCTTTCGCTGTCTTCTCCGTCATGATCGTTCTCCTTAGTCGTCCCAGGGTGCGCCTTGGAGCGCGTTGAGGGGAATCTTGAGGTAGCGCTTGCCATTCTGCTCGCGGCTGGGCAGACGCCCTCCACGGATATTCACCTGCAGGGACTGCAGAATCAGCTTGGGCATCGGCAGTTCGTGATCGCGCTTCTCGCGCAGGGCGATGAACTGGTCTTCCGTCGTCGCTTTCTGGAGATGCACGTTCATGGCCCGTTGCTGCGCCACCGTGCTCTCCCATGCTGGGTGGCGTCCGCCGGGCCGGTAGTCATGGCCAGTGAACAGGCGCGTCTCGTCGGGTAGCGCCATGATCCTCTGGATGCTGGTCCAGAGCGCGCGGGCGCTACCGCCCGGGAAGTCGGCTCGGGCGGTGCCGGAATCAGGCATGAAGAGCGTATCGTGCACAAACGCCGCGTCACCGATGCGGTAAGCGATGGAGGCGAGGGTGTGGCCGGGCGTGAATAGGACCTCGGCCTCGAGAGTGCCGATCTGGAACCGCTCGCCGTCCACGAACAGCCGGTCCCATTGCGAGCCGTCGGTGCGGAACTCCGCCGGGAAATCGTAGATCTCCTTCCAGAGCTTCTGGACCTCGACCACTTTCTCGCCGATCGCGGTCGGCACGCCGGTCTTCTCCTGAAGGCAGCCGGCGGCCGAGAAGTGGTCGGCATGAGGGTGGGTGTCGAGGATCCACGCGAGCGTATAACCCTCGCGGTCGATGTGAGCCAGCAGAGCGTCGGCGGAATGCGTGGCGGTCGCACCGGACTTGGGATCGAAGTCGTGGACCGGGTCGATGATCGCGCAGCGCTTCGTGTCCGGATCGGCGACGACATATTGCACGCTTCCGGTTCGCTCGTCGTAAAACCCTTTAACGATCGGTCGCCCCAGTAAGGACGTGGAACTCTGGCCTGACTTCGATGTCTCCCGTTTGTTCATGGTCTAACCTCCGGCCTTCCACGCCAGGACGCCGCGCACGGCGACGTAGAGGCCCACCAGGATGACGAGGCTCGCGAAGACGACGTTGAGCGCCCGTTTGCGACAGGTCAGCATCCGACCGAGCGCCGCCCCGGCGAAGCCCCCGGCCACGGCACCGACGACGAAGAGGCACGCCAGAGGCCAGTCGACCATGCCCGAAAGGGCGTAGCTGACCGCGGTCGCGGCCCCGAGGGCGCTGACGGCGACGAGAGACGTCCCGATGGCCGACGTCAGCGGCATGCTGGTCGCGAACATCAGGCCGGGCACGATCAGGAAGCCGCCGCCGATGCCGAAGAAGCCCGAGAACAGGCCGACCGCGACGCCGACGCCGAGCAACAAGGGCAGAAGCTTCGCCGCGCTCTCAAGGGTGAGGTGCACGTCGGGGTCACCCTTGGTATCGCGCCGGCGCAGCATGAGCCCGCCCACGCCGACCATCACGAGGCCGAACAGCGTCAGGAGCTTCTGCCCGTCGAGCGCCTTTGCGGCGACCGCGCCCAATACGGCGCCAAGGACACCGGCCGCCGCGAACACGCCCGCGCACCGCCATTTAACGTTGCCCCCGCGCCAGTGGGGAACGAGGTTGCCCAGGGCGCTCGCCGACACCGCGACGGCACTCGTGCCGATGGCGACGTGCGGAGAGGAGACGCCGACAACGTAAACGAGAAGCGGAACAGCGAGGATGGATCCCCCACCGCCCACCATGCCGAGGACCAAGCCGACGATTCCGCCCGAGCCTGTGGCCAGAACGTCCACCGGGATCATCACGCTTCAGCCCTTTGGCGCGCGGGCTTCGCCTTCGGCTTCGGCCAGTTTGCCGGCACCAGCCGAAACGACAGCATGCCGAGCGTCATGGCAGCGACGAAGACCAGGGCCTGCCAAAGTCCGAACGGGAGAAGCGTCAGCGCCGGGCCGGGGCAGAGCCCCACCAGACCCCATCCGATGCCGAAAGTCGCGGCACCCGTCAGCAGCCGGGGATCGAGGTCGCGCCGCGTGGGGAGGTCGAACCTCGAGGCGAGAAGCGGGGCACCGAGGCGCTTCGCGATGAGGTAGCCCAGGGACGACGCCGCGACCGCACCGGCCATGACAAGGGCTAGGCTCGCGTCCCACGGCCCGAAGACGTCCAGGAAGGCAAGCACCTTTCCGGGATTGGCCATTTGCGAGACCAGCAGGCCCAGGCCGAACAGCAGCCCCACAGCGAAGGCCGGAAGGATGCGGACCACGACCTAGCCTCCGATCAGGTGACGGGCGACGAACACCGTGAGCACGGCTGTGACCATGAAGGTCAGCGTCGCCGCCAGCGAGCGTGGCGACCCGCGCCCGATGCCGCACACGCCGTGACCGCTGGTGCAACCGGACCCAAGGCGCGTGCCGAAGCCGACGAGAAGACCCGCGGCGACCAGAAGGCCCGCCGACCCGGTGACGAGGACCGGTGGGAGATGGCCACCGAGGGCCGCGTAAAGCGGGGGCGCGGCGAACATGCCGGCCAGAAAAGCCAGTCGCCACCCGGCGTCGCTCGGACGGGGCGGAAGCAATCCGCCGACGATGCCGCTGATGCCCGCGATCCGGCCTGCGAGGATGAGGAACAGCGCCGCGGCGGTTCCGATCATGGCGCCGCCGATCAGGGCGGAGATGGGCGTGAAATCATGCATCTTGGGTATCCCTGCCGGCAACCGCGTCGACCTTCCGGCAGAACAGCCCATGCAGGGTCGCGAAGAGCTGCTCGATGCGTGGGTCGGCGATGCGGTACCAGATGGTCTGGCTCTCGCGGCGCGTCGTGACGATGCCCTCGTCTCGCATCCTGGCGAGGTGCTGTGACAGGGCCGACTGGGACAGGCCGACGGCTTGCGCCAGCGTGGCGACATTGGCCTCGCCCCATTCCACCAGCTTGCACACGATCATCAGCCGCCGCTCGTTTGCGAGCGCACGGAGGATGGCGGCGACCTCGGCCGCCTGTGAATGAAAAGCCGCAATGTCGGGTGGGAGGTTGGCCATGGAGGACGTCATACCTATTAGGTGTATCTAATTTAGATGCCTCTAATGTAACTGCAAGAGCCGCACCGAGAAAAAGGCCGAATGCGGTCTCGATCATTACGCCGCCGGTCTCGCCGATCACCGGGCCGAAGAGGCCATCTGGGTGTCCAGGGTCCGTCGGAGGTCACGGAATGCACTTGGCCGCCGCCACCACAGCTGTCCGGTCTGCGGCACCGTCGCTATGGCTTCGAGCGCGACGTGGCTGCGGGCGGGCATCGAAGCTTGTCGCAACGCTGGACCGCCTCGACGATCGCCGCCATCGTGCGGGGGCCTGGATAGCCCAGCACGCCATAGGCATCGATGGCGAAGGCCGGGGTAATGGCGAAGCCGAGATCACGGGCGCGTTGCGCCTGAGCCTCAACGACATCGGCGATCACCGGCTCCGCCGCGGCGGCCGAGATCGCGGCGGTGTCGAGACCCAGGTCGCCGGCGGCCCGTAACGCGCTTGCGGCGGTGGCGGGTCCGGGCGTGCCGAGCATGCGCTCGTGGAAGGCGTAGGTCTTGTCCGGCCCATGGGTCTTCAGAACCGCCTGTTGGACGCTGGCGACCTGCACCGACGCGCGACCGAAGACAGGATTGTTGACGAGTCCCAGCTTCAGGACTGGATCGCTCTTCAGCAGGGCCGAGAAGTGCGGCGCGGCAGCGCGGCAATAGGGACAATTGTAGTCGAAGTACTCGGTCAGGATCGCTTCGGGCGCCGACGATCCGGCCCACACCGTGCCTCGGACGTCGTCCCCTGCGAGTTCGGCCGGCAGTCTGAAATTCGCTATGGCTTGGCCATCATCCCCCTTGATGGCGAATAGCCCGTCATCCTGCGCCAGCGACAGGCGGCTCGACAGTCCGAAGAGCCCGACAGTGAGTGCGGCGGAGACGAAAGTGCGGCGGAAGACGATCATGGTCCGTCATGGCTCCATTAGGTCGAGACTGCTGCAGACGGCAACTCTGCCACGGTGGGCTTGCCATGCCGGCGAAATGGGCGTCCGCCTTCGCCATGAACGCCATACCGCCGAGCGTGATGACGCCACCCTTTCGCATCTGCGCCACCGGCAGACCGGAGAATCGTCTCCCAGAAGCTCCTGCCCTTGTAGTCGGGATGCTCCGCCTGGAAGGCGTGCACGAAAGGCGCCACAGTGAAGAAGTAATCGCGGCCAACGAAGAACACGAGCTTGGGATCGGATAGATCGCCGTGGGAGTCGGCCAGCAGTTCGAACTGGGAACCGTGAACGCGAGCCCGCGATCGATGGGGTCACTGTTGGCGCCGTGTTGCCATGGCGGGAAGATTTCGGTCGCGGCCGGATCGGCCGCACGGTCCGGTGAACGCGAGGGCGACGGTGAGGAGTGCGCCGCCGCTTGGTGGAAGATAGCGGTCCTTGCTGGTCATCGAGCCGCCCTCACTTGGCATAATGAAAGCCGACTTGCTGAAGCTCGGGCACGGTCCCGACGGCACCCGGCGTCAGCACCACGCCGGGGACGAGGTGGTTGGTCAGTTCGGCCGCGAGTGCGTCGTGGGAATGTTTGTCCGGATTGATGTCGTGCGCGATGAGCGCGGCTGCTTGCTCCCAGATCGCGTTGTGACAGGACATGAAGACGACGCCGCGCTGCTGAAGCGCCGGAATCGAGTTGTTCTCCGGAGAGAACACGCCGGTCGGGTCCTCGTAGTTGGCGCCATCGGCCGAGGCGGCCTTTTTCACCTGCATCGGCGTGTTGGTCTTGAACTTGTCGCCGGCCAGCTTACCGATCTGGTACTTGTCCCAGATCGCGGCATCGTAGAGCGCGAGGTGCGCCGTCCCGCGGGTCGCCGAGGCGATCAGGAAATCGGGATGCCCGAAGCCCCAGACCTGGGTGTTCAGCACGTTGCGCATGAGGTTCAGCCAGGGCCCGCCGATGTCGGTGTTGTCCCACACCTGCTTGGTTACGGGCTTGTAGGCCAGCACCTCGTTCAGGGCTTCGCTGTCCCACTGGTCAGGCGCGTTCAGGATCATCGGGACGGTTTCGAAGTCGCGCCGACGCGGCGCGCGCTCGAGCCGCTGCATCAGGTCTCGCAACGCGGTCGCACCCGAAGGGGCTAGCGAAGGTTCTCCCCACGCCGCGGCCCATGCAGCGGTTGGCGGGTTTGCAAAGGTGGCGCCGGCCGCCGCCACACCCAGGCCGAGTCGCAACGCCCTGCGGCGTTCATGTGAAATAGCCATCCTGAAACTCTCTCCCTTTCGTCCGTCATTGTCCGTCACGTCCGCCGGGCGCCGCGCGTCCGATACGCTCCGAGCTGTCGATCCCCGGTCGCGCGGTGCTCTGACCGCGGGACCTCACGGTGGAGGCGAGGCGGTCCACCCCCATTTGGCGAAGATCGCGGCCGCTTGCGGTGAGGACAGGTAGGTGAGGAATCCTTTCGCCTCGGGCCGATCCAGGCCTCTGCGGGTCAGGGCAGCCTCCGCGTCGCGGTAGATGCGATATTGGGGCTCGATTTCGATCCGGTCGGCGATCCTGGGACTGGCGGTCTGCCGGATCCCCCAGGTGAGCCAAGCGTCGAGGACCTTGTCGCTGTCCCACGCCTTCTTGGCGTCGGCGCTCGTCTTCGCCACCGTCGTGACGTTCGACCGGAACATCCGGACGGTCCGGATGTCGCCCAGGCGACCCGCGACATCTTCCCACAGACCCTGCTGCCCCGAGCCGTCGACCACGAGGATGCGGTGCTCGGGCTTGAGCAGGTCGGCGATGCCGGCGATGTGCGCGGGATTGCCGGGGCGGACCAGGATGGCGGAGGCGCGCAGGTAAAGCGGCGTCACCGTCGCGGCGTTGAGGTCCGGCAGCGCCGCCAGGAGATCGGACATCATGGCCTCGGAGCCGCTGAAGACGAGGTCGGCGTCGGCCTTGGCCTTGTCGATCCACTGCGGCGTCGGGCCTGCCGTCACCTCCACATGGACGTCGTTCGCCTTGCCGAAGGCCGCCGCGGCCTCCTTCATGGCCGGCAGCGGCCCACCCGGCCCGTAGACGTGCAATGTGCCCGCCGCCTGAGCCGAGGTGGCGCCGAGCCACGCGATGACGGTGGCCCGAACGATCGTCCCCGTCGCCTTGCCGACGGGCTGCCCCAGCCGGGCTCGTGCGATCCGCCGTCGGATCGATCATTGGGGACCCCGAGCGCGGGCGTCGGCCACGGTCTTCCTGAACCCGTCGGCGTCGAGAGCTTCCGCGACCTTGTAGGGACCGATGAGATAGACGGGCGTCCCCTGCAGGCCTAGGGCATCGGCCTGCGCCAGGTTGCGCGCCAGCAGGGCCTTGATGTCGGCCTCATGTTTCTTCAGGTCGGCATCAAGCCGATCCATGTCGACACCGGACTTGTGGACGGCGTCGAGCATCGTCTCCTTCGGGATCTTGCGCCCGGGAATGGCCATCAGCGCGTCGTGCACGGCCTCGTATCGGCCCTGGTACTGCGCCGCGAGCGCCAGTTGCGCGCCGTAGACCGAGGCCTCGGACAGGATCGGCCAGTCCTTGTGAACCAGGCGGATATGGCCGTCTGCTGAGACGACCTTGTCGAGAGCGGGTTCGGCCTGCTTGCAGAACGGACAATTGTAGTCGGTGAAGGCCACGATAGTGACGTCGCCCCTGGGATTGCCCGTCACCGGTGCGTCCGGATCGTGGAGGATCGCCTGCAGGTCGATCTCGGCGGCCTGGGCCGGGACCATCGGCGCGAGCGCGGACGAGCCGAGCGCGAAGAGCGCCATCGAGCAGAGGGGGAGAACAAGGCGAAGGCGCACGTGGAGCTCCGTGTGGAGGTGGGGGCAACAGGGCACGATCCGGTCAGGATGGCGTTCCGGCGAGCGTGAGGGCGTGCTCGAACGCGGGCTTGTCGACCTCGCCTACGAGACGTGTGTCGGCGATCTCAGCCCCGTCCCCCGGCGTCAGGAACAGCAACGTCGGGGGTCCTACGACCCCAAACCGACGCATGAGGGATTGGCTGTCGGCGTCGGACGCGGTCACGTCGGCGCGGATCACCGTGGCTCCCTGGAGCCGCGCCCGAACAGAGGGGTCGGCCAGCACGTCGCGTTCGAAGGCGCGACAGGACGTGCACCAGGCGGCCGAGTAATCGACCACAATAGGCTTCCCGGCCCGGCGCGCGGACGCCAGGGCCAAGTCGAACGCCAACGGCGAGGAAACGGCATCGGCCTGGGGTGTCGGCGAGGCCTGCGGGGGCGCGCTGGCCACGAAGGCCAGCGGCCGCAGCGGATCGGAGGCACCTGCGGCGAAGCCGACCAGGAGTGCGGCGCCATAGACGACGCCGACGATCCCAGCCCCCTTGCCGACCCGGGCGACCGGGCCGCTCGAACCCGACAGCGGCTCCAGCGCGCCGAGGAACACGCCCGTGCCGATCGCCAGCGCGGCCCAGAGCGCCAGCGGGACGGCGTCCGGCAGGACGCGAGCCACCATCGTGATGGCCAATCCGAGGAACACGACGCCGAAGGCCTGCTTGACGCGGACGAGCCACAGGCCCGATTTCGGCAGCACGCCGGCCCCGAACGTCCCGAAGGCCACCAGCGGCAGTCCCATGCCGAGCCCCATGGCAAACAACGCCGAGGCCCCGCGGACCACGTCTCCGGTTCGGGCCACGTAGATCAGCGCCGCCGCGAGGGGTGGGGTCACGCAGGGACCGACGATCAGGGCGGAGCCGAAGCCGAGCGCCGCCGCCGACGCGAGCCCGCCGCCTCGCAGCTTGCGACCGATCCCGGGTGTGCCCCGCGACATGAGGTTCGTCCAGGCGGACGGAAGTGGCAGCTCGTAAAGGCCAAACATGGACAGCGCGAGACCCACGAAGACGAGGCTCGTCAGGCCGAGCACGAGCGGGGTCTGCAACGCGGCCTGCAGGTTCTCGCCCGACCACGCGGCTGCCACGCCGAGAGCCGCATAGGCGAGGGCCGATGCCATCACGTACGCGCCCGACAGCGTGAAGCCGCGCGCCCGCGTCATCCCGGCTCCCGAGCGCGCCAGGACGCCGGACAGGATCGGCACCATGGGGAAGACGCAAGGCGTGAGGGACAGGAGCAGGCCGAAGCCGAAGAAGGCCGCCAGCATCGGTGCCACGCCACCGGCGAGCGCGCTGGACGCGGCCGGGATCGTGTCGACGTTCCTAGGGTATGAGGCCGAGGTGGCCGGTGAAATCACCGCAGCGACCGGAGCGGACCACAGGTCGGACGCGACAGGACCGACGGTCTCCTGCTTGGAGACGGCAAGCGTCGCAGGATCGACGACGCGCGTCACCGGCGGATAGCAGATGCCGCCTTCCGCACAGCCCTGGTAGGTGACGTCCAACTCCCCCGACGCCGGCAGGTCCTTGGCGGCGATCTCGACGTGCGCGGTGCCGCGGTAGATCTCGGTCGGACCGAGGTTGGGATCGTCCTCCGTCACGCCCGGCGCGATGATGAGTGGCACCGCCTCGCCGGCCGTGGTCGCCGCGGCGAAGCGGTCGCGGTAGAGGTGGGTCTTGGGCGCGATCGTCCAGTCGAGTGCGAGCGCCCCGTCCGGCCCGCGGGCGGCCCGCAACTGGAACTCGTCGTCGGCGGACGGTATGGCGCGGGCTCCCGCCATCGCGGCCGGCGCGATCAGAAGGGCGAGGGCGGCCAGGACTATCGGGCATAGGTTGGAGCGCATCGAGATCATTCATCGAGGGTGACGGCCGCTCCTCCCAGCCGCAGCTTAAGCCAGCCTTAAGGCGAACGGTCGAGGAGGCCGAAGGGAGAACCACATGCGCATCTTGGTCGTGGAGGACGACACCATTCTGGCCGACGGCATCCGGGTGGGGCTCGGGCTCTCGAACGCGACCGTGGAGGTCGTGGTCAACTGCGCGGACTGCCGTTGCGCTCTGACCACCACGGCGTTTGACGTCGTCGTGCTCGACCTCATGCTTCCGGACGGATCGGGCCTCGATATGCTGCGCGAGTTGCGCGCGGGGGGCGACCGCACGCCCGTCGTGCTGCTGACCGCCCGGGACGACATCGCGGATCGGATAAAAGGTTTGGACGCCGGCGCGGACGACTACGTCGGCAAGCCCTTCGACCTCGACGAACTCGCGGCCCGTGTTCGCGCCGCCGCCCGCCGCGGTCTCGGCCGTGCCTCGCCGTGCCTGGACTGGGCCGGGATCGTGCTCGAACCGGGCCATCTCGCGGTCACCAAGGGCGGCGTTCCCGTGCAACTGTCGCGTCGGGAGTTCACCGTGCTCGAAGCCCTCATGGAGCGGCCGGGCATGGTCCTGTCGAAGCAGGATCTCGAAGCGCGGCTCTATGGGTGGCAGGAGGAAGTCGAGAGCAACACGGTCGAGGTGCACGTCCACCATCTCCGGGCCAAGATCGGTCGCGACGCCATCGAGACCATCAGGGGCCTCGGCTATCGCATGCGGGCGCCGTCGTGACCTCGCTGCGCTTTCGCCTCTTCACCATCCTGGTGGCCGCGACGGGACTCATCTGGCTCTTCGCCGTCGCCTGGATCTATCTCGGGACGCGGAACGAACTCGAGCATGTGCTCGACACCCGGTTGCAGGAAGCGGCCCGGATGGTCGGCTCATTGGTCACCAACGGCGAGATCGCGACGGACATTTCGCGCGGTCAATCCGGCATCCCCCGTCCCGAGCCCGCCAGCTACGAGCGCCAATTGTCCTGCCAGATCTGGTCGCTCGACGGCCATCTTATCGCCCGGTCAAGCGGCGCGCCCGGCGACAAATTGAGCGATGGACCGGCCGGGTTCTCCGAACGCACGGTCGACGGAGAGTTGTGGCGCGTCTTCGCGGTCGAGGATCTCGCAAAGGGCGTCCGTGTGCTGGTCGGCGACCGGCTCGGCCTGCGGGACAGGTTAGTTCGCGACCTGGTCGAGGGACTGCTGGTTCCGGCCGTTACGATCGTGCCCCTGCTGGCCCTGCTGATCTGGATGAGCCTCGGGCGCGGGTTGCAACCGTTGCGGAGCATGGCGCTCGAACTCCAGGCGCGCGACGCGGACGACATGGCACCGGTGGACGCGCGCCACGCGCCGCACGAGGTCCGGCCCCTGGCCGAAGCATTGAACGCCCTGTTCGGGAAGGTCGAGGCGGCGCGGCGCCACGAGCGCGAGATGACGGCCTTCGCGGCGCATGAGCTGCGCACGCCGCTCGCCGGCTTGAAGCTGCAGGCCCAGGTGGCGCTGGCGGCTAGCGAGCCCGACACCCGCGACCGGGCGCTCCGCCAGATCATGGCCGCGGTGGACCGGACGACGCGGCTCATCCGGCAGCTCCTGGCCATTTCGGCGCTCGACGCCGAGGAGGCGGGACACACGGTGACGACGCCGACCGCCGTCGGCCAGCTTCTGCGGACCATCGTGGAGGCGGACAGAAGTTTCGCCGCGCAGATCGTAATCGACCCCGCACTCGAGCGCCTCGCTCTGCGAGTCGACCACGACCTTCTCACCCTAGCGCTCCGCAATCTCCACGAGAATGCGGTAGTGCACATGCCGGATGGGGGCCAAGTGCGGTGGGGCGTGAACGACCGGGACGACGGCGGCGCGACGGTGTTCGTCGAGGACGAGGGACCGGGGATCCCGGAGAACGAACTGTCCACCCTCGGCCGGCGCTTCTTCCGTGGGCAGAACAAGAGCGCGTCCGGCAGCGGGCTGGGACTGGCGATCGTGACGCTCGCCTCACGGCGGATCGGCGCCGTCTTCACGCTGCGGAACCGCCGGGATCGCGTCGGGCGAGGGCCGAGGTCGCATTCCCGCCCTCGGTCCGGGGCAGCGGCGGTCAGATAGCCGCGTCGTAACCCGCCAACGCGACCTCGCAGCCCGTTCCCGTCAAAAGATGGAGCCGCAGTGCGTCGATCGGGAAGGTTCGCAGGAGGACACGGGTCCGAAGCACGACGGACTCGATCCGCAAACCCGTTCGAGCCGGGGCATCGTCGAAGCTTCTCCGCCGGTTCACCCGGCTGACGAACGGGTTTTCCAAGAAGGTCGAAAACCACGTCCATGCCGTCGCGCTGTTCACGACCTATTACAACTTCGTCCGCGTCTACAAGACGCTTCGGGTGACGCCTGCCATGGCGGCCGGCGTGTCCGATCGGCTTTGGGAGGTTGCGGACATCGTTGCCCTGGTGGGATCTGCGGAAGCGCCCGCGAAGAAGCGGGGGCCGTACAAGAACCGTGAGCACAAAAGCGCGTTACTGTAATGCGCGAGCAACCTCTTTCAGTCCAAACATCGCTTGTTTCAGATCCTCGACGTATGACACCTTGGAACCACAGCTTGTTCGAGAGTAAGTCGTGATAGCGAACCAAATCATCGCCACAACAAAAAGCCGGTTCAAAACGAAGGAAGCCGTCCATTTAAGCATGATCGTTTCTCACATTGGCTCGGTGAGCTGAGCAACACGCCTAGCCAGTGTATCTCGATCCGCTTCAAGCTTTTTGATGCGACGGGCAGTCTCGATCGAAATGATCTTCCCTGCATCATCGTCGCAGAAGACCACGCCAATCTCCTTTTCATTGCGCCAAATCATGCGTGCGCGACGGCTTTCCCCTTTTTGCTGAACCATGAGATCGAACTCGCGCGGAACCGCGACGGTGCTTTCGATCGCAACCCTTGCCCCGTTCTGAGACATGTTACGGACGATGCAATCCATGACGGAACACCGACCGTTGAAGGCGATTTGACCTCCCAGATATATCCGTCCTCTAAGGAACGAGCGGCGCTCTTGCATTGTAAATCCTCCTTTGACACAGCGGACGACCGCTACGGTCAAGGGAGCAAGCGAGATGCCAACGCGCGCCCGCTTAGGGCGAATCGGGATTACGAAATTCAAATGGGCCCACTACCCAAAAGCCTGAGTGGGGAGCCAAGCTGCCTAGGCGAGGTGTACCCTCTCGGCCCACTTGTTTCTCCACGGCTACGCAAGAAGGCCGGCCCTGAGCCGTTCTGCCAACGTTCAATGTGTCGGTACTCGATCCGGAAGCGGACCGTCTCGCTTTCACCCGCTCCGGCCAGTCGCCCGATCAGCGCCGAACGGCCGCTTCGGATCAGCGCCGCTCGTCACTCAAGCGACCGTAATGGGTCCCGTGCAGACAGGGGCGCGCCAATCGTGCTCAAGCCGCTTCAGCCCGCTACGTACATGAATTGCTGCTATAGAATTCGAGACCGACGCGAGCATTTCGAGTGCGTCGACTGTTTTGCGCTCTCGCTTCGAACGGCTGATTATGATGCGACGTCGTGACTTCGTTGAAGGCCTTGCTCTCGCGATTGCTTGTGTTCCGCTCTCAGTTCGAGCGCAATCCGAGGATTGGCCGGGCATTGAAGCCAGGGCGCGTGGACAAACCGTCTATTTCAACGCATGGGGCGGTGATCCGCAGAGCAACGCTTTTCTGGACTGGGTGGCCGGAGAGGCGAGGAGCCGGCACGGTGTCGACCTCGTCCATGTCAAGCTGACCGACACCGCCGAAGCGGTGACCCGGGTGCTGGCGGAAAAGACGGCCGGACGCTCGACCGGCGGATCAGTCGACCTGATCTGGATCAACGGACCGAACTTCGTCGCTATGAAGGATCAGGGTCTATTGTCGGCCCCGTTCGCGATGACGCTCCCGAACTGGCGTTACGTCGACCAGCACAAGCCGTCCAACCTCGTCGACTTCACGGTCCCGGTGAACGGGATTGAGTCGCCGTGGCGGATCGCCCAGGTAGTTTTCGTCTATGACGAGGCCCGTACCACACTGGCCGGTCTCCCGAAAACAGCGCCCGCCATGCTCGATTGGGCGAGCGCTCATCCAGGGCGACTGACCCACCCGAACGTGAGGAACTTCCTCGGGGCGACGTTCCTCAAGCAGGCGCTCGTCGGCTTCGTCGGAGACCAGGGCGTCCTGCAGCAGCCTGCGACCAATGCCAGCTTCTCGACCGTCACCGCACCTTTGTGGACCTGGTACGACGCCTTGCGGCCGCATCTCTGGCATGGCGGCCGTGACTTCCCCGAAACCGGTGCCGCGCTGCTGCAGCTCTTTGCCGATGGCGAGATCGACACGGCCATCTCGTTCAACCCCGCGGAAGCCGCGAACGGCATCGCCAACGGCACGCTGCCCAAATCGTCGCGCATTTACGTGCTGGACGGAGGGACGATTGGGAATACGAGCTTCGTCGCGATCCCCTTCGACGCTGCCCACCCGGAAGGTGCCAAGGTGATCGCCAACCTGCTGCTCGCGCCCGAGGTCCAGGCCCATGCGCAGGATCCGGCCGTTATGGGCAGCTTCACGGTGCTCGATCTCGCCAAGCTCGACCCGGTGCAACGCACGCCCTTTCAGAAGGTGGACAATACGGTCGGGATGCCGACCAATGCCCAACTCGGCGACCCGCTGCTGGAGCCGCACCCCTCGTGGATGACGCGGATCACCGCCGAGTGGGAGCGGCGGACCAGCCCCTAGCCGCCTGCCATGCTGAGATGGATGCCATCCCTCACGGGCCTGCTTGTCGCGGGGCCGGTCATTGCTGGGATGATCTTCACCGCTCTTCCTGCCTTCGACGTCATGCCGTCGCTCGGCCGGACCCATCCCTCCCTCGCCGGATGGACCGTCCTGTTTCAGATGCCCGGCTTTTCGACGGCGTTGCGGCTGACCCTGGTGTCGGGCCTAGGCGCTACACTGCTGTCCTTCGGTCTGGCGGTGGCGTTCTGCGCCGAAGCTCTGACCCGTCCCGGCTGGCGGTGGCTTCGCCGGCTCCAGACGCCGATCCTCGCCAGCCCCCATAGCGCGATCGCGCTGGGCTTCGCCTTTCTGATCGCACCGAGCGGTTGGACCGTCCGGCTCCTTTCCCCCTGGTTGACAGGCTGGACCTTGCCGCCTGGAGACCTCGTCACCCTCCGTGATCCCTGGGGCCTGTCGATGGTGCTAGGCCTGACCTTAAAGGAAACGCCTTATCTGGTGCTGATGATTGTTGCGGCCTCGGCCCAGGCTCCGGCTCGGTCGCTGATGGCCGCTGCGGGTGCGCTCGGTGAGAAGCGCGCCGCCGCATGGATCAAGGTCGTGTTCCCCTCGATCTACCGGCAGGTCAGGCTGCCTGTGCTGGCTGTCCTGGCCTACTCGCTATCCGTGGTGGATGTCGCCTTGATCCTGGCGCCGGGCAATCCGCCGCCCCTTGCGGTTCTCGCGGTCCGGTGGCTAACGAATTACGATTTGACCCTGTATGTGCCCGCGTCTGCCGCGGCGATGCTGGTCATGCTGATCGTTCTCGTCGCCGGTGCTCTCTGGTGGATGGCCGAGTGGCCGGTCGCCTGGCTGGCGCGGGTCTGGGTGGAGCGCGGTGGCCCGAGCCCGCTCGTCGGCGTGATCATCTGGTTGGTTGCACGCCTCTCCGTTGCCCTGGGCGGAGCCGCTTTCGCCAGCGGGGCCGGGCTGGCGCTGTGGTCAGTGGCCCGCACCTGGCCATTCCCGGACGCCCGACCCGTCGCCTTCACCCTCGCGACCTGGACCGGACAGGCGCATCACTGGCTCGCGACAATGGCGGTCACGGTGGCGATCGGTGGAGTGGTGGTGGGGACGGCGCTGGTCTTAGCGCTGCCTTGCCTGGAACATCTGCAGGTGCATGGCGGGCGGCTCGGGCGAGGGATGCAAGGGCTGGTGTTCGCACCCTTGCTCGTACCGCAGGTCGCCTTCGTGTTCGGCATGCAGATCCTTCTCGTCAAACTCGACCTCGATGGCACGATGATCGCGGTGGCCTGGAGCCACCTCATCTTCGTTCTGCCTTACGTGCTGCTCTCCCTGAGCGATCCGTTTCTCGCGCTCGACCCCCACTATGCGGCCTCGGGCGCGGCCCTGGGCGCCGGGCCTACGCGCGTCTTCCTCACATTGAAGCTGCCGCTCCTGATCCGGCCCATCGCGGTCGCGGCCGCGGTGGGCTTCGGGGTCAGTCTCGCCCAATACCTGCCAACACTGTTCGCCGGGGCGGGCCGCGTCGCGACGCTCACAACCGAGGCCGTGACGCTGTCGAGCGGCGGCGACCGGCGGATCATCGGAGTGCTCGCCAGTCTGCAGGCGGCGCTCCCGCTCATGGCCTATGGGCTCGCGCTGGTTGGTCCGTCCCTGCTGTTCCGGCGCCGATCCGGGATGACGATGTGACGGCGAACCGTCCGGCCCCCCTGCACCTGACGGACGTCACGCTCCGCGTCCGCGCCACCGGAGCCCTTTTGCTGGAGAAGGTGTCGCTCACCGTCGCGCCGGGCGAGATCGTGACGATCATGGGGCCGAGCGGGTCGGGCAAGTCGACGCTGCTCGCCTATGCGGGTGGATTTCTCGATCCCACGGCTTTCACCGCGAGCGGAACGGTTCGGCTGGGTGACACCAAACTCAACGACAAATCGGCCGCGGTGCGCCGCCTCGGGATCCTTTTTCAGGACCCGGTCCTGTTCCCTCATCTGTCGGTCGCCGGTAACCTGCTCTTCGCGCTTCCTCGCGCCCTCCACCGAACCCGGGCGAGCCGGCGGCAGGCCGTCGAGGACGCCTTGGCGAGCGCCGGCCTGTCCGGATTCGCGGCCCGGGATCCGGCATCGCTGTCCGGCGGGCAGAAGGCGCGGGTGGCCCTCCTGCGGACCTTGCTGGCCGAGCCGCACGCGCTGCTTCTCGACGAGCCGTTCAGCGAGCTCGATGCGGCGCTGCGCGGCGAGGTCCGGGATCTCGTCTTCGCACGGGCCGGCGAGCGGCGGCTGCCCACACTGCTAGTGACCCATGATGCGGCGGACGCCGCGGCGGCGGGCGGGCCGGTCTATGCCATCACCGATGCCGGTCTCAACTCTGCGCTCGCGGGATAGACACAGTCATGATCGACGCCCGCCTCCAACCCTTTCTGCGAACCATCTATGCTGCGCCGGCGCGATGGCTGGCTGGCCGTGGTGTCACGGCCGACATGCTGTCCGCGGCGGGTTTTCTGGTCGGGATCGCGGGGTCGGTCTGCGTCGCGTCGCGGGTGTTCTGGCCCGGCCTCGGTCTGCTTCTGCTCAACAGGATCATGGACGGCCTCGACGGCGCGGTCGCCCGGTGCGTCGGACCGACCGATCGCGGCGCGTTCCTCGACATCGCGCTCGACTTCCTGTTTTACGCGACCGTGCCGCTCGCTTTCGCGATTGCGGACCCGGTCGTCAACGCGCTTCCGGCCGCCGCACTGCTGTTCGGCTTTGTCGGATCCACCAGCAGCTTTCTCGCCTTCGCGGCCATCGAGGCGCGGCGGGGCCTCGCGCAGGTGGTGTTCCGGCACAAGGGCATCTACTATCTCGGTGGCATCACGGAAGGGTTCGAGACGATCGCGTTCTTCGTCGCCATGACGGTGTGGCCGGCGGCCTTCGCGCCGCTTGCGTGGCTGTTCGCAGCGCTCTGCCTCGTGACCACGTTTACGCGTTGGTGGTGGGGCTGGCTGGCGTTCTCGGGCGACCCCTCTGACCCGATCACAGGCTCCTGTAACGCCTGACCCAGCGCCGATCAAGCCAGTCCTTGACCTGCCACACCCAATGTCCCTCGACCACCACGCCATTGCGCGTGCCCACGGCATGCCGGTCGCCCGTGGAGATCAGCACCAGCGTCTCGCGCTGCGGCCGATACGGCCGGGGCGGTTTGCCCATTACCGCGCGGCGGATGTTGCCGGCCAGCACCGGCCCCTGCCGGACCGCGTAGACGCCTGCCTTGGGCAGGTCACGCGGCCCGAAGTGCACAGCATCCCCCGCTGCGAAGACGCGGGGATGCCCCAGGACCCCGAGTCCGGCCCCGACAGCGACAAACCCTGACGGGTCGAGCGGCAGGCCCGTACCGTGCAACCAAACCGGGGCCGCGGCCTCCGTCACCCACAGCACGGCCTCCACGGGCAGGGGCGGGCGACCTTCGATGCGCAGGTGGTCAGCTGCGACGGCCGTCACGCGCGCGTCGCAGAGGAGCTCGACGCGCCGGGACGACAATTGCCGCTCGAGCCGGCGTGCGGCATCGATTGGCAGCGCGGGAAGGATGCGGGCCCCACGCGTCACAAGCTGCAGGTTGACGGTCGCCGGATCGTGTCCGGCATCGCTCGCCCCGCGCCGCAAACGATGCGCGACCGCCAGGGTGAGTTCCACCCCACCCGCCCCGCCCCCCACGAGCGCGACCCGGCGGACGCTCCCGGCCCGCACGCGCTCGAGCAGGGCCTCGAAGCGCGCGAGAAATCCATCGATCGGCTTGACCGGAATGGCGTGCTCGCGCGCCCCGGGGACATCGCCGGTAGCCGGCGTGATGCCGATATCGAGGGACAGGATGTCGTAGCTGATCGTGACGCCGTCGGCGCAGCGGACCTGCTGTGACGCCAGGTCGAGGGCCGCCACCGTGCCTTCGACGAACTGCGCTCCGGCGGCGGCGGCAAGGCGCCGTGAATCGACGTGAGCTTCTTCGAATCGATAGAGGCCCGCCACGAGTCCAGGCAGCATGCCCGAATAGGGGGTGAAACGGGTCCTGGTCACGAGAATGATCGCGAGGCCTGGAACAGGCGCGATTGCGAAGGATCGTAGCACCTCGACATGGGCGTGACCCGCCCCCACCAGCACAATGACGGGGCCGGACCGTGCGCCTGCGGCTGTCACCGCGGCAGCCAGCCGAGGGCGCTGACGAGGCGCCGCGTCGGCCTGCTGAAGAGCGCGGGCTTGTAGTAGTCGCTCGCGGCCGCCTTGGCGGTCTCGCCAAGGGTCGGATAGGGCAACATCAGGTCTGCCACGGCCTTGAGGGTCAGCTTGCGATTGAGGGCCAGGCACCAGAGCCCGATGATTTCGCCCGCCGAAGGTGCAAGGATCGAGGCACCTAAGATGCGGCTGCCGCGACCCACCACCACCTTCAGCGATCCTGCGGGACGGCGCTCCGCGACGGCGCGATCGTTGCGGGCGAGCGGCACGGTAAGAACGCTGACGTTGCGGCCGTGTCGCACGCGCGCCGCCGCTTCCGTCAGGCCCACATGGGCGAGTTCGGGATCGGTGTAGGTGACCCATGCAAGCGCCCGATAGTCAACCTTCGCGGGCAGCCGGAACGCGATATTGCGGACCACGATTCCGGCCTGGTAGCTCGCCACATGGGTGAAGCGCGGTCCGTCGATGACGTCGCCCAGAGCGAAGACGTGGCGAAGGTTCGTGCGCAGGCGGGCATCGACCGTGATGCCGCCCGCCGTGCTGGCGATCCCCGGGGCCTCGAGGTTCAAGGGGGCGATGGCCGGGGCTCGGCCTGTCGCGACGAGGCAATGGGAGCCTGTGACGATCATGGTGTCACGGCCCCGCTGCACCGTGGCGGCAATGCTGCCGGGTCCGTGCACAACGCTGACGATCGAGGCCTGTTCGAGCAATGTGATACCGTCGTCCCGCATCGCTTGGCGCAGATCCTCGACGAGGTCCGGCTCATCGCGCGGGAGGATCCTGCCCCGCTCGATCAACGTGACCGGCACCCCGAGACGGCGGTGGGCAACCGCCATCTCGACCCCGATCGGGCCGCCGCCGACGATCAGAAGATGGTCGGGCTTGTCGCGCAGTCCGAAGATCGTCTCGTTGGTCAGGATCGAGGCGACGTCGAGCCCTGGGATCACCGGGATCGCCGGCCGCGACCCGGTTGCCAGGACGAACCAGCGCGCCCGGACCCGATCGTCGCCGACCGTTAGCGCCCGAGCGTTTTCGAACCGGGCTGTGCCGCGCAACACGGTGACGCCCATCCCCTCGAACCGCTCGGCCGAGTCATGCGGCGCGATCGTATCGATCACGCTGCGAACCCCATCCTTGACCGCGCCGAAATCGACCGTCGGAGCGCCGCCCCCCAGACCAGCCATGGCGGGAGCCGTAGCGGCATGCGCCCGTTTTGCCGCAGCCAGCAGCGCCTTCGATGGCACGCATCCGGTATTGAGGCACTCGCCACCCATCGCCCCCTGTTCGATCAGGGCTGTACTGAGGCCGAGTTGCGCGCAGCCGGCGGCAACCGACAACCCCGCCGAGCCGGCCCCGACGATACAGACGTCGACATCGTGTCTCATTCCTGGTCATCCAGTCTGTGCGAGCCGTCCATGCGTGCCCAGGGCCGCCAGTGTCTGAACAGGATGGGCAGAAGCGACAGGCCCGCGAGCCCGATCAGGGCCGCCAGGGCGCCGGGACTGAGAAGGCCGGAAAGACTCGACACCGTCCCGATTTCTCGGCCGACGCTGGTGTATATAAAGGTCGCCGGCGCAATGCCGACCGCCGTGGTGGCCAGGAAGGTGATCAGGCGGATGTCGAACAGCGCCGCCGCGAGATTGACAAGAAAGAACGGAAACAGCGGAACGAGCCGGAGGAACAGCAGCACCTCGACCGCATTGCCCTTCACGCCCGCCGACACCTTGTCAAAGAGAGGCCCGGCACGTCGGCGAAGTGGCTGCCCGATCGCACTGCGCGCGATCGAGAACACAATGCATGCCCCGACGGTCGCCCCGGTCAGCACAAGGGCGGTACCGAGCCAGCGACCAAATAGGAACCCGCCAAGCAGGCTGAGAACGGCCGCACCCGGGACCGCCGCGGCTGCCACTGCGACGTAGAGAGTCACGAAGCCAAGCACGGCGAGGCCGGGGTGATGAAAGGTCCAACTCTGCAGCGTCTGGCGTTCGGTCAGCACGGCCTGCAGACTGAGCCATCGTGTCGCGCCCGCGGCATAGGCCGCGATGGCGAGCACGATCAGGAGCGCGCCGAGGCCGATCGCGATGACATGGTGGCGGGACAGGCGAGGTTCTCATGGTAACAGGCGCAGCCCCACCATAGACGCGACCAGCGCAAACGCGGCAACCCCGGGTGAACGGCGAAGTCTCCGGTCAGAACCCGAAAGGTCGATCTACCGCGTCCCGACGATGGTCGAGAGCTTGGCAAGCCAACGCTCGATCCTGGCGCGATTGACGCCGAGATCGCCTTCTCCGAACTTCGAGCGCGAATAGAGCGCCAGCGTCGAGGCCCCTTCGGGACGGTCGAGGAACCGAACCGCGATCGTGTCGGGGAAGCCGAGCCAGCTGGTTCGCTGCACATAGTGCTCCGTCATGGTCGCGCAGATCAGCCGGGATTTTACGACGGAACAGCATCGTCGCGCCACGGCGGCGCGCGTGGGTGTATGGCATGGCGGGATGCAACCCGCGTCCGGGTGGTGGACCATGCCGGTGGACCTGGACGCCCTCAGCCGAACGGCATCGCGACAGGCGTCTCGTGAAATCAGCGGCTGCGCCCGAGCGCCCGGCGTTTGCTCGCGATCGTGCTCTCGGCCAGGGACGCCATCGCGTCGAAGAGCGCGAAGGCCTTGCGCAGCCAGAGCTTGAGGCGCAGCGGCAACGGGTCGTCGCTGGC
>JAABUY010001760.1_pt1 | contig 27875 bp, 40 predicted proteins | sample 5560271 | NCBI WGS metagenome assembly JAABUY01 (sample SAMN10711886, study PRJNA513374) | rock metagenome | isolation source: Antarctica rocks | place: Antarctica: Victoria Land, University Valley | reverse complement strand
CTGGGGAGGCGTGGGAGTGGTACAAGTACATGCTATGCAGATTTGTAGAGCAAGGAGCCGGATCAAAACAGTTGGAACCCATGCATGGCAGCGCCTACCGGTAGCGCCGCGCTTTAGCTGGTTCTCCTTGTCCATCTGTCTTGGCTAGTGCTTGCTATACTACACACGTTAGCGGCGCTCGGTTGTCCACACTAGACACAATCGGCATTCTTCCCTAAACCTTGGTCATTGTATTGGTGTATATGCTACATATGTGTTTTACATTGGTATATACATGATTGCAAATTCATTGTTTCATGAGGTTTTTGCAGAAGTCAAGCAACAGAATAAGCTGAGCCGTATGCCCTGCTGTCATGTAGGAGGAGGAGGCTGTACCTCGAGCTCTCATGCCTGCTTGGTATAGCAGTGACGAGGGCAGAAGACGGGTCACTTTTCGCCGGCAGCTGCGGGATTTCCCCAGTGACAAGACCACAGCATGAGGGACAGGAACAGCATGTTGGTGGAGTTGCATCTGTACTACACACGAAATGATGCTTATGGCAACCTCTGGAAAAGGTATGGGATCTGTATGACAGTTTCTGAGCAACCCTTTTGCGCACTTACTTGAAATTGCTGTGAGGCAGGCTTGCTTGATCACAAGTGAGTGAAATAAGCTTGAGCTTGAGCTTGAGCTTGAGCTTGAGCTTGAGCTTGAGCTTGAGCTTCCCCCAAGACATGAGAACACTCGAAGGCAACATGCTTGCCGAGCAGATAGCGAAAGTTGGACAAAGCGGAGAAGACCTAGACATATGTAATGCATTTTTGTGAGGGCTTGAGATGTCATCAGTAGATAGATTCATTTACTATCTCAAGTAGGTACCAAATCACAGCTTCCTTGGAAACATATGTTTTCCTTTCACCGGGTCTTGGACAAAGTGCAAACAATAACATTTTATGTCATACAGGTGCATATGACGGGTGTCACTTGGCTTTCGGCATGAGTATGTGAGTCCAGTGCTACATAGGGGCCCATCTGTTGTGGCATTGCAGCTTTCTCATACAGTCATGAGGCATGACTGAGGGCTGCAAGATTTGCACTAGTCTTTTTTGGGACGGGCAACAACACCATGTACGCACCGCCAACGCTGAGCGGAGCTGCTCTAGAAATGGTTTTGGTCAGTTATATGAGGTTATTGCATGTACGTGCGGCATGTCATAGACTTTTTGGCTCTACATGGTAAGCCCAGATCCTCACTACCACATGACAGAAGCGCAATGATAGCATGCCAGACAGCGGCAACTTGTCAAAATACTCTGCTCTGCTGTCATTTTCTCCAGTGCCATCATGGTATCGTTGCATCTACATGCGGATTGTCACAACATTCCCTAGCTCTAGAAGCATATGTTGATCATCAATCCCCCTTGACACAAGTTAGCACAAACCCATTGCAATTGAGTGTCCTAAGGATTGCGAGCTCAAGAAGTGTATGACTAGCCCAGGTTCTTTCTGACACACTCGATGTTGCTTCTCTCATGGTTACTTTGTTTCCTCAGTGGTTGCTGTCATTTTCTAGATTCTTTGAGAGTAACACGCAATCAAGACATTGCAAGTGCGCAGCTTGCGCATATATTTTGCTGCTGTTGCAATGTCACCTGCAGTGAGCAACCGACACGGTGACTGCTGCAGGCTTAAAGATGGATACAACAGCCAAAGCTGCTCTGCTTGCATCAAAACTAAGCAACATCGTCTATGTCTCTATCACTGCTTAAAAGCCGAGGTCTCAAAAGACTCCCTGTCCATCCCATGCAGGTGCAACTAAGATTGCACATGCATGGTAATAGCTTTTTCTAATGCTCCATTATATCTCAATACAATAGCAACACACTAAAGTGCATGACTTTCTCAGCATACCAAGCAATTCATGCATGTTCTGCACTGAAGAACTTCACTTTCATGATTTCACTTTGTTGCAGTTATGTCATCCACATCTTTGACAATAAGGGCTATTGCTGCAGGGCTGTTTGCTACTGCTAGTGCCAAACCTGCTCTGCAACAATCAAGACTATTCGACAGCGCCTGTGTCACTAGCACTGCTTTGAAAGGTGAGGGATCTAAAACATTCCCAGCTTGCATGCATGTCTTGCACAAATGTAAATGTGTTCAAGCCCATTGGCAACACACACAGCTATAGTATTGATCACTTAGCTTTTGTATATCAGCAGTCAATCAGCATTCTTTCACTGTCTCAGCATACACAGCCAGAGATGCTTGTGCCTTGCACTAAAACACCTTTGCGACAAGTGTCACTGCTCAGCATGCAATGTCTGAAAGGTGGTGTCCCTAGGGCCAGCTGACTGCTATAAGTTGTTCTTGAGGTGAATATATATCAGTATTCCTAGGACTGCCTTCTTTGTTGGCAACTGCTTGGCATGTTCATTTGGGTAGGCACTGTTACGTGTTGCCACCGCTAGCCTGGTGGAAATTTGCAGCTCTCACATTTCTGTTATTGCAGGTCAACAGCCTAGCATCTTGCACGTTGGTGATTTCTGTGTCTGCATGTTCACTGGACTGTTTTTGCAAGGCAGCGTTATGCTGACAAGACCTGCAGCCTTACATGGTATGCAAAGTTGCCCTTGCCATGTAGCTTGTGATTGTTGTAAGGTATGCTGCCAATTGGTTGTTGCAACAAGTGAGACAACCTTATTCATTGAGAAAGCAGCAGTTATCTCAGCGTCAATGCACGCATGTGCAGTCGTTGCCAATTGACTTCTATGCTTATCAACCAGGTGCCGCAAGATGGATCCTCTTAGCAGCCGTGCCACAGAGACATGTAAAGCTGCCCTTGACTGTTTTTTGGCTGCTTGGCTGAGGCTCAGGTACAACTGCTCACAACTCTATGCTGACAAGTTTGTGCACAGCAATTGCAGCTTCTGTGCATGAGGCTGGCCAATTTTGCAGTATATACAAATATGGCATATGCAGCTGCAGCTTGCTGTTGCAGTACTACACACACTGCAGACTGCTACTCAGTACAATTGCACCCTTCGGGAGTAACATGCTGGACCCCACAGCTTATTCTGTTGGCAAGTTATCTTGTTTGCCAGCAAGATGCCTGACATGTTTTGATGTCAAAACACTTGGTATGAGAAGCTAATTCACTGCATGAGTTGCCTCCTTGCCCTTGCTGCTTTACTGGTGTCCTGCATGCATTACTACCGCAAAATGTAGCACAGCTTGTTAACAAGCTTAAAAAACGTTTTCTTACCTGCTGTTTCTCAAGCTTGCAAGAGTATTGCTTGATTTGCAATACGTATCACATCCAATGTGTTTGTTCAACACAGCCTCTTTTCAGTCAGACTCGTTCTCAGATTCTTGTCAACATTGTCAACTAACTTAGAGTTACAAATGATGCAGCACACAAGTGCTCTTTGTACAGTCACAGGCATTGCTAGCATGACATGATAAATGAATACGTCTTCCATCAAGGCGTTCCGAAGAAGTTCTACCTTTTAAGACCATTAATGCCTTGACAAGTGACACGGTGCCGATCAGTCATGAGGTTCATGGTATATTTTCTGTTCATCGAAGGTATTGGATGTGGTCAAGCAATGTTTGACCTATTATACTTCATGTCAATGCATTTGATCAATAGATATCCAAATTGCATGCAACGGCCACTGTGACGCAATTGAATGTGCTACACAAAAGTACATATGTATGCAGGAGCAGCCAGTGTCAACACGGCGCTCAAACAAGTGGTGTCCCAGCTTGTCATGATCAGGTGGAGGCTGTATGGCAGAAAACCCAAAGAAATCTGAAAACTCTGGAACAATGGTGCAAAAGCATTGCTGCTAACAAACATGATACACGAAAACAAAATCAGCATTGCAAAGGTGACGACCATGCAACATTGCAGTAGATGTTGCACCATGTTACGTTGGGTACCCCACTTTCCACCAAGCAAAGGCACCACCAGTAGTAAGACATAAAAGGTTGTTGCCCAATCCACACACAACAAAGATGCAGCTTGCGCTGCGGCAATGCCAAGTGCAATGGTCCTCATGTAACGGTTGTGAAGCAGTACATTTGCTTCTCCACGTAGTCTGAACACTTTGCTATACAGTTGCGCAACTAGCAGAACTGCCAAACAGACAGGCAAAGCCAACAGCAGGTGGTATAGATACAAGCTGTTCTGATGTCTGCCTGAATCTTCATTGCTTGACATACTTTGCAATCTGGTGACCATTGCACATAGTGCCCATTTGACCACATTGCATGTCACGTGAATGCAACAAGAGTGCTTCATGGCTTGTGAACAAGCTCTGTACAGGTTGCATCCCACATCAAATTTTGCATCGGAAGCAAAGTGGAGTGATGTCACTTCAGAAGCTGAATCGGCTGCCTGCAACACAATATAAATGATTGAGGCCAAAGATGACTGCAACAATATTGGAGAACGTGATTTCTGGCTTGGCATCAATGCATTGGATGGACAAGCTATACATCACTCATTTCATTGACCTGGCTGTGAGTTACCCAGCTTGAGCTGAACTGTGGGATACACAGCTCTTACCTGTAAGACAAGAACAACCATTAAAAGCAGTGGGGCCACAATGTGTGCTTGGAATGGCACATGCCAATCTGGAGATATCAACACATAGAATGTTGTTGAGTGATGGAACTGCTCCAGGAGATTGTTCAGGCTACGCATTGTGAGTTCCAGTAACACAGCTAGTTTTATGATGCCCTCCTCCAGCCCATATGACCAAGCAACCTATGTGCATAGAACAGCAGTTAAGAGGGCCCACAACATCATTTTAGACAAGCCAGCCATCTTCAGACAACGGCACGTGTGTTGATTGCTCGATGCAGTCCCATGGACACAATTTAGACTTTTCAAAGGTTTAGGTACAACAATATTTGATATACCTCATGTGAGTGCATGTCTGTCCTGATGGTGATGGCATCAATACCATACTTTGCAAACTCAGCATGTATTCCAGCTGGTAGAGCTATGGCTTGTTGCCAGCTGAAGCACAGGACTGGCCACATGTTATTCCAGTAGGCTTGCAGACTTTTTGACATATGCTGCAAAAGAGGCACCTTCACATCCTGCAAGCAAAGCCCAAAGTTGCTGTTGAAAAGTGAACAGCCTGATGAAGGAATGTGTAATAAACATCATTGCAATGTTTACTACCTGAGACAGAGTGAGTGCAGGACCATTTTCAGTCAGCCGCTTGACCAAATAGTAGAGATCCAACATGGGAAGCTGGCCGTTCCATCCTGTTGTGTCAACATGCAGAGAGTTGAATGTGTTATTGCTCATCTGCAATATCAATGCCTGTTGGAGCAGCCCTGACTGCCCAAAATGGCTTTGAGCTCCATGGTAGGCATCTAGCCATTCCTGCAAGATTGTAGAATCGCATTCAGAACAGCAATGCTCTTATCACGTTGTGTACAACAACATAGCTGGGTGTGTTGGCATCAGTGCCTTTGCTGTGAACCAATCTGGACAATTGCTGTGCACATGGCCAGACAGAGCTGCACAACTGCTCAGTAAACTGCAGCTTTTGACGATGATCAACCCTTTGTTGTCAGGGCTGTTGGGTCTGAAAGACATGCATGCATGTCCAAGCCCTGACCAAGGAAGAAGCATACGGATTAGGAGCTTGCAAGCTTTGTGATCTCGAACAGCATTTCTCACCCTTGTCACTTGCAAAGCGCCACATGATGCATCAGGTATGACCCAAACAATGTCTTTGGCCAGCCAAGGTACATGTTGCAAATACTGCAGTACAGCCACGGCCACTTGGATTGCTGTAAAATCTGCGGCCGGGTTTCCTGCAGTGCAGCAGACTCGTCAAAGGGCCCCCTTTTGAAAACATGCAGGTTGCAAACTTCGTGCTACCCCTGCATGGCTGCTGTAATGCGTTTGTTGCAGCACACAAATCAGGTGACATGCCAAGTATTGAAGCATACACACCACTCACTGGAGTTGCAAGAAGGATTGCTTCCTTGCCATCACCATGCGGCGCTCTCAGAATACCGTGCAGTGTGCTGGCATTGCACTGCAATGTGTGCAAGTGACTCCACCAGTGCTGAATTTGCATGTGTTGCAACATTGCTTCTGCAGATTGCTGGGGCTGGTGTGTGGCTGCCAAGGATCGAAAGGCGCCTTGTACTGATGACAAGCCTGACGAGTATCTGCACTACTATGATATCAACACCAGAGGAACTGAAGCAAGTTTTGAGTCACTTGTAAGTCTTACTGTGCTACAGCTGACCTGATCTGTGAGTGGGAAAACCCCGCCAGCAGTGCATTTTCGTCCAGATAGTTTCTTTTCGCAGCTAGTGGCAAAGACAAGAAGACAGCAAGAGCTGTTACGTACAACGCAATGCTCAGCGCCTTGGCGTGCCGAACGCAAAAGCCAAGCAGGCGGTGGGCAAGTTTCTTTCGTGCGGCCATTGACGACTTTCGGGTTCAAGGCAGGCAAAATTTCGATCCTTCAGATCATCACAAGAGATCCAGGCGTCCGAGACTAAGTGCAAGCTTGTTCACGACGAGTATGTCAGGTATCATCCTCCATCCTACAAAGAGGGGAAAAGAGCATTGCTTTGCATTTCACGCGTGAATCACGCGCAGCGTTCAGTGGCGCGCGGCGAGTAGGGTTGAAAGAATTTGTCCGACTCTGGCGGTGATCTTGCGCAAGTGAGATCGTGCATTACAATCCATTCTGACTGGATGGAATGACACCCGCTTAGTGTCATAATGCTCGCGCAGTCAGCGTGGTGTCGTGCAATTGGCTTGCCTGCACTTCCTCCCCGTCCTCACTTTCCTAGAAACAGCTTGCGCACCCGTGGAGCGGCAACATCCAACAGTAGCGGATGTTGCGCATGCAGCTATGACTCCCAGCTACAGGCGAGGAAACACGAGCTTGTTCACAGACCGCGTAAGCGACAACGTAGATGCACACGTTCACATGCAGTCGAGCAGTCCGACGCTGCGCTCGACAACGGTCCAGACACTGACTCCAATCCAGTAAGTTGCCTCTCAAAGATATCCACTGATTACTGCATCTCTCTCAAATTTGGCAGCTTTTGAGGTCAGACAGTATGTCTTTGCAGGTTGACGTGCAGAACGCTACAGACAATGCTCCTACTGCTGACCTGACAGATGTTGATTTAGATGCAATCATATCTCAAGGCAGCTTTGATCAGCTGTCAACTGGGTCACAAGGTCAGCATATGCAGTGAGCTTGGCATCTGTTGCTTGAGTGCTGAAGTTTGGAACAGCCTGACACAGCTGTGATTTGTAGACTGGTATAGCGAGCTAGACAAAACATCGAGTTCAATTGTTGCTCAAGATACTGAACCTCAGGTGAATGCGCATTACCAATCTCAATATTCAGCACCTGCCTGTCAGCTACGTGCTCAACACAATCAGCGCAATGTAGGATCAAATCAGCAACTCCTCTTTTGGTTGATGTCTGAGGTATTGCATTGTCCTTGCAAACATTTGCAGTGTCTATGCTTCAGGATGATGAAGAAGATCCTGATGCATCGTACCCAGAAAGACCATCAAGAAGGTCTGCTAGTTGCGTTCTGAGCACCTGATGCTTGCGTTTGCTGTAGCCTTTTGTGTCACTTAAGCTGCCCTCATGCAGCTTAGTTCATTTTTTGGCTAGCAGATACATCCTGCCTCCACATGCCTGTATTGCTGCGCAGTTACACACTGGCTAGTCTGCTAGAACTGGCTGACATCAGTTTGCCTGAGGACTTTGGTGAAGATGAAATGGAGGTGGCTATAACAGGCCTTCAGAATAGACCTCAAAAGGTGCTGCACTAGTATCAGCTGCAAAGCAGTAGTTGATGCCAGCATCATATGTCGCCAGATATATAATCAGTTTTCAAACAGGTTTATGCAAAGTGCCTGGGTATGTCGCATTTAAAAGCCATACCAACAGCATGTGGCTAGTCACGCCAAACATGCTGCATGCCCGCCATCTTGTGCTGCATTGTATAGGTGCATGCCGGTGACCTGTATATTCATATCACAAAGCCAGATGAAGATGTGTGGGGATGTGTTCATGAAGCTCTGCAACGAGGGGCCGCTGCAGTCATTGCTGGAGAGGTTTTTGAAGCAGAAGAAGACTTGGAGGTACCGGTGATGCTGCTGCCAGATTGTCTGGATGCCCAGCAGCGTTTGGCCATTGCATTCTACGACAATCCGTCAACCAAGATGACTGTTGTTGGTGTGACAGGCAAGTCCCTATTTTGCATGAGACAGGCAGGCCACTTACTTGCATGAGACATAGAGCAAAATTGCATGACAGGTCAATTCGATGTGATGAATGTTTGAATGTGGAAGCGCACTTGTTTGTTTGATGGTGTACAGTGGTCAAGTGGTTGCGCGGTCTAACTGCAAGTTCTCTCAAGCAGTGCTTCTGGACTCACTGGAACAGAATGCAAACATGCAGCAAGCAACATAGAGCTGCTGATCAGACACAGCAATGTATGCAGGCAGCACAGGCAAGACAACAACTTCATGGCTGATTCGCGGTATGTTTGATGAGCTGGACAAGAGCGCTGGCTTAATTGGCACCGTTGAGTACGGCATTGATGAGTTCCTGATGACTGAAGATGGGGATCTTTGGAAGCGGGATGAACCAGACCCAACTTTGCAAAGGTGTTCTTCTGTGGGGTCTTCCCTTTCAAATTTTCACTTTGGCAATTACAGTACAAATTGGCTACATGCCACAGGCTGACAGCATATCAAATGACTCCAGCATCAGCTTCTGTGATGCATAGTCAGGCATAAAGTTCATGCCAATCATACGTCTTACATGTCGTCGTTTTTTACACTAGTTACAAGCTGAAAATCCCCTTTTGACACCGGAATTGCTGTCGGCAGGGAGAGCAGTGTCCCAAACTGCTTGACTCCCTACTGTGGCAAATATGAAGTGCCCGAGACTTTACCAGATGGGCTACACGTGCAGAAGATCATGGCAGGACAGGCCGAACGCGGAGCTGCTGCGTGTGTCCTGGAGTGTACGACATCAGGCCTCCAAGAGGGCAGGTACTTACGCAATCAAAAGCTCACTGCACTCATAGCAAGCTCATAACAGGCCACTTACATTTGGATGTCCTAATCTAATACTCTCATTGCACCTTTGCTGAGCGATTATTAGCATTATAGATGCCACTACTGGCATGTTCATGCTAAAATGTTTGTGGCTTGTGTCTGTTCTTCTGAGCATGTCCTGCAGTATGTTTACTGATAGTTGACAGGCGTGTAGCTTGCCAAACATGCAAACGGCATTGGCCAAGCAGAGTTGTATGCTACATCTTCAGGCGCCTCTCACTGGTAATATCTTGGCTGCAACAGCTTGCTAGATGTTGAGTTGGCGTGATCTTTCAGTTTGTGGCAGGTGTGACTATGTGGATTTGGATGTGGCAGTCTTCACCAACATCTTGCAAGAGAAGGTTGATGCTTTTGGCGGGATTGCACCCTATCTGGACACCCAGGGGTCATTGTTCCTCAAGCTGCAGGACCCTAACAGGCAAAGGGCTGTTGTCAATTCGGATGGTACGTGCTTGCAGGTCTAAGCACAATGCTTGATATCTTTCACCACAACAACTACCTGTACTTTTGTCACAGTGTGACCGCAGTCAACTAAAATTCATGGTTACATAACATGCCAGTGTCACTCAAAAACAGTGAAGGCAACCTGCCTGGATCATGTGTTGCTGATCTGCCCAGGTCATGACGTCTGCACACATTGGCCATACACTCTGCGTGTACCACAGCTGCATCAGGACCTCTGAGACTCTTATGTGTGCATGTGGCCCTGTTCCTGCTTTGGCTTTGCACCATACATATGTCAGGCTCTTCTGTTGCAGCAGGAAGAGTGGCAATCCTGGCCAACATGCCTGTACATGCATGCAGCTCAACAGCATGCTGTGCAAATCCTCCTTGTGGTGTCATGTGTCTGATGCATTCATGACTGATTGCTGGCTGTGTGGTGCAGACCCATATTCAGATGACTTGAAGCGCTTTGCAGCAGCCGTCCCCGTGGTCACGTATGCCATCAATGACAGGTCAGCTGATGTGTACGCTGAGAAGGTTGTGATGGGCATTTGGGAGAGCGAGATCACCGTGAGGACACCTATTGGTCACCTCAGAATCATCACACCACTCATTGGCCGCAACAATGTGTACAATGTACTTGCTGCTGTGGCCACTGGCCTCTCCATCAATGTCCCTCTTAAGGTCAGACACTCATCACTGCTTCAAACCAGCTCTAGCATGGGTTTTTGGCATGCCTGGCATCTTCCAGTGCACATGAAAGGAGCTATATTGTACCAAACCATAGCTGTTAGGCCTGCATGCGCATGTGTAGCTGGAGTATTATGGCTGACATTGACGCTAGGTCTGAGTGCCTGAGTGACTGGAACAGCTTTGCCTGATCATCAACAGCCGGAAAGTAGTGGAGGATTCTGCAATCGGCAAGCTATGGAGTATGTGCATAGACCATGACATACACTTGTGATCCAAGCATTTATACCATTTTGCTGGAATTGCGTCTGCCTGCCAATACTTGTAGCTGTCTGTGCAGACCATTGTAGCTGGAATTGAGGCGACAGAGGTGGTGCCCGGCAGGACAGAGTACATTGACCTGCAGCAGAACTTCCAGGTGCTGGTGGACTCTGCTAACACCCCTGGGGCCCTCAACAGACTTCTGGAGGACGTCAGAATGTGTGGAGCGCGCAAAATCCTGCTGGTGTTTGGCTGTGAAGGCGAAGAGGACAAAGCCAAGCGGCCTTACATGGGTGAAATTGCCCACTACAAGGTTGAGTCCACACTTGGCGCCAAAGTTGACCAGCTTTGTACATATTTTTAGATGTGTCTGTTCAGGCCATACAGTGCTGAGTCCCTTGTCTATGCACTTTGTGATAGCCTGCATCAAGCAGTCCCTGTCATATATTTATGCGCTCAGCAATAGCATAAGCAAGCTGCATCAGACGCTACACAAGCACTTGGCGCCTATAATACTGCCTGCCCTCCACGCTTGCAAATACAATCTATCAATTGCACCACTGCAGGTGATGTCTTAAGATCAATCGATCAACTTAAGTTTCCTGTTTAAGATACATACTCAGCAGATGCAATCATGTGATGCAGGCAGACACAGTAATAATGACCAACCAGAATCAGCGCAGCGAGGCGCCGCAGGAGATCATTCAGGACATCATCACAGGCTTCCCTGATGAGATTCTGGACAAGAATGCTCGCAGGCCCTGGGCTGGCGGCTTCCTCCAAGATCCCAGCAGGGTCTCACATACTGTCCGCGAGTTCCTCTTCTACCACCAGAATATGTAAGCTTCACAGGCTAGCTTGCTCTGACTCAGCAGCAAACATTATTTTGTATAGCCATTATGCATTCACCTTGTTATGCAATGGATCAGTCACTTGTCATGTCATCAGATCAGTACTTTGTAATCTGCACTGCATCATGGCATGAGGATCAACAGCAGCAGTCAAAACCCAGCTGCAGGTCATGAGCTTGCAGCTCATGTGAATGTTTTGCTGGGCCTGCATCTTGTGTTCGTCATTCCCCACCATCAGTGAGTCACATAGTTGTGTTTGGCTGCCCTGCTGCTGAGTCACAATGTTGAATGTGATATTGGGTGTAGATGGCGGCGGTATGTATGCGAGGACCGGTACACTGCCATCAGGTGGGCCATCGCTGCAGCACAGAAGGGCGATGTCGTGATAGTGGCTGGCAAGGGAGATCAGGACTGGACCGAAGTTGCAGATGGCCGAGGGGGATTCATCAGGGTATGCAGCTTTGCACTTTATTAGAGTGCGCATTTTTGCATACATGTTCAAGGTTGCTGTTGCAACAATCAACATTGTCTACTGGTGCAATATCTGCACAGCATTGCAATTTTGGATGGTTGGACCTGCTTTCAGATGTGCATGTTTGCACACTGGGCAGTGGATTGCATGTATTGCAATGCCGCCATCCTGTGCATCTCCCAGCTTGGCTGCGAGCATGCCTTCCATGCCTCAACAGCTTGTTGTATGCAATTGCTAAGGCAGTTCATATGTGTTATGCACCACATGCTGTCATCGAAGTAGAATTTGTCTGGACAGCCGTCATGACACATGTCTGGCATGATTCAGGGATGGCTGGATGACAGAGTAGAATGTCGCAATGCACTGTCAAAGCTATACAAACTGGACACCCTGAGGTACATGGATCGCACAGAAATCCCATTTGTTGTAATGGGTGAGCGGGAACCTCGCCATTGGGAATGGGGCAAAAAGTAGTCCTACAGCTTCAAGCCTGGCCATGAAATGAATCAGTTTCCCTCTCGTAAACATGCAGATCCGACTAATGGTGCATCATACCACTGTGTAGTCGACTTTGGACAAGTTGATTTTGTTGACCTTGGACAGATTGATTTTGTTGTACAATTTCTGACCCCGTCCATGGGTTGTGCTCTCTGCTCAACCACAGATGTGTGGTGCTACGATATCAGTTGTGTACAACCAGAATCACTACTGCCTCTGCTGGCCAAAACAACTGCTCTGGATGATGTTGGCAACTGGGCATGTACATAGAGCTTTGGCTGTAGGAGGCTGCGTGCATATTGTACAGGCGCAATGATTGCATCTATAAAAGTAAGATGCTGCATCTGTCTGATCATCAGCTGTTGTACATATCTTACCGGGCGGACACTGATGTCAACATGTGCTGCAGCTCCACAATTGTATGGAAAATACGTGCATGTTGGAGCAAAAAGCGGTGTCTTCCTGACTGCATTGCACCTGCAAAATAATCAGCTACAGGCCATCACCACACAAGTATATGTAGAAGATCTGACCAGACATTGCATGGTCAACAATCCCAACCAGTATTGTGTGCTCGTAATCATGTGCATAGCTAAGTCAATAATCAAGATTCATAGGCAAAGCAGCAACCTTTTCAGCTGTTCTATTTGATGCAACTCTTACCTGCTGATGCTGACGTCACGTGCACATGTCAGACACTGGTATGTCTGAGTCATCTGGCTCACTGGGCTGTGTGCATACTGCAGAATTTTGTCTTGCAACAATTGGCAAGTAGTACTGCTGAGCAGCCCCTGAACCAACAGATGCATGGCAGCGCTGTGTTACACTGTGAATGGTTTGCAGAGGCAGAGCCTTTCTTGACACATGACAAGTAATGTGCAGTAGGCATGTCAAGCGTGACATGGCTGGAAAAGTGCAGCAGAGAATGTGTTGAATTGCTTTCTATTGAAGCATATGCCAACTGACATGACATTTGCACTGACATGACATTTGCACATGATGACAGCACGGAGAAGCTCAGGTTGCTTCAGATGCCCTGAAGCTTGTGTTTGTTGCCATACCTGCTGCTGCAGCTCCTACAGCGACCATAAGAGCACCACTCTTTGCACCTGCACTCACACTGCAGCATATAGACACACACACACGCAGCCTGCAATATAAGCTTTGTTTGACTGCTGCAATGATGTTGTGTGCCAGATAGCGAACTTGCTTGCATAATATTAGTCATGCCTCACAGGGATGCTTACCAGGCATGCTTATGGTGGAGCTAACCATTATGGTGTCTGCTTTGTGCAAGAAGCATCACATGCCATACCTGCTGCAATGCCCAGAGGGCCGGCTATTGCACCTCCTGCTGCAGCTCCTGCAATTGTGGCAGCTGCTGTGGCTCCTTTGTTCCTGGCCATGTGCTCCAACAGAAAGGGCAGTCTGGTACTTTGTCCTGTACTGGACTCTGCATCCTGCGGACTCTGCAATGTGCCAATCATAGCAGAAAGTTGGCATTGGACTGCACATCATGGCATCTGCTGCAAACAACCTTCTTTCTCCACTGACCGTTTGGGGCTTCAGTCTTTGCAAGTGCTCTGGCAAACGGGCCCAGACAGCTGCAATGGGTGCAGAAGCAGACTGATAAGCTGTGTTCCACACAGATAGCTGTCCAACATGACTTGGCTCTTCAGAAGCCTTGCCAGTGACATTTGCTTGCATGTTAGATGCTGACGCATCATGGGCCTGTGCTGATGAGCTGAGCAAAGCTGTGGACTGAACTTGCTGAGCTGATGTAGGAGTTGAGGTTGGTAGCGCTTCTGTCGTTGAGTCTTGGGCCCTGGTATCTGTACATACTACGCATAAATCTTCAGTGGTAGCGAGATGATCAAGAGCTGGAGCTGGCGAGTTGAGGATATCTTCGAGATCGTCCAAGTGCTGAGCTTGTGAGTCTGCAACAGCTTGAGCTTCAGCCCAATGTCTTGGTTGGGAGGGAAGCACATCAGGCCACACTTACGAGACCCAAAACGAGTCGCTTTCCAGTAGTTCATGTCCACGAATGTAGGAAAGCTCTATCCTCAACAGGTGTAAAAGGCGCATGCAAGCGAGACGCTCCTCAGCAACTGTAGGGCGCATCAGCCAAATCGGCGCTTGACCGGCCTCCAAAAAATTGCACACCTCAGGCAAGTATGCGGCCAATGGCCCGGTTGTTGCGGTCATCAAATCGATGCTGAACGCTCTGTAAATGATATCGGCACGACGTTTCGTATTTTCCAACAGAAACCTTTTACAGTATGATACAGTAATACAGTCACGCTGTTTCGGTCCTGTGCAACAGGATCAGCACTGTCTTAATGAGCATTATTACAAATGGTGGAACCCAGAGAAATCCCTGCGCAGGTTTTGCTGCTGTGATGCTTCGCATTCCTTGCTGGTGTTGAGGCAGAACATGCATGGTCCCATACTGCTTACGCTTGGCAAACTACACGCGCATCTTTGACAGCATCTTGCTCAACAACAACGCTACATTGTGGCAAGCAAGCCAGTATATAGCAAGGCAGAATTGGTGTGATCTGATGCTGTTGTTTTGCAAAAAATACAGCAAATGCTTGCCTTGACTGACCAGTGTGTCACTGTGTGCTTGGTATGCCAGCAACTGCAGACAGCACCCATCAGTTGATCATCTGGTATGATCAATGTGAGGAGATGTGGCATGACCTGGTCATAATATCTGTTAGCGCAATAGCCAGACACCTTGTCATGTTGAGCGTGCATTGCGGATGTTCAGGGGTAAGCGACGCGGGACGTCCCAGGCTTGACAGCATCCTGGTAGTAGGGCTGCTTCTCCCATGCACTTGAATCAAAAATCCACCTGCACACACAGCACACCTGTAGCGTAAGAGTCTGACTTCGTGTGCGGCAGGGTATGGGCTTGTGACGGCCAGTCTAAACTAAGGGTAAATCTGGCGGTTGAGGAATATTGTCCAATCAACAGCTCATGTGTTCCCAGCAACGCACATGATTAAAGAAAGCATTGCCTCTTGACCACAGAAAGGTGCATGCGTAGGCACAGAAAGACTCGTATTGTAGCAGCAGCATACTTGGGGATGACACTGTGGATGCCAACATTGGCATCAACCACTTGTGTGATCTGGAAGTCCACGCCCAGGCTCATAATGTTGATAGCCTGTAACAGCAGCTACAGCACTGCACAAAGACCAAAGTCTTGCAGCAAAACCTATGTGCCACCATGTCAAGAAACAGTTGCTTCCCTGCCTAGATGCTGGACAATGCACATGTGAGCAACCCTGCATTGGCGGCACTACATGCACCATGAGAACGTGAAGCTATCTGCTTGTGCACACGACGTGTTATGTAAACGTTATCAAGCAGCAGTGATGACAGGGCATGTCAGCCTGACCCAAGGACTAACAGGTGGTGTCTAGACGCCAATCGCAATTGCATACCTTTCAGAGTTTCAAGTAGCTATATGATGGCAAAACGATGCTGCAGCTTGCACTTTGCAGGTGTGACAATAAACTCAATCAGTGCTCAGCCCGGCAGTCATACTCTCAGCAGATCGCGTACCACATCTTCAGTGATGTCATAGTTGTGCATCAAAAAGGCACGTGTCTCATTGTAGACGGTTGACATGGCTCTGATGAGGTCCACCCCCCCCTCTGGCCCATACTTGTGTACATTCACCTGCATGCACACAGTATGACCCCTCACGACAGGCTGCTTAGCAGGACTGTTGATCTACGTGCGCGCATCAGTTTGTTATGTCTTGCAATAAGGGACACAACACCAGGTTTGTCAGCTGTCTGCATCTCATTCAAAGCACAATGACCTGCAAGGTGGGATCCTCGATAGACTAGTTTGCTACCGGCTTAACATAGACAAATAGGGTTTGAACGCAGGCAGACCTGTGGGTTTGGGATCTCTCGCAGGAAGTCCTTGTAGGCAAAGCCATGTAGAATGATTTCATTGGCATTCTCCAGCATCTGCAGCCAGGATGTAAAAGGCTTAGTCACCAGTCCCAAATGGAATCAGGCCATAGCAGAAGATGTCATGCCATTCAAACAATCCCACATTCATGCCAGTGTGTCTCCGTTCAGAACGCAGCAGCACAGACAGAAGCAGTGCATGCATGCATTCAGGTAGTACCACGTCTTCATGCATAGCTAGGTGACCAGCAAGCTTGATGCACAAATGAGTGCATGCGAAGCAAATTCATTCCCGGGAACGCACATGGCAAGTGAGTAGTGCCATGGGCAGCACTTGAGTATTGGAGCAGGCTTACCGGGTAGTCTATAAGCTGCAGCTTTTTGGGCAGAGCATCAGCTTTGTGAAGAATGATCCTGTGCAAAGCGGTATACATCAGCCCACCTACAGCTTGCTCTGTCACGCATAGGGCCACAGCCAGTAAACTTTGCAAAAGCTATAGCTGCAGCGCCATACTGCTTTCACACAGGGACACTTGCCTTAATGTGATAATACCTGCATGCAGACTTGTCTGCATCCTTTGCCATTGCCAACCTCATGGCAAGACACATGTGCATGACATCTCTCATCCTCAACCAGCAGAGCAGTCATGCTGCAGGCAGGCATAGTTCAGGTACCTGAAATGGCCATTTAGGGAGGTTTCTATGCCAGTGGCAGCTGTTTCACCATCAGACTGGGAGCCGTGACAATCCCCCATGGACAGAAGCCCTCCCACCACCTCTACGGGATAATACATGGTAGCTGCACACCATATGCAGCTCTGTGAGTGACAGTTGCTTGTACATCACAGCAAGCACCACTTAAGGGCTTTTCAGCAGCATTGCTGTCTGCTGAGCACTACTGCAGTGCAACATTGTTTTTCTAGACGCCACACCTCCAATGCCAATGCGCTTGTTGTCCAGGTTGCCTCCTGTGCGGAAGGGAGGGCCAGTGGTGACAGCAGCCCCCACAGCTGGGGCCAGCCCCATGTTGCCAATGTGCATGTTCATGGGGATGCGGTATTTTCCCTTCACACTGTAGTCTCGGATCTCCTCTGGGGCATCATACACAAAGCCTCCATACCCTGAACCTGTCCAGTTCTGCACAGCACAGCAATGCCAGCAGGTTGAAGACAGCTGCATAGCTCATTGCCTGGCCTGCAACATACGTACAACATGCACTCTACAATGTATATCACTTGTCTCAGGGCTGACTTGGACCAACGCTTGACTGCACCTAGTCAAGCATGCAGCAAAACATATCAGAAGCGCCCATAAGAAAACCCGAAGGCTGACAAGAAGTGCAGACAGTGTGATACCTGGGTGTTGTTGATGCATGGCACATGGACACCGCCAAAGGTGTAGTCTGGGTTGTTATACATGGCTGCACCGGCAGCGGTGGTGCGTGGCATTGCTCCTGACTCTGGTACACAACCGGTCGTGGTCTTGTTGATCAGGTGGCTGCTGGAGTCATACATGTACTGAGGCTCCCAGTATGCTGCTCTGCCTGTTTCTGGATCATTGATAGCCTGCAAGGACCAAGCCTGTTGGCCTCTCTTCCCAACACAATATGGCAACTAATTAGCCTAATAGCTGCCACCATTGCTTCCATGCACAGCGGCTTTGTCAGTCTGCAGCTGCTGCTGATACTGAGGCAAGGTCTGTGTGCATTTGGCATTGTATTGTTATGCTCCAGTGCATGCCACTTGCTACAAAATTGGATGTCTGCATTAGCTTCCACATGTGGCTAGCACAGCTGATTGATCTGTTGCGTGTCCAAAGTTACACAAACTTACACCAGAAAACCGTACCTCTCACACAACGGAAACCTGTCTCACCTTATACACAACTGCCGCATTTCTGGTGGGAAGATAATCAGGTGTAGAATAACCAACTCTGTTCCACCAGCCAATGGCATATGCTGTTGTTGTGCCAAATGACTCCCCTTGAGGGTTGGGCCGCGGCACCAGGTCAAGAATTTGAACCTACAGTGCACATGGCATTGCCAGCATCATAGGCCTTGACAATACAGAAGGTCATAAATGCACAGCAAGCGTGTTCAAGTGACCACAGCAACAAAATTCAGATGGAGGGCAAAACTGGAGAGTAACACCAAAATGCAACCACAGCAGGCAGTGTGCACCATTCACAAAAGGCAATGATCTAACTCTGCCGTGTCCTGACAGTCTGATGCAGTGTGACTTTGAAGTCGTAGTCCAGAAACCAGAGGTTCCCATGTGCCAGACTTACCTCAATGACGTCGCCAGGTTCAGCTCCACAGACATAGATGGGACCTGTCATGTAGTGACCCCCTGCATGAACACCCTTGTCTGTCAAGACACAGCGGCCACATAAGCGTGTTGTCAACTTGTTTCAGGGCTTTTACACAATGCTTCATCAACAACAGCATTGCATGGCACAACTGCCTTGATAATTGAGCATGCATACCACCATCAGCTGTGAGCAATGCCACTAGAATGTTGCAGACAAGTATCCTGTGACAAACGCAGCCAATGAGCAAGCAGATGCATACGTCTGGTGCCCTCTGGGCCCTTAAAAGCAATGCGGGGACCATCTGCGTCCCAGTGATAGATGTCTTCCATCCCAGGATCCCCAGCACCCATCAGGGACCCTTTAGTCAGCAAACAGCACAGTCACTAAACATGGCAAATATGCAAAACGTAAGTACCTGTGTCCCCAGTAGGCCCCTTGAAAGGAATACGGGGACCAGACTGGTCCCAGTGATAGATGTCCTCCATGCCGGGGTCCCCAGCCCCCATCTCTGACCCTTGAGCAATAACACAGCACATCTCAGCCTGGCGTGCAGTTGCTTTGCAAAACAGGTCAGATGGACAAGGTATTAATGCCTGGGCCTGCAAGTCAGAATCTTGTGAGATCGTAGTGAAGCCGTGAAGGCTAAATCTTACCTTTTCACCTGTTCAGGTCCTGCGCAGCACTCATCAGTTCAGAACACAACAATTATGTGTCACTAGTTAATTTGGCAGATGCTGCCTCCTTCTGTGGCACTGCTAAAGGTACAAGAGCCCCCTCATGCCACTGTCCAAGACACGATTGCAGCACGCAGCACTGTGCACCTTCTGTTGTATGTTTAAGCAAGCATTGCTCACTCAAGCCTGACCAGGACTGATGCTCCAGCATTCTCAAATCCAGTATAACATCTTAGAGAGCAAGCTTGAAGTGAGTGGTGACCACAGCCCAGCTGTGCAGTTGGGTTCAGTGCTGTCCCAACATGAGCACCCTTGTGAGGTGTAACCAGATAGCTACAGGAGCCTTACATGCAGAGCCACTTTCAAAAGTGGGCATCTCAACAGCAATGACTGAGTCATTGACCACTACCATGGCAGGCTCCAGCAGATCATACCAGTAGCCCCAGTGACCTGTCTGGGAATTGCCTTTCAGGGAAATCCCTAGAGGGCACCTGCAAAAATGTACTGCATCAGGTTGTTTCATAGGCTGCGTTGCAACTCAAGAAGAAACACCTCATCTTGTCAGACGCATGCGTTAGTATGCCTGTGGTGACCTGGCAATTTACACAGTATAAGCATGATTGTATGACCTGCGTCAACTGTATACACGTAGGCTGTTGCAGCATTGCTGTCAAGCTGGACTTGCTGCAAGCAGTTGCATGCATGATTTGAGCAGGCATCATGTACCCAGCACTGTTACTCTGCTGCAGAGATTGGCTAGCCACCCCATGCAAGGCACTGCAGCAAGAAGGGATGGGGCTAGCTTCTCTGCTTTCTGAAGTTCGGATGAACTTTGTTGTATTGTACAAGTCAGGAATAGGGGCTGCACCGCACACAATCCAAGTCTCAGAATCAAGTTTCAGAGCATTTGCTGCTGAGCAAAGATGCACAATTTTGCAAGGTGTACTGCAAGCACGTGAAGCATTATTGCTGGCGTGCTTGGGTGGGGTTGTTACTTGCAGGCCGGTTGAGTAGAGCCTGTAGAAACTGCGCGTACTTGTCAAGTCTGGGATCGGAGGCCGCACTGTCCTATCTGCAGTTTCGCTGCATGTTTGCCAGACGCCCTCAGAGGAAGTCGCCTCGCCATCTGCACAGATGCCGAATCTGACGATTTTGTGCTGCATGCACCCATTCGGCATCTGTGACTTGCTCGCACATGTAGATCATGCGACGCATTATGATCAGTACAAAGCAGGGCGACAAGAGAGTGCCATGAGTCTAACAGTATTTGGCGTGCATCTTTCGCATAGGGCTGAGGCTCACCTGCGGTAAAAGCGCAACTATCGCCTTCAGCGGCTGTGTCGCAGACCACAGCCAAGTAAAAGACTGCAACACAAAACGTGACTCGTTCACTGCGCATGCCGAGCATGACGACCCTGCGACAATGAGCTCATGCAGTGATCAGACAGCAGCAGCTGCTGTGACTAAGAAATGAGGCAGTTTATCTGGCATTTGAGCCTTTCGTAAATTTGTCGATCCAGAACCCTCTTGACGCAGACTGAGCGGTCGACTGAGTGTGCTGCAGCGTGAATGTACACATGTTCAAAAGTGTTTACACATCCATGTAATGAAGAGGTATGTGTTCTAGCACGCAGTTCTGACAAGACTAGTCTCTAAGAGAGAATTTGACACATTGTCAATAACGTTCGATCTGACAATGTATGATGAAAGCTGTAACAGTTAGACAATTGCAAGCTGGACAGATCTGGACTAATCTGGACTAAGCAATTTGGCTGCATGTCACACCAATGCTTGACCACAAGTCTGCACTCATCATCGCAACACTACATCAGCAGCTGTACATGCTTACATTGGCTGGCATTGAGTGCACTGGATGCATCCATACGGTATGGCCTAATGCCTGTACACTAATATACTGTACCAGCACTGTTATGGTGGTGCACTCTCCAGAATGGTGCCCTCTCCATAATGGTGCACTCTCCATAATGATTGTGGCAGCAACAGAAGAGGAGATCACCCAAAGTCAGTCTCGCCATGATTTTCAAGACCTGATGCGAGTTCCAAGCTGTGGCAATCCGGCCCTAAGCCAAACAGCAACCTGCAAGTGCAACGATCAACCACAACACGTGCGATGCAAGCACATCACCCTTGTCATCTGTCACTGCCTATGTCATGTCAAGCCAGGTCCAGTTGAGGGTGACAACAGCTACCGTAGTACAAACCAAACATGGCACAACTCATATAAAACCGTTGTTGCAACTATGAAGCTAACCCTATGTCCTCAAGTTCATCCAGTTCAATGGGTCATACCGGTACCTACTCTACTACTGGTAAAGCTCAAATGACCATTCTCAGACCTGGGTCCGTGTCCTGTCCAAAAGGACAGCAATTGACAAAATCTTGCATGTTTGCTCCCCATAGAAACCCCTTGCAATACCCAAGGAAAAATAACATTAAACACAGCTCACACATGAACATACAGCAACATATTTTGTGCCAGCTTACTACAATGCATGGAGCATTAGTAATATAGATTCTTGGGGCCGGGTGACAACCGTGGTCGAATGCTCTGGGCTGCCTTTGCAGCCAGTGCAGCGACCTCCTCCTCACTCTGTCTACAGCTGCCTGTCTGCATAGACAAGGGAATCTGCAGCAAGTTATTGTTCATCTCCACCAAGTATTCTGGCATGTCCTGTACAAGCCAAGGATGCTGTAGGACCTGCTGCACTGTAATGCGCTTGTCTGGGTTCACTTCCAGCAGCCTGCCCAGGAGATCATAGCATTCTGGTGTCAATCCCTGTATTGCACCGGAACAGGGGTAAGCTGCCTGTACATCAAACATGCCCAACAAGCAGCAATCTGTAAGAGAGTCATTGCATGGCTGTTTGGTCGATGAAGCGGGCTGCAATCTGCTGATGTGTACTCAGCACAACTGTAGCGGCTTTTCTCTGTACTTGCTTAGCATATGCTGCATGCTCTCAACACTTTGTGCCTTTTGCAACAGTGTGTTTGTAACAGCATCAAGTCAGCAGGTACTGCTACTTCCGAGGGTGCTACCTCTGGTCGCTGATAATCTGCTTTGAGGATTCTAGGCAGCATTTTCTGCAGTACTGCTTGAACTTCCAGCCCTTCATCTTCTTGACGCCGGAAGGGGAAGCAGCCAGTGAGCATGCAGTACAGCAGAATGCCACAGGACCACAAATCTGCCATCTTGCCAGCATACTTGTTGTACAGCAGCACCTCTGGGGCAACATACTCAGGAGTTCCTGCGCGACGATGATCATTGTCATGTCATTCAACCCTGTCACCTAGGGTTGCAGAGCCTGCCCAGGTACGTATTTAGTGTGTGAACATGCGCTGCAAGCTGCTGCGACAGTCTGAAGCACCACATCCTGACAACTGTAGCTGACCAAGAGTTGCTGTGCTGGAAGCCTGTCTAAAGACATACAAGCCACATTCAGCAGCCATGTGTACTCTTAACTCCAGGTTGACCTCACCAGCCATTCTTATGTATTGTTTTCCTTGAAGACTTGCTGGAGTCTCCCAAGCAGTTGAGCTGAAAATCTTCAGGTGCAGTACAGAGTGTGGAAAGTACTTGCTGAAAGCTGCAAAACAGGGGATTATTGCATGCTGCACAGAGTGTTTGTGCTTTGGACTATGATGAATGTGCAGTCTTAGATGCTGGTGACATCCAGTTGTTTTGCAGCCATCAAGCATACCAGTATTCTTTGAAGTAAGCCCTCAGCTCAAAATAAATGTGGGCTGGTGTGGTGGTTGCTGATCAACTTGTCAGTGAGCATTAACTGAGGTTTGCTTTCTTACCGCACATGGTCTTGCTGATGGAGGCGCACAGCTCATCTTTGCTGTACCCAAAGTCACACAGCTTCAGCACTGGTCTCTCTGATGTATCCATCAGCAATGTATTTTCTAGCTTAATATCCCTGTTGGCAATGCCCATCTGCATCGGCAGCAGCACTCGGTCGGGAATAAGGCAGCCACATTTATGACCCAATTTGCAGTGTATGCGTAGCGCCGCACTGATTACTGTATTGGATGACTTACCAAACTGCGGCTGTCACACACCATGCAAAGAAAGACTAGCATGAGAACATGCAAAGTAGGCTCAGTTGCATGCAGGTGATTGTAGCATCAGCAGTTGCACATAGGATGCCTAGATGCATTACGCGCGCACACAGTTAGATCCTGACTCTCAGACAGGCAGCACGAAAAGCATATCCAACAACATGTTTGCTGATGGCATGGCGGTCTGTCAACGAGAACAATGTTGTCGATAGCGGACAGAATGTGTACAAGCACCTCAGGAAAAGGCAAAATTACCGTACAGCAAAGGGGCTTGTGCATAGTAAGTGATACACAGTGGGCTGACCTGATGGCAGTAGTCAATTGCAACAATGAGCTGCTGAAACAGCCAGCGAGCTTCACTCTCCATCAATGCACGGTCATATGCCATGTTGTGACGCTCAATGTAGTCCACAAGATCTCCCCCAGGTGCATACTCACTGACAATGCCAAGGTGCTCAGGAGTGAGGAACACCTCATGCAGCTGAATGATGTTGGGGTGCATGCAGCATAAGCGCTGGTTCAGAATCTCCTTGCCCGCTGTCTTGATCCTGTAGAAGCAAGAGGGAATGAGTAATGCAAGGCTGGCACAGGAAACTACATCAAAAAAACCTATTCCAGCCTGCTAAGACTCGAAATTTCAGGCTGAAGCAAAATAGATCTTTAGACATTCTGTATCACACCAAAGTAGCTGTTGGAAGTTTAAACTGTCAAGCAGTCAGTGATTTGCGTAACTCACGCTGTAGTTCCTCTATCGATAAATTTGATCGCAAGTTGTTGACGTGTGACCGTATCTTCAGCAAGAACGACAAAAGCTGACGCGCCAGCACCTATGTCTGAGACTTTGTCGTACTGCTCGTTTTCATTCAACGGGTTCGGCGGAAGAGCCCCTGCCAAAACGGTCGTGGGAGTGCCTTGATCGCTTGCAGTTGCACTGCAAAGCCCATACATTTGTGGTACAAACGGCAGACGTTTGCCAAATAGCAGATCTCACCTGTGCGAACGAGATTCTATACGTGACTCACAGCCCTTACCTGGCCGCAACGCTCTTCAATTTGACAAATTCAGGCTTTCCTGGAAGCTGACAGCAACTGCTCTGGTCAAGATTTTCTTGTGATGCTCCTGCAACGACTCGGCCTGGTTGCAGATGTTTCTGGTCGAGGCTAGTACTGGTGGTCCTGACGCTCTTCGTCCCTCCGCACCAGCCAAAGGGCATTTTCGACTGCAAGGCTTGTCAGCTATCTTGCAATGCAACAGAGTTGGACGTGCCTCCCAATGCTGCCCATCTCATCGCCGAATACGCCGTTGCAGTGCTCAAAGTCAAGACGAGGAATGAACTGCGATGAGGCAAGGTTAGTAATTGGCATAGACACGGGTTGCGGCAAATGCAAGCGCTACCCGCTTGACGTCTCGCCATTCTGATACGGTCTCAAATGCGGTGCGTGTGCTTTCCTTAATACATACACCGGTCATCAACCGTGAACACAAGGCGACCACTAGCGCAAACAAGACCACTTGCCAGTTAGACGGACCGATACTTCCCCTCATCAATATAGTCCCTCACTATAATCCCTCACTCCTGTCACTCCGGTCGTTCCCGCGTGACCATCGCTTGTCTCCCAGGAGGTTGAGATGACATCCAGCAAATCACCTAGAACCATCCTTGTCCCTGTTGACGATACGAATGTGAGTCGGGTTCGCTTTGCTGACTTTGCTGATCAAGATTTCCTACAACCTCGCATACTATTTTCGCTGTTCAAACAAGGGCTCGGAGCAAGCACTAGATTGGGTGATTAGCAACTTGTACAGACAAGGTGACAAGTTTATTGGTCTAGCGGTCACCTGCGATGCGAAACAGCTTCTTTTTCACAAAGACTTTGAGCAGGACATTCCATGATAGCATCCTCAATAGCTCGTGAACTCATGCTCATCACATCAGGGATGTTTTCAGGTGATGAGATTCACTTCTTCCATGTTGTGCCAAATCCTCAGGCAAAGCTGCTAGGTGGAGGACTTGGACTTGCAGATGCTGGAGAGTTCATGGTTCAGGCGCCTGACCCCAAGGATGACCGCAAGCAGGCAAGCAATTCAGTACTCACAATGATATCATGTCCCAGTTGATCCTTGCAGGCTTCTGGTATACAAACACAAGACCAAGTCACATGCTAACCAGTGTACTGCTTGTCATTCTTCATGTCGACATTCAGCGCTGGCTAGCCTGGGCATTGGCTTCGTTCATACTGCTTGGTACTGCTGGCCACCTGTTTGTTGATGTCTGCTCATGTGCAACAGGTGAGCACAGCAGAAGGGTTCATAGAACAGAGGTTTGTGAGCAAAGTGGAAGCCTCCAAGATTCCGCACCAGGTTGAAATAACCCACTTCAACACAGATAAGGACTCCATTGGTGCAATCATTTGCAAAAGAGCTCAAGATCTCAATACTCCAGCTGTTGTAATGGCCAAACACAACCAGGGCAGCATCAAGGAGTTCTTCCTGGGCAGTGTGTCCAAGTATTGCACTCATCACTGCAAACAGCCTGTCATTGTCCTCCACTGACGGCCAAAAGAGCTATGCACCATACGTTTCACACAAACAGCCTGTGCAGCTCTGCATCATCAGCAAGAGGGTCTCAAGTCAACGGCAGTTGTTTTGCACTACATCATGTATGGACTTCCGGAAGTCAGCAAGACATGGCAAAGTCAGGTTTGTTGACGATATGAGAAACGTGTGTGCTCAGTATTGTGTGGTGTCTTTGGTAACTGATGTAGGCTCATGTTTGTTGAAGTGTGGACATGCAGTTGTCATGTAATGTTAAGCAGCTACTCACCAAGCAATTATCGCGGGGGTTTGAGCATCACATGAACAGTCTTCATAAGTGTATATGAACCACTGATCAGCTAGTCTAAACAGCGCTGTCAGCTAACTCAGAGCTTAAACGATCATGCACAGAGGCTTCTGATGAAAGATGCATCCTCAAGCACGTCCATTTGTAAGACTCGACTTGTTGGGTCACACATCACGACATTTGAATAATGTAGTATGACTTCAAATGGCGTCAACTGCTACCAACGAACGTCGAGGTGATCGGGTCCGGCCGATGTACTGACGTGAAGCGGTTTGCACGTGTTCTGATAGTCCAGCTGATCTACAAGACATGTGCGGCCTTGATGCATGTGGTCATCTTGCGCTAGTCAGACTTTTATCGTGGCAGACGCGGATGTTGTCCTGAGCATTGGGATGCAGGTCACGCCTCAGAGGCAGTCATGAGGTCCCTCAGTTTTGTCTCATCAGTTTGTAGATCGCTTAAGCTCAGAGTTGCGTTTCAGCGTCTTGAACAGAACAGGCGGCGACCATACTGATTGCTAGGCATGGGGGGTTGCTTGTCGTTGAACAGGTCTGGCAAACTAGGCGTCCCCGCAAGCCAAGACGAAGACAGAAATCATCTGGACAAACCAAATGTCAGCGGCTCTCGCAGTCAAGACGTTTCTGGCTTGACCATCGGCAACAAGTATACCGACAGCATCGACAATGGCGAGGGTTCAGCTTCGACTTCGGCTCGATCGGCAGACTTTCCGAGTACAAGGTGACTCCGTGTCTCATTCGGCTTTGTATTTGGTCTAAGTCCTGTTTGCGTTGCGCTTGCGTCAGTTGGCAAGCGGTTCACTGGACCTTTGTCGCCGTGTGGTCAACCCATCGGCAACAATCTTGTTGCATATACATTTTGTAGTTGCGAGACACACAGTCAACCGGCATTGGTTCTGCTACAGTACGTCAAACTACAGCAACGTCAGTGCCGTCACCCGCACAAGCGTTCTGCCTGCGGTGGGCAGCAGAGACAACTACCTCTGGAATCACTCTTACTATGTGAAGGTCCGCAACTTGAGGGAGGGCTCATCTGGGTCAGTGCATTTAGCTGTAGATCTCCGCTATGGAAATCAGGTGGCAATCAAATTCATTCCTAGAGGGTCAAACAGGTAATTTTTAGCTAGTTCATTGGACCTGAGGTGATGTGCAGCGCGCCCATATAGACACCTGTGTATATCTGGGAAACAAGCCGCTCTGCAGATTGTATCAGCCACCTTCTAGTGCTGGCTGCGCATTTATGCCAGGTGCAGGATAGAGGAATGGTTTTTTGCAATCAGAGCTGCTTGGCAACAATGATTAGCCGCACACTTTTTTGCTTGTCTGTTCACAGTCTGCAATTCAACAGCATAATTAGCTGCATGCTGCTTTGCTTGTCTGCCCCTGAGTATTGCAGTGCTCACAAGCATTCTGATTGCTCTGCAGTATACATGTTGTGGCCCGAGAGGTTTTGAATCAGCGTTTGTGCTTTCATCACCCTCACATCATCCAATTCAGAGAGGTCTTTCTCACGGCAGATCACCTAGCTATCGTCAGTGAGTTTGCTGCTGGTGGTGATTTAGCAGATTATATTGACCGGCATCAGGCGGTTTACAAGAAGGCCAGCATGACGGAGTCCAATGCACTGTGGCTGTTCCATCAGCTTGTTACTGGGGTCAACTTCTGCCATCAGGTAAGCA
>JAABUY010001758.1_pt1 | contig 27883 bp, 23 predicted proteins | sample 5560271 | NCBI WGS metagenome assembly JAABUY01 (sample SAMN10711886, study PRJNA513374) | rock metagenome | isolation source: Antarctica rocks | place: Antarctica: Victoria Land, University Valley | reverse complement strand
GGCCTTTGGAATCCGACACTTAAGGAAGGCCGGTCCAGGGGCGGCTCGCCCCTGGCGGGTCTGGGCGGAGCCCAGCCTTGCTCCTGACAGGTCAAAACTTAGGGCCGCTGGTATAAGTAGAGCCGGTCCAGGGGCGGCTCGCCCCTGGCGGAGTTTGAGGCGGAGCCTCAACCTTGTCTGTCTGCCGCCCCCCGCCCCAGGAACGCGTCCCCCGTGCGCAGCCCCAGCGCCATGATCGTCAGCGCCGGGTTCGCGCTGAGCGCGCTGGGGAACACCGAGTTGTCGCACACCCACAAATTGGCGACGTCGTGGCTGCGCCCCACCCCGTCCACCACCGAGCGCCCCGGATCGCCGCCCATCCGGCACGTCCCGATGGTGTGCGCCGAGCGCGTCAGCGTCCACAGGTCGCTCGCCCCCGCCGCCTCCCAGACCTGGCGCATGAACGCCTCCGCGTGGGCGTGCACCGAGTGCTCGTTCGCCCCGTAGCTGAACCGCACCCGCACCTTGGGCACGCCGTTCTCGTCTGCCTCGTCCGCCAGCTCCAGGAGATTGCCCTCCTGCGGCAGGCACTCGCCGTTGATGCCGATGCCGGCGACGTGGTTGTAGCGCTGCAGGTGGTCCACCAGCGCCTGCCCCCACAGCCCTCGCCCGCGCGCCACCTGGTCCGCCCACGTCACCGGCACGATCCCCAGGCTCTGCACCAGGTAGCCGCCCGCGAACCCCGCGCCCGGCGCCCGCACCATGTCCTCGGTGATCAGCGAGGACGGGTAGCCCTTGTTCGGCCGCATCTCCTGCTCGAACGTGCCCCACACCTGGGTGGCGACGTGGGCCATGTAGTTGCGCCCGACCTGCCCGCTGGAGTTGGCGATCCCCGCGTGCAGCAGCAGCCGCGGCGTCTCCACCGCGCCCGCGCACAGGAACAGCGCCGCGCAGCGCTGCCGGTGGTCCACGCCGTCGCGCCGGTACACCACGGCCACGACCCGCCCCGCCGCGTCGCGCTCGATCCCGTGCACGAAGCACCCCGGCCGGATCTCCGCCCCCGCCGCCACCGCGAGCGGCAGGTACGTCACGTCCATGCTGGTCTTGGCGCCGTTGCGGCACCCCTGGTGGCAGTGGCCGCAGTTCACGCACGCCTGCCGCCCCGGCATCCCCGGCTGCTCCCCGGGCGGCGAATAGTCGCGCGACAGCACCGCCGCCGGCGCCGCGCAGGTCCGCACGCCGAGCGCCACGCACGCGGCCTGCATCGCCTCCGCCGGCGCGTTCAGCGGCACCGGCGGCAGCGGGTAGCGGCGCGAGCGCTCCCACGGATACGGCGACGGCCCCGACGCGCCGATGAACCGCTCGACCTCCTCGTAGTACGGCACCAGTGCGGCGTACGGCATCGGCCAGTCCTCGCCCACGCCCAGCTCGCTGCGCAGCAGCAGGTCGCGCGCGTCCGGCCTGGGGATGAACGCCCCCCAGTGCAGCGTGGAGCCGCCGACGCCGATGCCGCTGTTGTTCGCGCCGAACGCCTCGGGCGGATCGCCCGACACCAGCCGCTCGCCCAGCCAGTAAAGCCCGGACGCCGCGACCTCGTCGGCGGCGAAATCCTCGCGCGGCGTCCAGTTGCGCCCCGCCTCCAGCGCCACCACGCGCAGCCCCGCCTGCGCGAGCCGCGCCAGCAGCGGCGCGCCCCCCGCCCCGGTGCCCACCACCACCGCGTCGACCACCTCGCCCTCCGGGTGGCGCCGCATCCCGTCGAGCCTCACGACCGCACCCCCCGCGCCGACGCCGCCCCGTCCCCGGGCCCGTCACCCCCCGGCCCGCCACCCCCAGGCCCGCCACCCCCAGCCTGGCCCGCCGCCTCCGCCACCGGCTCCCAGTCCTCGCGCGCGCCGATGCCCAGCCGCACGAACCCTTCGAGCCGCGCCGCGTCGCCGCCATACCCGATGCCGCTGTATCCCATGCGGGCCAGCGTCGCCGGATGCGCCACGTAGGCCCGCACCGCCATAGACCTAACCTCCTCGAACCACAGCCGCATCCGCGTCGCGTCGAGCGGCCCCGCCCCGCTTCCGCCCGCCCCGCCCACGTCCGCTGCCCCGTTCCGCTTGTCCGCCACCCCACCCACGTCGCCGCCCGCGTCCAGCGTCCCCGCCGCCACCCGCCCCAGCATCGCGTCCTGCGCCGCGTCGGCCAGCCCCGCGAACCCCGCGCCGCCCGTCGTCCGCCGCGCCACCGCCTCCAGCGTGTCGAGCCCCGCCGCGCACGCCTCGGCATCAGGCGGCATCCCCGCCATCCGCCAGCCGTCCCCCACGCCCGACGCCAGCACGGCATCGACCCGCGCCGCCAAGTCGATCCGCGCGCCGCCCGCCTGCGGCACCATCCGGTCCACCACCAGGCGCAGCGTCGCGAACCGCGCCGCCGACATCGCCGCCCCCCCCGCCTCGCGCCGCGTCCGCCCCAGCAGCGCCGCCCGCGTCCGCGCGCTCACCCGGTCCGACCCGAGCAGCGCCCGCCACGCCGCCCCGACCGCCACGCCGTCCCCCGCGCCGCCATCCCCGGCCCGATCCCCGCCAGCCTCAGCCCCGCCCGCCCCGTTGCCGCCAGCCCCGTCGCCGCCAGCCCCGCGCGTCTCCGCCGCCCGTGACCCGGCCGCCCGCTCGTCCCTGCCGCGGACCTCGTCCAGGAACCCCGCGACCAGCGCCGCCACCTCCGCCGGCCGCTCGACCGGCAGCAGGTGCCCGGTGCGCGCCAGCGTCGCCAGCCGCGCGATCGCGAACGCCGGCGCCACCAGCACGCGCTGCGCGTCCTCGCCCAGCGCCGCGTCCTGCGCCCCCGCCACCACCAGCGCCGGCGTGCGCAGCACCCCCACCCGCGCCGCCCAGTCCTCGCGCGAGCCCGCCTCCAGCCACCCCCGCCACGCCGCCGCGTCCGCCCGCACGACGTCCTCCTCCGTGCGCGCCCGCACCGCCGCCGACAGCGGCGACGCCACGTTCCGCGCCACGAAGCCCGCCGCCTCCGCCCGCCCGCGCGCCGCGCCGCCGCGGAACCACCCCAGCATCTCCGCCCGCTGCCGCGCGTCCATCGGCTCCGGCCCCGCCGGCGAGGCCGCCAGCAGCACCACCGCTGCCAGCCCCGCCAGCCCCGCCTCGCCGTCCTCCGCGCGCCGCGCCAGCACCGCCGCCACCTTGCCGCCCATGCTGTGCCCGACCAGCGCCCAGCGCCGCGGCGCCAGCCGCTCCGCCACCCCGCCCCACGCCCGCGCGCTGCCCCCCAGGAAGTGCAGGAGGAACACGGTCTCGTCGGCGTCGGGCGGCACGGTCTGGGACATCGCCCGCAGGTGGGGGGCGACCCGGCAACCGCCAGGGCGGGGCGAGGCCGGGCGCCGCCGCAGGCGAGGCAAGGTCGAGGCTCTGCCTCATCCGTCAAAGGCAGGCCTTTGGAATCCATCTCTTAAGTCAAGCCGGTCCAGGGGCGGCTCGCCCCTGGCGGGTCTGGGCGGAGCTGCCAAAGGTTCCGACGACCCGCTTGGGTCGTTGGAAGGGGCGGCGGAGGCAGAGCCCAGCCTTGCTTCCTGCCTGTCAAGGCAAAGGGCCGCCCGCCTCAGGTGCCGCCTGGCGCGAGCGCCTGCTCCAGCTCGGCCAGGTGCTCCGCCACGGCCTGGCGTGCCGTCTCCTCCATCTCGCGGTAGCGGTGGACGAGGGCCTCCCCGAACGGCGTCAGGCTGGCCCCGCCCCCGCCGGCCCCGCCGCCCCGCGTCGCGACGACGGGCATCCGGAACGTCGCGTTGAGGGCGCTGACCAGGACCCAGGCCCGGCGGTAGCTCATGTCCATCGCCCGCCCGGCCGCCGAGATCGAGCCCGTCTGCGCCACCAGCTCGAGCAGGCGGACCTTGCCCGGGCCGAGCGCCCGCCCGTCGTCGAAATCGATGCGCAGCCTGAGCCTGGACATCCCCGATCCTAGCACGCACCGAACACCGCTTCACGCCGCGCCGCCACGCCCGCTATATCGCCACGGACACACCGCCCGCCGCACCTGCGGGCGATCGCGAAAGGCACACCATGACGATCCTGCGGCGTCACCTCCTGGCGCTCGGCCTGCTGGGCCTGCTCGCGCCGCCGGCCGCGGCGGCGGAGCCCGTCACCGTGTTCGCGGCGGCCAGCCTGACCGACGCCCTAAAGGAGGTCTCCGCCGCCTGGGCGCGGGCCGGCCATGCCCCGCTGCGGCTCTCCTTCGGCGCCAGCTCGACCCTGGCCCGCCAGATCGAGCAGGGCGCGCCCGCCAACCTGTTCGCCTCGGCCGACGAGCGCTGGATGGACGACCTGGCCAGGGCCGACCTGATCGAGCCCGACACCCGCCGCGACCTGCTCGCCAACCGCCTCGTGCTCGTGGTGCCCAAGGACCGCGCGCGGCAGGTGCGGATCGGCCCCGACCTGGACCTCGCCGCCCTGCTCGGCCCCGCCGGGCGCATCGCCACCGGCGATCCGGAGCACGTGCCGGTGGGGATCTACGCGAGGCAGGCCCTGACCAGGCTGGGCCTGTGGCCGCAGGCGGAGGCGCGCCTGGCCGCCACGCCGGACGTGCGCGGCGCCCTGCGCCTGGTCGAGCGCGGCGAGGCGCCCGCCGGCATCGTCTACGCCACCGACGCGGTGGCCAGCGACGGCGTGGACGTGGCCGGCATCTTCCCCGACGACACGCACGACCCGATCACCTACCCCTTCGCCGCGATCCGGCAGGCGGGCACGCCGGAGACGCGGGACCTGCTGCGCTTCCTGGCGGGGCCGGAGGCCGGGGCGATCTTCACGCGATGGGGCTTCCTGGCGGCCGAGTGACGCCGGCCTGCCAAGGAAGCAAGCAAGGCTGGGCTCTCCCTCCGCAGCCCTTCCAACGACCCAAGCGGGTCGTCGGAACCTTTGGCAGCTCCGCCCAGACCCGCCAGGGGGGAAGCCCCCCTGGACCGGCTTTACTTAAGTAATGGATTCCAAAGGCGAGCCTTTGGCGGAGTTTGAGGCAGAGCCTCAACCTTTCTTTCTTGCCGACGTCGGCGTCAAAACGCGAAGCGGGCGCCGATCGTGGGGTCGATCGTCGTGTCGTGGAGGAAGCCGCTGGCCAGGCCGTTGGACGCCGTGGACAGCATGGCGCCCGCGTACACGTCGAAGCGCGGCGAGAGCCGGTAGTCCACCATGAGCGAGTAGGCGTTCAGGTCGCCGCGGCAGGTGCCCAGGCTGGTGTTGCCGCAGCCGTTGCCGCTGTAGCTGCTCTGGTGCTCCCGGTAGTACGCCGCGTTGACCGAGAAGGCCCTGGTCACGTCGTAGCGTGCGCCGCCCCAGTACACCTGGAGCAGCCTGCTGTTGGTGTAGGCGGTGTTGTTGATGACGCTGAGCGCGGTGCCGCCGGCCGCGGTCGAGCCCGCGCCCAGCGGGTCGCGCGGGTTGGCGAACAGGATGTCCTCGTAGCCGAGGAACAGCCGGACCGGCCCGACCTTGTACTTGGCGAGCAGCATCAGGCTCTTGTTGTCCGACACGGTGGCGGCCAGCGTGCCCACCGGCTGGGTCGCGACCTGGGCGGCCGACAGCGGCGCGGTGGAGATCGCGTCGTACACCCGGCTGTAGATCGCGTCGACGTTGAGGCCGCGGTACTCGGCGCCGAGGTCGAACTGGTACTCGCCGCGCCCGCCGCTCTGGTCGGCGTTGACGCTTTTGCCGTTGGCGCCGTTGATCTGGTACAGCGCGCCCACGTGGACCGGGCCGTAGTTGACGAGGTACTTGAGCGACCCGTCGACCCGCGCGTCCTCTGCGTCGCCGCCTCCCGACGTGATGGCCTGGAAGCCGATCAGCGAAAAGGCGTTGGAGGAGAACATCGGGTCGTAGGCGATGACGCCGTCCAGCGTCAGCGCGTTCTGCCGCCCGAAGGTGAGCGTGCCGTAGCGCGGCGAGCTGAGGCCGAGGTAGGCCTGCGAGTTGAACGCCTGGCCGGCACGGCTGGAGTCGCCGTTCGAACTCTGCCGACCCAGCGCCACGCCGTTGTTCTGCACCTGCGACGCCGGGCCGTTGGAGAGCTGCCCCGACGTTGGCAGGAACGAGGTCTGCACGTTGAACACCGCCGCCAGCCCGGGCAGCACCGGCTCGGTGCCCCTCAGCCCGATGTTGGAGTAGCTGAGCGCGTTCGGCACCAGGGAGACGAGCGAGCGGTTGCTGTTGCGCGAGATCAGCTCCTCCAGCCCCTGCCCGTAGGTGCTGCTCAGCGGCGTGCCGTGCGTCTGGTAGGCGACGCCGAGGTCGACGCCGCCATACAGCGTGACGCCCAGGTAGGTCAGCGCCTGGTTCGCCGGGATCGGCGGGGTGCCGCCGATCGCGGCCGCGGCCGGGGCGGCGCCGGCCGTGCGCTGCTCCTGGATGGTGCCCGCGCCAGACGTCGTGGCGGGGCCGCTGGACGAGGTGGCGTTGCCCTGGAGCTGGCTGCCCGTCGACGGATACTGGGCGACGCCGCCCGGCGCCACGCCGTAGCCGTTGGTCGCCGTCGCAGGCGCCGCGCCATATCCCGGCCCCGGCCCTGCCGAGTCCGGCGACTGCGACGCGCCGGCCATGCCGGACCGCTTCGAGCGCTGCGACCTCTCGATGCCCTCGATCCTGCGCATCAGCATCTGGTTCTGCCGCTGCAGCAGGTCGGTCTGCCGCTTGAGGTCCTGCAGCTCGTCGGCGTGCGCGAGGGGGGCGAGGCCCACGATCAGCGTCGCGCACACCACCGCTCCCCGAGGCATCGCTCCGGTTCCGCCAAGCCGCCTGACACCTATCGAACCGTCCTCGTCTTCACTGCATCGCCGCCGGCATGACGGCGTCGGCGGGGTGGTGCCTTCCGGGTGGCAGGACCACACGGAGAGCCACACCACCCGATGCCGTCCTGCCGCCCCGGATAGACGCCGGCAGCGGTATATCCAACAGGATACAGCGGCACATTCGTCTCGAATGCCACGCTGTTGCAAAGATGCTACAGGAGATCGTGGTCGATTGCGGTCGCGCATCGATCCCGCCGATCGCAGCGCCTACGTCCCGATCAGGCCGGAGGGCTCCGGCCTGGACCTGTCGGAAAGCAAGGCTGGGCTCTCCCTCCGCTGCTTCTTCCAACGGTCCAAGAGGACCGTCGGAACCTTTGGGCAGCTACGCCCAGACCCGCCAGGGGCGAGCCGCCCCTGGACCGGCTTCACTTAGAGCGTTTTTGGGTCACACGGCCTCACGGTCGAACGTCAGGCCCGGCTATGCGCCTTACAGCATGTGCGGGATGCAAACCCGTCAATCCCGAAAACCCTCCGAGTATTGGATTCCAAAGGCGAGCCTTTGGCGGAGCTTGAGGCAGAGCCTCAACCTTGCCTGTCTTGCAGGCCAATCCAAACGGACCGCTACCCCTTCAACAACGCCACGATCCCGTCGAGCTGCTCCAGGCCCTGGTAGCTCAGCTTCACCGTCCCGCCCCGCCCGTTGAACATGATCTTCACCGCCAGCCCGAGGTGCGCCGAGAGTTCGCGCTCCATCGCCCGCGCCTCCGTCTCCTCCTCGCGCGCCTTGAACACGGCGGTCGGCCGCACCCCGGCGCGCACCGCGGCGCCCGCCTCCGACAGCGCCTCAGTCTGGCGCACGTTCAGCCCGCGCGAGATCACCTGCATCGCCGCCTTGTCCGGCTCCGGGTGCCCCATCAGCGCGCGCGCGTGCCCCGCCGACAGCACGCCGCGCGCCACCTGGTCGCGCACCCTGTCCGAGAGGTTCAGCAGCCGCAGCGCGTTGGTGACATGGGAGCGCGACTTGCCGATCGCCTCGCCGAGCTGCTCCTGCGTCATCCCGAACTCGTCGGTCAGCCGCGCGAAACCCTCCGCCTCCTCGATCGGGTTGAGGTCCTGGCGCTGCAGGTTCTCCACCAGCCCGGCCGCCATCGCCTCCGAGTCGCCCAGCTCGCGCACCAGCACCGGGATCTCGTGCAGCCCCGCCGCTTGCGCGGCCCGCCAGCGCCGCTCGCCCGCGATGATCTGGAACCGTCCTGGCTCTGCGGGCGAGGAGCGCGCCAGGATTGGCTGCAGGATGCCCTGCCGGCGCACCGACTCCACCAGCTCCGCCAGCGCCTCCGCCCCCATGGCGGTGGTGCGCGGCTGGAACGGCCCGGGCGCCAGCACGCCGACCGGGAGCACACGCACCGGCGAGCCCTGCGCCGGCGAGTCGCCCAGCAGGGCAGCGAGGCCGCGGCCGAGGCGGGGGGCCTCGCGGCTCATGGGTAAGCCAGGAAGGAAGGCCAGGGGCTCTGCCCCCCATGCCTGGAAGTGGGGACCCCGCCAAAGGCTCGCCTTTGGAAACCCCTTGAGAGGGCCTCCTTATGTGTGCGGGTCTGGGGGCGCCTGTCCCCAGCGGGTCCCCGCTTCCAGGCAATGGGGCAGAGCCCTGGCCTTCCTTGCCCTGCCATCATCGTGCCCGCAGCGCCCGTTCGCGCCGCAGCATCTCCGCCGCCAGCTTCACGTACGCCTGCGCCCCGGGCGAGCGTATGTCGTAGAGCAGCACCGGCTTGCCGTGGCTCGGCGCCTCGGAGACGCGGATGTTGCGCGGGATCACGGTCTCGTAGACCTGCGCCCCGAAGAAGCCGCGCACGTCGGCCGCGACCTGCTCGGAGAGATTGTTGCGCCGGTCGTGCATGGTCAGCACGATGCCCTGCAGCCGCAGCGCGGGGTTCAGCGCGCGCCGCACCCGCTCCACCGTCTGCACCAGCATGCTGATGCCTTCCAGCGCGAAGTACTCGCATTGCAGCGGCACGAGCACGCCCTGCGCCGCGACCAGGCCGTTCAGGGTGAGCAGCCCGAGCCCGGGCGGGCAGTCGATCAGCACGAAGCCGTATCGGGTGGACAGTGCGGCGAGGCTGTCGCGCAGCCGGTACTCGCGCCGCTCCAGCGGCACCAGCTCCAGCTCCGCGCCGGCGAGGTCGGTGTCGGCGGGCAGCAGGTCGAGGCCGGGCACCAGGGTCGGCCGCACCAGGCCCTGCATCGGCCGCCCCTCGACCAGGGCGGCGTAGGTGCCCTCCGAGCGCGCGGCGCGGTCCAGCCCGAGCCCGGTGGAGGCGTTGCCCTGCGGATCCAGGTCGAGCAGCAGCACGCGCTGCCCCGCCGCCGCCAGCGCGGTGGCGAGGTTGATCGCGGTGGTGGTCTTGCCGACGCCGCCCTTCTGGTTGGCGATCGCCAGCACGCGGGCGCCGCCCGCCCCCCGCGCCATGCTGGCCTGCACGGCGTCCGACGTGCCGCCGCGCGTCAGCGTCGCCGCGCCAGTGTGCGCCGCGCGCGCGCCCGCGCCAGCCTGGCCCGCGCCAGACTCGCCGATGACGGCCTCGCGCGCCGCGTCAGCCATGTCCCGGCCTCGCGGGGCGCAGTTCGGTGACGCGCAGGATGGTGCCGTCCGGGTCGGTCCGGCTGGGATGTCGCATGACCTTCATGTGCCAGTGCGTTGCCGCCTCGGTCAATTCTCGATCGTGCCCCGCGCCCTTCATCAGCAGCGCCGTGCCGCCTGGCGCCAGGTGGCGCGCCACCAGCGGCAGCAGCCGGGGCAGCGGCGCCAGCGCCCGCGCCGTGACCAGCATCGCTCCTTGCGGCGCCACCGCCTCGATTCGCTGCGCCAGCACCCGGACGGGCGCCGCCGCCAGCCGCGCCGCCTCGCGCAGGAACGCCGCCTTGCGCGCGTCGGCCTCGATCAGCGCGAACCCGACTCCTGACGCGATCGCCAGCACCATGCCCGGGAACCCGCCGCCCGACCCCAGGTCCACCGCCTGCGCCGCCCCGTCCTCGCCCACGCCCTGGGGCAGCCCGTCCGGCATCAGCGCCAGCAGTTGCAGCGAATCCTCGACGTGCCGCGCCCACACCCGCGACTCGTCGCCGCGCGCCACCAGGTTGATCCTGGGGTTCCAGCGCAGCAGCTCCGCTGAATAGGTCTCGATCCGGCCCAATGTTTCACGTGAAACATAGTTGCGGTCCCGGCACGACTCGCCCATGCAATGCCCCCGAGGTGACCAGCGAAGCAAGGTTGAGGCTCTGCCTCAAACTCCGCCAAAGGCAGGCCTTTGGAATCCACTTGTCTAAGTAAGGCTGGTCCAGGGACGGCTCGCCCCTGGCGGGTCTGGGCGTAGCTGCCCAAAGGTTCCGACGGCCCCCTTGGCCCGTTGGAATGGGCAGCGGAGGGAGAGCCCAGCCTTGCTTTCTTCCTTGTTTGTCACCCTCTCACCCCGGCCGCGCCGCCGCCGCTCCCTGCCGCACGTGCGCCAGCACCGCGAGCAGCGCCGCCGGCGTCACCCCAGGGATGCGCGTCGCCGCCGCCAGCGTCCCCGGCCTGACCCGGCACAGCGCCTCGCGCGCCTCCGTGCTGAGCCCGCCGACACGGCCGTAGTCCAGCCCGTCCGGCAGCCCCACCGCCGCCTCCGCCGCCAGGCTGCGCATCTCGGACCTCTGCCGCGGCAGATACCCCGCGTACTGCGCCTCGACCTCCAGGTGCCGCCTGACCCTGGGCGACAGCCCCCGCAGCCACGGGAACGCCCGGTCCAGCGCCGCCGCGTCCTGCGCTTGCGCCATCAGCTCCGCCACGCTGCGCCGCCGCCCGTCCGCCGCCACCGCGACCCCGTGCCCCGCCAGCACGCCCGGCAGCGCCCCGTCCGCCTCCGCCCGCGCCGACGCCTCCCCGATCTGCGCCACCAGCCCCGCGTGCGCCGCCGCCCGCTCCGCGCCCACGCACCCCCACGCCTGCCCCAGCGCCGTCAGCCGCAGGTCCGCGTTGTCCTGCCGCAGCGACAGCCGGAACTCGGCGCGCGAGGTGAACATCCGGTATGGCTCGCTCGCCCCCAGCGTCGTCAGGTCGCTCGCCATCACCCCCAGGTACGCCTCCGACCGGGACGGCGACACCTCGCCCAAGCCCCCTGCCCTGCGCGCCGCGTTGACCCCGGCCAGCAGCCCCTGCGCCGCCGCCTCCTCGTAGCCCGTGGTCCCGTTCACCTGCCCCGCCAGGTAGAGCCCCGGCAGCGCCTTCACCGCGAACCCCGGCGTCAGCGCGCGCGGGTCCACGTAGTCGTACTCGATCGCATACCCCGGCCGCAGCACCAACGCCCGCTCCAGCCCGGGGATCGTGCGCAGCATCGCCGCCTGCACCGCCTCCGGCAGGCTGGTCGAGATGCCGTTCGGGTACACCGTGTCGTCGTCCAGCCCCTCCGGCTCCAGGAAGATCTGGTGGCGCGCGCGGTCCGCGAACCGCACCACCTTGTCCTCGATCGACGGGCAGTAGCGCGGCCCCCGCCCGGAGATGCCGCCGCCGTACACCGCGGACAGGTGCAGGCTGTCGCGGATCACGCGGTGCGTCGCCTCCGTGGTCCCCGTGATCCGGCACTCGACCTGCGGGGTGCGCACCCCCGCGCCCATCCTGCTGAACGCCTCGGCCTCGGCGTCGCCCGGGTCGCGCGCCAGCCCCTCCCAGTCCAGGCTGGCCCGCGACAGCCGCGGCGGCGTGCCCGTCTTCAGCCGCCCCGTCGGCAGCCCCAGCGCCTCCAGCCGCGCGCCCAGCGCCACCGACGGCGCCTCTCCCGCCCGCCCCGCAGGCACCCGCACGTCGCCGACATGGATCACCCCGCGCAGGAACGTCCCCGCCGTGACCACCACCGCGCCCGCCGCCACCCGCTCTCCGCCCGCGCACACCACGCCCGCCACGCGCCCCGCCGCGTCCACCACGAGGTCGTCGACCGCCCCCGCCCGCACCACGAGCCCCTCGGTCCGCGCCAGCAGCGACTGCACCGCCGCCCGGTACAGCCCCCGGTCCGCCTGCATCCGCAAGCCCTGCACAGCGGCGCCCTTGCTGCGGTTCAGCAGCTTGACGTGGATCGCGGCCGAGTCCGCCGCCCGCGCCATCAGCCCGTCGAGCGCGTCCACCTCGCGCACCAGGTGCGCCTTGCCGATGCCGCCGATCGCCGGGTTGCACGACATCTCGCCAACCGTCTCCAGCCGGTGCGTCAGCAGCAGCACCCTCGCCCCGACCCGCGCCGCCGCCGCCGCCGCCTCGCACCCCGCGTGGCCCGCGCCCACCACCACCACGTCGAACCGATCCGCCATCGTCCCGCCCCCCGCCGCGCCCCGTCATAGCAGAGGACCGCGCTCCGGGAGAACGCGCCGCGCGCGGGCCGGCGCACGGGATTGCGGCTGCGCGCACCAGGGCCGATGATCGCGAAACGAAACCCGGAGGGCGGCCCGATGCCTGCACCACGATGCGCGGCCCTGCTCGCCCTCGCCGCCCTGTGCGGGTGCGCCGGGCCCTCCGGGGAGCAGGAGGCGATCCACGCCGACCCGGCCCTCGTCCTCTCCCAGCCCGGCGACAAGGCCCTCGGCTGCGGGGCGATCGAGGGCGCGATCGCCGGCATGAACGACCGCATCACCCTGGCGCAGCGCATGACCGACCAGGAGGTCAACCACCGCAAGACCTTCGCGGCCCCCACCAACGACACCCGCGTCACCGACACCACGGTGAACGGGCACAACGGCCCCACCGGGATCGGCAACGGCACCACCGCCTACACGGACGGCAAGGGCGCCGAGTCCAACGAGGTCCTGGTCGTGCAGAAGGGCACCGCGGAGGCGGCGACCGCGCGGGCCAACGAGCTGATCCGCCTCGGCCGCGCCAGGCGGTGCTTCGCCTGAGCAGGCAGGAAGCAAGGCTGGGCTCCGCCCAGACCCGCCAGGGGCGAGCCGCCCCTGGACCGGCTTTACTGAAGTAAGTGTTTCCATAGGGCTCGCCCTTTGGCGGGGTCCAGGGGCAGAGCCCCTGGCCTTCCTGCCGCTACTTCCCGATGCAGAACCGCGAGAACACCGTATCCAGCAGCGCGTCGACGTCCACCGCCCCGGTGATCCGCCCCACCGCCCGCAGCGCCAGCCGCAGCTCCTCGCCGCGCAGCTCCGGCCACGCCACCGCCTCCGCCCGCCCCAGCGCCGCCACCGCCTCGCCCAGCGCCGCGCGGTGCCGCGCCCGCGTCAGCGGCACGCCCTGCGTCGCCACCAGACGCCCGACCTCCCCGGCCAGCCGCGCCCGCAGCGCCGCCACCCCGAGCCCCGTCCGCGCGCTGACCCGCAGCCCGCCGCCCGCCGCGCCCGCGACAAGGTCCGCCTTGTTGAGCACCACGATCGCCGGCGGCCCCGCCGCACCCTCCGCGCCGTCCAGGACCTCGGCGCCCGCGTCGCCCGCCAGGACGCCCGCATCGCGCACCACGATCACCAGGTCCGCCGCCGCCGCCCGCGCCCTGGCCCGCCGCACGCCCTCCGCCTCCACCGGGTCGGCGGTCTCGCGCAGCCCCGCGGTGTCGAGCAGCGCCACCTGCACGCCGCCCACGTCGAGCGCCACCTCCAGCACGTCGCGCGTGGTCCCGGCACCTGCCGACACGATCGCGACCTCGCGCTCGGCCAGCGCGTTCACCAGGCTCGACTTGCCCACGTCCGGCGCGCCGGTCACCGCGACCACCAGCCCGTCGCGCACCCGCTCGCCCGCCACCCCGTCGGCGAGGCCCTGCCGCATCTCCGCCGCCAGCGCCGCCACCTCTGCCAGCAGCAGCGCCTCCACCTCGGGCGGCAGGTCCTCGTCGGGGAAGTCGATCAGCGCCTCCTGCTGCGCCAGCACCACGCGCAGCCGCTCCGCCCACCCCGCCAGCCTGCGCCCGAGCCCGCCCTGCATCTGCCGCAGCGCCTGTCGCCGCTGCGCCTCGCCCGAGGCCGCCACCAGGTCGGCCACGCCCTCCGCCGCCAGCAGGTCCATGCGCCCCGCCAGCACCGCGCGCCGGGTGAACTCGCCCGCCTCCGCCGGCCGCACCCCGAGCCGCGCCAGCGCCGCCGACACCGCCGCAACCACCGCCACCCCGCCGTGCAGGTGCAGCTCCGCGCAGTCCTCCCCGGTATAGCTTCCAGGCCCCGGCAGCCACAGCACCAGCGCCCGGTCCAGCACCCCCTCGTCCGGCCCGGCCCCGTCCTCGCGCCCGTCTTGGCGCCCGTCCTCGCGCCCGTCTTGGCGACCGTCTTGGCGACCGCCCTCGCGCAGGGTGCGCAGCGACGCCCGCCGCGGCGGCGGCCGCCCGCACAGCCGGTCCAGCACCGCCCCGCACCCCGGCCCGCTGAGCCGCAGCACCGCCACCGCCGCCCGCCCCGAGCCGCTGGCCACCGCCATGATCGTGTCCGACGCGCTCACCGCCCGGCCGCGCCCGCCAGGGCGGCCATCGCCTGGGCCGTCATCGCGCCGGCAGCATCAGCTCCGGCGCCCGCCCGCCCTCGACCAGGTGGCGTTGCAGCACCGCATCCACGTCCGCGGTCGAGCCGATCCTGTACCAGACGCCCTCGGGGTAGATCACCACGCACGGCCCCAGCTCGCAGCGGGCCAGGCACGCCGCCCCGTTGACCCGCACCCGCGCGCCCAGGCCAAGCTCCTTCGCCCTGGCCTTCATGTAGTCGCGCAGCCGCTCCGAGCCCGCCGCCGCGCAGGAGCCGCGCGCGTAGCCGTCGGGCCTGCGGTTGCAGCACACGAACAGGTGCGCCTCGAAATACGGCGGCGGATCGCCCGGCAGCGTCAGGCCCAAGAACACACCCTCCGGAATGCAGACCGCGCACCGTAGCGCCCTCGCGGGCGCAGGTGAACCACGCGCCCCGAGGGGCAGGAGAAAGCAAGGCCGGGCTCTGCCTCCGCCGTCCTTCCGACGATCCAGGCGGATCGTCGGAACCTCTGGCAGCTCCGCCCAGGCCCGCCCCTGCTTCAAGGCGTGGGCGAGCCGCCCCCTGGACCGGCCTTACTCAAGGAGTGGATTCCAAAGGCCTGCCTTTGGCGGAGTTTGAGGCGGGGCCTCAACCTTGCCTGCCTGACCCCGCATTCTCCCGGCCGGCGTTCTCACTCGCTTAACGGCTCGCGGCTAGGGTAGGCCGACCTTGTCCGGGAAGCCTGCCCCCATGCGCCAAGCCTGCGGCACGATGTCGCGCTCGCTCCAGCGTCGCCTTGCCTCCCTGACCATGAGCCGGCTGTGACTGCTGAGCACGCTCACGGTCGGCTTCATCGCGGTCATGGCGCTGACGTCGGTGGTCGGCTTCGTGTTCAGCAGCGGGCGCGAGGCCAGGCTGACCGACTACCGGGTCGTCTCGCGCGACGTCCGCGTCCTGCAGCAAGGGCTGATCGATGCGGAGACCGGGGTGCGCGGCTTCGTGCTGGCAGGCCGCGTCGAGTACCTGGAGCCGTATTTCTACGGCCTCCAGGTCATCGACGAACGCGGGCTCCGGCTGCTTCCCGGCCTCGACGAGTACGCGGCCCGGACCGGCCTGTCCGCGGAGCCGAAGGTGGTGACCCACCGCATCGCCGAGCTGCGCGGGATCTGGACCGACGTGGTGACGCTGACCGGCAACCATGATCCACTGACGGCGCAGGCCGTGCTGCAGGACCGCGGACAGAAGCGTGTCATGGACGACCTGCGCGGCTTCATCGGCGCCTACCTCGACCACCGCGTCGCCGAGTCCGAGAGGGAGGACAGCCGCCTCTTGCGCGTGCGGGCCGTGCTTCTCTGCATCGACCTCGGCGGCGCGCTGATCGCCATCGCCGCCCTGACCCGCTCGTTCCGCCGCACCATGCACGAGACCCGTCAGCGCGAGGTCGCGATGGCGGACAGCGCGCGGACCACCCTGCGCGTCGAGCAGTTGTTCGGCATGACCAGCCTGCTGCAGAGCGCGCCCGACCGGCAGGACGCCAACGAGGTGCTGCGCGCCACCGCCGTCCAGCTGCTGCCCGGCCACAGCGGGCGGCTCTACGTGTTCAACAACTCCCAGGACCGCCTCGAGCTGTCCACCGCCTGGGGCGGCCCGCGGCAACGCCGGTGCCCGACTGCTTCGCGCCGCAGGATTGCTGGGCGATGAAGGGGGGCAGGCCGCACCTGAACCTCGACACCCCGGGGACGCTTCGCTGCCGCCACCCCGTGGAGGAGGCCGCCTCGCTGGAGATCCCGATGGCCGCCGGCGGCCAGGTGTACGGGCTGCTGGTGATCGGACCCGGGGAGCACGGCGACGCCGCCGCGGCGCTGGGCAGGGCGCGGGCCGCGGCGATGGCGCTCGCCGACGCCATGTCGCTGGCGCTGTCGAGCATGGCGCTGCGCGACCAGTTGCGGAACCAGGCAATCCGCGACCCGCTGACCGGCCTCTACAACCGCCGCTTCCTCGACGAGACGCTCGACCGCCTCAGCCTAGACGCCCGCCGCCGCAAGGTCCCGCTCGCGGCGATCATGATCGACCTCGACCACTTCAAGCGCCTGAACGACCAGCACGGCCACGCGGCCGGCGACACGGTGCTGCGCGGCGTCTCGCTGGCGATCCTCGCCATGCTGCGCACCACCGACATCGCCTGCCGCTACGGCGGGGAGGAGCTGGCGGTGCTGCTGCCGGACTGCCCGCTGGAGATGGCGATGGCCAAGGCCGAGCAGTTGCGCGCCGCCATCGCCGGCCTCGCCCCAGGGCCGAGCGGCGCGACCGTCACCGCCTCGCTTGGCGTCTCCGTCATCCCCGACGCCTGCAGCACCGCCGCCGGGCTGCTGAGCAGCGCCGACGCCGCGCTCTACAAGGCCAAGAAGAACGGCCGCAACCGCGTGGAGCAGGCAGGCTCCCCGGCCCCCCCGCCGGACGAGACCTGCGAGGCGCCGCGGCCGGTGCTGGCCTGGCCGCCCTCGGCCGCGAGCGAGGACGCCCGGGTCGAGCGGACCGTCCCGGCCTGACCCCGGGCAGTGCGTCGGCTCGCCCGGAGGCGCCGCAGGCGAGGCGAGGCAGGAAGCAAGGTTGAGGCTCTGCCTCAAACTCCGCCAAAGGGCGAGCCCTTCGGAAACGTCCACTTTGGTGGTGCCGGTCCAGGGCGGCTCGCCCTGGCGGGTCTGGGCGGAGCCCAGCCTTGCTTGCTGCCTGACAGCCGTGGGCGGGTTCGAGGCCCCCTGCCCGTGCCGCTTGACAGCTCCCGCTCCCGGGTGCGCCATCCCCGGCGTGCCCCAGCTTTCCTTGCAGACCCCGTTCGGCGCCCTCACGCTCTCCGAGGAGGACGGCGCGCTCGTCGCCCTCGACTGGGGCTGGGGGCGCGACCAGGCCGACACGCCCCTGCTGCGTCAGGCCCGCGACCAGCTCCACGCCTACCTCGACGGGGAGCTGCGCCGCTTCGACCTGCCGCTCCGCCCCGCCGGCAGCGCCTACCAGCGCCGCGTGTGGCGGGCGCTGGCCGAGATCCCGTTCGGCGAGACCCGCACCTACACGCAGCTCGCCGTGGCCGCCGGCGGCTCGGCCCGCTCCGTGGGCCAGGCCAACGGCCTCAATCCCCTGCCCATCCTCGTCCCCTGCCACCGCGTGGTGGCGGCGCGCGGCCTCGGCGGCTACTCCGGCGCGGAAGGCCTGGACACCAAGCGCGCCCTGCTGGCCCTGGAAGCCGCCGCCCGCGTGCACGCCGAGCCCGCGACACCGCCGGCGCTCCGGCCCGCCGCGACATGACTGCATGGTGATTGCGCGCCGGCCGACTTCGCCACGTGGCCCGGTTCCTGCCTGTGGCTCTCGCACCGGGCCGCCCCGCCCGAGGCCCCGCCCCGCCCGAGCCAGACGTGCCTGATCCGATCGTGCCCGAACCAGACGTGCCCGACCTCATCGTGACGGAGCTTGCATGACCAAGGCCATCCGCATCCACGCCCATGGCGGCCCAGAGGTGATGCGCTGGGAGGACGTGCCGACCCCCGAGCCCGCCGCCGGCCAGGCCCTGATCGCGCAGGAGGCGGTCGGCCTGAACTACATCGACGTGTATTACCGCACCGGGCTGTACAAGGCGCCGTCGATGCCGCTGGTCATCGGCATGGAGGGCGCCGGCACCGTGCTCTCCGTCGGGCCCGGCGTGGACACGGTCAGGGCCGGCGACCGCGTGGCCTACGCCGGCCCGATCGGCGCCTACGCGGCCAGGCGGGTGATCGCCGCCGACCGGCTGGTGGCGCTGCCGGACGCCATCGACTTCCCCACCGCGGCGGCGATGATGCTGCAGGGCCTGACCGCGCAGTACCTGCTGCGCCGCACCCATCGCGTGCAGCCCGGCGACACCGTGGTGATGCACGCGGCGGCCGGCGGCGTCGGCCTCATCCTGTGCCAGTGGGCGCGACACCTGGGCGTGCGGGTGATCGGCGTGGTGTCCAGCGAGGCCAAGGCGGAGCTGGCGCGCGAGCACGGCGCCACCCACGTCGTGATCGGCACCGACACCCTGGCCGCCGAGGTGCGCCGCATCACCGACGGCGCGATGGTGCCCGTGGTGTACGACAGCGTCGGGCGCGACAGCTTCGCCGCCAGCCTCGACTGCCTGGCGCCGCTCGGCACCATGGTCACCTTCGGCAACGCCTCCGGCCCGGTGCCGCCGTTCGACCCCTCCGTGCTCGCCAGCAAGGGCAGCCTGTTCCTCACCCGCCCCACGCTGGCCACCTACGCCGCCAAGCGCGCCGACCTGGAGGCGATGGCGGCCGAGCTGTTCGAGGTGGTCGCCAGCGGCGCCGTGCAGATCCGCGTCAACCAGACCTACGCGCTGAGCGAGGCCGCCGAGGCGCACCGCGCCCTGGAGGCCAGGCGGACCACCGGGAGCACCGTGCTCATCCCCTGAGGCAGGCAAGGCCAGGGCTCTGCCCCGTCGTCCCGGAAGCGGGAACCCGACAGGGAGAGCCCCGCTGGACTGGCTTGCCTTGAGTCAAGCCGGTCCAGGGGCGGCTCGCCCCTGGCGGGTCCGGGCGGAGCCCGGCCTTGCCTGCTTTCGGGTCAGACGAAGTCTGCGACGCCGAGCCTGGTGACGCCCTGCAGCGTCACCTGCGTGCCGTCGCCCAGCGTCAGCGTGCTCGCCCCGCCCGACACGCTGGCCCGCGACAGCGCCGCGCCCGCCGCGCCCGCCGCGTAGCCCTGCAGCGACAGGTGGTCCACCCCGGAGCGGAAGTCCGTGATCACGTCCGAGCCGCCGGCGCGGCCGTTGACGAAGCCGAACACGTTCGAGCCGCCGCCGCCGCTCAGCGTCGCGCGCCCGGTGCCGGCCACGAAGCTGTCGTTGCCCGACCCGCCGGAGATCTGGTCCGCGCCGAAGCCCGCGAAGAAGCTGTTCGACCCGGACGACGCAGCGCCGGCCAGCGTCACGTTGCCGGCGCCGGCGACCACCAGGTCGGGTGCCGCGCCCACCAGGAACACCACGTTGCCGTCGCTCGCCGTCACCGTGCTCGCCCCGGTGCCGACCTCGATCACGGTGGCGGCGCTCGCGCCGAAGAACTGCCCGCCTCCCGGTCCGCCGAAGATCGCCCCGCCGCCCGCGCCGCCGTAGACCAGCGCGGGGCCGCCGCCGCCCACGAAGGTGCTGGCGCCGGCCCCGCCCACGAACTCCGTGGCGCCGCTGCCGCCATACACCACGCCGCCGCCGCCGGTGCTGCCGTACACCGTGGCGTCGCCGCCGCCGCCGACCACCGTGCTCGCCGCAGCCCCGCTCACCACGGTGAGCTGGCCCGACGCGCCGCCGTAGGCCAGCACCGCGCTCGCGGCGTACACCGTGTCGGCGCCGCTGCTCGCGGCGACGAGGTCCTGGCCGTGCGCGTTGACCACGTCCGAGCCCGCGCCCAGGAACACCTGGCTGGACCCGGTGCCGGTGGTCACGGCGCTGCCGCCCGGCCCGGTGCTGACCACCGCGCTGCCGGCCCCGCCCTGGAAGCTCAGCCGCCCGGAGCCGCCGGTCACCGTGGTCGCCGCCCCGCTCGCCACCACGCTCGCCTGGCCCGCGCCCGCGGTGATCGCGTCGCTGCCCTGGCTGGTCACGCTGCTGTACGCCGCGCCCAGGTTGACCTGCGTCGAGCCGCCCGCCGCCGTGGTGATCAACCCGCCCGTCGCCGTGCTCAGTACCACCTGCCCGGACGACGTCGTGCTGCGGGTCACGGCCGCATTCGCGGTGCTCGTGGTGGTGATGACGGTGCCGCTCGCGCCGTAGAGGAAGCTGAAGTCACCCTGGCCGTAGGTGCCCATCAGCGTGTAGGCGTAGACGATGTTCGTCCCGGACATCACGTCGAGCGAGTGGCTTGCCTGGTTCCAGGCCAGCCCCGTGGTGTTGGCTACCTCCAGGCCGCCGGCATCGAGGAACAGCCCGAGGCTGTCGCCCGCGCGGAAGCCGTAGATCGGCGGCACAGGCGAGGGACCCGCCGACGACGCCCGGGTGGACAGCAGGCTCGTGTCGTCCTCGAACGTGACGCTGCCGCCGGCGTAGGTGCTGTTGATGATGAAGTTGTACTGGGCTTCGGCGTGGTTCTGCAGCTCGAGGTTGACGCCGGAGACGTTGTTGCCGAAGACGACCCCGGTCTGCGCGTTGTTCGCGTTGGTGCCGCCATCGGCGATGAAGGTGCCGCTGCCGAACACCGGCAGGTTGAAGTCGGCCTGCGTCACGGTGCCCGCGGCGCCGAGCACGGAGACCACCCCGTCGTCGGAGAAACCCTGGCTGCCCGTGAACACGCCGACGCCGATGTTGGGGGCGCCCACGATGAACGTCGCGCCGTCGCTGACCGCGATGGTGCCGGTGTTGGCGAACTGCACCTTGGATATGCTGGAGGTGAGGTTGTAGAGCGAGCCGTAGCCGACGGAGATCAGCCCGGAGTTGCTGAACGCTCCGGCGTTGTAGTTGTGGTTCGCGTCGGGGGTGAGCGAGTTGTAGAGGGTGCTCGTGACCTTGGTGCCATGCCCGTCGCCGGGGCTGCCGATCGCGATGGTGCCGGCGTTGCTGACCGCGCCGAAGAGGGACAGGTCGAACCCGGACACCAGGGACAGGGTGGTGGCGTTCGGGTTGGGGTTCGTGGAGGTGACGGCGAGCGTGGTGCCCGGCGCGATCGTCGAGTCCGTCAGGAACGCCGAGGCGATGCTGGCGACGCCCTGGCTGTTCCAGGTGTAGCGGTAGGTGAGCGACGCGACGGACAGCGTCTCGTCCGTCAGGAGCGTCGCGACCTTGGTCGAGCTGGACGGCGGCAGCGCGCTGGTGTCGACCACGGCGGTGTCGGCCGGCCCCGGCGCCGCGCCCTGGACCCAGTTGCCGGGGTCGGAGAATTCGCCGTTGGCGGTGGGCCTCCAGGTGTAGCTGGTCATGCGGTCAGGACTTTCGTGCGCGCCGTCGCGACGCGGGTGGGAACGATCCTTGGGCCGGGCTCGCAGGGCTGGAGCGGCAAAGGCCAGCCCGGGCGGGGAGTGTCAAGCCCGCGGTCGCAGGCAACCGGCGGCGGTCTTCCGGACCCCTCCGGCGGCCTTGTCCACACCGCCTCCAGCCGCACGGAACAGCGCGGGGGCCGCGCGCCTCACGCCGCCAGCACGGGGCGCGGCAGGTCGTCGGAGGCGGCCGTGACCGGCCAGCCCCGGCCGCGCTCACAGGCGGCCGGGCAGCTCCGTCCTCCCGGCCGCGAACTCCTGGTCCGTCAGGATGCCCGGCGCGCGCAGCCCCGCCAGGCAAGCCGCGGCGGCGCCAGCCGGTGCGGCGGGACCGGCAGGGACCGCCGCGGCGTCCGTCGCGGCCGCGTCCACCACGCGCGGCGCCGTCCAGGCCGGCACGCCGGCGGCCGGCGAGGCCCCGGGTGCCGGAGCCCCGGGCCTCGCGCCGCGATCCGCGCCCCGCGAGCCCCCGGCCGGACCCGGGGTGGCGCGGTCGGGGGTGGCGCGGTCGAGGGTGGCGCGGCCCGAGGTGGCGTGTTCCGGGTCCGGGGCCGACGGCACGGCGGCGAGCGCGACGCACAGGGCGTCCACCCGGCGCCGCAGCTCCGGGTTGCCCATCTCGCCGATCATGGTCATGCCGCCGCCCGCCCACTGGCCCAGGCCGCCCAGCTCGGGGTGGCTGAACTGCGCCATGCCATGGCCCGCCGCCAGCGCGCGGTGCACGCACAGGGCCGCCGCGACGCTGAAGCCGTGGGCGTGGGCGACGGCCTCCAGCCGGCGGCGGGTCTCGGGCGCGGGCTCGCTCATCGCGGCGTCTCCTTCGTGGCCTTGGCGTGTTCGTGGCCTGGCGCGTTCGTGGCCTGGCGCGGGGAGCCCGGGTGTAGAACAGGAGTCGTCCCGCGGGCCAGGCTCGCGCCGGTCGCGCACATTCGCGCCAGCGTGGCGCAATGTCTTGGAAGGCAGGCCCCGACTCGTCCAGGATCGGCCCGCGCCCCTCGTCGCGGCCCGGCGCGGCGCCGGCCGCCGGGCGGGCCGACGAGGAGGCCGCACGATGGACGAGACGCCGATCCTGCCGGCGCACATCGAGGACACCGTGCAGGCGATCGCCAGGCTGCACGCCGACCACCAGCAGGAGGCGGGCGCGCTGCAGCGGCTGGTGGAGCGCCTGACCGCAGGGATCGGCCGCCCCCGGTTCCTGGCGCTGCTCACGGTGGCGGTCGTGCTCTGGGTCGGGGCCAACCTGCTGGCGCTGCGGGCCGGGACAGAGCCCTGGGACGCGCCGCCGTTCGCCTGGCTCCAGGCGGCGCTCGGCGTCATGGCGCTCTACGTCACCGTGCTGATCCTGGCGACGCAGCGGCGCGAGGACCAGCTCGCAGGCTACCGCGAGCAGCTCACGCTGGAGCTTGCGATCGTGGGCGAGCAGAAGTCGGCGAAGATCATCGCGCTGCTGGAGGAGATGCGCCGCGACGACCCGGCGCTGCGGAACAGGGTCGACGAGGAGGCGCGCGATGTCGGTGGCCGCCGACCCGCAGGCGGTGCTGGACGCGATCAAGGACAGCGCGGAGCCGGCCCTGGCGCAGGAGCTGGTGACGCCGGCGAGCGCGCTGGACCCGCTGGCCGTCATCCGGGTCCGCGACGAGAGGACGGCGCCCGGGCGGGAGTGAACGGACCGCCGGAATTCCTCAGGCAAGGCGGGCAAGGTCGAGGCCCCGCCTTCAAGCATGGGCCTCAAGCTCCGCCAAAGGCTCGCCTTTGGAGTCCTTTACTCAAGCAAGGCCGGTCCAGGGGCGGCTCGCCCCCGCCTTGAAGCAGGGGCGGGTCTGGGCGTAGCTGCCAAAGGTTCCGACGATCCCCTTGGATCGTAGGGAATGGCAGCGGAGGGAGAGCCCCGCCTTGCCTGCTGTCAGGCCGACGCCACCGCGCCGCCGGATGTCGCCTCTTCGATCGCGGGCGTCGTGCCCGGCCCGCAGCCCAGGGCGTTCGTCACGGGACCGCGCGCGCCACGGGCTGTGGCCTGCCGCTCCTGACCCCCCGTCGCGCCGCAAATCCCCTTGACCATGCCCGGTTTCGCAACCGCCGCGGCAGAGCGGGCGATTTCACTCAACTCCAGAGCGACTCTGTGCCAGCGTCTGCCTCGGCGCGGAGTACCGCCGCGAACCGGATACGGGCGTCGTCCACCCGCCACGCCCCGCCGGACCGACGCGGGACAGACACGAGCACGGCCGTCCTCCCGGGTCCGGGGCAGCGGCCAGGAAACCGGAGGGGAGACCACGATCATGCGACATCGCCCGCACCTGGCCGCCGCGTACGCCCTGGCGGGGCTCGTGGCCGCCGCCCCCGCCCGCGCCGCGCCGGCGCCGCTGAGCGAGCCGCTGCTGCCCGCCACGGTCGCGTCCGGCGTCACCGTGGCGCTGCGCGACTTCGCCACCCTGCCCCGCCACGCCGACGGCGGCGCGGCCAGGGTGCAGTTCCTCTGCGCGGCGCCGGACCACACGCGCGACCTGTTCGTCACCGACGAGGCCGGGGTCATCTACCGGGTGAGCGCGGACGGCGCGACGGTCACGCCGTATCTCGACCTGCGCACGCAGCCGATCTCGCTGATCTCGCCCACCAGCGAGGAGGGCCTCGTCGGCCTGGCATTCCACCCGAACTTCGCGGGCAGCCCGTCGCTGCCGGGGTACGCGAAGTTCTACACCGCGTACAGCGCGGACCGCAGCAGCGGCACGCCCGACTTCCTGGCCAGCGACGACGGCGACCACCACCAGGTGATCCGGGAGTGGACCGCCGCCAACCCGCTGGCGGCCACGTTCAGCGGCACCTCGCGCGAGGTGCTGCGCGTCGGCAAGTACGCGTCCAACCACAACGGCGGCGTGATCCGCTTCGACCCCAATTCGAGGCCGTGGAGCAGCGACTACGGCAAGCTCTACATCGGCTTCGGCGACGGCGGCGGGGGCAACGACCCGCGCGGCAACGGGCAGAACCTCGCCAGCCCGCTCGGCAAGATCCTGCGCATCGACCCGCTCGCAGGCCCCGGCGGCGCGAAATACGCGATCCCCGCCGACAACCCGTTCCGCAGCCTCGGCGGCGCGGCGCCGCTGGTCTGGGCGTACGGCCTGCGCAACCCGCAGCAGTTCAGCTTCGAGGTCGGGCGGCTGGACCGCATGTTCATCGACGACATCGGCCAGAACCAGGTCGAGGAGGTCGACCTGGGGCGGCGCGGCGCCAACTACGGCTGGCAGCAGCGCGAGGGCACCTTCGCGACCGGCGCCTCGGTCGGCAGCGCGGGCGGCAAGGACGACTACGCCGCCTACGCGCTGCCGGTGTACGACGCCCTCAAGGCGTTCACCTACCCCCTCGCGGAGTACGACCACAGCGACCCGGCGCGCGACGGCGGCACCGTGAGCGCCGCGATCGGCAGCGGCTTCGCCTACCAGGGCAGCGCCGTGCCGGCGCTGTACAACACCTACGTGTTCGCGGATTTCGCGCAGGGGCGGCTATTCGCGATCAACGCCGGCCTGCTGCCGGTGCGGGCGCGGCCGGTGTACTCGATCGGCCTGTCCTACGCGGGGACCCGCTACGACTCGCTGAGCGGGTCGCCGATCGGCGAGGGCACGCGCTCCGACCTGCGCCTGGGCACGGACGCGGACGGCGAGCTGTACGCGCTGCTGAAGGGGCCGGGGGCGATCTACCGGGTGGTGGCGCAGCCCTGAGGCAAGGAAGGCCAGGGGCTCTGCCCCCATGCCTGCAAGCGGGGACCCCGCCAAAGGCCCGCCTTTGGAAACCGCCACCTAGTAAGGCCGGTCCAGGGGGGGCTTCCCCCCTGGCGGGTCTGGACAGAGCCCAGCCTTGCTTCCTACTCTCCGCCCTCCTGTTCCTCCAGGCGGTCGAAGTAGCGCGTGACCTCGGGCGACGCGCCGCCGAGGTGCAGGTATTCCTTGTTGAACGCCGCGATCTCCTGCAGGCCGTCGACGTCGAGCATCCGCAGGATCCTGTGCTCGATCGCGATCAGGCGCTGCTCGCGGAACTCGCGCAGCACCCGGTTGACGTGCACCGGGGTCAGGCCGAGCGCGTCGCCCAGCTCGGCCTGGGTGAGCGGCAGGTGGAACCTCTCGTTGTCGGCCAGCCCGATCGCGTCGTGGCGCCAGTACAGCTCGCACAGCAGGTAGGCGATGCGGCCGCGCGCGTCGCGCCGGCCGAGCGAGACGATGCGCTCGCGCAGCATCGACTCCTCCTGCAGAGAGCTCCACCACAGGGCGGCGGAGATCCTGGGCCGGGTCGCGAAGGTGTCCATCAGGGCCGCGCGCGCGATCGGCGACGCGCGCACCGCGGTGATGGTGCCGATCGAGTGGTCCATGGCCTTGAGCAGGAACACGTGCGGGTCGCACAGGTCGCCCGGGATCAGGAACGTCATGATCTGCCGCCGCCCGTCGGGAAGGTTGCGGTAGCGCACCGCCATGCCCTCCTGCACCAGCATCACCGAGCGCGGCAGCGTGCCCTCGATGGCGATGTCGGTGTCGGGGCGGAACACCTCCACCGTGGGGGTCAGGCCAGCGAGCACCGCGCGGTCGGAGTCCGACAGCGGAACGAACAGGGAGAGCTTGCGGGCGAGGCTGTTGTTGCCGGTCTGCGGCGGCGAGGTGTTCTCGAAACGAGGGGCAGGTCAAATCATGGGTTAAGTTCGCCGGATTATACCAGTTGAGAAGCCGGCACGGCGTGGACTGCTAGGTCTAATCGCACATAGCGGTCCTGTTGCCGGGACGGGAGTGATCCGTAATGATACGCTATCGCAAATCGGTATGCTCTGTCTCCCGCGTGATCCCGCTCGTGCCCCGGCACGCGCGGCGACCGGCGACGCGGCGGCCGGGCCCGGCGCGGGAGCGCGCGGCGGCGGGATCGACGCCAGGCTCGCCACGGCGTCCTCGCTGGCGCCGGCGACCTCCCGCACGGCCTCGATGACGCCCATGATCGCGTGGCCGGCCTGCCTCGCGCGGACAAGCCGCGGCCCGGCCGGCAGGCAGGCCGGGCTCTCGCGGAACGTCGGGGCGGCCTGGCCGTGGGGGTCGGGTGCCGGGATCATCCGACACTCCTGCCCCAGCGTACCGCCGCTGTCGCAAACCCAGGTTAGGTTTCGCCTGGCGCGAAGCCCGACGATGGAGCCGTGCCATGGCGCATGACCCGCCCCACCCGCTGATCTGGCCGAGGCGGCAGGGTGGCCGGCCGCAGACGCAACCTCCCCTGGAAGGCCTTCCCCTGCAACGTTTCACCGTGGAAAACATGGGACGGCAGATGCGCCTCGCGGCGCAGTTCGGCCGCTTCGCCGCCGACTGCCCCGACGTGCAGCCGCTGCTCGACGAGGCGTGCTGCGTGGCGGCGGCCGGGCTGATGTCGGAGTTCGCCAAGCTGCTGGTCTACCGCGACGACGAGCGCGGCTTCGTGCTGCAGGCCGGGACCGGGTGGCGCGACGGCCTCGTGGGCCACGCGCGGCTCGATGCGGACACCGGCACCGCGGCGGGCTTCGCCTGGCACACCGGCGAGTCCGTCGTGTCCAACGACATCGTGGCCGAGGGGCGCTTCCGGGTGCCCGACATCCTGGCCGAGCACGGGATCGGCAGCAGCATCAACGTCGTCGTGCCCGGCTCCGGCCCCGACGCGGACGCGGACGCGCAGGATGGGGACGCGCAGGGTGGCGACCTGCGGGACGGGGACGCGGCTGGCGGGCTCTCGCGCGGGAGCGGCGACGTGCGCCAGGCGTTCGGCGTGCTGGAGGTGGAGTCTCCGGGGCGGGGCGACTTCACCGCCGACGACGTGTGCTTCCTGCAGGTCATCGCCTACAACCTGGCCGGCGCGCTGGCGCGGCGGGCGGCGCGGGCGCGGCACGAGGCGCGGGGCTGGCGCGACGCGCGCGGGCACCAGGTGGTGCTGCGCGAGATGCACCACCGCGTGCGCAACGACCTGCAGGGCATCTGCTCCAGCCTGGACTGGGAGGCGCGCCACGCCGACGAGGTGTATCGCGAGAGCCTGGGGCGGGTCATCGGGCGCGTGTTCGCGCTGGCGGAGCTGTACGACCAGTTGCTCGGCGCGGACACCACGGACGAGGTGGAGTTCGGCGCCTACCTGCGCGCGCTGTGCGACAGGATCTCCGCCGCCGGCGGGCTGGCCGCGCGCTCGATCGCTCTGCGCGTCGAGGCGCAGGCGCTGGTGCTGCCGCGCGACCGCGCGCTGCCGCTCGCGGTGGCGCTGAACGAGATGGTGTCGAACGCGGCCAAGCACGCGTTCGCCGGCGGCGGCGGCACGATCCGCGTGGGGCTGCTCGCGGCGGGGCCGTCGGGGGTGCCGGTGCTGAGCGTGGGCGACGACGGGCGCGGCTTCGCCGGGCCGCGGCCGGGGGGCGCGGGGCTGGGGTTCGTCGAGCGCCTGGTGCGGCAGGCGGGCGGCACGCTGGCGCGCGAGGACGGGGGCGGCACGCTGTGGCGGGTCGAGCTGCCGGCGGGCGGGGACCAGAGAAGCAAGCAAGGCCAGGGCTCTGCCCTGGACCCGCCAAAGGCTGGGCCTTTGGAATGCCTTCCCTAAGCTCGACTTTGGCCATCTATGCGGCGTAGCAGGCTGCTCCGATCAGGGCGTTGATGGCTGATCGCGGCATTTCGATCAGTCTGGGTCTGTTTGCGGAGATGTCGAAACCCGGTCGCGTCCACAATT
>JAABUY010001755.1_pt1 | contig 27918 bp, 28 predicted proteins | sample 5560271 | NCBI WGS metagenome assembly JAABUY01 (sample SAMN10711886, study PRJNA513374) | rock metagenome | isolation source: Antarctica rocks | place: Antarctica: Victoria Land, University Valley | reverse complement strand
AAATTTACTATTGAATTCAGACATTCTTGACATTCTCAAACCTTCAACGCTCTATTAACAAAATTAATAGAAAAATCAATCAAACAGGTAAATTTCAAGCTGTTCAAACGTTTCACAGTGCTAACATTCTTGTAGCTTTCCCTCTCTCGATCTTTGAAGTCATCATGTCATCGTCACGTCGAAGTCAGAATCTACCTCTAAAGAATTCACTCATTTTCTCAAGCAATTAAAGAGAATTTGTTTGAAATGATGAGTTCTTCTATGTTAAAACTCTTTTGCAGATGATTAGATAAAGCAATGATTAAATAATCATTGCATAATCAGAGTCTTGAAGTGATTGCTCTGATTGCTTGAATCAGAAGTGATCACAGTGAGCATGATGAGCATGATGCTCATCTTGCTCATCTTGCTCAAGAATGATCAAAAAGATCATTCAGAGCAAAGATGACTTGACATGATTCTTCTATATTTATATAATGATGATTGTTCTCTTAGATAGAAGCTTCGTGCTCAATTCATATAATAGTCAATACAGTTTATTGTTTTAGCTATTCTCAGATCTTCAGTCTAATGATTAGTTTGTTACTATACTGATCTTTGTTTATATCTTGTGTTGTTAAAGAAACAATCATTACACTTTGAACATCACTCTTTCACAAGATATCAGAGCATCATTTAATCATGATCATTATGTCATTCTCAGAATGAATTACATCAGCAGACATCATTGCATTCTTGAATAGCAAGTCATTGATTAAAATATTGACATTGAATCTGTATTATAAAGATAGAAATAAGCTTGACACTTCTCTTATATAAGTGAATGTCTATGTCAGAGCACACAAGAAACTAAGTTCATCTCATGACAAGATATTGTTTGCATTCTCATACTTCAAAAAAGATGTTTTCAAATGATTTAAATCATTGATAAAGAATCACTTGAAGAATAAATCAGAAGATCAAGAAGATGAGATTAACAAAGTCTTTGAAAACTTCTTTAACTTTGAGTAAGCAATACGAAGAATGTATGAAGATATAAATGTAGAATGAATCATTGAACAACAGCTGTATGATATTAAGCAATCAGAATCAGCATTCAAGTACATTGCTGCTTTTCAATCAATTGCAGCAAAGATTGAATGAAATGACTTGACTTTTACAGTACAGTTTTATAAAGAACTGAAGAATGTGATAAAGAACAAGATAACTTGTATGAATAAATTTGTGACTTTGCATGCTATGATTAATAAAACAATCATGCTGAATAATTGACAGTATGAGCAAAGACTTGAAAAGAAGAACAAGATTGTTTATGTTTCAGTTGCATAAAGTAAGAGAAAAAAGAAGCAATCTTATTATGATTTTCAATCTATGAAGTTAGACGTAACTTGAAAGATATCAATGAACGCTTGTGATAAAACAGTTCAGCAGAGCAAAGCATGTTACACATGTGAAAAGCTAGATCATTTCTTCAGAGATTGTACTCAAAACAAGTACAAGAACAAGTCAAAGCTTTATGATAAACAAGACAGATCTTTTGCAGCAATGAAAGAAAATCAGAAAAACAAGCATTAAATGTTGTCATGAACAGCATGTTATGAAGATAACTGTTGCATTCATTTGAGCAATAAGAAAGATTCTGAATGATATTCAAAACTTTCACGAAAGGATCATTTTTATGCAGCAATTCATCATCAGTCAAAAGTGCATGATGAGAAAAGTGACAAAAGTTCATTCACTATGATCATGAAATCAAAGATTCTCAACAGCGAAGAATATGACTTGAATAGATTGAACAGTACAGAAGAAGCTATTCATCAAGCAGTTGAGAAAGAAAATTGACTTAGCAAAACTTTACAAGCATTCACTATTGCAGCAGAAGATGCTCTTAAAGAAGAAGAAGATTATTTTGAAGTAAAGAAAGATCTTAGAAAGTTTACAAATCAAGCAAACTTTATAAGCATGTACAACAAATTGTACATTCTCTTTAAACAGAAAGAGAAAGATTTTTCACAGCGCATGCAACAAATTAAGAATGAAATACATCAAGTTATTTATGACGTGATTCAAGATGAGTCAATTGCATTGCATAAAAACATTCAATATCATGACATAGTCATGAAAAAGTCATTCACAGAAGTCAAGTTCATCAAACAAGAAGAATATGTACTCTTTGGTGAAGATCATATATTTAAAGAACTTAAATAAATAACAGAAGTCATCAGAAAGAGATTTGATCTGTGTGATTCAAAGAAATATTCACAGAAGAAAGTCAATTCAAATCAATTTCAGTACATAAAACAAGTACTTAAGAAGTAAGCTTTTAGTTCAAAAAACTAAAAGACTCTTCGATCAACAGATCATTGAAGAAATCTATTAACATATGCAGAAAGCTATGAATTTCTTGACATTGCAATTATCACACTCTTCTTCAAATTTACTATTGAATTCAAACATTCTTGACATTCTCAAACCTTCAATGCTCTATTGAAAAATCAATAGAAAAATCAAATCGATAAATTTGAAGCTGTTTAAATCTTTCACAATGCTGACATTCTTTTAGCTATGACAGATTCACTGACTTCGACTCTTTGCTTGAAGATACTACGTTTTCTGCTTTTACATTGAATTTCTCTCGTCATCATTGAAGAGATTCATTGTCATCGTAACATTATTTATACTATGCAAGAGAATCTCTTCATGTATGACTCTTTCTTTAAATCTCAGTTTCGTTCAAAGAACACTCTTTGAAAGATCTTTTTAGCAGCTGAAGACTTTCTAATTATTTATCTGAAGCAACAATCATGAGTCATGCAGAAAGAAATGATGTGATTTCTATAAGAAGAGTGAGATATACATGTTCATCAGTTCACGATATTGAGAATTCTGAAGAAGAGACACTGAAGCAATAAAAAGAAACAGCGTGTGAACATCAAACAGAATGATAAGCTGCAATTAAACTGAATTGTCGATCTGTTGCAGCTGACGACTGAACAGCTTGTCTTCATTGATGAGACTCTGTTCAATGAGACTACGAAGTGACATCATCAAGTCTATGCATCAGTTGATGAGTCAGCTCGCTATCAAGTCTCTAGAAAGAAAGAACATTTTTGAAGCATTTTTTTGATGTATACAATCAATGATTATTTATTCTGTATCGATATTCATGAAGATTGATTCAATGACGAGACTTTCTTCGCTGTTTTGAAACTATCAATAATATGTTTCTTGAAATTGCGAAAGCAATTGACTTTGACAGCAATGTCTGCAGTGTTTGCTTTGACAGCAGTCTCTACAATGATTTTAGCAACGACGTCTGCTTTGACTTTGCAAGCAGCGTCTGCTTTGACTTTGTCAGCAGCGTCTGCTTTGACTTTGCAAGCAGCGTCTGCTTTGTCAGAAGATTTTGATCTTGATGAGATGCTTGAGAGAATGAGTGAATTCTTCAGAGATAGTTTCTGACATTGACGTGATGACAACATGATGACTTCAAGAATTGAAAGAGAGCTAAAAGAATGTCAGCACTGTGAAAGATTTGAACAGCTTCAAATTTATCAATTTGATTTTTCTATTGATTTTTCAATAGAGCATTGAAGGTTTGAGAATGTCAAGAATGTCTGAATTCAATAGTAAATTTGAGAAAGAGTGTGACAATTATAATGTCAAGAAATTCATAGCTTTCTGCATATGCTAATAGTCGAAAATCGAAAATCGAAAGCATATTTATCTTCACAAGCGACTCGACACAATTATGAGTCTGAGTCAAGATCAATGATCATACAGCACATTTATTCATTGACAGTGACTGTATGAGAAACTATATGTTCTCAGAATTTGCTAGAAAAGCGCAAATATCTTTGCAGAAGAAGAAAGAATCTTACAATTTGCAAAACTTCAATGAAACATTCATGAAGTATAATAATGAACTAATAAATCAAGAGATTCAACTCATTCATTTGAGACTTGAACATCATTGAAAGAAGTTGCGTTTAGATGTTACAAAGCAGTCAGACAGCGATATAGTTCTAGACATATCATGACTTTGTATGATCAATTTAATGATAGATTGAATCAATGAAACAATCACTTTTCTTCATACAGAAACGACGCGATTGCATTTGATATTGAAGTCATCAGAGAATGTGAAAATCTTCGTAATGACAGCAAATGATATGCGCAGCGAGCTGAAGAACAGCTCAGATGCACAGATGTTATGAAGCAGAGAGATTAAAAGTAACTTTGCTATCATTAAAATTTCTAAAAAATATCAGAAATATAAGATTCTGTTTGAGAAAGAAAGTGATTAAGAGACACTACTCAAACATCAATCATAAGATCATGAGATCAAGCTCATAAATGACAAGAAACTTACAAAACAGTTTATTTATTCATTATTGACAGAAAAGCTTGATGCTTTGTGACAATATTTAAAAGAGAACATGCAAAAAGAATTCATTAAAAAATTACAGTCATCAGCAGAATATTCAATTCTGTTTATTTTGAAATTGAATGAAAGTTTTAAACTATGTGTCAATTACAGAGCATTGAATAACATCACGATTAAAAACAGCTATTTGCTATCGCTCATATCTGAACTGCAGAACAAACTTCAAAGAGCATAATAATTTATGAAATTCAATATATTCGAAGCATTTAATCGAATATAAATTAAAGAAGAAGATGAGTGAAAGACAGTCTTTTATACTCAACTAGAACATTACAAGTATTTGATCATGTTTTTTAATTTAATCAATGCTTCAGTCATGTTTCAAACATTTGTAAATAACGTGCTACGACGTTATTTGAATCAATTCATCATAGTATATTTGAATGATATACTAGTATACTCAAAGATGAAGAAAGAACGTATGCAACATGTTAAGAAGATTCTACAGACTTTAAAGAAAGTCCATCTGCACATTAAGTCAGAAAAAAGTGAATTTCATGTACAGAGTGTACAGTTTTTGAAATTCATAGTCACGTTTCAGAGTTTAAGAATGAATTCAAAGAAGATAAAAGCTGTTACGACTTGATCAACGTCAAAGTCAAAAATCAAAGTTCAATTCTTTTTAGAATTCGCGAACTTTTATAGATGCTTTATAGAGAAATACTTCAGAATCATCTCATCACTTACAAATCTTACAAAGAAGAATATATCATTCATGTGAACTGAGAAAGCAGAAGAAGCTTTCAAGAAGCTGAAGAAATTATTCATCTTTCAATCAGTACTGATCATGTTTGAATCAGAAAAATCTATTACGCTTGAGATAAACGTGTCAAACAAAGCTATTGAGACGTGTATCAGTCAATCAGATGATAAGAAATGTCTGCACTTTATTGCTTACTACAATTGTAAGCTTACAGTTGCTGAATTGAATTATAAAATACATGATAAGAAGTTACTAGCTATTGTTGACTCTTTCAAACAATGAAGAGTGTATCTGAAAGAATTTAAACATCAAATTCAAGTATATACAGATCATAAGAATCTGTTATACTTCATGATCATAAAAGTTCTGAATTGAAGACAGATCAAATGATCAAAGAAATTATCATCATACAACTTCAACATTCAATATTGAAAGAGATCTGAAAACTTGAAGATTGATGTCTTAAGTAGAAGAGCAGATCATATGATAGATAGATCACAGATAAATCAGACTATCTTACAACAGAATCAAAATGATTTCATTGTTTACAATAAACAAAATGCAGCTACGCTATGAATCTACAATCGAGATCTTGAAAAACAAATAAAGCTAAAGCTAACAAAGAACTTAGTTGCACAGAATATTATAAAGAATATTGCTGACAATGCAAACTTTGAGATAATCAATGAAATACTAACATTTCAAGATCTCATCTATGTTTCAACAAGATGCAGACAAAAGATAATAAATGATTATCATGAATTAATGATACATGAACATCAAAGTTCAAACAAAATCATTGAAAGAATATCTAGAACTTACTACTTCTTTAAGATGAGAAAGCAGATAGAGAATATCATAAGAAAGTGTGATGTATGCATTTAAACGAAGCATAGTTGACACAGACTTTATGAACTTTTGAAAAGTCTCAGCACATCAGATTATGCATGAAAAAGCATAGCTTTAAACTTTATAATCAAGCTATCAAAGTCAAAAGAAAGAGTTACAAGAATAATGTACGACTCTATATTAATGATCACAGACAGACTAATCAAGTACAGATATTTCTTGTCATACAAGAAAGCAACATTCGCAGAAGATTTAACATACACATTTCTGAGAATGATTGTAACAAATCATGAATTATCAGATGAGATAATTTTGAATGGAGACAAGCTCTTCACATCAAAATTCTGAAAATTGTTGATGAATCAACTAGAGATTCATCATAAACTGTTTACAGCTTATCATTCACAGATGAATGAACAAATGAAAAGAATGAATCAGACATTGAAACAGTATCTCAGATGCTATATCAACTATAAACAGAACGATTGAATACAGCTACTATCAGTAACACAGTTGACTTTCAATAACGTAACGACAGAAGTAATCAGTATGTCATCATTCTTTGCAAACTATGAGTTTGAGTTGAAGACTCTCAAGAAATCATGTGAGTTTGTATAAATAGCTCAAAAAGCTATGATACAGATCAAATAAATACATTTGTTGCATAAAGAGTTGCAGAAGAACATTCAATTTCTAAGTAAGTGCATGACTTTATATGCAAATAAGAAAAGAAATAAAGAATTTACTTTTAAAAAGAAGAACAAAGTTTATTTACTAAGATGAAATATTAAAACAAAAAGATTAAGTAACAAGTTGAATCACATGAAACTAGAATCATTTGAAATTCTAGAAGAAAAGAGATTGATTAACTACAAGTTGAATCTTTCAACATTTATGAAAATATATTCAATATTTCATATTTCTCTTTTGAAGTTTGCAGACTTGAATTCATCAATTCAAACAAAATCTTCAGAAATTGATTCAAAGAGTCAAAACATTAAGTACAAAGTAGAAAATATATTAAATCAACAGAATATTGAAGATCAGTCTCATTGATTAGTCAAGTGAAAAGATTACAAACATATCTAGAACACTTGAGAATCAAGAAAAAATCTCAAGAACTGTCAAATGCTTCTGTGACAGTTTCAGTTGAAAAACTCAGTCAATCAAAGTTTGATAAAATCTCAATCTGCTCAAAAAACATGTTAAAAAGAAGATCATTCAGCAATGATTCACTAATTCTTATTTTTTCTTTCTCAAGCTTGATGATGTTTTGAAACTTTCATTCAATCATCATTTATTTCTTATTCTTCAGAAACACAAATTGATTTTGCAGATGAGTAACTCTTGCAAAGATCTTTTGCATCTGCTTGTGAATATTCAACAGCTCATGAAGAACATGATCACATTCTGTCTTTATTCTTTTTCACTTCATCATTGAGAAAGTAAGATTGCACTTGCAATTGAGATGCACACACTCGATGCAATGATTGAATTCATTGTCAACATGACATTTCTTTTGCAAGCGACTGCAGTGTTCACAAGAACGCATGACAGCACGCTCAGAACTTGTACGCTCAAGAAAATCTCTGCAACGCAAGATAGAGTTTTTTGTTGTGCAATGAAAAGACATGAAAGAAAAGTGATTTTCAAAACGAAAATTTTAGAAGAGAATTTAGTGTTAAAACTCTTTTGCAAATGATTAAATAAAGCAATGATTAAATAATCATTATGTAATCAGAGTCTTGAAGTGATCACTTTGATTGCTTGAATCAGAAGTGATCACAATGAGCATGATGAGCATGATGCTCATCTTGCTCATCTTGCTCAAGAATGATCAGAAAGATCATTCAGAGCAAAGATGATTTAACATGATTCTTCTATGTTTATATAATGATGATTGTTCTCTTAGATAGAAGCTTCGTGCTCAACTCATGTAATAATCAATACAGTCTATTGTTTTAACTATTCTCAAATCTTCAGTCTAGTGATTAGTTTGTTACTATACTGATCTCTGTTTATATCTTGTGTTGTTAAAGAAACAATCATTACATTCTATTTGATGATTATAATGAATGCTTACATTATTCATGATGATTACACTCGAGATTGAAAAGAAACTGCATAGAGATAGCAGTTTATCTGCTAGTCATTGAAAGAAAGTTTTATCATTGAATCAATCTTCATGAATATTGATACAGAATAAATAGTCATTGATCATATACATTGAAAGAATGCTTCAGAAATGCTTTCTCTTTCTAGAGACTTGATAGCGAACTGACTCATCAACTGATGCATAGACTTGATGATGTTACTTCGTAGTCTCGTTGAACAAAGTCTCATCAATGAAGATAAGCTGTTCAGTCATCAGCTGCAATAGATTGACAACTCGATTTAATTGCAGCTCATCGTTCTGTCTGATGTTCACATGCTGTTTCTTTTTATTGCTTCAGTGTTTCTTCTTCAGAATTCTCAATATCATGAATTGATGCACGTTTAAATTTCACTCTTTTTATAGAAATTACATCATTTCTTTCTGCATGATTCATGACTGTTGCTTCAAATATGTAATTAAGAAGTCTTCAACTGCTGAAAAGATCTTTCAAAAGACACTCTTTGAATGAAACTGAGATCTGAAGAAAGAGTTATACATGAAGAGATTCTCTTGCATAATATAAATGATGTTATGATGACAGTGAATCTCTTTGATGATGATGAAGAGAATTCAATGTAAAAGCAGAAGATGTAGTATCTTCAAGCGAAGAATCAAAGTCAGTGAATCTGTCATAGCTAAAAGAATGTCAGCACTGTAAAACGTTTGAACAGCTTCAAATTTACCTGTTTGATTGATTTTTCTATTGACTTTTTCAATAGAGTGTTGAAGATTTGAAAATGTCAAGAATGTCTGAATTCAATAGTAAATTTGAGAAAGAGAGTGTAACAATTATGATGTCAAGAAATTCATAGCTTTCTGCATATGCTAATATTACTTCTACTGTAGCTTGTATTACTTCAACACAAATCTCATAGAAAGCTGCATGACAAGCTTCAATGATGATTATTCATGCGTCTGTTTTAGACAGAGATGATAGTGATTTGCATACTTTTAGTATTGATTGCAGCTCAATCTTTCTCAATTGAGAGAAGTGTCAATACGCTTCTACATGCAATCAACGATAAAAAGCTCGACATAGTAGATAGAAAAGAAGCTGATGCATCTAGCAGACTAAAGCGATGTTTATCTTTCTGTTCATGAGCATTCTGAATCTGTTTGATGTTTTTAACATCAGAAACAATCTTCTGAACTTCATGACTCACGCTCTCTTGTCAACAGAATTCTTGTAAAGTCTATTGTTTTATGATCTGCAAGTTCATACAGACTTCTTTGCTTCTTCAAAAAGCTATTCTTTACTGCGATTCTTCGATCGAGCGATTCTTTCTTCAACGAAAGCAAAGCAAGATTTGTATCAACACTCTCAATTCTGTCATTGCTGTAATCTTGAGCAGAGACAATGTTAGATTATTGTAAAGATTCACGAAATCAATCTCTGTATTTCACGATGAAAACAGCTGAAACTGTGCTCTTCATGATCAAAACTTATATGTAAATGACAGTCAAGAATTCAGAGTAAAATCTTCGCGTCTTGCATATTTTAGTTCATTCTCAAATCAAACACATAAAAGCTATCAATCTTCACTCTCTTCATCATTATCATATCAAAATCAAATCAATCAATCAATCAATCAAATCTCATTTGCAAATATGTAAATCTCTCTTCACTCACAGCTCTGTCTCTTTCTCAAAAAAAAACTCATCAAACCTTATCTTTCTAACAACAAAAAATCTCTAGAAATCGCTCATCTTTAACATCTTAGTAGCTTTCTCATTTCTCAGACTCATCATCGCTCTTCTCATCTTTCAAAAAGCTCACTCGTCATTCTCTTCACAAACATCATCGTATCATTCATTCAGCACATGAATCAACTTTGCAGATGATATTCAATCTCGATTTTCTTCTTTATTCTCAGCGTTTAATATTCAAGATCTAGTCAACTCAGTCTTTCACTCAAATGAAAGTCAAAATGAGTGAAGTGATGTTTTTTTCATACATCAGCATCTTGATTGTAATTGTAATTCATACATTCTTATGACATCGATTTAAGTTTAATTCATGAAGAAAACTATGCTATGTATATTGAATGAACAAAATTCTCTGAGAAAGAAAATTGCTCATCAACTATACAGTAACTTCATGTTGTTGAAACAATGAAATTGAGACAATGTATCAAATAATGAATCTATAGCTTTTATTCAGCATGTGATGTGTAATGATTATTTCTTTAACAACACAAGATATAAACAAAGATCAGTATAGTAACAAACTAATCACTAGATTGAAGATCTGAGAATAGCTAAAACAATAAACTGTATTGACTATTACATGAGTTGAGCACAAAGCTTCTATTTAAGAGAATGATCATCATTATATAAACATAAAAGAATCATGTTAAGTCATCTTTGCTCTGAATGATCTTTTTGATCATCTTTGAGCAAGATGAGCAAGATGAGCATCATGCTCATCATGCTCACTGTGATCACTTCTGATTCAAGTGATCAGAGCAATCACTTCAAGACTCTGATTATACAATGATTATTTAATCATTACTTTATTTAATCATCTGCAAAAGAGTTCTAACATTAAATTCTCTTTTAAGATTTTTATTTTGAAAATCACTTTTCTTTCATATTTTCTCATTGCACAACAAAAAATTCTATCTTATGTTGCAGAAATTTTCTTGAGCATACAAGTTCTGAGCATGCTGTCATGCATTTTTATGAACATTGCAGTCACTTGTAAAAGAAATATCATATTGATAACAAATTTGATTCTTGCATTGAATGTGTGCATCTTGATCACAAGTGTGATTTTACTTTTTCAATGATGAAGTGAAAAAGAATAAAGATAGAATATGATCATGTTTTTCATGAGCTGCTGAATGCTCACAAGCAGATGCAAAAAATCTTCGCAAAAGCTATTCATTTGCAAAATCAATTTGTATTTCTGAAGAATAAAAAATAAATGATGATTGAATGAAAGTTTTGAAATATCATTAAGCTTGAGAAAGAAGAAACAAAAGTTAGTGAATCATCATTGAATGATCTTTTCTTTGATGTATCTTTCAAGCAGATTGAGATTTCATCAGACTTTGATTGACTGAATTTCTCAACTGAAACTGTTGCAGAAGTGTTTGACAATTCTTGAGATTTTTTCTTGATTTTCAAGTGTTCTCAATATGTTCATAATCTTTTCACTTAATTAACTAATGAGACTGATCTTTGATATTCTGTTGATCTAGTATATCTTTTACTTTGTACTTGACATTCTGATTCTTTGAATCAATTTCTGAAAATTCTGTTTGAATTGATGAATTCAAGTCTGTAAACTTCAAAAGAGAAATATGAAATATTAAATGTATTCTCATAAATGCTGAAAGATTCAACTCATAGTTCATCAATCTTTTTTCTTCTAGAATTTCAAATGATTCTAGTTTCATGTGATTCAACTTGTTACTTGATCTTTTCATTTTGATATTTCATCTTAATAAATAAACTTTGTTCTTCTTTTTAAAAGTAGATTTTTTATCTCTTTTCTTATTTACATGCAAAGTCATATGCTTACTTAGAAACTGAATGTTCTTTTGCAGCTCTTTATGCAACAAATATATTTATTTAATCTGTATCATAACTTTTTGAACTATTTGTACAAACTTACATGATTTCTTGAAAGTCTTCAACTTGAACTCATAGTTTGCAAAGAATGATAATATATTAATTACTTTTGTTGTTGTGTTATTGAAAGTTAACTGTGTTACTGATAGTAACTGTACTCAATCATTCTGTTTATAATTGATATAACATTTTAGATACTGTTTCAATGTCTGATTCATTCTTTTCATTTATTCATTCATTTGCAAATAATAAGTTGTAAACAGCTTATAATGAATCTTTAGTTAATTCATCAACAATTTTCAAAATTTCAATGTGAAGAGTTTATCTCTATTTGAAATTATCTCATCTGATAATTCATGATTTGCTACAATTATTCTCAGAAACATGTATGTTAAATCTTCTGCAAATGTTGCTTTCTTGTATGACAAGAAGTATTCATACTTGATCAGTCTGTCTGTGATCATCAATATAAAGTTGTACATTGTTTTCATAATTCTTTCTTTTGACTTTAATAGCTTGATTATAAAGTTTAAAGCTATGCTTTTTCATGCATGATCTGATGTGCTGAAACTTTTCAAAAGTTCATAAAGTCTGTGTTGACTATGCTTCATTTAAATGCATATGTCACACTTTCTTATGATATTTTCTATCTGCTTTCTCATCTTAGAAAAGTAGTAGATTCTAGATATTCTTTTAATGATTTTGTTTGAATTCTGATGTTCATGTATCATTGACTCGTGATAATTGCTTATTATCTCTTGTTTACATCTTGTTGAAACATAGATGAGATCTTGAAATGTTAGTATTTCATTGATTATCTCAAAGTTTGCATTGTCAGCAATATTCTTTATAATATTCTGTGCAACTGAGTTCTTTGCTAGCTTTAGCTTTATTTGTTTTTCAAGATCTCGATTGTAGATTCATAATGTAGCTGCATTTTGTTTATTGTAAACAATAGAATCATTTTAATTCTGTTGTAATGTTAAAGATCAGCATAAAGCGAGTCATATGAGTGTCATTTAACTAATAGATAAATACTAAGAAAGAAAAGAATATGTACAGAAAAGAACTCAACTTATATGTGTTCATCTTAGCTCTGTGCTAGACTCGATAGAATTGACGTCTTACACATAGAAGACAAAGTCTCAATGACATCATGATTAGCTCAGATTTTCGCTAGGCTCGATTAGAATGAAATCAGACGAAGAATAAATGAAGACTAGAATCGTAACATTACTCTCTTTCTTTGACTATTCATGTTCACATGAATGTTATTCTTTAGTGCGCTTTTCTTGTCAATCATCTTTTGAGAGTTCGTTCTTCTAATCAGACAGAGAATCATTGATGATCAAACGAAGAAGCTCTTTCTATCAATCTTTCTATTGATCTTTCAGATCATCAAAAATGTCTATTGTAGTTGACTCACTATGTAGAAAAAGAGAAATAGAGTGATGATCTTTTGTAGCAGACTCACTATGAGAGAGAAAGAACAATCATTGAAGCAGACTCACTAGTTGACACAGAAACTCGAGATAAATCAATTCACTGATAGATAGAGCGATGTGATTGTAGATCATTGCATTGATGAAGAGTGCTCTTGTAGCAGACTCACTGTCAATTCATCTCTACTACATGCATGTAGCAAAGCTTGTCTCGTTCATGTCTTTGTAGCAGACTCACTATCGAGTGACTGACTCTGTCGACGAGATCAATCGTTATTTGCTCTTGTAACAGACTCACTATCAAATGTGTCATTGTAGCAGACTCACTAGAAGAAAATTGATTGACTCATTGAAGAGATCGATTTGAATCGCGTCATTGAAGCAGACTCACTAGTTGAACAGAAACTCGAGATAGATCGATTCACAGTCGACTAACTCATCAAAGAGATCGATCATTGTCTGTCTTTGTAGCAGACTCACTATCAAACGTGTCATTGTAGCAGACTCACTATGAGAAGATCGATTGACTCATTGAAGAGATCAATTCGAATCACGTCTTTGTAGCAAACTCACTAGTTGACACAGAAACACAGAGTAGATTGATTCGTTGATTGATAAAGCGATGTTCTGATCATCACTTTGACAAAGAGTGTCATTGAAGCAGACTCACTAATGAGAAAATTGATTGACTCATCAAAGAGATCAATTTGAATTGTGCTCTTGAAGCAGACTCACTAATTTGATTGAATGATACAGATTGTTTTGACTCGTTTGATTCACAAACTTGAGTTGATTCTCAAGCAATCAACGAAGATTCTTTATCGTTGATTCTATCAATCGAGTGAAAGTTCTTAACTTATTTAAATATTTGAAGAATCTCTTGCGAATAAAAAGTGATACAAATTCAAAGAATCTCTTACGAATTTCTGAACAAACGAAGTAGATTGTTTCATATCATCTACACGTCAATAGTAGAATTGATGAGTATTTATCTGATGTTAAGAGTCAGCATAAAGCGAGTTATATAAGTGTCATTTAACTAATAAATAAATACTAAGAAAGAAAAGAGTATATACAGAAAAGAACTCAACTTATATGTGTTTGTCTTAGCTCTGTGCTAGACTCGATAGAATTGACGTCTTACACATAGAAGACAAAGTCTCAATGACATTATGACTAGCTCAGATTCTCGCTAGACTCGATTAGAATGAAATCAGACGAAGAATAAACGAAGACTAGAATCATAACATGTAAGATAATCTGATTTATCTGTAATCTATTTGTCATGTGATCTGCTTTTCTACTCAAGACATCAATCTTCAAGTTTTCAGATCTTTTTCAATATTGAATTTGAAAGTTGTATGATAACAATTTCTTCGATCATCTGATCTGTCTTTGATTCAGAACTTTCGTGATCATGAAGTATAATAGATTTTTATGATCTGTATATACTTGAATTTGATGTCTAGATTCTTTCAGATACACTTTTCATTGTTTGAAAAAGTTGACAATAGCTAGTAACTTCTTGTTATGTATCTCATAATTTAATTCAATGACTGTAAGCTTATGATTGTAGTAAGCAATAAAGTGCAGATGTTTTTTATCATCTGATTGATTGATACACGTCTCAATAGCTTCGTCTGACGCGTTCATCTCAAGCGTAATAAATTTTTCTGAGTCAAACATGATCAGTATTGATTGAAAGATGAACAATTTCTTCAGCTTCTTAAAAGCTTCTTCTGCTTTCTCAGTTTATATGAATGATATATTTTTCTTCGTAAGATTCGTAAATGATGAGATGATTCTGAAGTATCTCTTTATAAAGCATTTATAAAAGTTCGCGAATTCTAAGAAGAATTGAACTTTGATCTTTGACTTTGACGTCGATCAAGTCGTAACAGCTTTTATCTTTTTTGAGTTCATTCTTAAACTTTGAGACATGACTATGAATTTTAAAAACTGTACACTCTGTACATGAAATTCACTTTTTCCTGACTTAATGCGCAGATCAACTTTCTTTAAAGTCTGTAGAATCTTCTTAACATGTTGCACATGTTCTTTCTTCATCTTTGAATATACTAGTATATCATTCAAATATACTATGATGAATTGATTCAGATAACGTCATAGCACATTATTCACAAATGTCTGAAATGTGACTGAAACATTGATTAAATTGAAAGACATGATCAAATACTTGTAATGTTCTAGTTGAGTGCAAAAGACTGTCTTTCACTCATCTTTTTCTTTAATTCATATTTAATTGAATGCTTTAAATATATTGAATTTCATAAATCATTGTGCTTTCTGAAGTCTGTTCTGCAATTCAGATATAAGCGATAGCAAATAACTGTTTTTAATCATGATGTTATTCAATGCTTTGTAATCAACACAAAGTCTTAAGCTTTCATTCAATTTTAAAATAAACAGAATTGAATATTCTGCTGACAATTACGATTCTCTAATGAATTTTTTTCACATGTTCTCTTTCAGATATTGTCACAAAGCATCAAGCTTTTCTGTCAACAATTGTCAGAAACTGAGCTAGACTAAAGATACTATCAATATAAAAGACTGGTATTATTATTATTACTTTGATAAAATCTAGGTACAAAACAATACATCAGATAATGTACAAGACGAAAGATAAAGAGCGAAAGAAAAGAATGAAAACTCGACTTCTATATACATGAATCGAGCAGAATCAAGACTAGACAGTAGTTCTATGACTTAAGATTGCAGAGATTCACGCACACGACTGAGATGATCAAAACAGAATTGCTGAGACTAAATTAAGATGATGATGACTAGATTGATAACTTGATTCATTGAACTGCAAAACAAATTCAATGAATCGAGATTATCTAAGACATCGACGATTTATGTTCTAAATCAAATTGATGATCTGACATCATGACAGTAGCTTCTCTCTTCAAGACTGAGCTTCTGCAAGACAATGAGAAGAAACAAGATGAGACGAGAAAGAATCGAAGATGAAGATTGAAACGAGATGAGAATTGATGTGAACGCATTTTAATGTGATGAAGCACAGATGAGACTAGAATAGATCTGAGTCAGATCTGAGTCAGATCTGAGCAAGATGTCTGAAGAGCGAGACGAGATTAGATGCATTTTAACGTGATGATGCACGAAGAATTGAAACACATCTGAGTCACATCTGAGTCAGATTTAGACGAGATGTCTGAATCAGATCTAGATAAGATCTGAGTCAGATCTGAGCAAGAGAAAGACGAAACGCAGTTTAATGTGATGATGCACAAATGAGACTAGAATACATCTGAGTCACATCTGAATCAGATTTAGACAAGATGTCTGAGTCAGATTTAGACAAGATCTGAGTCAGATTGAAACTGATTCAAAATGATGAAGATTGAATTTAAAGTTCTTGACATTGACATTGAGACATCACACACGACAGTACATGTGATTCTTCAGCGACAGAATTGACGAGATGATATTCATCGAGCGCTTGCTCACAATTATTCAGAAGATGAAAAGACTCTCAAGTAGAAAAGTGATCTTCTCAATCGACGTAATACTTGAGCAAAGATGAGTTATAGCATCTATCACGTTTGAAGTTTAGTATGCTGTTTACATATCAGAATCTTTCATCATTCTTGATGACAATGAGTTCTTGAGATTTCTGACGTTGATTCGAAAGAGAATCACTTGCGATATGACTCAGAAGAATGACATGAAAGATTGAATGAATCTTCATGAATGCTGAAAGATTTAACTCGATGATCAGAGAATTGTTCTTGAAGACACGCTTGATCTTGAAGAAATCAACGTTATGATCATCTAACTTGACAACGAGACGAGCGATGCTGAGATTGCAAGCATTCAGTCAGACTTCATCTTCGATGAAGTATCTAGAACAAGAACGATGAAAGAGATTGACATTGAATTCGTAGATGATCTGAGCTATAAGCATCTCATCACGTAGATGCTCAGTTAGTTTCTTCATCTTCTTGATGAACTCTTCGACATTGATTAACTTGTTTCGAGCTTGAAACGTAAGATTCTCAAACAGAGACTCAGAAGACTTGAAGTCTAAACATAAGTTCTGATTCGAATTGATCAAGAAGAGTGATGTTAGAGTGATTGATGACGATGCATTATTGATGACGAATTCGACTTCAGAAAGTCACTTAGCTCAGTCATTCTGCATGTAGTTGACGAAGACTCGAAGATAATGCTTCATGACAGCATTGACTCTCTCGATTTGATCATCGATCTCAGAATGATACGTCGTTGATAACTTAGCATCTATCTTCAGCATTTTACACATATGCTTTCAGACATCGAAGATGAATTGTGTGTCTCGATCAGACATGAAGAACTTGAGTAAATCATGATGTTTTCAAACATGAGCATAGAAGCAGTTGATAGCTTCTTCAACTTTCATAGAAGTGATGAAGACTAAATGTCTCATTTTGATAAGATGATCGACGAAGACTAGAACATATTTATATGTGATACTCATGAAGATACTGAGCGATAAAGAATCTACATAGTTCATGAAGACATCACGTCAACGACGTTCGAGAACTGAAAGAGAACACAATCATTCTTGAATTCATTGTCTAGAGAGCTTGAAACGTGTGCATACGTGACAGTTTCATACGAAGCGTTGAACATACTTATAAATGTTTGATTATCAATAGACTCGACTGATCAGTTCATAGCTTTTTGCTCTTTCTGAGTGATCATCGACGACACTATCATGAGCGAGCTGAATGATACGAAGACGTAGTTTATCTGAGTTGAGCACGTACTTTCTTTCTTGAAAGTACAGATGATTCTCGTGTTCTTCACACTCGACTAGAAAGATCTTGTTGTGATGTCGTGCTTCATTGCAAAGCGCTTCGATTATCTGAGCTGCGAATTTGTCATTGATTTTGACTTGCTTTCACAATGTCTGAGTCAGAATGTCAGCAGAATCTTCATCAAGATTCAGAGTGTCTTGATTTAGCTGAGACTTGACATCTTCAACGTGGAATTCTTCGATTTCTAAATTCATGAAAGCTAAAATTTGCAAGTATTCTGAAATAACTGAAAACAAATGTAACTGAACTGAATTTAAAGCGATGATTTGTGACTGAAGCTTCATGACTTTGATGTCAAAGATGTCAAGAGCGAGATTCTCAACAATATCGAGATCTAAAACATGAGTTTTCAGAATTGTCTGATGTTGATATTGATGTCGAGAATCGAATGTATTTCTCTCTTTAGAAAGATCTTCTGAGCAACGTGTCAGAGCATTCAACTTATCGTCGATCTTGTCGAAATGATAAGCGATGCGATAGTTGAATCTAGACAGAAACTCACTTCAACGAGCTTGATGACGACTCAACTGCTTAGTTGACATGAAATACTCAAGGTTTTTGTGATCTGTGATCATCTCAACAGAATAAATAGAGTCTTCGAGCTCTGATCATCATTTCTTGAAAGCGCAAACAATGATCATGAGTTCTTTATCGTAGATCTCGTAGTTACACTCGACTGAGTTATGCTTCTTCGAAAAGTAAGCGACTGAATGAAGAATCTCGTTCTCATCGTACTGAGAGAGAATGTCTTCGAACACATAGTTCGAAGCATCGATTTCTATCACAATCTTGTGATCTGAATTATAGTGACGAAGAATAATCTTGAAAGTGAAGACTTTCTTAAGAATGTTGAATGCAATCTGACATTTCTGAAATCAGACAAAGAGTACATCTTTTCTGATGAAACGAGTGAGCGAAATAGCTATTCTACTATAGTCATAGATGAATCTTCTATAGAAGTTCGCGAAATCTAGAAAACTTTGAACGTCTTTAACGTTGATCAAGATGAGTCAGTTAACAATGATGTTTATCTTAGAAGAATTCATCTTGACTTCTTCGATGATGATTATCAATTCTAGATATGAGACTTGAGTGACGTGAAACTTGCATTTGATTATATTCGTCTGAAGATCTGCTTCTCGCAGCTTTCGCAGAATGAGCTTGACATGAATCTCATGCTCGAGTTCATTGTCGAAATAGATCAAGATGTCATTCAGATAAGCTGTACAGAATTTATCTAGATGTTTGCAAAGAATATGATTGATATACTTCTGAAACGAGACAGATTCATTACATAGATCGAAGAGCATGACTAGATACTTGAATAATTCAAATCGAGTGCGAAAGACGATGAGAGTTTCATCTTCTTCTTTGATTCGAAGTCGATTGAACGCAGAGATGATATTCAGCTTGATAAAGATTTTAACTCAACTTAGACGATTCAGTGTTTCTGAGATCAGAGACAGAGAATATCGATTCTTGACTGTGATAGCGTTCAGATCTCGATAGTTCACGCAGAAGTGAAGTTCTTCTTCAAGTTTCTTGATGAAGAGAACAGAGATGATCGTCTGAGAGTGATTGACTCGAATGAAATCTTTGCTCAGATTCTCATTCAGATAACGACGAAGTTCTAGAATTTCGTCACGACTCATGTCATACAAAGCGAAGACTGAGAATTGAGCATGTTCTTTAAGATGTATGACATGATCATGAGCTTGATGCAAAGACAAAATATTGACGTTCTTCTTGAAGAAGATGTTTAGAAACTTGAAATATTTGAACGATAGAATTGTGACTGAATTGACGTTCTTACTTTGTCAATAGACTTCAAGATCTTCTTGTGTCGTGAATGCAGTCAAATGAAATTTCTTTTTCATTTGATGAAGATTCAGACGATGATTCTTATCATACATACTGTCTTGAGAGCGAGACAAGAACTGAGCAAGAGTTGAACTGTTCTTTGAACGAATAGTCAAAGTCGCGTGACGCGATTTTGACTCGTCAGAGTCTAAACTAGAAGACGAGATTGACTCAAGATTCAAGAAGACATCGATTTTCTTTAGAGTGACGCTAAACACTTCAATGTCTTTGACATGAGCAGCATGATCAAAGCTTCGAGCTCTCAACTCGACTATGTCAAGTTGTATAGAAGATCGATCGAATTGATCTGCTTGAGAGACAACAGAAGTTCTAGAGAGAAAAGAATTTTGAAACTTGATTTTTGATAAATATTCTTTTTGAATGACTTGAAGAATAGAACTAGAAGCTTCTTGTTTCAGATGAGAGACAAGACTGAACGAGATTTGTTTCTTGTGAATGAACTGAGTATTAATTGACTTCTCATGAGCGAACGAAGAGTTATATTGCTTCTTGTGAGCAGACGAAAAACTGAGTTGCTTCTTGCGAGCGAATTGAGAACTGAATTGCTTCTTGTGAGCGAACTGAAAACTGAGTTGCTTCTTTCGAGCGAATGAGAAACTAGATTGCTTCTTGCAAGTGAACTGAAAACTGAGTTACTTCTTTCGAGTGAATGAGAAACTAGATTGCTTCTTGCGAGCAAACTGAGTGCTGAATTGCTTCTTGTGAGCGATCTGTAGACTGAATTGCTTCTTGTGAGCGATTCGTGAACTGAGTTGCTTCTTGTGAGCGAATTGAGAGCGAGACTGAAAGAAAGCTACTTTGTTAACTTCAAACAAGAAATTTTCTTCTTGTTGATTAAGATCATAGATCTTGACGAAGAATGAGCAACAATGATTAAGACAGAAGAAGAAAGACAAGATGAGAATATTGTGTTCAAAATTGACATCAATGACGTGAAAACGAAGTCATGACAGACTCATGACGATGAGATACTGACTTAATTCAATGACATAAAAGAATAGTCTTTCGATGTGTTCATCGAGAATCATTGTGATTTCGATGACATGAATAATGTCATCGATTAAAGCGACTTGATCATCAAATTCTCGAAGTCTGTGAGAGTGAGTTAATTGATGCAAGAAAAGATGATGTTGTTGCGCGAAAAATTTATTCATAAAGACATAAGCAGAGACTTCACTATCAATCAGAGCGAGAACGAGAACTTTAAATTGAGCTTGACGTAGAATACAGAATACTATCATGTGATTATCTTTGAATGTCGAATTGAATTCAAAGAGTTTCAAGACAGATTTAGCAGAAAACCTTCTATATGATTGAAGTGAGAGTGAAAAGATTGAGACTAGTAGACAAGATGATATGTATACAGATTTCTGAGCATGACTTAGCTCAAAGACTAAACTTTTCTTGCAAACAGTGAGATTTCTTCATTTATACTGACGATGTCACTGTCGTAGATGTTCATGATACACAGAATAAAGAGCTTCTTATTTGAGCATTCTTTAGTGATTTTGCTCGAATGTTGCAACTTGCAGTAGTAGCACAACTTTCACTTGTTGCAGATTTTCTTGATCTCAGAAACGATCAGAGTCTTATCTTGAACGATGACAATGACGAAGCTTAAATTCATTGACTCATCGAAAGACAAGAAAGAAAGAGACGAAGATACTGTTGAAACAACAGTCACAGAAGTGATGATCTTTGAACTCAAAGAGTTACTAGTTGACGCAGAGATGTTCTTGACTTTGACAAACAAAATGATGACGAAGACGAAGCGAGATTGATGATGCTTAAGCTGCTGAAACTCTTCGTCGATGTCAGAGAATGCTTAAACTCATTGATGAAAGATGAATGATCGAGTTTCATCGAGATTTCGTCAGAAAAAGACGATGACTTGAGTGAAATAATTGACATTGCGCTTCAGACAGTCAATCAACAAGAAATCTTTCATCAAAGAATGTTCTTTCTTTTGATAGAAGAGATTGTAGTAGTCGACAAAGCTATTCGTATCTTGCTTCAGAGTTTCGCGAAGATATAAATGAGCATCTTCTGTCTTGAAAGAATTGTCGCAGCAATGACGCAACTTGTGTCATCAATCTGCAAAGATGAAAATGATACAGAGATCATTGACTCAATATTGATTCATTAGATTGTGAGTCTTTCTATCTATGATGAGTCGTGACTCGACATAGATGATCTTGACTCGATGAGAGAAATAATGATCGTCGTTCACGTTCATGCGCTGTATCAGACTCTGCTTTCATGCATTCAATCGATCTTTGTTTCTCTCATACTCAGATATGTCGAGAAGCTTCTCGAATCTAGAAGCAATGAAGATAGCGACAGAATTTGCAAAGAAGTGAATGACAAAGAGAGATTGATTGTTCAAGATTTATGCAATGATCTGAGCTATCATCATGAGAAACTGAGAATTCAATTCTATATAGACTGAAGAACTGAGAACGATGAACGAGAACGAGATGATGACATCATGTTGTCAAACTTGGTTTTGAAGCTCTTGCATTGCGCGAAAGATCTCGACTGAATTTTCGATCACACTTTGAGCGAACTGTTCAACAGCACGCTCATCGTCGATCAAGAAGTTGTGAAACGACTTCATTTGAGCGAAAGAATAACTAAACGAGATTTCAATGTATGAAAACGTTGCAGAAAGTGTAAATCTTTCATAATGTCAGAGACTGAGCTAGACTAGAGATACTATCAATATAAAAGACTGATATTATTATTATTACTTTGATAGAATCTAGGTACAAGACAATACATCAAATAATGTATAAGACGAAAGACAAAGAGCAAAAGAAAAGAATGAGAACTCGACTTCTATATACATGAATCGAGCAGAATTAAGGCTAAACAGTAGTTCTATGACTTAAGATTGCAAAGATTCGCGCATACGACTGAGATGATTGAAACAGAATTGCTGAAACTAGATTAAGATGACGATGACTAGATTGATGACTTGATTCATTGAACTGCAAAACAGGTTCAATAAATCGAGATTATCTAAAACATCGACGATTTATGTTCTAAATTAAGTTGATGATCTGACATCATGACAACAATGAATAAATGAACTGTTTCATAAGTTTCTTGTCATCTATGAGCTTGATCTCATGATCTCATGATTGATGTTTGAGTAGTGTCTCTTGATTACTTTCTTTCTCAAATAGAATCTTATATTTCTGATATTCTTTAGAAATTTCAACGATAGCAAGATTACTTTTAATCTTTCTGCTTCATAACATCTGTGCATCTGAGCTGTTTTTCAGCTCGCTGCGCATATCATTCGCTGTCATTACGAAGATTTTTACATTCTCTGATGACTTCAATATCAAGTGCAATCGCGTTATTTTTATATGAAGAAAAATGATTATTTCATTAACTCAATTTATCATTGAATTGATCATACAAAGTCATGATATTTCTAGAACTATATTGCTGTCTGACTGCTTTATAACATCTAAATGCAACTTTTTTTAATGATGTTTGAGTCTCAAATGAATGAGTTGAGTCTCTTGATCTATTAGTTTGTTATTATACTTCATGAGTGTTTCATTAAAGTTTTGCAGATTGTAAGATTCTTTCTTTTTCTGCAAAGATATTTGTGTTTTTCTAGCAAATTTTGAAAACATATAGTTTCTTGTACAGTCACTGTCAATGAATAAACATGCTGTATGATTGTTGATCTTGACTCAGACTCGTAATTGCATCAAGTTGCTTGTGAAGATAAATATGCTTTCAATTTTCAATTCTTGACTAAACTTCTTTAATGATTTATTAATCAAAGAGTCTTCTAGTTTTTTGAACTAGAAGCTCATTCTTCAAGTACTTGTTTTATGTATTGAAATCAATTTGAATTGATTTTTCTCTGTGAATATTTCTTTAAGTCACACAGATCAAATCTCTCTCTGATGACTTTCATCATCTGTTTAAGCTCTTTAAATATATGATTTTCATTGAAGAATACATATTCTTCTTGCTTGATGAACTTGACTTCTGTGAATAATTTCTTCATGACTATATCATGATATTGAATGCTTTTATGCAATGTGATCAACTCATCTTGAACTACGTCATAAATAGCTTGATGTATTTCATTCTTAATCTGTTGCATGTGCTGTAAAAAATCTTTCTCTTTCTGTTTAAAGAAAGTGTACAATTCGTTGTACATGCTTATAAAGCTTGCTTGATTTGTAAGCTTTTTAAGATTTTTCTTTACTTTAAGATGATTTTTTTCTTCTTTGAGAGCATCTTCTGTCGCGATAGTGAATGCTCATAGAATTTCACTAAGTCGATTTTCTTTCTCAACTGCTTGATGAATAACTTCTTTCATGCTGTTCAATCTATTCAAGTTATATTCTTTGCTATCAAGAATCTTTGATTTCGCGATCATAATGAACAAACTTTCATCACTTTTCTCATCATGCACTTTCAACTGATGATGAATTGCTGCATAAAAATGATTCTTTCATGAAAGTTTTGAATATCATTCAGAATCTTTCTTATCACTCAAATGAATATGACAATTGTCTTCATAACATATTGTTCACGACAATGCTTGATGCTTGTCTTTCTGATCTTCTTTCATTGTTGCAAAAGATTTATCTTGTTTATCATAAAATTTTGACTTGTTTTTATACTTGTTTTAAATACAATCTTTGAAGAAATAATTTAGCTTTTTGCATATGTAACATGCTTTGCTTTGCTGAACTGTTTTATTGCAAGCATTCATTGATATCTTTTGAGTTGCATCTAACTTTATAGATTAAGAATTGTAATAAGATTGCTTCTTCTTTCTTTTGCTTCATGCAACTGAAGCATAAGTGATTTTGTTCTTTTTTTCAAGTCTTCGCTTGTACTGTTGATTATTCAGCATGATTATCTTGCTAATCATAGCATGCAAAGTTGCAAGTTTATTCATATAAATTATCTCATTCTTTATCACATTCTTCAGTTTTTTATAAAATTGTACTGTAAAAGTCGAGTCATTTTATTCAATCTTTGTTGTAATTAATTGAAAAGCAGCAATGTACTTGAATGTTGATTCTGATTGCTTAATATTATACAGTTGTCGTTCAATGATTCATTTTGCATCTATGTTTTCATACATTCTTTGTATTGCTTGCTCAAAGTTAGAGAAGTTTTCAAAGATTCTGTTAATTTCATCTTCTCAATCTTTTGACTTATTCTTCAAGTGATTCTTTATCAATGATTTAAATCATTTGAAAACATCTTTTTTGAAGTATGAGAATGCAAACAATATTTTGTCATGAGATGAACTTAGTTTCTTGTGTGCTTTGACATAGACATTCACTTGTATAAGAAAAGCATCAAGCTTGTTTCTATTTTCATAGTACAGATTCAATGTTAATATCTTAATTAATGACTTGTTATTCAAGAATGTAATGATGTTTGCTGATGTAATTCATTCTGAGAATGACATAATGATCATGATAAGATGATGCTCTGATATCTTGTGAAAGAGTGATGCTCAAAGTGTAATAATTGTTTCTTTAACAACACAAGATATAAACAAAGATCAATATAGTAACAAACTAATCATTAAATTGAAGATTTGAGAATAACTAAAACAATAGACTGTATTGATTATTACATGAGTTGAGCACGAAGCTTTTATCTAAGAGAATAATCATCATTATATAAACATAGAAGAATCATGTCAAGTCATTTCTGCTCTGAATGATCTCTCTGATCATTCTTGAGCAAGATGAGCATAGACTGATCGCGTTGAGTCGAGTACTTGAGTTTGAGTCGAGTACTCGACTCGAAAAGTGTTGAGTCGAATTGACATTTTTTTGAAAAAGTGTCGAGTTGAATTGAGAAGTTGAACTCAAGCACTTGAATCGAGTTGAGAAGCTTGACTCGATAACTCGATTCGAAAACTCGACTTGATTCGACAAGATATTAGATAGATGTAAATAGCTTGATTGAACAGTCTTCATGATCTTCTTCATGACTTTCTACCATGTTTTCCCGTCATGACTTCCTATCAAAGTCAAACGATCTTCATGTTTTCCCTTCATGTTTCCCTTCATGTTTCTCTTCATGTTCTTCGTCATGACTTTCTTCATGTTTCCCTTCATGTTTTTCTTCATGTTTTTCGTCATGACTCTCTATCAAACGATCTTCATGTTTCTCTTTATGACTTTCTATCAAACGATCTTCATGTTTCTCTTTATGACTCTCTACCTAATGATCTTTATGTTTCCCTTTATGACTCTCTATCAAACGACCTTCATGTTTTTCTTTATGACTCTCTATCAAACGATCTTCATGTTTCCCTTTATGACTTTCTATCAAACAATCTTCATGTTTCTCTTCATGACTCTCTATTAAAAGATAATGCAAAAAGGTAATGCAAAAGTCAAAAACCGGAAAATTTTCTATATTTAGCTCTCTTGACGTCAAGCTCAAGTTCTTGACGAATCGAGTCAAATTGACTCAATTCTCAGTCGAGTTGAGTCGCGTTGAATTGAAAATATGAGCAACTCGACTTGAGTCGAGTTGAAAATGTGAGCAACTCGACTCGATCTCGATTCGAGTTCAAAATGTCAATTCAAAACTCGACTCGACGATCAGTCTAAATGAGCAAGATGAGCATCATGCTCATCATGCTCACTGTGATCACTTCTGATTCAAACGATCAGAGCGATCACTTCAAGACTCTGATTACACAAAGATTATTTAATTATTGCTTTATTTAATCATTTGTGAAAAAGTTTTAACATCATCGACGTTTCGACGAAGAGCTTGAGTAGCTTGTAAGCTAGTGAGCAACGACATCTGAATCTTAATGCGCTTGAGACGCATATGCTAGCTACTAGAACAGACACTTTTCATAATTCAGCGATTAGCTGATTTAGCAACATAGATTAATCATCAGTCAATCGTTAGCTGATTAGATCAGCTACAAGCTGATTCAACAGAGTAGAACTCGTATCAAGCTATCGTGCATTCATGATTCTGCGCGATGTTTATCTTAGTAAGCTTCAATTTTACTTCATTCATTTCTCTCATTACAGTTATTCAATTATCGTACATCATGTCTGTCAGTGATCGCGCAGAACTCGTCTTTCTACAACGTTTACAGTCTTATTTATCATCAGTTTCGATCACAGCAGTCGATCGTGCTCACAATGATCTCATGTACGATTATCAGTCTGCTCAGTTTCGAAATAGATTGAAACAGATTGATTACGCGTCTCTTCTTCTGCAATTGAAGATTTCGACTTTGATTGATCAGAATGCAAAGATCTTTGAGCAGAAGATTGACGAGACTGCAAAACAACTGATGATGAATATATATGATAATTCGATTCGAACATTCGATACTGAGAAGAAATGACATTTTATCGAAATCATCATCTACGCGAAACTCGTCATCAAATTTATTCTTCGCTTGAAAAATCGAATCGAAGCTTTCATTCACTTGAAACATTCTTCTTCGATGACAGAAAAGACATCGATAGAAGAAAAGAGTGCTAGTGTACATAGAAAGAGAACACTACTTCGGAAATTTACAGCTTTCTTCAACAAGTCGTGAACTTCTACTGACAGACGTCGTGTGTAATGCGTCAGATGCATTGAAGAATGCATAAAGTAAGTAGAAATTTCGTTCAACGAATGAGCAGACACTATGATTAATAGATTAATTAATTTTAGATTTTCTCATCATCTGAACTATGTAAGTTCTTGTATGTCGCTAGCTGCTACACAATCAATCTCATTGTTTACAGATCTTTACAGTGAAATCTGTTACGAGCGTACCAAGGCTGAACAAGGCTGAAGCCCTAATCAATTCGCAGTGAACGCTAGCGAGTTCCCTGCGTAATAATTAGGGCTAACCAGCGAGCTAGTCAGGTTTGGCCCAGATATGGCCCAGATATGGCCCAACACCCTTTTCCTTCCCCAACACCCTTTTCTTTCACCAACACCTTGTTCACCTACATCACATCCTTCCCGTGTCACAAACACAT
>JAABUY010001754.1_pt1 | contig 27944 bp, 1 predicted proteins | sample 5560271 | NCBI WGS metagenome assembly JAABUY01 (sample SAMN10711886, study PRJNA513374) | rock metagenome | isolation source: Antarctica rocks | place: Antarctica: Victoria Land, University Valley | reverse complement strand
TGTATTTAAAACCTATATTACGCTAGCGTTGACGACGTAGCCGCTATAGCTCTAGCGAGCTTCCCGTTTCTTCCCGGCGCTAGAGGAAAATCACGGATTTAAGGCCTTAAATCCGGATTTTCTATATCTAGGACTCTTAGGCTAGAATAAAAAAACACTGAAATTTTCCTATTTTTTACCAGCATTTTACCTGAAAAAAGCGCTTTCAGCGGATTTAGCAGTTTAGATTTTCTATGCCAGTTCCCAGTTTGCCGATGTACTACTACTCTAAGGTCTACCGTCGCCTTTATATTAAATCTCTTCGGGCTCCTTAATAGGTAGACTAAATTATACTTATAAGGGGTGAAGGTCGCTTTATATATATTTACCTAGTAAAGGTATATCTTATATACCTTTACTAGGATCTTATAATTCTCCTTAATACTTTTATTATATACTATTAGGTAGATGTTATTAATAAAGCCTTTAATTTATATCTAAAGTTTTATCTTTACGTACTCCTTTATAAGCGGGGAGTTAAAAAAATAGAAATAAAATAGGTAGTATTAGGGATCCCTAAAGAATCCTAGTTTCTACTATCTCTATTATATTTATCTCCTAGCCTAGCGTAATTATTATAGCCCTTTCTATTAGAAAGCTCTATACCTATTATATAATAAGGGTTAGGGCCCCTTTCCTCTTTAAATTATATAATAACCTCTTATAAGAGATATTATTAAAGGCTCCTATAATATCTAATAATAGTATACTTATTATATTAGATTTACTATAATTTTATATTATATATACTACCTCTACTATTATCTTAAGGGATATTACTATAAACCTCCCCTTCCTTACCCCTATCTATTATAGGGGTAGTAGCTTATATTCCTTTATAAGGTTACCTAGCTTCTTTATAATAATCGCCTTTAACGCTTTCCTTAAGGTATTAAGTAGGGTAATTAGGTAGTATAACTTTAATTTCAAGTAGTCCTCTTTCTTTAACTTTTTTAAGATAATTATATTAGCCTTCTTAAGCTCTATTAAGTAATATCTAACCCTTAGGTAAGCTTAAAATAAGTATATAAAGCTAGGTAGTAGCTCCCCCTCTACTATTCTTAAGAACTTATTTAGGATCCTATTTATCTTTAGTACTTTATCTTATTTTAGCCTATTAATCGCCTTATAGACTTCCTCCTTAGTAACTACTATATTTACTATTAGGGGTATATTATATTAAAACCCTTAGATATTACTTAAGTCTACCTTTAAGGGTAGAGGGAAGAAGGTCCTTTAAAGGACCTCTACCTTCTCTTAAAATAACTTCGCCTTAAGGCCTTCCCTACCCTCCCTAAGGGTAGGGAACCTTAGGTGTTCCTAAGGTAGTATACTTCTCTCTTAGCCCTATTTAGCTAGTTTCTAGAGTCTATTAAGCGACTATGATACCTTATATACTCCCTCCTTAAAATAGAGTACCTTTACTTTCCTTAATACCCTCCCTTTAGTCTTCTAGGCCTCCCGTTATACCTCTAGACTCCTTTAGCTTCTCTTATAATTATACTCTATCTTAAGCTTTAGCGCCTCCTTTATAGCCTTTATATAGTTAGAGTTTTAGAAAGACTTTAACCCTAAGGAAGGCTTTACTTATAATACTATCTTTTTTATAATTCCTATTAGTTTATAGAGTATTTTAGCTAGGTAGCTATTATTCTACTTCCTAGTTATTAGCTCGCCTTTTAGTAGTAAGTATTAAAGGGCGCCTACTTACTTCTTTATCTCCTCTAGGTCTACTATCTTTTATACCCGTTATAGGTATAGGACTACCGCCTCTACTTTAAGGCTAACCTTAATATATGTTAGGATATAGTTAGATTTATAATAGACATCTAGCCTAGTATAATATTTTAATAGTATTTATTTAATAGCCTCTATTATAAATACTAGATTAATAGTACTTTTTACTTTCCTTACCCTCTAGGCTATTATATCCTCTAATAGGGTAAGCTCTATTCCCCTTTCTTTTATAATATCTATTAGTATATCTACTACTTTATAGTATATATATCTACCCCTATTATTCTAGTTTAGATAATAGAGGTTAAAGTCTCCTATTAGTATATATTCCTTAGGCCGATTTAGTTACTCCCTTACCCTTAGTAGCGTAGAGGGGCTATCTATTAAGGTCCTAGACTCTAGGCTAGGGTTATATATATTATATATCTAGAGACGCGTTAGTACTCCCCCTTCCTTCCTTATAACCTATATCTCTAGGGAGTATAAGTCCCCTAATATAAATTTAACTCCCTATTTATTAATATTCTAGCGTTTATTTATAAAGAAATATATTCTTATATCCCTCCTAACCTTATATACTAAGTAGAATACTCCTCCGCTTAAGTTATATATTAAACCCGTTCTCTTTATATATAGTAGTTCCTAGATAGCTAGGATATCTATCTATTATACCTCTCTATCTTTTAGTAGTACTATTATTACTATAGTCTACTCCCTTTATATATCATATTATAATAATTTTACTATCCTTTATATCCTTATAAGGATCTCTACTAGATATCTCTTATAACCTCTATTCCCTTAGTAATTAGGACCTCTTATACTAGTATATCCTTTAACGTCTATTAGCCTATTTTTATTATTTAGAGGGTAATCAGCCTTTTAGGCCTATTTTATAGTATTACTACTAATAGTAGTATAGCTCCCCTTTCCCTTATATCCCCTTAAGGACCTATTTATATCGCGACCTTATTAAGGTCTTTAAACCCTAATATAAGCTTCCTCTTCTTCCTTACTACTACTATTATCTACTCCCCTTAGGGTTACTTTTATATATCCCTTTACCTATTTCCTTTTATAAAGCTCTTATATAGCTTCTTTTTATTTTCTACTATCTTTTAGTAGAGCTTATTAAATTCCCTTACTTTAATTATATACTTTTACTCCTAGACTATATAGCTATTCTTCCTATAGTTATTATATCTCTTAACTTCCCCTTCTTTTATCTTATATTCCCTTAAGTTATACCTGCCGGCGTAGATTTTATATCGTGCTAGGCTCTTATAACGTCCTACTATATACCTATACTACTAGTAGTTAAAGTACTATATTACTACCCTATTCCTCTCCTATCTCTTATACTTTAAGAGGTTATACCCCTCTACTAAGCCCTTCTTAATTACTTTATCTACTATCTCTAGCGTAGGGAGTTTTAGTAGTAGTAAGGCCCTCTCCTTTACCGCCTCTCCTTCCCTTCTCTCCCGCGTGACTACCTATGGCTAGGCTACCCTTATAATCTTTAGCCCTGGGAGTTTCTTTTTATTCTACTAAATAATTACCTCCTTCACTTCCTTCTATCTTAATACATCTACCGCCTTCTTTAGTACCCTATATATTATAACTAGGAAGGTCTATCTTAGTACCCTCGCTAACTTATATACCTTTCTTACCTAGTTATTATTCTCCTTTAGGTCCTCCCTTACTTCTATCTCTATTATAAATAGTATTAGGTTACCTCTAATTAGGTACCTCGCCGCTATAATCTCCTATATCCTTAGAAACACGATTATCCTAAACTTCTTAACTAACTACTCCCTAGTAAGCGCCCTTACTACCTCTCTCTTAGTCCTATTATTAATCTAAATAGTTAAGGTCCTAGCCTTCCTATTATTTATTACTCTAGATGCCCTCCTTATAGTATTACCCGTCGGCGCCGTAGTAAATATCTCCCTAGGGCTCGTATTACCTAATCTTATACCCGTTAGGCTCTAGCTAGCCGTTTATACCTAGCTCCTTCTACCCCCTTATATCTTCCCTTCCTAGGATTACTCTTCTACTATCTTCTTAAACTTATATACCTCCTTAAGCTATTAGTCTACTTCTATAATAAACTCCTTTATATATTTAAGCCCTACCCCTATTATCCTTCCTACCTTACGTGATATTCTACCCTTTAACGCGTCTTATATAGTTATAATAGCTTTTAAGGCCTTTATTAATATCCTTCTAACGCGTATTCCCTTATCTTTAAGTTGCTTCCTCCCTACTAGGCTCCCTAGCCCTTATACGGGTATCTTCTTACTACTTCCCAGCCTACCCCTTCTACCACCACTACTCCTTATAACTCCTCCCCCGGTACTATATCCTGATATTAGGACTCGTCTCGCCGTACGTTAAAGTAAATTTATTAAGGCTTATTTTTAAAGGTCTCTAAGTAATATATTTACTAGGTACTTCTAGTTATTATTATAACTAGTTATATAACTAAGGCTTAGTACGTATATATCCTACCTGTATTCTTCCTAGATAGTTTAATAAATATTTATTATTATTATATCTATATAAACTACGTCTTTATCGTAATAAATAGTAGTAATACTAGATGATTTAGTATAGCGTTATTATCGCATTTATTTATTATACTTAATACCTGACGTTTAAGCCGTTACTTGAAATAATAGAACCTCGTAAGAGTAAATCCCCTAGTATTAGTTATAGTAGGTACTCTTCCTTAAGATAATCCTTTTACTAGGCCTATTATTATTATTATTACCCCTTTATTTAATAAGATAATCCCTCTAGGCTATTATTATATATAGCTGCTTACTAAGCTACTTAGCTCGCTATTAAAGTACTAGTCCTACATGTTAATAATAAATGTACTTAGCTTATAGTATTAACTACTTAGTCCTACCTATTAATAATAAATATACTTAGTACTATATATTTGATTTGATTTGATTAGTTATATACGCACTTATCTAGTAGCTAGATAATGGCGGGTTTCTTTAGTATATCAAGTAATCGCGTCAACCGCGATCCTTAGTTAAAGGAAACCCTTAGAGCCGTGGCACTACGACCTCTGTAAGCCCTGTGGGTGAAAAACCTCTACCTGCCGTAAACGCTTCCTACAGCCTTCTTATCGTCTTCAGCACCACATTCGAACACCGTACTATACTTCCCTTCCTTGTCAATCTATACAGAGTGCCTTCAGAGCAGGTGGGCCCAGCCCACTAGTACTATATATAACCTAGCTATTATATAGTAAATCCTTTACTTATAATTCTATATTATAGATTAACGCTAGCGGGAGTAATTTATAAATAGTATTAAGGAATTAGTTTATAAAAGTCTTTAAGAATAGGCTTAAGAATAAGCTAGGTAACAGGCGGAATTAGATAGAAGAAAGGTGGAATATTAAGTTAAATAAAGAGCTTTCTACTATTAATAATACCTAGAAGTATTTCCCTTAAATACTTAACTTTATAAATACCTCCGTACTTACTATTATATAAAGCTAAAGAATAAGGCTATAACTAATTAAAAGCTATTATTCTCACCTATTATATCTATTAACTTACCCCCCGTTAGACTAAGTAAGCGTGCTATTCTATAGTAGTATAGCTCCTATAGTATATTAAGTATATTTTTATTTCTTTTAATTCTTTAAATAGCTCCTTATACTATACTGTAATAGGTATAGCGCTACGGATCTATATATTCTTTAAAGATATCGCTAATCGACTGGAAATCGCCTGTTAAAAATCCGTTATAATTATTCCAGATCTACTACGACCTCTATATAGAATATATTAAGAATTACCTATAGTAACTATATATATATAATAATACTAAGGAGGATTATAAGTATATAGGTAATAACTCTAATTAGTTAGGATAGGTATACTATCGCTACTATATCGCTATTACTATATAGATAGCGGGGACGCTATTTTCTTTTTTTTTAGTAAGTAATTATTACGGTCTAATAAGATTATAAATAATAATATTACGCCCTTAGTACGCGAGCCTTAGTAGACGTTATAAGTACTTACTAAAGTCGAATATATCTTAGTATAACGAGTCGAGTAATTACTTACCTAGTCTTCAATTAATATAAGATAATTATAGCGAGCTAGGTGATTACTTACTAAGACGCTCTAGTTAATATAAGTTAAGTACTAGTAATTAGTATAAATATAGACTTTTTTATATCTATATAAATAGTATTACTTTCCCTCTAGATAAGAGCTTTATACTTAACTTATATTATCTACTAGACTAATCTCCTAGATACTAAATATAATTCTATACTAGACTAGTTTAGTATAAAGCCTACTTACCTTCTCCTTAATACTCCTCTTTATAAGATCTACCCCTAATCCCTAATAACCTTATAGAGTTCTAGGTTATAATACTTTAAGTACCCTTAAGATAAGTACCTTAGGAGAAAGGAACCCTACCCTAAGTAAACGCGGTTTATAATAGTCAATAATAGCTGAAGCTAAGGATAGTATTAAGATTATTAAACTAGACTTATATTATAGTAACTAGGATAAGTTAGAAGAGTAGTTAGTATAGATATAACTATACTTCTCTTTTAACTAGGACCCTATTAGATTAGGTAAGTAACTACAATTTATAATAACTTATATAAGAGGACGGGCCTAGAGGTAGTCCGCCTTATACTAAAAAAGATATATAGAAGGCCCTGATAATAGTAATAATACTACTGTTAAAGTATAAATAGAGAGCTTTACTTACTTCTATATAAAGATAAAGCAGATATTTAGACCCTCTAATAAAGAGAGCGTAGTAGTATAAGTTATCTAGTACTTAATATAAAAGAAGTTAGTATTAGAGTATTTAACTTAATTTTAATAATACTCCGCTTAAACTAACTAGGATAATAATATACTTATAATAATATATTAAAGAGGATTAAAGGTGTTAGGGACCGCATGCCTATAACGTACGCTAAAAGGGTAGCTGGGGTGTTCGGATCGATTATTGGAACCCCCTATTCTAGGCTATATACGAGGCATTTCGTAACAACTATCTCCCCCTCCAAGGCTATCGGCCCGATGGCTCAGGGGTGACAGCGACAAAACAACGCGCTACCACGGGCCGTGCCCGGAGCTATTATGCGAAGTCTTAGGGCCCCCGGCCCGCAACGCCCCCATGCTAGGGCGACGTTAAATGATGTCAAGGTCCGTTTAAGGCGTATGACGGAGGTTTTCAGGCCCCCTAAGATGATTGGTCGCCCCCGTACGGGGCCCGTACGGGGTACGCCAGGCGTTAAAACGCGCAAGAATTGCCGGTACAGGCCCCCAAGGGGAAGCTGCAGCCACGGCACGAATGATTGGACGCCCCTATACGGGGTGCGTCAGGCGCCAATGCGCCACCAACGCCAGCGCAAGCCCCCAATTGGGGCGCCTGCGGGCACGTGATTAGGTCGCTCAGGGCGCAAATCACAACGAAAATGCCAAATTCTTGACGAAAATGACAGATCTTCCCCCCTTAGGGGAATCGAACACCCAGGCCCTCTGCCTAATTGGTAAGCCCACGACGCTAGCCTCCGGGGTTACAAGCCCTGGAGGGTAGATCCGAACACAATTGTTAGGGACCGCACGCCTGCAACGTACGCTAAAAGGGTAGCCGGGGTGTTCGGATCGATTATCGGAACCCCCTATTCTAGGCTATATACGAGGCATTTCGTAACAAAAGGATAATATTAAAAAAGAACTTATTGTCAGGCTTAGGTGTATATGCGCCTTACGCGCCACCTTATAGCCTGCTTCAGGTAACCTTCCTTAGAAATGCGGGGTAACGTCCTAGTAACGGGAGGCCTAGACTAAGCCTATACTTGGTAGATATATATCTACCTAGCTATCCCCTATTTTTCTTCTAAATTCCTTAGAGATTAGTTCTACTACTATAGTAGGCCTACCACCTAATTTATTAGTAGACCTATACCTGTTATTAAGCCCTATAACGTGACTCTACGTCTTTTATCACCTAGTACGCCGCTATAAAGCTAGCGGGTACAGGCCTTATAATTCTAATCTCTCTCCCTTTCTAAAGGAAAAGGCCTAGAGTCGTCGTTATATCGGCTTTACCTTATAATAATTAACAGCTCGAAAGTAATAATTAAGTAGAACTACTACCACGTGAAATATTACCGGAACGCCGTCGTAGCGCCTTACTAGAAGGAGGACTTTTTACTCCTTCTACTCTAGATAAGCTAGAATAGCTACTAGAGAAGGCCTAGGATAAAAATTATCGTCTTAAACGATAAAATAAATTAGTGATATTATTAGCTCGTAATAAAGTACTTCGTAATCCTTAGGTCGGTATTAACCTAGGAGTTTAAAATACTACTATCTTAGCGCTGTCTTAACGTGCTTATATATACGTACTTCGCACTAAAAGGATAAGACCCTATAAAGGATCCTCTAAAGGGGAGTACTTACGTTAGTTCCGTGAAGTCGATATTAAATTTATTATAAGTCCGGAGTATTTTACTATAGATAAGTCCCGTATAGCCTATTATATAGACTCCCTAGAAGGGGACCCTAAAGTTTAATAGTATGCCTATTTTAGAAGCTATAGTTTAGCTGATATTATATTTAAATTCTTTAAGAGGTTTCTACTTAACTTAATTATAGATCTAGCGAGCCGCCGTCTCCTCACTTATAAAAAGTGGGAGTAAGTACGCTAATATAATAATTAAAAGGTCTTAAATTTTAAGGCCTATTTAGAGGAGTTAAAGTCCTATTCACTACCTTTTAATAAGGAGTATAGGGCTTATATTTTCCTCGTAAAGCTCTATAATAAGCTAAAGAATAAAATTCTTAGTACTAGTAATATTACTAAGTAGCGTAAGGAGATATTCGCTTAAGCTATTATACTAGAGAATACTTTAGAATATAGGCGCTACGTAGGTGGCTTAGGTTCCTAAGGAAAATCCTAGGGTAGGTCTTAGCCGAAATTAAAAGGCGGTAACAAGTCCTTAGAAGACTAGGTTATAAAGCCTAAGGGTTTTAATAGTAGTAGCGGTAAGTAGTCGCGCTTTAAGGATAATACCTTAAAAAGGAAGGCCGGGCCTAATATTAGGATAGATTCTATAATTTATTTTTATTATAGTAAAGAAGGCTATATCCGACCTAATTATATAAATCTTAATAAGCCTTAGGCTTATTTCAGTGTTAGTATAGTATTAGTAAAAAAAGAACCAGCCCTTTAACTACCTTAGAAGAGGGGTAAGAAGACCGACTAATAGAGGTAATATTATTAATCCTTATAAAGGGTTAGGCGGAGTTATAAGGTGACTAGTATTAAGTTATAACACTTTTAGACTCCGGGTTATACCTAAATTTAATTTTATAAAAGTTTATAATCTAATAGGATCTAAAACCTTATAGAGCTATCTTACTAAAGGCGTAAGCGCTTAGTAGAAGCGGTATATACATCTATAGAGCCTACTAGTTATATTACTAGTTAGTAGATAGCTAGGGCCACGGAAAAGAGTATACTACTCTCTTTTATATAGTAGATTAAAAGGGCCCTAATATTATTTTAGGTATGCCAGGATTAAAATAATAGTGTATACTATTAGATCCGGAGGCGGATCGCTAGCGCTTTAAAGTTAATTCTAGTATATTATAAGTTAATAAGCCCTAAGCGTTCGCCTAAAATATTAGGAAAGAGCTAAATATATTTCCTATTATATACGCCGGTATAGCGTCTAGCGAATAGGAAGGACCCTAAGTCCCTAGGGAATTAGAGGCCTTCGCCGACATCTTTTCTAGTGAGAAAGCGGGTACCTTACCTATTTTTAAGGAGGGTAAGTACGCTATAGATCTTATAGAAGGTAAAGAACCGCCCTATAGGCCGCTTTATAACTTATCTTAAACTAAGCTAGCGGAACTACGGCGCTACCTTAAGGATTCACTCTAAAAGGGGATTATTCGCCGCTCTATCTTATTAGCTAGAGTACCTATTCTCTTTATACTAAAGAAGGATAGTAGGCTACGTTTATACGTAGACTACAGGGGGTTAAATACTATAACTCTAAAGAATAGATACCTATTACCTCTTATTACTAAGACGCTAGACCGCTTATACGGTTCTAAGATTTTTATAAAGTCAGACTTAAAGGATGCCTATTATCAGATCCGTATTAAGAGATCCGTATTAAGGAAGGCGATAAATAGAAAACTACTTTTTAAACTCACTATAACTACTTTAAATATCTAGTTATACCTTTTAGGCTCGCTAACATACCGGCTACGTTTTAAGCTATATTAATAGGGCCTTAGTTAGTCTAGTTAATATAACTTATATAGTATACCTAGATAATATCCTTATCTATAGCTCTAACCCAGCGGATTACTAGTAATATATTAAGTAAGTACTAGAACAGTTACATTAGTTTTTACTTTATACTAATTTAAAGAAGTGCTAATTTAGTACTAAAAGGGTTAAATTTTTAGGGTTTATTATCTTAATTAATAGCGTTAAGATAGATCTAGAGTATATAATAATAATTAGGGACTAGCCTAAGCCTAAGACCTATTAGGATATATAAGTCTTTTTAGGCTTTATAAATTTTTACCGTTAGTTTATTTATAGCTACTCTTATATAACTAAGCCACTTACTAGCCTACTTAAGGGTAGTAAGGATAGTAAGAAAACGGGTCCTTTAGATTAGACTTTTGCTACTAATAGAGTATTCTAATTACTACGGAATACCTTCGTCTTAGCGCCGTTTCTACGCTACTATAACCCTATAAAGGCCTTAAGGATAGAAACGGACGCCTTAAATTTCGTTATAAGTACTATTCTATCTTAATAGGATAAGGACGGTAACTAGCGACCCGTTACATTCTAGTCTTAGAAGATAACTAACCTAGAATTAAATTATAAAACCTATAATTAGGAGCTACTCGCTATTATAGCAGCAATAAAATAGTAGTAATACTACCTAGAAGGAAGTGCTTTTATAATTAAGGTATAGACTAACTATAATAACCTAAAAGGCTTTATAAAGTAAAAGGAATTAAACTCTAGGTAAGCTAGATAGGCGCTTAAGCTCGCTACCTATAACTTTAAGATATTTTATTACCTAGGGAAGTTAAACCCTACTAACGCGCCGTCTCGCTGACTTAATTATAAGGGGAAATTACCCCTAAATATAAAGCTCTTACTAATATTATAGAATAAGCTTACCTTATAAAAGAATAAAAGTTCTAAAGAAATATAAGCTACCGTCGTAGTTATAGTACCTGCGTTTAGAATTGCAGGTATTTAGGTTATTATCCCTAGAAAGGATATTATTAATATTTTATACTCGGCTTATAAGGATACTCAAAGGCCTATAAAGACCTTAATTCGTGACTTATAAAAGTATAATAATTAGGTAAAGTCCTTCTTAGAGACGTCTATTAAATAATATCGTCGCGGACGTTCTAAGGCCTAGAGTTTAAACTCTAATAGGCTATTAACCTTTAAAGATCGTCCTTATATTCCGAGGGATAAAGCCCTACGTAGTAAACTAATTAGTCGCTATTATAATAATCCCTTATTAGGATATTTTAGCGCTAAGAAGACGTATAATCTTCTTATACGTAAATATTACTAGAACGGTAGTATAAAATAGGTTATTAAGTATTATTAAACTTATAACGTCTATTAAAGAACTAAGTTACCGCGCTATTATACCTACGGCGAATTAAGTTCCCTACCTATTACCACTTAACTATAGAAAGAAATATCTATAGACTTTATTACGGGGTTACCCCTAAGTAAGGCTAAGGGAATTATCTATAATTCTATCCTTATAATTATTAATTAATTTACGAAAATAGTTAGGTATATACCTATTACAATAATACTTAACGCCGCTAAGCTAGCGGATATATTTTATAATAAAATTATTTACCGCTATAATATACCTAATAGTATTATAAGTAATAGGGGTTCTATCTTTATAAGTGCCTTTTAGTTAGCAGTCTATTTTTACTCTAAGATAAAACGCTACCTAAGTATAGCCTTTTATCTATAGACTAATAGGTAGACTAAGCGTTAGAATTAGGTATTAGAATACTACTTACGTGTATTTACTATTAATAAGTAAACTAATTAGGCTAGGTAACTACTTATAGCTAAATTTTTATATATAAATAGTATTCATTCCTCTATTAGAACGATACCATTTTTTCTTATATACGGTTATTACCTAGAAGTCTATTAGGAACTCGAGGACGAGTCCCTATAAGGGAGGATACCTGCTATAAATAATAGAGTTAGAATATTATAAGTTATAAGGAATAAAGCTATAGAACGCCTTCAGGCCGCCTAAGCGTCTTAAGTAAAGTACTATAATTAGAATTATAAGCTATAGACTTATAATATTAGCGATTTAGTAATATTAGCTATAAAGAACCTAAAGTAACGACACCTAAGTAAGAAGTTGACCTATAAGTACGTGGGACCATTTTAGGTTATTAATAAGGTCGGTTTATAGGCGTATTATCTACTATTACTACTATTATATAAGATCTATAATACGTTCTATATATTACTAATTAAACCTTACTACTAAAGAGACTACTCTCTTATAGCGGATATCTTTATATAAGTACTCAAACTCATTAATAATAAGGAATAATAGGAGGTAGAAGAAATTATCAGTAAGGTTAATAATAAATAAGGTATCTAGTATAAAGTTAAGTGGACCGGTTAGGGTAGCGAAAATAACTAATATGTACTAGATAAGGACCTTAATAGGTCTTATAAATTAACGAGAGCTTATAATATATTAGCGTAATTAAAGCGTAAACGAAATATTAAATATATTCCTATATTAAATAAGCGGTAATGACGTAATAAGTTATAATATAAATTAAGACTATTATCTTTATATATATTATATAATAATCGATCTCTTATATATAAGTATACTTATAAATATAATAATATAGTTTAAAAATATCCTTTATTAATATTATCTAAGGAGTTAAGCCGTTAGTAATATATTATATTAGAAGAATACTTTTAATCTTAGTATAATCTAATAAGAATGCCGGGGATATATTAATAAAAGATAAACCTAGGTATCTTATACCTAGTAAATAACTTAAGTAAATAAGATATATAGATAACTTATTTACGCCGAAGTATAGCCGCGAACTAACCTTTAATTATTAAACCCCTTAAAGTCTAAAGGCTCCGCGGGGTCGGGATTATCTAGCGTGTCCTTATACTACTAAATACTATTAAGTTTAGTCTAGAGGAGTTCTACCTAACTCTCTAACTTATCGTTCCGTATATTTAGTATATTAATTAAAGCCTATAAGTTAGTAATAATATTAGGCGCTAACTTAATTATTATAACTATCTACCCGTAGGCTTTCCGCTATTAGGTTATCTTCTTACTAAGCCTCTTTCTCCTTACTAAATATACGTCTGCCTAGCTAGTCCTAGTATTAGGGAGCGAGGCTAGGAGCTACTAATATGATGTATTATAGCTATAGTAGGGTCTAGTCTATATATAGGATAAAAGACGAAGAAGATAGAAAGGAGGAAGGGGGGGTTATAAGAGAGAACTCTATAGCTAAGGCCCTAAGCTAGATCTAACCTAGGTTTATTAAACCTTATTACTTTATAACTCCGGATCTATACTATAATAGTAGCTCCCCCTCTAAAGGCTAAGCTCCTACGAAGAGTCGTTACTATGGATAAGGAATTAAAAGGAGGCGAGGCGATAATAAGACTAGGGCTAAGCGAAGGCTAAGGCGTGATAATATATTAAATAAGGGCGAGACGAAGCGAGGACTAGGCGATATATAGAGTATTAGATGAGGCGAGATAAGACGAGGACTAGATAATATACTAAAATATTAAATGAGGCGAGATAAGGCGAGGTAAAATATTAAATAAGATGAGATGAGGCTAGGTAACATAATAAAATATTAAATGAGACGAGATAAGGCTAGGTAATATACTAAAATATTAAATAAGACGAGACGAGGCTAGGTAATATACTAAAATATTAAACAAGACGAGACGAGGCGAGGACTAGGTAACATATAGAATTATTAAACGAGGCGAGACGAAACGAGGCTAGGTAATATACTAAAATATTGAACGAGACGAGACGAGGCTAGGTGACATACTAAAATATTAAACGAGACGAGACGAGGCGAGGACTAGGTAATATATTAAATATTAGATGATACGAGGACTAGATACGGGGCGAGGCTTAAACGAGACTAGGTATCCTTATATTAATAATTAGGAATCCTATAAGGTAGAATATAAGGCCTTATAATAGTAGGGTACGAGGCGTAGTATTTATTAAGAGCTTATTAATCGTTATTAAGGAGGTAAAAGGGTTCCTATATAGGGAAATAACCTTCCTAATCTACGTAATACTTAAGAAGTAGAGGGGTATAACGTTAATTAGTCTTAGAATTTATAATAGCATTAATATATCAGGCGCGTTTACTATTCTCAGCGGTAATAAGTTTATAAGGTTCTAGGGATTATCCGGGTAGGGGGTTAGTAGCTACATGGCTTAGAAGGCTGGCGTAGAAGATAGGGTAAACTTTTATAGACTTAGGAAGTTCTAGCTTAATAATTAAAGGGTTCTTTTTAAATACACGTTTAACTAGAAAGGGGCTTATATTATAATTATCTAATTTTATAATCGGCTAGGCGGTATTTAGGTTTTTAGTATTCAGCTAGACTTAGTCTCTAATAAAGTATTTAAAGTAGGGGCGGCGAGAACGGTTAGCGCTAGTTTTATAGATTACTTAAGCGATTAGCATTTTATTATGTAAGTAGTCTATAAGATCCTCTATCTTCTTTATAAAGTTCTTAATACTAATTAGTTTAACGCGGGCTTAAGCTATTATATTAGTAGGTAGGGGCTCTAGTAGCTTTAAATCCTAAATGAGGATTTTAACTAGAATTAGTAAGGAACGGTAAGGCGAGAGTAGTTATAGAAGGGGCGTTATTAGCTAAGAACTTAGTACTAGGGATCTATTTAGCTTAGTCGTCTTATATATGGTTTATAAAGGCTTAAAGATAATATTCTATAACTATATTAGGTCGTTTAGTCTAACTATCCATCTAAGGGTAGTAGGTAGTAGAGAGCTTAGCGTTAAACTTTAGTATTTAATAGAGGTAACTCTAGATATTAAAGGTAAATTATATTCCTTAATTAGAAATAAAGGACTTAGGTAAGCCGTGAAGCTTCTAGACGTAGGTATAGAAAGTATAAGTAGCTTCTTCTACTTTTATAGTAGCTATAAGTACTAGATATCTCATTTTTATAAGGCGGTTAACGAAGACTAGGATATATTAGTATATTACACCTATAAAGGTACTTAGTAGAAGGGGTCCTATATAATCTATAGAGATATTACGCTATTAGCGTTTAGGAATTAGAAGAGGTCTTAACTAGCCTTATAAATACTATTAAGAGGGTTTAGCTTAGGAGTATACGTAATAGTTATATATAAAATATTAAATATACTTATAGATATTAGGCTACTAGTATGTTTATAGTATTTAGCTCTTCTAGGGTGTCTACTAGTAGTACTATTATAAGTAAGCTAAATAATCTAAAGGCGAAGACTATTTAAATTAGGTATGTACTTCTAGTTATAGAAATATAACGAGTTATTCCTCTCCTTATATTCTATAAGAGGGATTTAATTATAATACTAAACTCTACTACGTAGAGCTTTAAGGACTTAGAGGGTAAATTTATCTTTAGCCTTAGCTTATTCCTATAGAGTCTAGGTAGGAACGTCGGCGGGGTTACTATTAGTATTAGGAACTTCGTAGTCTAGCTAAGGTTCTAGGTCTTTAGGCTCTAATTCTTCGGTTTTTATATCTATAAGAGCTAGGGTAATAGGATTTTCTAGGGGGACTAAGGCTAGGTAGAGCTAGATAGGGTCTAGGTTAATAATTCTATACTATTAATCTATAATTCTAGGTTTAAGGTTAAAGGTTACTTTAATTCTAGGGTCTAGGATATTAGTTTTTAGTATAGTCTAGTACTAATAAAGATGACGTAGATCCTATATATCCCCCTCCTTTAGGAGATTACCTAATTAACGAGTTAGGGTATCCGGTTTACTACTAGCCTTACTAGGACGGTAGGTAATATAGTAGTTAAAACGAGATAGGAGCTCGCTCTAGCGAGCTTAGCGACGACTTAGTTACTTAGTTAATATAAAATACTCTAGGTTCTTATAATTTATAATAATATTAACTAGATAAGTAGAGCCTTTAAGCTCCAGACGCAGGGACTATACTTCTTTAAGAAGTAAGTAATAAGGTAGAGTACGCCTTTAGTATTGTACTAGGATAGGATTCCTCTAAATATATAGTCTAAGGCGTTGGTTTTAACTATAATCTTAAGATCTAGATTATAATAATGAAGGATTATATTAGAGGTAAAGGCCTACTTTAGGGCCTTAAACGCGGCTTAATATTTAGGGGACTACTTAAAGGTAATATCCTTCTTAGTTAGGCGAGTTAGCGGAGTAGCTAGTTTATTTTAACTATAAATAAATCTTCTATAAAAATTAGTAAACCCTAAGAAGCTTTAAATATCCTTAAGGTTAATAAGGCTAGGCTAGTTAATAATAGTATCTACCTTAGTAGTGTCTATCTTAATACCCTCTGTGGTAATAATTAGTCCTAGGTACGGGACTTTAGTAATATTAAACGTATATTTAGTAATATCTACTTATAAACTAGCCTCTTAAAGCTTTTATAAGACTCTTTTAATATAGATCTTATACTCTACTTTATAGTCGCTATAAATCAGGATATTATTAAGGTACGCGGTATAGAAATTATCTAGATATTCTTAGAGGGTATTATTAATATAGTTCTAGAAAGAAGCAGGTCTATTATATAGATTAAAGGGTATAACTAGATATTCAAATAGTCTAAACTAAGTTTAAAACGTATTTAAGGCTTTATTACCTTCTTAGATTCTTAGTCTATTAAAGGTAGTAATAATATCTAGCTTAGTAAAGACTTTAGCTTAGCTAAGATAATTAAGGGTTTCTATAATTAATAGTAAAGGGTAATAGTTCTTAATAGTAATAGTATTTAGGCCTCTATAATCTATATAGAAACAGAGGCCTCCCCTAGGTTTCTTAATAAATAGGACGGGGGCCGCGGCTTCTAAGTGGCTAGCTTAGATAAATCCTTTACTAAGATTCTTATCTAGATATTAATAAAGTTCTAAACTTTTATTATAGCTTATTCTATATAAAGCGGTAGCTGGGGGTTTAATAGCTTCTTTAAGGTAAATAGTATAATTATAAGCTCTATGTTTAAGTAAGGTATTAGCTTCCTTCTTAGAAAAAACGTCTAGTTATTCTTAGTAGACTTAGGGTATAATAATAGTAGGGTTGATATTCTTACTTTATTAATAAGCTTTAAGATCTTCTTATATAGTAGAAGCGGCTAAATGAAGCTCTTTATTTATTTAGTAGAGGGCGAGATAATAATCCTAATTATAGGAATAAGACGGGGTATCCTAGGGGCGAGACGGGGCTTTTTAGCTTAAGACGAGGGCTAGATTAGAACTTAGAATAAACGAGGACTAGGGTGAGGTTAAAGATAAAAAACTAAGGAAAGTATTAAGCTCTCTAAGGTTAAGACTAAAGACTTTAGAATCCTTAAGGCGTATAGCGCGATTAAAACTATAAGCTCCTAACTTAATAATATTAAGTTATATAGGAGGTTATTATTATTTAGCTTACTGAGTACGCCTCTTAGTAGAGGTATAATAAGATAAAGGACTTTAGTACTTAATCTTTAATTAGTATCCTTTCTAGATAGCGTAGAGGATACGGCTAGGGGTTTCTTCTTTAAGACTAGGTTAATAAAAACTAGGTTATTCCTTTTAAATAGGCTAGGTACTAGGTTACTTCTTATAAGCGGGTTACTCCTTATAAGCGGACGGGGTACTAGGTTACTCCTAGTAAGTAGGTTATTCCTTATAAATAGGCTAGATACTAGGTCGCTTCTTATAAGCAGGTTATTCCTTTTAAATAGGCTAGGTACTAAGTTTTTAAGACAAGGTTAACTAACTAAGACTTAGTAAGGATTCTAGATCTTAAAGCTCCTGTATAAGTTAGGAGTCTTTAGGGGATAGGAACTCCTCTTCTTCTTAAGTAGTACTAGAGATCTTAATAGGGGTTTAGTAATAATAAGCTAGGTAGAAGGGTAAAGATATAGTAAGAGTATTAGAGCTAAAATTAGTATTAATAGTATAACGGCGTAGCTAGGGGAGGCTTACAACTATAGGGTATTAGTTAAGACCTATAACGTATAAGAATAGTCTCTTAATATAGCCTCTTAAGGCTATAGTAGTTTCAGCTATATAGGTAATATCGCCGGTTAAAGTAGATTAACTATTAAACCCTCTAAGTTAACGTAGATAGGTTAATAGGTATATAGGAAGGTTATAAGACTACGCAAAGGATTTATTAATAAAAGTATAGGCGGAGGCTCTACTATTAATTAAAGTAAGAGTAGGGATTCTAGATTAAGCTTAGTGTAATATATAAGAAATAATTATATAACTATCCTTAAAGGTTAGATTTAATTTAAATAACTTTAAGGCTAATCTAGCTAAGAATCATTTATATAATTAAAGAGGAGGGGAGAAGGAAGATACTAGAAGATAATAGGAAATATAGAGAGGTCCCTAAGCGCGACTTTACCTAGGGACTAGGTATTTTAAAGAATAGGTATACTACTATTAACGCTAGTAGTATCATATAAGTTAATAATATAAAGCGAGGTAGTTTTCTTATTAGGGTATTCCTTAGCGGTTTTGCCTAGGTATTAAAGTTTATAATAGTAGTATAATTTCCACTTATTATAAATGTCTTTAACTCTAGGGGTAGTTAAACTCCTACCCTGAACGGAGGCTATAATAGAACTTAAATCTATAGGATCTCCGGTATTTACAGCCACTATAGGAGTAATAGTAGTAAGGGGAATAACGGCGGTAGTTCGGGGGTTTATAGAGGTATAGCTAGACGAGGTAGGGTTTCTAGGCTTAGATAGGGGGGCGGTAGTAGCTAAGGTATAAGGCTAGTAATATCTTAATTACTAGAGCTCCTCATCGGTTTTAGTAAAGGCCTAGATATATTCCTAAAAGGTGAAAGGACGTCTACCTTAATTAGTTTACTAAGTAAAGGCGGCTAATTAAGTAGTATAGTTAATATTACGCTTTAAGTAATTGATTAATAAAGCGTCTTCAATATTAGAATAGTCTTCCTTCTAATAGAAGAATTAGTAGTATTTTATAAATATACTAGATCCTTATTTAAGGGTATCGCGAAGATATATACGAGTATCTTTAGCTTTAAAGGGGTTTTTATAGTAGCGGCGAAGGGTTAATCTATATTTAATAAAGGAGGTAATAGTATAGATACCATCTTATTAATAGGGTATTATAAGGTTGGAAGACTTCTTCCTAATAGTTAGACGGGACTCTATATACGCGATCTTTATAGTATTAGTAGGGTATTAGTTATAATTAATATTTATATATTATATAAGAGACTACTCCTAAGTATCTAGCTTATCTTAATCTCTATTATATAACTTAATATCTAGAAGCTTTTTAGATAAGTGAGGGAGGGGGGAGGCTAGTATTAATATAGTAGGTAGGTTAATTATAAGAGTAGGGGCCGTTAGAGAAGGGTAATTCTATATAGTTTAAGCTATAATTGAGGCTATTATAAATAGAGTCTAGGGGTTAAAGGTAGTATAACCTAGTATAAGTAAGGGAGGAGGGGGCGTTAACGCGTATAATAAGGTAGATAGGGTTTTATTAACTACTTATAAAGTATTATTCTAAGCCTATAGCTTATTAAATTATTATAAGGCGGTAGCTAGATTACTAGCTACCTATTAGGTAAATTTATTAGCTTCTAATAAGATTTCTAGGATAAGTTTAGGATGCTCTATTAAGCTAAGGTAAAGGTTATATCTAGGTAAGGAGGTAACGGGACTAGGTCTTAACGTAATAGAAGTATTATAGGAGTTATAGATCTTTTATAATATTAAGGAGCGAGACTAGGAGCTACTAATATAATATATTATAGCTATAGTAGGGTCTAGTCTATATATAGGACGAAAGACGAAGAAGATAGAAAGGAGGAAGGGGGGGCTATAGGAGAGAACTCTACAGCTAAGGCCCTAAGCTAGATCTAACCTAGGTTTATTAAACCTTATCACTTCATGACTCCAGATCCACACCGTGACACCTAGTAATAGCGCGTATAGATTTTCTCGCCTTCCTCTAAAAGGGAGCCGGAATCTATTATAATAAGTGCTTACGCTATTATAGAGCAGGAGGGTTAATATACTTACCTCTATACAATAATTAATACTATAATAACCGTTAGTATAACGATGATAAGGGGGAGTATTACCTTATTTATAATTATTTAAACCCTTTATAAAATAAGTCTTATAGGGAAGAGATATACTACGTAAGTTAGTAAGCCGTTATATAGTATACGTAAGCGAATATACTTAAAATAAGTTAATATTTATACGTAATATTAGTATATTAATAAATATAACGCGATATTAATAAGACGTTATAAGTACTTATAAGAGAAATACTATATATAATATATGACGAGAATACTATATATATTAGTAAATGTATTTTATAATATTATTAAGCTAAAGTAAGCACTTATAAGAGAGGCTAAATGCTAGGATATCTTAACACATCTAGTTAGTATAACTACGGCTTACTAGCAATAACCTAGCGGTATTAGTTCGGCTTCTTATCATCTAACGGATATCCTTTCATCCGGATATCTAAGAGGCTAGGTGGCTTCCTTAAGGGGTATTTAGATAGTCCTCCCTCTACCTCCTTAGAAGGCAGAGATTAGTTCTTTTATAACTATAAAGTTACTAGAGTATTAAGTCTAATATTATAACGCTACCTACTTACTAGCAGTTTATACTATCTATTTTAGCCCTTAGGAACTAGCCCTCTAGTCTAATTCCTAATAGTTCTAATCTCTACCTTCTAAGGGAGATAGTCTAGATTATGATAGTATAGTAACGCGAAGATATCTAACGCTAAACGAGATAAAAAGATATTAGAAGTCTAGTATAATAAAATTAAAATAATACTAGAGTCTAATATAGGAGATATTAAAGTAAGAAATAATATACCTAGTAATAGAATTTCTAATAAAACCCTTACTAGTACTATTATACTTAATAAACTTATTACTACTATTAAAGTTAAAGAAGAGTGGTTAATAAAGGAAAGAAAGCTTTAAGGTATCTAAGAAAGGGTAGCCTAACTATAAGTAGAAGTAGAAGTAGCTATACTAGATCTATATTAGACCGCTAGCGGATTACTAGGCGGGATATAGTAAGAGTTAGGACTAGGCCTAGTAGAGAACTAATACCCTCTAAATTAGGGTGCCGACGTATAAGGTGCGTTAGACCCTAGGGTAGGCTCTATCTTTAATAGTTCCACCCCGAGTTAGTCCGCTAAAGGCTAGTTGGAAGAGCCTAGTAGTAGATACCCTAGGAGCCGCCTAAAGCCTAAGGACTTACCCTTTTATAAGGGGAAGAATATATATAAGTATAGGAAATAGTATTATACTACGGATATTATATTCTAACTAATACCTAATAAATTCCTAATTAAATTTATAAAGGTCACTTAGGCTACGTAGTTCTTAGAAGGTAAACCTACTAAGTTATAAGATCGTCATAAAAAGATATTATTAGGGAGAGTAGTTACTTAGGAGTACTTTACTTAGTACTTATTAAACCTTATTAAGGACCTAGTAAACCGCTAGCTTTATAATATACAATTATACTTAGATATATAATAGAACCCTAACTAGTTAGTATAAAGTTTTAATATATATCTAAGTAGGATTAAGTTATAAATCCCTCCTTTTCTAGAGGAATATTAGTAGATTAACTTCTTTATAAAGTTACGCCTAGACCTCTAAAAGGCCCTTATAAACTATTAAGACCTCCTTATAACTAAAGAAAGCCTAATTACCCTTACTACTTAGTTAGAGAATAACTAGCGGTATTATACCGGAATAACGGCTAGTAACAGTCATGTTACTAAAAAAGGGGATCATCCTAATAGGCGGAATAAAGGTTAGAAGAGGGAAGGAAGTTAAGATAGGGGTATTAATCCTTCTATAAAAGTAGGAAGTATTTAACCTACTAGTAGCTATAATAAGTTACTAGACGTAAAGGAAGCGTTAATATATTTTAATTATAGAAAGAAGGGCCATTATAGTAGGAACTATTATAGGCCTAGGATGCCTAGGAACTTAAATATAATACCTATTAATACTATTAGAAAAGGGACTACTAAATTAAAAAAAGGAAGCGCGCCTCCGTCTAGACCTTAATACTAGGGCGCTTACTTACTAAAAGGGGTTTATTATTAGTGTATAGTATTAATATTAGTAGTTCTATAAATATATAAGGTATATAGGACTATATAGACTTCCTAATAGATATAGGAGTAGAGATTAATATTATCTCCTAAAGCTTTACTAAGTAATATAACCTAAAACCCCCAGAGGCCTACTAGCTACCTATTCTAGAGTAGATAAATAGTTAGTTAGTCTATTACTACGGCGTATACTAGGTAGAGTACCGCCTTATTAATAGCTAGGAACAGCTTAGTTAGTATACTAGCGTATTCTATATAATTAAGAAGAAGGGGTTACTAATTATTCTTAGTATGCCTACTTTATTAGAAGCCGGGGTATAAGTAGACCTAGGGAGTTAAAAGTAGCGATTTCTACTAGACTCTACTAGCGTATCTATCCTAGAGCCGTAAGTATTTATAGACACCCTTAAAGGCGAATTAGTAATTTATACTATTATTTATCCTAGGTTATCCTAGGCGGAAACCCGGAGCTCTAATAGCGAAGTACTAGAGCTACCTAAAAGTCTTCATAACTTTTTAGATATCTTTTTAAATAAGGAGGTAGGACGACTACCCCTATTTAAGCCTAGGGACTACGCTATTAATATAGAGAGTCGTAAGCCTCTTTATAAGCCCATCTATAATTTATTATAAAGGGAGTTAGAAACTCTATATATCTACCTAGACGACGCTAAGTTAAAGGGTTAGATATAAGAGTCTACTAGTCTTATAAGGGCTCCTATTTTATTTATATTAAAGAAGGATAGTAGCTTATAACTATACGTCGACTATTATAGGTTAAATAAGGTAATAGTAAAGAACTATTATCCTCTCCCTCTAATTAGTAGAATACTTAATCGCTTATAAGGTGTAAGGATATTTACTAAGTTAGACCTTAAGGATACTTATTATAGGATTTATATCTATAAGGATAATAAGTAGAAGACGGCGTTCTATACGCGGTATAGCTATTTTAAATATATAATTATACTATTTAGGTTAGTAAATACCCTAGCTATATTCTAAGCCTATATTAATAGAGCTTTAGCGGGCCTAGTAGATATTACCTATATAGTATACCTTAATAATATTTTAATTTATTTAGAAGATATCTTAAGTTATAAGTAATATATCCGCTAGGTACTTAAGCGGTTATAGAAGTTTCAGCTTTACGTAAACTAAAAGAAATATAAATTCTACACTAATTTAGTAGAATTCCTTAGGTTTATTATAAGTATTAATAGTATATTAATAGATAGCTATAGGGTATTTACTATCTAAGACTAGCTAGTACTATATATTAGGAAGTCTAAGTATTCTTAGGATTTATGAACTTCTACTAGCGTTTTATATACTACTATTTATAAATAGTATCCCCCTTAACTAGCCTTTTAAAAGGTAGTAAGGATAGGAAGAAGTCAGGACTATTTATATAGGGCGCCGGTAAAGAGAAGGCGTTTTATAACCTATATTACGCCTTTATAACTATACTTATTTTAATATATTTTAATCCTAATAAAAAAATTAGATTAAAATAGACGTATCTAATTTTACTATAACCGCTATCTTATCCTAATAGGATAATAATAGGGCTTAGTATCTAGTAGCTTTCTAGTCTTATAAATTAATACCTATTAAGACTAGGTATAAGATATATAATTAGGAGCTATTAGTAATTATTAAAGCCTTTAAGTAATAGTAATACTACGCGGAAGGTAGTCGTTACGCTATTAAAGTACTTATAAATTATAATAATCTTAGGGGATTTATATAAGTAAAGTAGTTAAATAGTTATTAAGCTTAGTAGGCTATTTATTTAGCTATATATAACTTTGATATTAAATATTAACCTAGTAAGAAGAATCCTATAAATACTCTATTATATAGACCTAACTATAATAACGTCGAGACGTCGTTTAATTAGCTCCTACCTACCTTATAAAATAAGCTAGTAAATTTAGGAAGTATTATCTCTAGCTAAAAGTAGCTAGAAGGAATAGCTAAGTATATAGACTTATCTAGCTTAAGAGGGCTTAGGAAACCCTTAACTAAGCCTAAAAACTTAGACGGAAGGGGTATAAAGCCACCTTCCTAGCATAAAAGCGACGTAGTAACGTAACTACTTAATCTTATTACTAGGGTTATTAGTTATAAATAATATATCCTATAAGCACTAGTAAAAGTAGTTACTAGACTTAAAATAGCTTATAAAGCCAGATTAGAATCCCTAAAAGAACTTATCCTCTTATTATAAAGTAATAATCCGTTTATTATTAAATAGAAAGATAAGGTAAAGTATATAACTTCTAAGTAAAACGCTATTAAATAGCCTTAGAAGGTTAATTTAATAGGATTACTAAGATTTAAAGGAGTACTCTACGTACTAGATAATTTAGTATTATATATAGAAATTATTATAAGGTATTATAATAATACTTTAATAGGCTATTTTAGGTTATAGAAAACCTTAGAGTTACTCTAATATAAGTATTATTAGAGCGGAATATTAGTAGATACTAAGCTATATATCTAAACTTATAAAATATATTAAAGGGTAAAAGCTCCTAGATATAAATCCTATAATAATATAGTATCCTTACTATAGCCTAAGGGGCCTTAAGAAGAACTCTCTATAGATTTTATTATAGGCTTACTACCTAGTAAATATAGAAATTCGATATATAATTCTATTCTTATAATTATTAATAGGTATATAAAGATAGTCTAATACCTTCTAATTAAGAGTACTTATACTACTATTAAATTAGCTAAGATCTTATTTAAAAATATAGTATTATAGTACAGTTTACTAATAGGTATTATATTAGATTAGGGATCCTTATTTATAAGTGCCTATTAGTTAGAAGTCTATTATTATATAAAAATAAAGAGATAACTAAGTACTACCTTCTATCTATAAATAGATAGGTAGACTAAACGCTAGAACTAAACGTTAGAATATTACCTTAGGGTATTTTTAAATAAAGAATAAGATAATTAGGCTATATTACTCCTAATAGTCAAATTTATATACTATAATAGTATTTACGCTATACTAGGTTATTTACTATTCTATATAATATATAGATATAATTTATATATAAAAGATAAAGTTAGGGATAACTTTCTAGAAGGAGGAGTCCCTACGGCTAAAGACCGCGTGGAAAACCTTTTAAAAGTAAGAGCTATACTAGCGGATTAATAGTAGACCGTTTAAGTATAAGCTATAAAGTTTTATAATAAACTTTATATCCTAAAGTCTTATATAATAGGAGAATTAGTAATATTAACTATAAAGAACTTAAAGTAGAAAAGACTAAATTAAAAGCTATTATATAAGTATACTAGTCCCTTTAAGATAGTAGATATAATTAGACGCTAGGCGTACCGCTTAAGTCTCCTAATAGTATAGAGAATCTATCCTATATTTTTTATTTCCTTATTAGAACTATATTAGAGCCGTCTTAATAAAGGCGAGTAACTATTTATACCTCCTCTAGAACTTATTAATAGCGAAGAATATTATAAGGTAGAATAAATTCTAGATAGGATAAGAAGTAAAGGTATTTAGTACTACTTAGTTAAGTAGTCTAGTTATAGAATAGAGTATAATTAATAGATATCTACTAAGGATATAAATATAGAAGACTTATAGAGGGAATATAATAATATATATATAATAAAGAGATATTATAAGTAAAACGCTAGTACTTAATTATTATAATAGAATTATTTAATTATAAAGTTAAGTTATATAAGATAAGTTATAAGTTATATTTATATAATAGAGATTTTAATAAAGAAGAATATATAAAAAAAAAATTAAGGGGAAAATCCCTATAACCTAAGAAAAGAATCTTTACTTAAAGGTATAACGCCTATATCCCGTAAGGGGAGCGTATTAGTCAGAGCCTACGGAAGATAAGCCGGAGGATAAGGTAGTATCCCTAGTAGGGATAGGCGGAGGAGGCGTAGGCGCAGGAGCGGGGGCGATAGGAGTATAAGGGGCGCGAGGGGCGCGAGGGACGCGAATAGGGCGGGTAGAGGCGGAGGTACCGGTAGTACCACCGCCATAAGAAGGGCGGCTAGGGGTAGTAGGAGCGGGGGCAGGCAATATAATAGTAGGAGGCGCAGCCTCCTCTTCCTTATCTTCCTTATCCTCCTCCTCTATCTCCCCTATCTTATTATTATTATTATTATCTTCGTCCTAATATATAATTAGCTTACGTAAAGACGGCGGAATATTTTAATAATATACTTACCTCCCCTAACTCCTTATCTACCTCCGCCGCGGTAAGGGTAATTAACCCCTCCTATAAAAGTATTAGTATATATTATAAGAAGTATATAATAAAAGAACTTACCCGCTATCTTATTATATCTAGGATATCCTCTAGAGTAATAGCTATATAATTACCTACCTCTACCCTAAGGCGTAGTAATTCCTTAGAGGTTTATAGCTTATATGAAAGCGTTTCGCCGCGCTCCCCTAAGTAAATTACTACTTATACCTTAGAGGTAAAGGCGGCGACGCGTACCGCGAAGGTAGTATAATAAGGTAACTTTTTACCTTAAAGGGTAATAATAGAGCTGTAAGCGAGGAGGCTAGATATATAAGCGCGGAAGGTAAGAGGTACCTATAACTCATTAGTATACTATAAGCGAAGCGCGTTAAAATCCTATTATTATAAATTAAGTAGTAAGGCTTATATAGGTAGTAGTACCTCCTATAAGCCCTACCTATCTTATAATTATATAGTAACCTAGGACTTAAACCTAGGTACTTAGCGTACTAAAGATAATAGGGCCTCGGGAGGGCCGCTACCCTAGCGGTACGGCGGGGGAGAGCGGCGCGGTAAGAGTATTTAACTATCTATTATAAGAGTTAGCTAATATTAATACCTTTATATATAAAAAGTATAGGAATAATTTAAAGGAAGTATAATATAATAGGATATTAATAAGGTCCTTAAATAAATAATATAATAGACTTAAGTAAGAAGGCGGTTTATAAGTAATATACTTATAATATATTTGAAGATAACTAAAGGCTATTATATAGTAATATTATAGGTAGAATAGTAAAGGATATTAGGTAGAGACTTACCTTAATTATTATTATTATTAATATTACTATTTAATATATAGTACTATATTAGTAATTAATCCTTTATATTATACTTATACTCTAATAGCAGTTATCTTATAAAGTATTAATAGTATTAATATTAAATACGTTAGCTTCTACTATTAATATATTAATATATAACTTAAGGTAACTTATAGAAGGTTAATATTAGTAGTAGTAGTTAGGAAAGAAGTAGGAGTAAATAAAATATAACTTTATGCGCGGCCCCGGTCTAAGTCCCTTGGAACAGGGTGTTATAGAGGGTGAGAATCCCGTATGTGACCGGCGGCCAACCCCATGTGAAGCTCCTTCGACGAGTCGAGTTATTTGGGAATGCAGCTCAAAATGGGTGGTAAATTTCATCTAAAGCTAAATACCGGCCAGAGACCGATAGCGCACAAGTAGAGTGATCGAAAGATAAAAAGCACTTTGGAAAGAGAGTTAAACAGTACGTGAAATTGTTGAAAGGGAAGCGCTTGCGACCAGACCTGCCCGCCGGCGATCAGCCTCTGTTCTCAGGGGCGTACTCGCCGGCGACCAGGCCAG
>JAABUY010001753.1_pt1 | contig 27982 bp, 21 predicted proteins | sample 5560271 | NCBI WGS metagenome assembly JAABUY01 (sample SAMN10711886, study PRJNA513374) | rock metagenome | isolation source: Antarctica rocks | place: Antarctica: Victoria Land, University Valley | reverse complement strand
ATGCCGGCGGGGATCACGTTGGTGATCGTCGAGCGGAGCTGGTCGGCGTTGGCCGGGTTGACGAATGCGGGCGTGAGCGCCACCTGCCCGGACACCGAACCGCCGGCTTGGCCGATCAGCTTCACCAGCGCGTCGCGGTCGCCCGAGTTCGCGTCGGGCGCGGTGAAAATGACCACGCTGCGCTGGTCGAGGGCCCCGCGCAGCGCCAGCGGTGCGATGGCAGAGTCGAACCCGTTGCCCGAGTTGAGCTGTGAGCGCAAGGCGTTGCGATCGGACTCCAGTGTCCCGACGTTCTGCTGCAACCCGCTCTTGTCGCTGCGCAGACCCGACAACAATCCGTTGGACACCGAGGTGGCGCCCAGCACGAGGCCGAGGGCGAGGGCGAGGAAGACCGCCGACAGGGAGACGATGTGGTGGCGCAGCGAGATCACTTTCCTAGCCCCCTGGCCCAGTTGTAGAAGGAGTTCCACGCGTCGATGGCGTGGTCGAGGTAGACCTGGCCTGCGTCGGAGATGAGCAATGCGACCACGATCGCGGCGAGGGCGGCGAGCACCAGCAAGACGACTGTGGACGCGGACACCCTGCTCCGGTAGAGCGTGGCCACGGCCTTGCCGTCCACCAGCTTCGAGCCGACCTTGAGGCGGGTGAGGAAGGTCGAGGGGTTGGAGTCGCGCCGACCGCTGTCCAGGAACTCGTGCAGGGTCGCCGCGGATCCCACGCTGACGATGAGCGATGCGTCGTTGTGGTCGGCGATCAGCAGCGCCAGATCCTCACTGGAGCCTGACGCCGGAAAGGTGATCGCCCCGATGCCGAGGTCCTGGATCCGCTCCAACCCCGGCGCATGCCCGTCGGAGTGTGCGGGCAGCACCACCTGGGCACCACACTTCAGCGTGTCGGTACCGATTCCGTCGGGGTCGCCCACGATGAGGTCCGGGGTGTACCCGGCGGCGATCAGCGCATCGGCACCGCCGTCCACCCCCACGAGGATCGGCCCGTACTCCTTGATGAAGGGCTTCAGCCGTTTGAGATCCTCGGCGTGATCGTAACCGTTGCTCACGACCACGACGTGACGATCACGCATGGCGACCCTGACGTCAGGCACTCCGACGCCGTCCAGCAGCAGCGAGCTCTCCCGCCGAATGAATTCGATCGTGTTGCCCGAGAAGGCCTCCAGGTGATCGACGAGTCCTGTTTTGGCTTCCACCATGAGGTCGGCCACCGAGTCGGAACTCTGCTCGCTGCCCTGGGCGAGTTCTTTGTCACCGGAGAAGACGCCGCCGTCGTGCAGACGCAGCTTGGTACCGTCCTTGACCCGGCGGAACACCTCGCCACCAACGCTGTCGAGCAGCGGAATGCCCGCGCCGACGAGGATCTCCGGACCCAGGTTGGGATAACGCCCGGAGATGGACGGCGCGGCGTTCACCACGGCGGCCACCTCGGCGGTGACCAGTGCGTCGGCGGTCGCGCGATCCAGGTCCATCTCATCGAGGACGGCGATGTCGCCCGGCCCCACGCGGCGCAGCAGACGCGCGGTGTTGCGATCAATGCGGGCGACGCCGGTGACACCCGGTAGGACGTCATGCGGTCGAGTGAGCAGGCCGGAGAGCTTCATGGCCTCGATGATGACCTGCGGTGCTGCCCCGAACGTGGAGGCGCGCCGCAACGACGACCGTCCCGGGATCAGGCCGATCGAGCACCGGCAGCAGTGGCCAGCAGCTCTTCGGCGTGGGCCCGGCCGGTCTCGGTGTCCTCCAGACCGGCCAACATGCGCGCAAGTTCTGCCACGCGCTGCTGCTGGTCCAGGGTGCGTACCCCGCTGACGGTGACCATGTCACCTTGGGCCGCCTTGTCCACCACCAGATGCCGGTCCGCGAACGCGGCGACCTGCGGCAGGTGGGTCACCACGATTACCTGATGGGTGCGGGCGAGCCTGGCCAGGCGCCTGCCGACCTCTACCGCTGCCCGGCCCCCGATGCCCGCGTCTACCTCGTCGAACACCAAGGTGGCCGTGGTGTCCGCGTTGGCCAGCACCACCTCCAGGGCCAGCATCACTCGGGACAGCTCGCCCCCTGAGGCGCTGCGGCCCACCGGAAGTGCGGGGGCACCGGCGTGGGCGGCCAGGCGTAGCTCCACCTCGTCCACTCCCGACGCCCCGGCGTGCGCGAACTCCCCCGCCATGTCGAGCCGATGGGCGTCATCGCTGATGGCCGGCCGCGTCGCGACGTGCACGTGCAGTGCCGCCTGGCCCATTGCCAGGCCCGCCAGCTCGGCCGATACCTCGGTGGCCAGCCGCTTGGCCGCGCTACGGCGCGCTTTGCTGAGCTTGGCCGCCGCCGCAACCAGCTGACCACCGAGCCCGGAGCGCTGCTGCGCCAACGCATCGAGCGCCCCTTCGGACACATCGACCTCGCTGAGTCGCTTGCCTGCCTGCTTCGCCCACGCCAGCACACCATCGACGTCGGCCGCGTACTTGCGCGTCAACGCCTTGAGCTCGGCCTGCCGAGTGAGCACGGCGTCGAGCGCACCCGGGTCGGCAGGCAGCTCGGAGAGATAGCCGCTCAGCTCGCCCCCGACGTCAGTAAGCACAGCGAGTACGCCATCCAGTCGCTGCGCCTGCGCCTGCAGCGCCTCGTCCTCGACCCCGCTCATCCGGGCCCGGGCGCGAGCAACCAGCTCCGTCGCCCCACCCGACTCGTCCTCGCTCCCCATGAGCGCGGCCTGGGCGTCGGAGGCACTCTCCCGCAGCATGTCCAGATCGCCCAGGCGACGGACCGTGCGGCTGATGTCGGTGTCCTCCCCGGCCATCGGCGCCACCTCAGCGATTTCGGACAGGCCCAAGCGCAGCTGATCGGCTTCTCGGGCCAGTTCTCGCGCCCGGCTCGTGCGCTCGAGCAGTTCGCGCCCCACCCGCAGCCAGTCCGCGCGCACACTTTGGTACGCCTTCAACAGCGGCGCGATGCGCGCTTCGTCAGACCGGTCGAGCGCGGCGCGCTGCTGATCGGGGCGCAGCAACCGCAGCTGCTCATTCTGGCCGTGCACCGCGAGCAGCGGCGCAGTGAAATCACCGAGCACCCCCGCGGGCACGCTGCGACCACCAAGGTGCGCACGCGAGCGACCGTCGCTGCTGACCGTCCGGATCGCGATGATGGCGTCGTCATCGTCCCGCTCGGCGCCCGCAGCATCGGCGACGTCGCCTGCCGTGTGCCCTGCCGTACCAGCGAGAGTGAAACGGCCCTCCACCACTGCCTTACTCGAATCGGTACGCACTCGCGACGGGTCAGCGCGCGCCCCACTGAGCAGGTGCAGCCCGGTCACCACCATGGTTTTGCCTGCCCCGGTCTCGCCGGTGAGCACGGTGAGGCCCGCGTGCAGCTCAACGCTGGCGTCGGCGATCACACCAAGACCCTGGATACGCATCTCGGCCAGCACGCCGCCCAGCCTATCCACCCCTCACCCGTGGTGGCGGCCCCGCCAGCTCTGCACCGGGAGGTTGAACTTCTCCACGAGCCGGTCGGCGAACGGTGCGTCGTCGAAGCGCACCAGGTGCAGCGGCAACACGCCGCGCTTGACCTCCACCCGAGCACCCGCGGGCAACGGCAAGGTCCTGCGGCTGTCGCAACACAGCACGGCGGCCGGCCCCACACCGTCCACCTCAATGGCGATGACGGACTCCGGGCTGACCACGAGCGGCCGCGCGAACAGCGCGTGCGCGTTGCTGGGCACGACCAATAGCGCTTCCACGTCGGGCCAGAGCACCGGGCCGCCCGCGGAAAAGGCGTAGGCGGTCGACCCAGTGGGAGTGGCGAACAGGACACCGTCGCAGCCGAACCCGGACACCGGACGGTCGTCGACCTCCAGGACCACATCCAGGATGCCGCCCCTCGTGGTCTTCTCCACGCTCGCCTCGTTCAGGGCCCAGCTCCTGGACACCTCCACACCGTCGACGATCACAATGGCGTCGAGCGTCATCCGTTGCTCCACGCGGTAGTTCCGCGCTACCACTGCGTCCAGCGCGATGTCCAGGTCGTCGGGGTCGGCCTCGGCGAGGAAGCCGACCCGCCCCAGGTTGATTCCCAACACCGGAACTTCTGCGGCCCTGGCCAACTCGGCGGCCCGCAAGATGGTGCCGTCACCGCCGAGCACCAAGACGAGTTCCACTCCGTCGGCCGCCGTGGCCCCGGACGCGACAGTGTGCGCACCGAGCACGCTGGGCAGCGCCAGATCGTCGGTCTCCTCCACGAGCACCCGGATGCCGATACCTGCGCCAGTGAGACACGTTGCTACCCGTTTGGCCGGCCCCGCAATGTCTGCGCGTCCCGTGTGCACGACCAGGAGCACCTCGCGACTCTGCTCGGCCGCAGCATCGGCACTCATTGCGGCCCTTCCTGAACTGCGCGGCGCACCCTGAAATCCACGTAGTCAGTATCACCGGTACCGGACCCGTCGTACTGCTCAGCATGCAGCCAGAGGAAGTACTCGACGTTGCCCGACGGCCCCGGCAAGGGGCTGGCCACCACGTCTGCGCAGTGCAGGCCGAGACCGGCGGCCCGGCGCACCACCTCCAGTACCGCGGAAACCCGCAGCTCAGGGTCGCGCACCACACCACCGGCACCGACCCGTTCCTTGCCCACCTCGAACTGCGGTTTCACCATCGGCACGAGGTCTGCGCCGGGGTGCACGCACGCCGCGAGCGCGGGAAGTACCAGGGTGAGTGAGATGAAGGACAGGTCGGCGACGACAACATCGGCCGGTCCACCGATCTGAGTGGCGTCGAGCCCCCTGGCGTTGGTGCGGTCGATGACCGTGACCCGATCGTCGGTGCGCAAGCGCCACACCAGCTGGCCGTACCCGACATCCACGGCGATCACCTCGCGGGCACCGCGGTGCAACAGCACGTCGGTGAAACCGCCGGTGGATGCTCCCGCATCCAGACACCGTCGTCCCTGCACACTGAGGCCGGCCGGTGCGAACGCCTCCAGAGCACCGAGCAGTTTATGGGCGCCCCGCGATGCCCACCGATGCTCGTCGGCCACTTTCACGACCAACAAAGGCGTGCCTGCTTCCACCGCCGTCGCGGGCTTGGTAGCCACCGTTCCCGCGATCCGGATGCGGCCGGCCTGGATCAGCTCAACGGCATCCTCTCGGGACCGCGCCAAACCCCGGCGAACCAGTTCAGCATCAACCCGCGCACGACGGCCCATCTCAGGCCCGATCGATCGTCGACAGCGCAGCAGCTAGCCGCTGATGCAGCGCCTCGAGTGTCTGCAGATCGGCGGCAATATCGGCTCCGTCAGTATCGGACCCTTCGTGGGCCTGCAGTGCGCTGGCGACGTCTGCACTGAGCCGATCAGGATCGACTCCGGGGTCGCCCTCCGGCTGCGGCGCTGGGGTAGTCATCACTGTGCACGCTAGTCGACGTCGCCTGGACGGTCAGTGGTCGTCCACGCCCCACTGCCGCAACACTGCTGCCGCGCCCGCATCTGCCGCCACGACCGTGCGAAAGGCCGGTGCAGCCCAAGCCGCACCGCACGCTGCCCGTAGGGCGTCCACCGCCGACACCGGGCCGCCCGCGCAGCTCAGCACCAGGTCATCACCATCGACGTGGGCGGTGCATCCTTCGACCGGGCCCACCGCCGAATCGGCGGCGGGTAGGTCGAGGGCGCGCAGGTCAGCACCGATGTGGTCCGGACGCTCCGCCTCCGGTGCCCGCAACACGTCCATGGCAGTGCTGACGCCGGTCATGACGAGCAACGTCGGCAACCCCGCGCCCCGGCCGCCAGCGATGTCTGTGTCCAGTCGGTCGCCGATAACCAGGGGCCGACGTGCCTGTGCACGCTGCACCGCGTCCCGCATCAGCGGAGCCGCGGGCTTGCCTGCGACCTGCGGCTCCCTTGCGGTGGCCGTGCGCAGGGCTGCCACGAGGGAACCGTTGCCCGGCAGTAGCCCCCGGTCCGAGGGCAACGTGGGGTCAACATTGGCCGCCACCCACACAGCGCCCGCTCGGATCGCCAGGGCGGCTTCAGCCAGAATGGTCCAGTCGGTGGTCGTGGAATGACCCTGCACCACGGCGACGGGATCAGCGCTGAACTCGCGCACCGGAAGCAGACCACGCTTCTGTATCTCCTCCGCGAGCGCATCGGTGCCCACAATCAGCACCGCCGAGCCTGCGGGAAGTTGGTCGCCCAACAACTTTGCCGCCGACTGGGCGCTGGTCACCACGTCGCCTTCCGTGGCCGGCAGCCCCAGTTCCTGCAGGTGCCTGGCAACATCCGCTGGCGCCCGACTGGCGTTGTTGGTCACGTAGAGCACCTGTTGGTCGCCGTGGCGCAGCGTGTCGATCGCGCCGTCGATTGCTCGCGGCCCTGCATAGACGGTGCCGTCCAAATCGACCAGCAGCGCGTCGTAACCGGCGCGCAGCGGGCTCAACGCTGATTCCCGAGAGTGCTCGGCGGAGCAGCACTAAGTGCGACCGCCCGCTCCTCGGCGTCGGTCTCGCCGTCCTCGTCGGCGCCGGCCGCGATCAGGAACCAGCGCAAGGCGTCGTCGGAACGGTTCGCCGCCAGCAGTGCGTCCGCGTAGGCGTAGAACAGCCGCGCAGCCGCTGTGCCCATACGCGTCGGGTCCAGCTCGGGCGTCTGCAGCAGGACGACCGCGGCATCGAACTGGCCGAGATCGCGCCGTGCACCGGCTGCGACCATCCGCAGCTCCTCGGCGTCCTCTCCGGTGAGCGAGCGCCCCTCCGACGAGCGCGCCAGCTCCAAAGCACGCTCTGGGCGACCGAGCGCGCGCTCACAGTCGGCCAGCACCGCCACCAAGCCGGGGCCACCTGCCATTCGGCGCGCTGCGCGCAGCTCGCTGATCGCCTCGGCCCACTCACCTGCGTGGTACGCAGCGATTCCCGCCGCTTCACGCACCACCGCCACGCGCCCCGCACGACCCCGGGCCGCGCGAGCGTGTGCGAGGGCACGGGCCGGATCCTCGTCAACCAGAAGTCCCGCCATCACCAGATGTTGAGCCACCACGCCCGCGTTGGTCTTGTCCAGGCTCAACAGGTCCCGTCGAACTTCGGCATCGAGCTGTGCGACATCCAAGTCTTCCGGAAGCTCCGGCTCCACGGCACGGGGCGCCCGCCTGACCGAGTCACCGCGACCCGCACCACCACCACCCCGAATGTCGCGCCGATCCGTCCCGCGTCGGCCGGCTGCAGGGGCGCCCGACGACCGCGCCCGACCATTGCCCTCCGGCGGATACGCCATTGCGTCGCCCCTTTCTAGGGTGTGTGGTTTGTGGGACGCAAAAAAGGGGACCCGGTGGTGGGTCCCCTTTTTTGGGTGGTGGTTGTTCGGCGGTGTCCTACTCTCCCACACCCTGGCGGGTGCAGTACCATCGGCGCTGGAGGGCTTAGCTTCCGGGTTCGGGATGGGACCGGGCGTTTCCCCTCCGCTATGACCGCCGTAACTTTGTGAAACAGGCACGTTCCCCCGCGGTGTGGTGGTGGGGTGTCACTGTCCTCGGTGGTGTTGAGGGTGGTGTGCACTCCGCCGGTTGTTCCGTGGGGATTGGTGTGTTGTTTCAGATACTGCACAGTGGACGCGTAACATTTTTGTGGTAAGTCCTCGGCCTATTAGTACCAGTCACCTGCACACCTTGCGGTGCTTCCAGTTCTGGCCTATCAACCCAGTGGTCTGCTGGGGGCCTTACCCCCTCGAGGGGGTGGGAAACCTCATCTTGGAACGAGCTTCCCGCTTAGATGCTTTCAGCGGTTATCCCTTCCGAACGTAGCTAACCAGCCGTGCCCCTGGCGGGACAACTGGCACACCAGAGGTTCGTCCGTCCCGGTCCTCTCGTACTAGGGACAGCTTTCCTCAAGTTTCCTGCGCGCGCGGCGGATAGGGACCGAACTGTCTCACGACGTTCTAAACCCAGCTCGCGTGCCGCTTTAATGGGCGAACAGCCCAACCCTTGGGACCTACTCCAGCCCCAGGATGCGACGAGCCGACATCGAGGTGCCAAACCATCCCGTCGATATGGACTCTTGGGGAAGATCAGCCTGTTATCCCCGGGGTACCTTTTATCCGTTGAGCGACACCGCTTCCACTTGCCGGTGCCGGATCACTAGTCCCGACTTTCGTCCCTGCTCGACCTGTCGGTCTCACAGTCAAGCTCCCTTGTGCACTTGCACTCAACACCTGATTGCCAACCAGGCTGAGGGAACCTTTGGGCGCCTCCGTTACATTTTGGGAGGCAACCGCCCCAGTTAAACTACCCACCAGGCACTGTCCCTGAACCAGATCATGGTCCGAGGTTAGACATCCAATTCGATCAGAGTGGTATTTCAACGATGACTCCACCACCACTAGCGTGACAGCTTCCTAGTCTCCCACCTATCCTACACAAACCGAACCGAACACCAATACCAAGCTGTAGTGAAGGTCCCGGGGTCTTTCCGTCCTGCCGCGCGTAACGAGCATCTTTACTCGTAGTGCAATTTCGCCGAGTCTATGGTTGAGACAGCTGGGAAGTCGTTACGCCATTCGTGCAGGTCGGAACTTACCCGACAAGGAATTTCGCTACCTTAGGATGGTTATAGTTACCACCGCCGTTTACTGGGGCTTAAATTCTCAGCTTCACCACCCAAAGGTGGTTGACCGGTCCTCTTAACCTTCCAGCACCGGGCAGGCGTCAGTCCGTATACATCGTCTTACGACTTCGCACGGACCTGTGTTTTTAGTAAACAGTCGCTTCCCACTGGTCTCTGCGGCCACACCACGCTCCCACCGAGAAAGTGTTCACATGACATGGCCCCCCTTCTCCCGAAGTTACGGGGGCATTTTGCCGAGTTCCTTAACCATAGTTATCTCGATCGCCTTAGTATTCTCTACCTGACCACCTGTGTCGGTTTGGGGTACGGGCCGTGTGAGAGCTCGCTAGAGGCTTTTCTCGGCAGCATAGGATCACCACATTCGCCTCATACGGCTATGCATCACGTCTCAGGCTGTCTGCGACCCGGATTTACCTGGACCACGCCCTACACGCTTACACCAGTACTACCACTCACTGGCGCGGCTACCTTCCTGCGTCACCCCATCGCTTGGCTACTACCAGCTCGGGTCCCGCGCTCCGCCACCCCCGCAACCACCCCGAAGGGCAGCGCTAAGAGCAGTTTCGGGCGGTTAGCATCACTGGATTCACCAGGGGCGCGCTCACACGGGTACGGGAATATCAACCCGTTGTCCATCGACTACGCCTGTCGGCCTCGCCTTAGGTCCCGACTCACCCTGGGCGGATTAACCTGCCCCAGGAACCCTTGGTCATTCGGCGGGGGAGTTTCTCACTCCCCTTTCGCTACTCATGCCTGCATTCTCACTCGTGCAGCCTCCACGACTAGTTCACACTGCCGCTTCCCTGGCTGCACGACGCTCCCCTACCCATCCACACCACTGCACAACCCCCCGCAAGGAGAAGTGAATGTTATGTGTGAATGCCACGGCTTCGGCGGTGTGCTTGAGCCCCGCTACATTGTCGGCGCAGGATCACTTGACCAGTGAGCTATTACGCACTCTTTCAAGGGTGGCTGCTTCTAAGCCAACCTCCTGGTTGTCTTCGCGATCCCACATCCTTTCCCACTTAGCACACGCTTAGGGGCCTTAGCCGGTGATCTGGGCTGTTTCCCTCTCGACCACGAACCTTATCGCCCGCAGTCTCACTGCCGCGCTCTCACTCACCGGCATTCGGAGTTTGGTTGATTTCGATAAGCTTGTTGGCCCTCTAGACCATCCAGTAGCTCTACCTCCGGTGAGAAACACGCGACGCTGCACCTAAATGCATTTCGGGGAGAACCAGCTATCACGGAGTTTGATTGGCCTTTCACCCCTACCCACAGCTCATCCCCTCAGTTTTCAACCTAAGTGGGTTCGGGCCTCCACGACGTCTTACCGTCGCTTCACCCTGGCCATGGGTAGATCACTCCGCTTCGGGTCTAGAGCATGCGACTGTAACGCCCTATTCGGACTCGCTTTCGCTACGGCTTCCCCACAACGGGTTAACCTCGCCACACACCACTAACTCGCAGGCTCATTCTTCAAAAGGCACGCCGTCACAGGCAACACACCAAAGTGTTCACCCGCTCCGACGGATTGTAAGCGCACGGTTTCAGGTACTATTTCACTCCCCTCCCGGGGTACTTTTCACCTTTCCCTCACGGTACTAGTCCGCTATCGGTCACCAGGGAGTATTTAGGCTTATCGGGTGGTCCCGACAGATTCACAGCGAATTTCACGGGCTCGCTGCTACTTGGGTTTCCGTCACAACAGTCACAACATTTTCGCCTACAGGACTCTCACCCTCTACGGCAGGCCGTTCCAGACCACTTCGACTAACACTGTGATTTTTTACTGTCCGCCCCAACGGCAGTTAGGACACTGACGAACCCCACAACCCCACAAATGCAACACCTGCCGGCTATCACACACCCATGGTTTAGCCTCATCCGCTTTCGCTCGCCACTACTCACGGAATCACTGTTGTTTTCTCTTCCTGTGGGTACTGAGATGTTTCACTTCCCCACGTTCCCTCCACACACCCTATATATTCAGGTGTGGGTGACCCCACATCACTGGGGCCGGGTTTCCCCATTCGGACATCCTCGGATCACAGCTCGGTTGACAGCTCCCCGAGGCTTATCGCAGCCTCCTACGTCCTTCATCGGCTCCTGGTGCCAAGGCATCCACCGTGCGCCCTTAAAAACTTGGCCACAAAGATGCTCGCGTCCACTGTGCAGTTCTCAAACAACACACGAACCCCGATCCCCACAGCACCACCAACACCCACCCCACAACACAGAGTGAACTGGTATGAACACCAGGACCAGGATCGCACCAAGACAACACCCCCAACCATCGTTGGGGTCGCGTGTTCTCTCAGGACCCAACAGTGCACCGACACACCCACCACCCCCCACCACACAGGACAGGGACCAGCAAGCACGAACATCAGCGTTCCACCCATGAGCAAACCCCGCGCCACACGAACGGCGACGACCGAGGCCACAACCCACCAACCACCCCACCCCCAAAAAGGGGAAAGGCCACCCGGTGAGCGCTGTGAGCTCCTTAGAAAGGAGGTGATCCAGCCGCACCTTCCGGTACGGCTACCTTGTTACGACTTCGTCCCAATCGCCGATCCCACCTTCGACAGCTCCCTCCCACAAGGGGTTGAGCCACTGGCTTCGGGTGTTACCGACTTTCGTGACGTGACGGGCGGTGTGTACAAGGCCCGGGAACGTATTCACCGCAGCGTTGCTGATCTGCGATTACTAGCGACTCCGACTTCACGGGGTCGAGTTGCAGACCCCGATCCGAACTGAGACCGGCTTTAAGGGATTCGCTCCACCTCACGGCTTAGCAGCCCTCTGTACCGGCCATTGTAGCATGTGTGAAGCCCTGGACATAAGGGGCATGATGACTTGACGTCGTCCCCACCTTCCTCCGAGTTGACCCCGGCAGTCTCTTACGAGTCCCCACCATCACGTGCTGGCAACATAAGACAAGGGTTGCGCTCGTTGCGGGACTTAACCCAACATCTCACGACACGAGCTGACGACAGCCATGCACCACCTGTACACCGACCTTGCGGAACGCCCATCTCTGAACGCGTCCGATGTATGTCAAACCCAGGTAAGGTTCTTCGCGTTGCATCGAATTAATCCACATGCTCCGCCGCTTGTGCGGGCCCCCGTCAATTCCTTTGAGTTTTAGCCTTGCGGCCGTACTCCCCAGGCGGGGCGCTTAATGCGTTAGCTACGGCACGGATCCCGTGGAAGGAAACCCACACCTAGCGCCCACCGTTTACGGCATGGACTACCAGGGTATCTAATCCTGTTTGCTACCCATGCTTTCGCTCCTCAGCGTCAGTATTTGCCCAGAGACCCGCCTTCGCCACCGGTGTTCCTCCTGATATCTGCGCATTTCACCGCTACACCAGGAATTCCAGTCTCCCCTGCAATACTCAAGTCTGCCCGTATCGCCTGCAAGCCCGTGGTTGAGCCACGGGATTTCACAGACGACGCGACACACCGCCTACGAGCTCTTTACGCCCAGTAATTCCGGACAACGCTTGCACCCTACGTATTACCGCGGCTGCTGGCACGTAGTTGGCCGGTGCTTCTTCTCCCACTACCGTCACTCACGCTTCGTCATGGGTGAAAGAGGTTTACAACCCGAAGGCCGTCATCCCTCACGCGGCGTCGCTGCATCAGGCTTCCGCCCATTGTGCAATATTCCCCACTGCTGCCTCCCGTAGGAGTCTGGGCCGTGTCTCAGTCCCAGTGTGGCCGATCACCCTCTCAGGCCGGCTACCCGTCGTCGCCTTGGTAGGCCATCACCCCACCAACAAGCTGATAGGCCGCGGGCCCATCCCCCACCACTAAACGCTTTCCACCACACACCATGCGACATGTGGTCATATCCGGTATTAGACCCCGTTTCCAAGGCTTATCCCAGAGTGGAGGGCAGGTCACCCACGTGTTACTCACCCGTTCGCCGCTCGTGTACCCCGAAAGGCCTTACCGCTCGACTTGCATGTGTTAAGCACGCCGCCAGCGTTCGTCCTGAGCCAGGATCAAACTCTCCATAAGTTTCACGAAGAAACTGATCCAGCAAATTCAAAACTCAAACTGACACCCCAACCCAAAAGGCTGAGGCCAAAACAACAAAAAATGGCACTAACATTCTATCGGCACACTGTTGAGTTCTCAAAGAACACACGCACACCCAGAGGCGACGGTCGTTTAACCGAGGTCTCGGAGGGCTTGTCGTACTCATCCCACTGTACACGCTCGCGATCATGCTGCTGCGGCCCAGTGGGTGTCGGCCTTTGGCGTCCGACCTCGTTACCGTCGTGTTGACCGGTTCGGCGTCCGCCCTGCTGACAGAGAGAAAACTACGCAGACGCAGCGGCGGTGTCAAATCCCCACGACAAGCGGTGTCGACAGCCCGCTGCCTGCGGGATACGCGCTGGTCAGCCCGCCAGACTCGGTACCGGACAGGGGCTTTCACGCGCCCAATAGCTCCACGGCGCCGATGTGACGGCGCCCACGCCGGATCACCAGCCAGCGCCCGTACAGGAGGTCCTCGCGCCTGGGCGTCCAGTCCTCTGCGACTATCCGCTGGTTGTTGACCGAGGCTCCGCTCTCCTTGACGGTCCGGCGGGCGGCGCCCTTGCTCGCGCACAGACCGGTGGCCACCAGCAGGTCGACGATGGTCGGCGCGTCGGCGGCTTTCAGCTGTACGGGCGTGGTCTCGGCCAGCGCGGAGGCCAGCGTCGCCTCGTCCAGCTCGCTGAGCTCGGCCCGTCCGAACAGCGCCTGGCTGGCCAGCTCCACTGCCCGCGTCTGCGCCTCCCCGTGTACGAGGGTGGTCAGCTCGCCCGCGAGCCGTCGCTGCGCCGCACGAGCCTGCGGACGCTCAGACGTGGCTACGTCCAGCTCGGCAAGCTCCTGGGCATCGAGGAAGGTGAACCAGCGCAGGTACCGCACGACGTCGGCGTCCGCGGTGTTCACGAAGTACTGGTACCAGGCATAAGGGCTGGTCAGCTGGGGGTCGAGCCAAAGGCTGCCCCCTCCGGTGGATTTTCCGAACTTGGTCCCGTCGGCTGCGGTCACGAGCGGAACGGTGGCAGCGTGCACTGGGGTGCCGTCCACCCGCCGCACCAGGTCCACTCCGGCGATGATGTTTCCCCACTGGTCGGAGCCCCCGAGCTGCAGCGTGCAGCCGTACTGGCGGTGCAGCTGCAGGTAGTCATTCGCCTGCAGCAGCATGTAGCTGAACTCGGTGTAGGAAATGCCGTCGGACTCGAGCCTGCGCTTGACGGTCTCGCGCCCGAGCATCACGTTGACCGAAAAGTGCTTGCCGATGTCGCGCAGGAACTCGGTGACTGACAGCCGCGCGGTCCACGACGCGTTGTTCACCACAAGCGCCCCGCTGGGCGAGTCGTCAAAGTCCACGAAGCGCTCCAGCTGACCCCGTATGTTCGCCGCCCACTCGGCGACCGTCTCCGGAGCGTGCATGCTGCGTTCCCCGACGTCGCGGGGGTCACCGATCAGACCGGTGGCGCCGCCAGCCAGCACGATCGGCCGGTGGCCCGCGCGCTGGAAACGCCGCAGCGCCAACAGCGGCACGAGGTGCCCGGCGTGCAGGCTGGGAGCCGTGGGGTCGAACCCCGCGTACACCGTCACCGGGCCTGCGTCGAGATCGCGTCGCAGCGCGTCGAGGTCGGTGCTCTGCGCGATCAGCCCGCGCCAGGTCAGCTCGTCCACAATGTGTTCAGCCACGGGGTGATCCTCCCGCACCGCCGCTGCCCGTACCGTCGTGGGAGCCCCGAGCCCACCCGAGATGCGAGAGAACCACCCGAGTATGACAGTCAGCGACATCGATCCGACCGAGCTCCAGATCTGCCTGCAGGTGCTGGCCCACGTCCGCACGCTGCCCACCGATCATCCCGACGCGCTGGCCATCAGACGGGCCACGGCAGGGGTGTTCAAGGCCGTGAAAATCCAGCGCCGAACGGACAAGCGCGCGGCCGTCGCCGCGGCAGACCGGGCGGTCATCGCAGCAACGGCGACGGGTTCGCCGGACCGTATCGATGACGAGACAGAGGGCATCCCGCTGGTCTCCAACGCCAGGAGAGCAACCGCGGGCACCCTGCTGGTTGCGCGTGCCTGCTACATCTGCAAGAGCAAGTACACCCTCGTCGACGCGTTCTACCACCAGCTATGCCCCGAGTGCTCCGCGCTGAACCGGCAGCGCAGGGACGCCAGCACGGATCTGACCGGACGCCGCGCCCTGCTCACCGGCGGCCGCGCAAAGATCGGTATGTACATTGCGTTGCGGCTGCTGCGCGACGGCGCGCACACCACGATCACCACCCGCTTCCCGCACGACGCGATCCGTCGGTTCACCGCCATGGCCGACAGCGGCGACTGGCTGCACCGGCTGCGCATCGTCGGCATCGATCTCCGCGACCCCGCTCAAGTAATGGCGCTGGCCGACTCGGTGGCCGAGCAAGGTACGCTGGACATCCTGATCAACAACGCGGCGCAGACGGTGCGGCGGTCACCGGGTTCCTACGCTCCGCTGGTGGAGGCCGAGCGCGATGCGCTCCCGGATGGGCAGCTGCCCGAGCTGATCACCTTCGATCACGTCAGCGACGCCCATCCGGCCGCGCTGGCCGGTTCACTCGCTGCCCACCCCACCGCGCACGACGTCACCATGTTGGCGTTGCGCGCCGGATCGGCCTCACCGGCCCGAGTTGCTGACCAGACCGCCATTGACGCCGGGGGGCTGGTGCCCGACCTGCATGGCGCGAACAGCTGGACGCAGCGCGTGCACGAGGTGGACGCGATGGAGCTGCTCGAGGTGCAGCTGTGCAACATGACGGCACCGTTTATCCTGGTCAGCCGACTACGCAAGGCCATGGCGGCGGCAGACGCGCGGCGCACGTACGTGGTCAACGTCTCGGCGATGGAGGGGCAGTTCAGCCGCGCCTACAAGGGGCCGGGGCACCCGCACACCAACATGGCCAAGGCCGCGCTGAACATGCTCACCCGCACAAGCGCAGGCGAGATGCTCGACGACGGCATCCTGATGACCGCGGTGGACACCGGTTGGATCACCGACGAGCGCCCTCACCCGACGAAGATGCGGCTGGCCGACGAGGGCTTCCATGCCCCGCTGGACCTGGCCGACGGCGCCGCCCGGGTGTACGACCCGATCGTCCGCGGTGAGCTGGGCGAGGATCTCTACGGCTGCTTCCTCAAGGACTATGCGCCCGCGCCATGGTGACTAACAGCCGGCAGCGTGGTGACCACCCTTTAGAGTGAAACTCATGCGCTCCCCCAAGGACTTCTTCCGCCCCCTCGCCGTCGGCGCCCCGGACCCGCTGCGCGAAATCCCCGTGCGGCCCTCGCGGATGATCCACTTCTTCGACCCGAGCAACGAGAAGATGGTCGCGAAGGCGCCCGCGATGGCCGCGAAGGTGGACATCCTGCTGGGCAACCTCGAGGACGCGGTGAAGTCCGAGAACAAGGAGGCGGCGCGCAACGGGTTGGTCACCGTGGCCAAGGCGAACGACTTCGGCGACACGCAGCTGTGGACCCGGATCAACAGCCTGGACTCCCCCTGGTTCCTTGATGACATCACCACGCTGGTCACCGAGATCGGCGACACGCTCGACGTCATCATGATTCCCAAAGTTCAAGGAGCAGAGGATATCCACTTCGTGGATCAGCTGCTGGCCCAGCTCGAGGCCAAGGTTGGCGTGCGCAAGCCGCTGATGGTCCATGCCCTGCTCGAGACGGCACGCGGGGTGAACAACATCGAGGAGATCTGCTCGGCCAGCCCGCGCATGCAGGGCTTGTCGCTGGGGCCTGCCGACCTCGCGGCCGACCGGCGGATGAAGACCACCCGAGTCGGCGGCGGACACCCCGGCTACCTCGTCCGTCAGGACCCCACGGACGGCGACATCGAGGGCTCGCGCCCGGTGTACCAGCAGGACCTGTGGCACTACACCATCTCGCGCATGGTCGACGCGTGCGCCGCCAACGGGATCCTGCCGTTCTACGGACCATTCGGTGACATCGTGGATGTTGTGGCCTGCGAAGACCAGTTCCGCAACGCCTTCCTGCTGGGCTGCGTCGGCGCGTGGAGCCTGCACCCGGTGCAGATCGACATTGCGAAGAAGGTGTTCTCCCCCGACCCCGAGGACGTGATGCACGCGCTGGAGGTCATCGAGGCCATGGGCGACGGCAGCGGCGCGGTGATGCTCAACGGCAAGATGGAGGACGACGCCTCGGTGAAGCAGTGCCAGGTGATGGTGGAGCTCGCGCGCCAGCTCGCGGAGAAGGACCCAGAACTCGCCGAGCGCTACGGCTTCGCGGGTCAGAACGCCTGATGGCCGAGCACCTGCGTCCGCGTCGATCGGTGCTGTACATGCCGGGTGCGAACGAGCGGGCCCTGGAGAAGGCGAAGACGCTGCCGACCGACTCGCTGATCCTCGACCTGGAGGACGCCGTCGCCCCGGACGCCAAGGTCGACGCCCGAGCCAGGGTGTGCGCCGCGGCGTCCTCCGGCGAGTACGGGCAACGCGAGGTGACCATCCGGGTGAACAGCATCGGCACCCAGTGGCACGAGGACGACCTGTTGGCGGTGGCCAAGGCCGGTCCCGCCGCGGTGGTGGTACCCAAGATCAACTCCGCCTCCGACGTGCACTCCATCGAGCGGGCGCTGGAGGAGGGCGGTGCTCCCGCGCACACCAAGATCTGGGCGATGCTGGAGACGCCGGTCGCCATGCTGCACGCCGAGCAGATCTGCGGTGCCTCGGAGCGGTTGACCGTGCTGGTGATGGGCACCAACGACCTGGCCAAGGAGCTGCACGCCGAGCACGTGTCCGGCCGCGCTCCGCTGCTGGGCGGCCTGTCGCTGGCCCTGTTGGCCGCGCGGGCGGCGGACAAGGAGATCCTGGACGGCGTCTACAACGACGTGTCCGACCTCGACGGGTTCACCGCGGAGTGTCTGCAGGGACGGCAGTTGGGCTTCGACGGCAAGACGCTGATCCACCCGAAGCAGGTCGAGCCCTGCAACACCGCGTTCGCGCCCACCGAGGAGGAGATCGTGTCGGCGCGACGGATCATCGACGCGTTCGAGGAAGCGCAGCGCGCGGGCCGCGGGGTGGTCACCGTGGACGGACGGATGATCGAGAACCTGCACGTGGACAACGCGCAGCGGGTGCTCGCGGTGGCCGAGGCGATCGGCGCGCTAAGGCAATAGCCGATCGGACAGTTTCTGTGTGGTCTGACACCACGGAAACTGCTCGATCAGGGCGCGCGCCTGGGCGGCGGGGCGGCTTTGTAGACAGAGACGGTGGGGTCGCCGGCGATCCAATAGCGCCACGGGAACCGCTCGACATCCGCGCCCTCACCGCCGATGCCCACCCGCGGGCCGCTCATCACCTCGCGCGCGGAACCAGGTCCGCTCAGCGTCGCCCGTCCGCCCGGTTGGCAGACCGGTACGTGGTTGTCACGCAAACCGAGCGCCAGCGCCACCGTCAACCGCGCTGGCCCCCGGGCGAGATCGATCTCGCGGCGGCAGACCCCGGCCGCGTTGCGCCGAGCCATCGCGGTTTCCACCCCCTCGATCACCTCACCGGCGCGGATCAGCACCCCCTGAGCCACTTCTTGCGGTGCGCACACCAGGTTGACGCAATGGTGCAGCCCCATGTGCCAGTAGACGTACATCCGCCCGGGTGGGCCGTACATGGCCTGGTTGCGCTTGTTCGGACCGCGGTAGGCGTGCGAGCCGGGGTCGACGTCCCCCATGTAGGCCTCGACCTCGGTGATCCGCACCGCCACGCCGTCGTGGCGCAACTCGCACCCCAGCAGCTCGGGAGCCACCTCGAGGGCGGTGCGGCTGAACCACGCCTCGGGCAGCACCCCGCTCATCCCGCGGAAACCCAGGCTCTGTGCTCCGCAGCCGTGGAACGCACCCCGGCGAGCTGCTCGGCCACCCGGACCCCCGCGGTACCGCCGTGGGCGTCGCGCGACGCGATCGAGCCAGCGACGGTGAGCACCTCGCGCACCGCCGGCGTCAGGTGCGGATCCACCCCGGCCAGCTCGGCGTCGGTGAGCTCGGCCAGGCCCACTCCCCTGGCCTCGGCCGCCCGCACGCACCCGCCGGCCGCCTCGTGGGCCACCCGGAACGGCACGCCTTGGCGCACCAGCCACTCGGCCACATCCGTCGCCAGGGTGAAACCGGCAGGCGCCAGCTCCGCGAGCCGATCGGTGTGGAACTCAAGAGTGGACACGAGCCCAGCGATGGCGGGCAGCAGGAGCGCCAGCTGAGCCACCGAGTCGAACAGCGGTTCCTTGTCCTCCTGCAGGTCACGGTTGTAGGCCAGCGGCTGCGCCTTGAGGGTGGCCAGCAGTCCGGTGAGGTTGCCGATCAGCCGCCCGGACTTGCCGCGGGTAAGCTCGGCGACGTCGGGGTTCTTCTTCTGCGGCATGATCGACGAGCCGGTGGACCACGCGTCGGCCAGGGTGACGTAGCTGAACTCCGCCGTGCTCCAGAGGATGACTTCCTCGGCCAGGCGGGACAGGTCCACCCCGATCATGGCCAACACGAAGGCGGCCTCGGCGGCGAAGTCCCGCGAGGACGTCGCGTCGATGGAGTTCTCCGCCGCGGCGTCGAACCCGAGCTCAGCGGCCACCGCGTCGGGGTCCAGGCCGAGCGAGGACCCGGCCAGCGCCCCGGAACCGTAGGGCGACACGGCTGCCCTTCCGTCGAAGTCTCGCAAACGCGCCACGTCGCGCAACAACGGATGAGTGTGCGCCAGCAGCTGGTGGGCCAGCAGCACCGGCTGGGCGTGCTGCAGGTGGGTCCGCCCCGGCATGGGCGCGTCGGGATGCGCGGCCGCCTGCCCGGCGAGCGCATCGACGACGTCGAGTACGCAGGTCGCCACTCCCCGCACCGCGTCGCGCAGCCACATCCGGAACAGGGTGGCGACCTGGTCGTTGCGAGAGCGTCCGGCCCGCAGGCGTCCGCCCACCTCGGGGCCGATCCGGTCGATGAGGCCGCGCTCCAGGGCGCTGTGCACGTCCTCGTCGGCTGCGGCAGCGACGAAGTCCCCGGAGTCGACGTCCGCCGCCAACCGGCGCAACCCGTCGAGCATGGTGGCCAGGTCGGCGTCGGTGAGCAGGCCGGCAGCGTGCAGCACCCGGGCGTGAGCCTGGGAGGCCCGCACGTCATACGGTGCCAGCACCCAGTCGAAGTGCGTGGACTTGCTCAGCGCGGCCATCGCCTCCGCAGGGCCGCTGGCAAAGCGGCCACCCCACAGCCCGCTCACCGGCGACCCAGGTCCCGTTTGCCGGCGATCTTGGACGACAGGCCGTGCAACTGCACGAACCCCTTGGCCGAGGACTGGTCGAAGGTGTCGCCCTCGTCGTAGGTGGCGAGGTTAAAGTCGTAGAGCGATTCGCTGCTGCGCCGGCCGTTCACCGCGATGGCGCCGCCGTGCAGGACGAGCCGGATGTCCCCGCTGACGTGCTCCTGGGTCTTGGTCACGAAGACATCCAGCGCCTCCTTGAGCGGGGAGAACCACAGTCCGTCGTAGACCAGCTCGCTCCAGCGCTGCTCCATCTGGCGCTTGTAGCGGCTCAGCTCGCGCTCCATGGTCACGTGCTCCAACTCCTGATGGGCGTTGATGAGCACCATGGCGCCCGGCGCCTCGTAGATCTCGCGGCTCTTGATGCCGACGAGGCGGTCCTCGACGACGTCCAGGCGTCCCACACCCTGGGCGCCTGCCCGCCGGTTCAGCTCCTGGATGGCCTCCAGCACCGTCACCGGCCGGCCGTCGATGGCCACCGGGCGACCCTGCTCGAAGCTGATGATCAGCTCGTCCGGGGCTTGCCAGTTGACGGTGGGGTCCTCAGTGTAGGAGTAGACGTCCTTGGTCGGGGCGTTCCACAGGTCCTCGAGGAAGCCCGTCTCCACCGCTCGTCCCCAGACGTTCTGGTCGATGGAGAACGGCGAGCGCTTGGTGACGTTGATGGGGATCTGGTTGTCCTCGGCGAAGCGGATGGCCTTCTCGCGGGTCCAGGCGTAGTCGCGGACCGGAGCGAGCACCTTGAGGTCGGGCGCCAGGGTGTTGAAGCCGACCTCGAAGCGCACCTGGTCGTTGCCCTTGCCGGTGCAGCCGTGGGCGACGATGGTGCCGCCGTGCGAGCGTGCCGCGGTGACCAGGTGCTTGACGATCAGCGGACGGCTGATGGCCGAGACCAGCGGGTAGCGGTCCATGTACAGCGCGTTGGCCTGCACGGTGGGCAGGCAGTACTCCTCGGCGAACTCGTCGCGCGCGTCGATGACCACGGATTCCACCGCGCCGCAGTCGAGTGCGCGTTGGCGGATGTCATTCATGTCCTCACCGCCCTGGCCGAGGTCGATGGCGACGGCGACGACCTCGGCACCGGTTTCCTGGCCGATCCAGCTGATGGCAACAGAGGTGTCCAGCCCGCCCGAGTAGGCGAGTACGACGCGGTCAGCCATGAGAGTGGTGCTCCTCTTGAGTGGTGGGTTGGGTGCGAGCAAGCGAGTCGAGCCGGGTGGCCAGCTCGGTGCCGGTCAGCGGTTCGCGGGCGATCACCATGATGGTGTCATCCCCCGCGATGGTGCCGACGACGTCGTGTAGTGCCGCCCGATCGATCGCGCTGGCCAGGAACTGGGCGGCCCCGGGAGGTGTGCGCAGCACGGCGACGTTCGCGCTCGCATCGGAGGACACCAACAGCTCACCGAGCATCCGGGCCAGTCTGTCGGTGCCGCCCTGCACCCCGCGTACGGGGCTGCCGTCCTCGGGCACCACGTACACCCCGGCTCCACTGTCGACGCCGCGCAGCTTGACCGCTCCGAGCTCGTCGAGGTCGCGAGACAAGGTGGCCTGGGTGGCCTCGATCCCTTCGGCAACCAGCAGGGTGGCCAGCTCCCTGTGGCTACGCACCGGGTGCGCGGAAAGCAGCGCAATGATGCGGGACTGACGCGCCACGCGGCTGGTCACTGGTGTTCCAGCAACCAGGTGAGCAGCGCCTTCTGGGCGTGCAGGCGGTTCTCGGCCTCGTCCCACACCGCGCTGTGCGCACCGTCGAGCACCTCGTCGGTGATCTCCATGCCGCGGTGCGCGGGCAGGCAGTGCAGCACGACGGGGTCTGCTGCGGCGTGGCTCAGCAGGCGCGCGTTGAGCTGGAACGGCCGGAATGGGCGGACGCGGTCCAGGCCGTCGTCCTCCTGCCCCATCGACGTCCAGGTGTCGGTGACCAACACATCCGCACCGTCCGCCCCCTCGTCGGCGCTGCTCGTGACGGCCACGCTGCCCCCGGTCTCCGTTGCGCGGCCGGTGGCGGCGGCCACCACGACCGGATCGGGGTTGAACCCCTCGGGTGCTGCGACAGTGACGTGCATGCCGGCCGTGGCCCCGCCGAGCATCAGCGAGTGCGCCATGTTGTTGGCGCCATCGCCGAAGTAGGTCAGCCGCAGACCCTTCAGCGCGCCGCGGCGCTCCCCGACGGTGTGCAGGTCGGCCAGCACCTGGCACGGGTGGAACAGGTCGGACAAGGCGTTGACCACCGGCACCGTCGCCCCCTTGGCCATCAGCTCGAGACGCTTCTGGGCGAAGGTGCGCCACACGATGGCGCTGACGTAGCGGGAGAGCACACGGCCGGTGTCGTCGATGGTCTCCTCGCGGCCCAGCTGCATGGTCCGTCCGTCCACCACGACGGCGTGCCCACCGAGCTGGGCGATGCCGACCTCGAAGGAGAACCGGGTGCGGGTGGAGTTCTTCTCGAAGATCACCCCGACGCCCTGCGGCCCCGCCAAGGGCCGCGCGGAGAACGGCTCCTTCTTCAACGCCACGGCCAGAGCCAGCACCTCGGCTTGCTCGCCGGGGTTGAGGTCGTCATCACGCAAGAAGTGGCGGGTCATGAGGCGGACTCTCCGGCGGTGTCGAGGATCGCGGGCAGCGCAGCCAGGAAGGCGTGCGCCTGCTCGTCGGTGAGCACCAGCGGCGGCGCCAGGCGGAGCACGTCCGGCCGGGCAGCGTTGATCAGAAATCCGGCCTCCCGAGCAGCCAGCTCTGCGGCGGGAGCGACCGGCGCAGTCAGTACGACGCCCAGCAGGAGTCCGGCGCCGCGGACGTGGTCGACCAGCGGGTGGTCGAGCCCCTCGATCCCCGCGGCGATCTCCTTGCCGAGCGCGTCGGCCCTGCTCAGCAGGTGGTCCTCGTCCACGGTGGTCAGCACCGCCAGCGCAGCGGCACAGCACACCGGGTTTCCGCCGAACGTGGTTCCGTGCTGGCCGAGCTGCAGCATTTCACCTGCCTTTCCGACGCCGATGCAGGCGCCTAGTGGCATCCCGCCACCGAGCCCCTTCGCGAGGGTGACCACGTCCGGGACGATGCCCGCGGCCTGGTGCGCGAAGAACCAGCCGGTGCGGCCCATACCGGTCTGGACCTCATCGAGCATCAGCAGCGCGCCGTGCCGGGTGGTGATCTCCCTGGCGGCCGCGAGGTAGCCCTCCGGCGGCACGACGACGCCGTACTCCCCCATCATCGGCTCCAGCATCACCGCCGCGGTGTCGGTGTCGACGGCCTGCTCCAGCGCTCCGACGTCGCCGTAGGGCACGAATCGCACGCCGGGTGGCATCGGCTCGAAGGGCGTCCGTTTCGCCGACTGGCCGGTCATGGCCAGCGCGCCCATCGTGCGCCCGTGGAAGGAGTTCTCCGCGGCGATGATATGCGGCCGTCCGGTGCGCCGCGCGATCTTGAAGGCCGCCTCGTTCGCCTCCGCTCCGGAGTTGCCGAACAGCACCCGTGCATCGCCGGCACCGAGGTGGGCGAGCAGCTGCTCGGCGAGGGCGACGGCGGGCTCGTTGATGTAGAGGTTGGAGACGTGACCGAGCGTGGAAATCTGTGCCGTAACCGCCGCGGTGACCGCCGGGTGGGCGTGGCCGAGCACGTTCACCGCGATACCGCCGAGCAGATCGAGATACTCCCTGCCGTCGGCGTCGGTGACCACCGCACCGTCGCCGCGGACCAGCGCCACCGGTGGTGTGCCGTAGTTGGGCATCAGATTGGCGTTCCAACGCTGTTGCAGTGGCGCGGTCATGCGATGCCTCCAGAGACTGGGGAGGGAACAACCATGGTCCCGATTCCCTCGGACGTGAATACCTCGAGCAGTACCGAATGGGCGACGCGGCCGTCGATGACGTGCGCGGTCGGGACGCCGCCGCGTACCGCCCGCAGGCACGCCTCCATCTTCGGCACCATGCCTGCGTCCAATGTGGGCAGCAGCTTTGCCAGCTCGGCAGCGTCGATCACCGAGCGCAAAGACGAACGGTCCGGCCAGTCGGCGTAAAGGCCCTCGATGTCGGTGAGCACCACCAGCTTCTGCGCGCCCAGGGCCTCCGCCAGGGCAGCCGAGGCGGTATCCGCGTTCACGTTGTGCACCACGCCGTCGGCATCCGGTGCGATGGAGGACACCACCGGGATGCGTCCGGCGGCCACCAGGTCCAGTACCGCGTCCGGATTGACGCGCACGACGTCGCCGACCAGGCCGATGTCGACGTGCTGCCCGTCAACCGTGGCGCCGCGGCGCGCCGCGGTGAACAGGTGGGCGTCCTCACCGGACATTCCGACGGCGAAGGGCCCGTGCGAGTTGACGAGCCCGACCAGCTCGCGCCCGACCTGCCCGAACAGCACCATCCTGACCACGTCCATCACCTCGGGAGTGGTGACGCGCAGGCCGCCCTTGAACTCACCGTCCATCCCGAGGCGCCCGAGCATGGCGGTGATCTGCGGACCGCCCCCGTGCACCACCACCGGGTGGATGCCTGCCGTGCGCAGGAAGACCATGTCCTCGGCGAACGCGCGCTTCAGCTCCTCGTCGAGCATGGCGTTGCCGCCGTACTTGACCACGACGATCTTCCCGTGGAAGCGCTGCAACCACGGGAGCGCCTCGATGAGCACTCCGGCCTTCTGCGCGGGTGTTCCTGGTGCGCTCATCAGTACTCCCGTTGCGCGCGCAGATCGGCGAGCAATGAGGACACCGAAGCGCCGAGCTCCGCTGGGCTGCAGGGGGTTTCACTGGCACCGGAGGCCAACAACAGCACGGTAGAACTCGCTGGCTCTGCGCCGTTCAGCGCACTGAGCAGTGTGGCTGCGTCCGCCACTGCGTCGGTGCTCAGCACACCCAGCGTCCCGTCGTCTGTCGCCATCGCCCCGACGGTCCACCCATCCGCATGCTGCAGTGCGGCCTGTCTGGTGTTGCCGTGCTGCCCGGCGAGCAGCCGGGCCGCTTCGGAGCCACCACCAAGTCCCCCTCCGATCTCGTGCACCGCGTCGGCAACGACGTCAAGCAACGCTGGTGGCGTGCAACCGCCGATGGTGCAGACAGCAACTTCTCCCGCACCGGTGCTGGTCCCCCAGCCGCTGAGTGTGTCGGCGACCTGCTCGGCCGCGCGGTGCGTGTCACCGAACTCCTCCGACAGGGAGGTGCCGGGCGAGGCTGGGTGCACTAGCACCGCGCGCAGCCGAGCGGTGCCCAGTACTTGTCGCGTCCACAGCGCCGCCCCGCCCGGATCATCGTCGGTAAACACGCCCGCGGCGCCGAGATCGGGCCCCTCGTTGACCAGCACCGCCACGGATCCGTTCACGGCGGACGCCTTGAAGCCCGCCGGGGCGGTGACGCCGTGGTTGCGCAGCAGAGTCCCGCGGGTCGGTGTCACGGCGCGATCCCGACCGTCGAGAGCCCAGCCGTCTCGGGGAGACCGAGCGACAGGTTCAGGCACTGCACCGCAGCGCCTGCGGTGCCCTTGGTGAGGTTGTCCAGGGCGGCGATGACGACCAGCAACTCCGCTTCCTCGTCAACGGTGACGCCGAGCTGCAGTGCGTTGGAGCCGAGCACCGCGCCTGTGCTCGGGAACCTGCCCTCCGCGAGCAGATGAATGAATGGCTCATCGGCGCAGGCGGTTTCGTAGACTTCGCGGGCCTGGCCGACGGCGACGGTGGTGCGGGCGGTACACGTGGCGAGGACGCCGCGGGGCATCGGGGCCAGCACGGGCGTGAAGGAGACGCTCACCGGTGTCCCTGCAACGGCGGAGAGGTTCTGCCGGATCTCCGGGGTGTGCCGGTGCGCACCCCCGACGCCGTAGGCACTCACCGAGCCCATGACCTCCGAGCCCAGCAGGTTCGGCTTGAGCGCCTTGCCTGCGCCGGACGTTCCGGTGACCGCCACGATGCTCACCCGCGGCTCGATGATCCCAGCGGCCAGCGCCGGGGCGAGGGCCAAGCTCGCCGCAGTCGGGTAGCAGCCGGGCACCGCGATGCGCTTGGCCCCGACGAGCCGCTCGCGCGCGCCCGGCAGCTCCGGCATGCCGTACGGCCAGCTTCCTGCGTGCTCGCTGCCGTAGTAGCGCGTCCACGCCTGCGGGTCGGTCAGCCGGAAGTCGGCCCCGCAGTCGATGATCACTACGTCGGGGTCCAGTGTGTTCGCCAGGGCAGCCGAGTACCCGTGCGGGAGCGCCAGGAAGACGACGTCGTGCCCGGCGAGCGCCGCTGCCGTCGACTCGCCCAGCACGCGATGGGTGAGCGGGAGCAGCTGCGGCTGGTGCTCCCCGAGGGTGCTGCCCGCGTTGGCCCCTGCCGTCAGGGCGCCGATCTCCAGCTCACCCGACTGGACGGCCGGATGCCCGAGCAGCAGGCGCAGCAGCTCGCCGCCCGCGTACCCGCTGGCTCCGGCTACTGCCACAGTGGTCGTCATACCGATGATTATGCATAATCATGCAATTCTATTCAAGCGACGGCGACATCGCCAGCAGGTAGCACTCTGCTACCCGAGGCATTGGTCAGCCGCGCAGCGCAGCGCCCGTGGCCTCGGTGGCGGCCGCCACCGCAGCGTCCCTGGCGGCCGTGGCCTCGGCCTCGGTCAATGTGCGGTCACGGGCCCGGAAGCGCAGAGCGAAGGCCAACGACCGTTTGCCCGCGCCCAGCTGTACGCCGGTGTAGACGTCGAACAGCCGGACGTCCTCCAGCAGCTCCCCCCCGCCGCTGCGCAGGGCCTGCTCGACCGAGGCAGCAGGCACCTCGCTGGCGACGGTCAGCGCCACGTCCTGCAGCACCGGCGGGAACGGCGAGACCACCGGCGCGATCGCCCGCTCTATCAGCGGCAACACGTCGAGGTCCAGCTCCATCGCGCAGGTGCGCTTGGGCAACCCGCAACGCTCGAGGACGGCCGGATGTAGCTCTCCTGCGTGACCGACCGCCAGCCCGTCGACCAGGAGCACCGCGCAGCGCCCCGGGTGCCACGGTGCGTGCTGTGCCTGGCGGACCGTCAGCTCGACACCGCTGGCTTGGGCCACCGTCATGGCGGCGGCGATGGCGTCGGCCGCCTCGGCCGCACGCCCCTTGCCCCACCAGCCCGCGCGCTCCCGCTGGCCGCACAGCGCCACCCCCACGTGCACCGGCTGCACGGGCAAGGACACCAGCAACGCGTCGATCTCTTCCTGCGCGGGACGTCGGTCGACCGGCAGCGCCGCTAGTGACGTGGGCTCAACAGCGCCATCGCCGGGAAGGACGACCTGGGCGATACCGAACAACGACACGTCACGCTGTCCACGGGACACGTTGCGTTGCAAGGCTTCCAGCAGCGCCGGCAGCAGGGTCGTGGCGAGCTGGCCGCGGTCGGCTTCCAGCGGATTCAGCACTGCGGCGGTGCGGCGACGATCGTCGGCGACGTCCAGACCCCAGGCGTCGAACACCCCAGCAGGCAGGAACGGAGTGGGCAGCACCTCGACGTATCCCCCGGCGGCCAGCGCCTTGGACACCGCTCTCCGGCGACGCTGGGTGGCGGTGAGCCCGCGGCCGGCCGGCGCACTCGGCAGCACGGAGGGGATGGCGTCCAAGCCTTCGAGCCGCAACACTTCCTCGACCAGGTCCGCCCGCTGGCTGAGGTCGGGGCGCCAACTCGGCGGCGTGACCGTCAGCTCTGTCCCGGACGAGGCGACGGAGCACCCCACCTGCCGCAGCCGCGCCTCGGTCGTCCCGACGGCATACCGCACACCGGCGACCCGATCGGGGAGATCAGCGGCAATGGCGATCGGCGCCGATGCAGGTACACCACCTCTATCGGTACGGCCGGGCTGCACGCTGCCACCGGTGATGTCGGCCAGCAGCTGCGCTGCCCGCTCGAGAGCAACTGCGGCCAGTGCCGGATCCACCGCGCGCTCGAAGCGCTTGCTCGCCTCGCTGGACAGTTTGTGTCGCCGCGCGGTGCGCGCAACGGTCACCGGATCCCACGTGGCCGCCTCGAGCAGCACGTCCGTGGTCTGCGGCCCGACCTCGGTGCTTGCCCCACCCATCACTCCGGCCAGGGACACCGGACCGGAGTCGTCGC
>JAABUY010001747.1_pt1 | contig 28033 bp, 27 predicted proteins | sample 5560271 | NCBI WGS metagenome assembly JAABUY01 (sample SAMN10711886, study PRJNA513374) | rock metagenome | isolation source: Antarctica rocks | place: Antarctica: Victoria Land, University Valley | reverse complement strand
CGAACGCCTCCAAGCCCGACCACGACGCGTCAACACGAGGGTGACCGGCCAAGCAGGTCCCTGCGATACCACCAAAGCTCGCCTCATCGCTGAAGCCGCAAAGGAGGTCTCACAACCAGACAACTAGGACCCGTCGCCTGACGGCCTGGGCGCTGCTGGCGGGGTTCGGCCTGTGCTGCCTCGCGGTGGCGGCCGACCTCGCGGCGGTCGCGGCCTGGTACGGACCCGAGTATCTGCGCCGCATCGTGGTCTGGCGCCGGCCCAGCCCGGAGGACGGCAGGCGCTTTCCCAACCGGCCAATCGCCGCGGCGGCCGATCCGGTGCGTTTCACCTCGGCCGCTTCCGGCGAGGCGCAGGTTCAGGCGGCGTACCTGGCCGGGGTGCCGGCGGCGATTTGCGGCGGCGACACGATGCCGCAGTTCCTCGCCCGCACCGGCGCCACCAGCTTCCTGGTGCTGCGCCACGGGGCGTTGCTCTACGAGGCGTATTTCGGCGGCGGGCGGAGTTCGCCGCAGCCTTCGTTCTCGATGGCCAAGTCGGTCACCGCGCTGCTGGTCGGGGCGGCGGTCGCGGACGGCCTGATGCCGCCGGTCGACACGCCGGCGGAGCGGTTGCTGCCGCAGGTGCCCGGATTGCGCGGGTCCGGCGTCACGGTGCGCGACCTGCTGCAGATGACCTCCGGCTTCGCGACCCATAACGGGTTCCCGCTCGGCCCGTTCAGCCGTCCCTGGCGCGACGACCAGGTGTTCTACTTCGCTCCCGACCTGCGCCGGCGGGTGGCCGGGGCGGTGCGCCCGGCGGTCCCGGCCGGCACGCCCGGCCGGCACGCGGTTCCACTACGAAGACCGCAACCCGATGCTGCTCGGCATGATGCTGGAGCAGGCGACGCGGCAGACGGTGTCCGGCTTCCTCGAACGCCGGCTGTGGCAGCCGATGGGAGCCGAGTTCGCGGCCAACTGGAGCCTCGACCGGCGGCACGGCTTCGAGAAGATGGAGAGCGGCATCGACGCCGCCCCGGTCGATTACCTCAAGCTCGGCGGCTTGGTGCTGCGCGGCGGCGTGCGGGCCGATGGCGTGCGGCTGCTGCCGGCGGCCTGGATCGACGCCATGACCGCGCCGGCCGGGACGGAATTCCTGAACTACGGCTACCTGTGGTGGCGCATGGCGCGGCCCGACGGTCCCGCCGATGTCTACGCCGCCGGCATCTTCGGACAAGTGCTGTTCGTCTCGCGCCACCGCGACACGGTCATCCTGCGGACCGGCAACGGCGAGGGCGGCGTGGACTGGCCGCGAACGGTCCGCACCATTGCGGACGCTCTGCCTTAGTGGACGCAGGCTTACGGTCGCGGTTTTTGCGAGGCATGTTAAGAAGCCATGCCAAAGCGAGAGACGGGCAATGAGCCAGGATGTTTCGTGGACCAACGGGGCCTGTCACTGCCGCAACGTGCGCTTTCGGGTGCGACTGACCGACGGGTTGCACACCGCGCGCCGCTGCAGCTGCTCCTACTGCCGGATGCGCGGGGCTGTGGCCGTCTCGGCAGACTTGGCCGGCCTGCACGTCGTCGCGGGAGCGGAGCACCTCACGCCCTACCAATTCAACACCATGGCAGCCAAGCACTGGTTCTGCTCGAATTGCGGCATCTGCACGCATCACCAGCGCCGCTCGAACCCCAACCAGTTTGGCGTCAACGTCGCCTGCCTGGAAGGGGTCAGCCCTTTCGACTTCCTCGAAGTGCCTGTGAACGATGGCGTCAACCATCCCTCGGACGCCATGGCTGAGCCACAGCTCGCTGGGGTTCTGCGCTTTGCTCCAGCTCGAACGTCAGACGTTCCCTAACGCGCCGCCAGCGAGTGCGCGGCGGCTTGCGTGGTGGCCGGCAGGTCGACCCAGGACAGGTGGCCGCCCTTGCCGGCGCCGGTGTCGAGGAACAGCGCGGTGCCGCCGTTGACGCCGCGACGTAGGTACGGCCGCCCGTCCGAGCTGCGGCGGTCGTGCCCGACGTACACCTTCATGCCGGCCGGGATGCGGTCGACCCAGCGCAGGCTGCGCTCGGGGTAGCCGTCCGACTGCACCCGCCCGGTCGGCTCGCCATACAGCGCCCGCGCCAGCACGCCCTGGACATGGCCGTCCGGCGGCGGCGGCGGCGGCGCGTCCACCATGGCGGTGTGGAAGCCGCCATGCGCGAACAGTTCGATCCCGCCGGCGTCGCGGCGCTGCACCCAGGCCGGGGCGCGGCCGATCTCGTGCTCGGCGCGGCGGCGCAGGCCGGGATCGAGTTGCGCCAGCGTGGCGGCGAGCTGGCCGTCCTGGCGTACCTGCCGACCGGCCAGCGCCCGCGCCAGCTTCAGGTCGTGGTTGCCGAGCACGAACAGCCCGCGGCCGCTGTCGATCAGCTCGAACATCAGCCGCAGCGTCCCGGCGCTGTCCTTCCCGTAATCGACCAGGTCGCCCAGCTGCACCACGAATAGGTCGGTCTCGGTTGCGGCGGCGAAGGCGCGCAGGTCGCCATGGACGTCGCCCACCACCCGCAGCCCGCGGTCGCGCGGCAGCGACGGCGGCGCGGTCATGTCGCTTTCGCACGCAACGTCTTGAACGCCGCCAATGCCCGCTCGCGTCCGTGCGCCAAATCGACCACCGGGCGTGGGTAGTCTTGGCCCAGCACGATCCCAGCCGCCGCCAGCGTCTCGGCGGGCGCTTCCCAGGGGGCGTGCAGGTGGCGGTTGGGCAGGCGCGCCAGCTCGGGCACCCAGCGGCGCACGTAGCCGCCGTCGGCGTCGAACTTCTGGCCCTGCAGCACCGGGTTGAAGATGCGGAAAAACGGCGCCGCGTCGGCGCCGCAGCCGGCGATCCATTGCCACTGCCCGCTGTTGCTGGCGAGGTCGGCGTCGACCAGGGTGTCCCAGAACCACAGCGTCCCGTCGCGCCAGTGGATCAGCAGGTGCTTGACCAGGAAACTCGCGGTGATCATGCGGACGCGGTTGTGCATCCAGCCGATCTGCCAGAGCTGGCGCATCCCGGCGTCGACGATGGGAATGCCGGTGCGCCCGCGCTGCCAGGCTTCCAGCCCCGCCGGGTCGTGCCGCCACGGCATCGCTGCGAACTCGCGCCGCAGCGGCTGCTCCGGCAGGTCCGGGTGTTGCCAGAGCAGGTCGGCGGAGAACTCGCGCCACAGCAGCTCGTTGATCCAGCCGTCCGTGCCGCTGGCCTCCGGCGCCGCCTCGCGCGCCGCGTGCCAGGCCTGGCTCGGCGAGATCTCGCCCCAGTGCAGTCGCGGCGACAGCATGGCGGTGCCGTCCACGCCGGGACTGTTGCGGCTGTCGCCGTAGCCGGCCACCGCGTCGGAGGCGAATTTCCGCATCCGCAGCATCGCCTCGCGCTCGCCGGGACTCCAGGTGGCGCGCAGGCCGGCCGCCCAGTCGGGATGGGTCGGCAGCAGGCCCCACGATTCAAGAGTCTCGGATGTCGCGGCGGCGCCTGTGATGCTGGCCGGCGCCGGCAGGGCCGCCGCCGGCTCGCCCTTGGCGAGGCAGGCGTGGGAGAACGGGGTGAACACGCCGTAGCCGCCGCCGGTCTTGGTGCGGACGCTGCCCGGCTCGTACAGCGTCACGGTGCGCGCCAGGTGCACCGGCACGCCCGCCGTCGCGGCAAGGCCGTCGAGCAGCCGCCGCGCCCAGGGTTCGACCGCCTGGCCGGCATGGATCGCCACCGCGCCGGTTTCGGCGACCAGGCCCGCGAGCACCTCGGCGGTGCGGCCCTGGCGCAGGGTCAGCGTGGCCCCGGCCTGGCGCAGGTCGGCGGCCAGCGCCTGCAGCGAGCCGTGCAGCCACCACAGCGACGCCCCGCCGGACGCCCAATCGCCCGCCGTCTCGCGGTCGAGCACGAACACCGGCAGCACCGGGCGGCCGCTGGCGACTGCGGCGGCCAGCGCCGCGTTGTCGTGCAGCCGCAATTCCCGGCGCAGCCACAGGATCACCGGACGGTCGGCGGACTCACTCATGCGAACAACATATGCATCATAAGAGACATATACGGTCGAAGCCTGTCATGGCTGCCTCAACTGCGCGGCGGACGTTGTCGCCTGGTGCAGCGGAAAGCTGAACAGCCGGTCCTGGCCGAGCAAGAACAGCCGCCCGCCGCGAGGGAACAGCCGGGCGATGGCCGGGTTCCGCACGTCGAGCCCGCCGGTGTAGGCGCCCAGCGAAGGCAGCATCAGCCGCGACGGGTCGGTCACGAAGCAAGGCCGCGTCACCATGGCGCCGCGCACCGCGACCAGCGCCTTCGGATGGTGGTGCCCGCACAGCTCCAGCGAATGCCGCGCGGTGACGCTGGCCTGGTGGCGGAACACCAGCGGGCCGACCCGCCACTCCGCCGCGGCCACGCCGCCCAGCCCGTCCGGCGGCAGCGGATCGTGGTTGCCCAGCACCCAGACGAACGCCGCCTGCGCGGTCATGGCGCGCAGCCGGTCGGCATCGTGCGGCTGCAACCGCAAGCTGGCGTGGGGGTCGTGGAAGCTGTCGCCCAGCGCCACCACCACCTCCGGCGAATATCGCCGCAGCAGCGCCGCCAAGCGGTCGAGCGTCACGCGAGTGTCCCATGGCGGCAGCAGGCTGCCGTGGCGGGCCGCCGACGAGCCTTTCTCGAAATGCAGGTCGGCGACCGCCAGCAGCCGCTGCGCCGGCCAGAACACCGCGCCCGCGGGATCGAGCATCAAACGCTCGCCGGCGACGTGTAGCGGGGCAGGGGTCATCCGACGCGCCGCCCGAGCCCGCCGCCGCGCCCGGCGCGGGTCGCCGTGCGGGTGCGTGGCGCGCGGGGCGCATCGTCCTGCGGCATTTCGCCGGTGGCGTCGGCCACCAACGAAGCTTCTTCCAGCAGCAGGTCGTCGCTGCCGTCATGGCGCACGCTCTCGCGCCCGACCTCCAGCAGCACCGGCACCGCCAGCGGCGACACCCGCGACAGCGCCATGTGGCGCACCCGGCCCTGCACCCGCGCCAGCATCCCGGCGATGCGGCCAAGGTCGGTGAGGCCGCCGGCCGCCTCGGCGCGGGTGGCGCGCAGCAGCACGTGGCCGGGCTGGTGGCGGCGCAGCACGTCGTAGATCAGGTCGCTGTTGACCGTGACCTGCCGGCGGTTGCGTCGGGCTCCCGGCTGCTGGCGCTGGATCAGCCCGGCCACCACCGCGATGTTGCGGAAGGTGCGGCGCAGCATCGAGCTTTCGGTGATCCAGGCCTCCACGTCGTCGCCCATCATGTCGTCCTCGAACAGCCGCGCCACGTCGGTCGGCGGATGCGCCGACCAAGTTGCCATCACGTAGTCGGTGGCGACGAAGCCGAGCGGCGCCATGCCGAACCGCTCCATCCGCCGGGTCACCAGCAATCCTAACGTTTGATGCGCCTGGCGGCCTTCGAAGCAGTAGGCGACCATGTACCAGCGGTCGCCGCGCGGGAACGTCTCGACCAGCAGGTCGTCGGGGCCGGGCAGCTGCGAGCGCGCCCGTTGCAGTCCCAGCCACTCCCGCACCTGGGCCGGGAACAGGTGCCAGCTGGTATGGTCGTGCAGCATGGCGCGCACCCGGTTGGCGAGGTTGGTGCTCATCGGCATCCGGCCACCCACCCAGGTCGGCACCATCGGCTCGCCGCCGCCGCCCTCGGCCACCTCCACCACGGTTTCGCGCAGGCGCAGGAAGCGCAGCAGCCGGCCGGCGAACAGGAAAGTGTCGCCGGGGGTCAGGATGGCCGCGAACGCCTCCTCGATCTCGCCCAGATTGCCGCCGCCGCGGCCGGCGAAGCGCACCTTCAGCGCCGGCGCGTCGACGATGGTGCCGATGTTCATGCGGTGCAGCCGCGCCAGCCGCTCGGAGCGGACGTGGACCAGCCCCTCCGAGTCGCGGAACAGCTTGCGGTAGCGGTCGTACGCCTGCAGCGCGTAGCCGCCGTCCTCCACGAAGCCGAGCACGTCGTCGAAGTCGCTGCGGGTCAACGCCGCATACGGCGCGGCGCGGCATGCCTCGGCGTACATCGCGTCGGGATGGAACGGTGCCGCGCAGGCGCAGCCCATCAGGTGCTGCGCCAGCACGTCCAGGCCGCCCGGGCGTGGCGGGTCGCCGTCCAGCTCATTCGCTGCGGCGCCGAGGATCGCCGCCTCGCACTCCAGCACCTCGAAGCGGTTGGCCGGCACCAGGGACGCGACGCTCGGCTCGTCCATGCGGTGGTTGGCCCGCCCGACGCGCTGCAGGAGCCGCGACACGCCCTTCGGCGCCCCGACCTGGATCACCTGGTCGACGCCGCCCCAGTCGATGCCGAGGTCGAGCGACGAGGTGGCGACCACCGCCCGCAGCGAACCCGCTGCCATCGCCGCCTCGACCCGCAGCCGCTGCGCCAGTTCGAGGCTGCCGTGGTGGATGGCGATGGGCAGCGTCTCGTCGTCGAGCCGCCACAGCTCCTGGAACAGCAGCTCCGACTGCGCGCGGGTGTTGACGAACACGATGGTCATGGCGGCGGCGCGGATGCGCTCCAGCACCGTGGGCGCGCTGAACAGCCCCATGTGGCCCGACCACGGCAGCCGCCCTTCGGGCAGGATCATGCCGATCTTGGGGGCCGCGCCCGGCCTGGACTCGATCAGCGCCACATCCTCGGCGCGCCCGCTGCGCGAGACGTAGGCGCGCAACTCGGCGCGGTGGGCGATGGTGGCGGACAGGCCGACGCGGCGGTGCCCCGACGCCAGCATGCTCAGACGGGCCAGGCACAGCGCCAGCTGGTCGCCGCGCTTGGTGCCGGCCAGCGCGTGGACCTCGTCCAGCACCACGCGGCGCAGACTTGCGAAGAACGCCGGAGCCTCGGGTTGCGAGAGCAGCAGCGCCAGGCTTTCCGGCGTGGTCAGCAGCAGGTTGGGCGGCGTCTCGCGCTGTCGCCGCCGCGCCTGCGAGCCGGTGTCGCCCGTGCGGGCGTCGATGCTGACCGCCAGCCGCATCTGCTGCACCGGAACCGTCAGGTTGCGGCCGATATCGGCTGCGAGCGCCTTCAGCGGGCTGACATAGAGCGTGTGCAGCCCGGCGCGCGGCTGGCCAGCCAGGTCGATCAGGCTCGGCAGGAAGCCGGCCAGCGTCTTGCCGCCGCCGGTCGGCGCCATCAGCAGCGTGTCGAGTCCGGCCTGCGCCGCCGCCAGCACCGCCGTCTGGTGCGGGCGGACCTGCCAGCCTCGCGCGGAGAACCAGCCCGCGAACGGCTCGGGCAGGGTGTCGATGTCCGGCATGGCTGCGAGCATCCGGAACGTCATAGCGGGCGGCGCGGCGACCCGGAAGCCACACCACGCGGCCGTGATTGCTCCACCGCCAGAAAACGCTTGCACATCCAACGTCGTGTGCTAAATGTTGCATCGCAGCAAGGCGCTTGCGCCTTCTGCTTCTTGGACGTTTCCTCCCTAAACTTGGCGGTGCCCCAACGGGCGCCGCCACTTTTTTAGGTAAGTCCGAGGCAGTCGGGCCGCTCGGCGAGCGCCTGCAACAACGCCGTCATGTCGGCCTGCACCGCAGGGAAATCCGCCGAACGCTGGATCGTCGCCTCATCCATGTAGAGCGGGCGCGAGATTTCGAGCTGCAGCGCATGCACGTGCTGGCGCGGGCGACCGTAGTTGCGTGTGATGTAGCCGCCGGCGTACGGGTCGTTGCGGCGCACCGTGTAGTCCATGGCGGCCAGCGCCCGCTCCGCCTGCCGCGTCGCCTGCGCCGAGCAGGCGGTGCCGTGCGCGTCGCCCAGCACCATGTCGCAGGGCGGCTTCGGCGACGCCGCGCCAGACGGCATCGAGTGGCAATCGACCACCAGGCAGGCGCCGAACCTGGCGCAGGTAGCCTCGATCAACGCCCGCAGGGCGTCATGGAACGGCTGCCAGAACTCCTCCAGCCGCCGCTCCGCCTCCGCCCACAGCAGCTTGCGCCGGTAGATCGCGTCGCCTGCGCCGACCACCCGGGCGATGGTGCCCAGCCCGGCTCCGACGCGGGTGCTGGTGGTGTTGGCCCAGGATGGCAACGGGTCGTCGAACATCGCCGGGTCGAGTTCCCACTTCTCACGGTTGGCGTCGCAGAAGGCGCGCGGGAAGTTGGCCGTCAGCAGCGGGACGCCGAGCGAGGGCGCAGCGGCGAACAGCTCGTCGACGAAGCTGTCTTCGCTGCGCCGCAGGGCGAGCGGGTCGAGCCGGGCGCAGGCCAGGAACTCGGCCGGGTAGTCGCGTCCGGAATGGGCGGAGACGACGACGATCGGAGCGGATTGCGAACGCGGCCGCGTCACCGCCAGCGGCGCTGGCGGGGTCGCGGCGGCAATCGGGTTGGCGGCCGGCGTCATGTCCATGACGCATAGAAGCGGCGGATCGCGGCCACGGCAACCAGGCACGGCCACACATCTTGCTTGAACCGCCGGGCCTTGCACAGCTTGCGCGAATTGCCTACCAACCAGCCGCGGATGGGCGCGTAGCTCAGCGGTAGAGCATCACCTTGACACGGTGGGGGTCACAGGTTCAATCCCTGTCGCGCCCACCATCCGCTTTGGCAGCTCTCTGTCTTACGGCTGCAGGTAGCCCCAGCGATCAACCGATGGTTCGGCGGCGGCCCACTTCCAACGTTGCGCCTGCCGGCAGATGCTGGCGACGAACCAGTGGCCCGGTTGCGGCGCATCCTCAACGCTGAAGGCTATCTCGCGGCACGTCGCCAGCGAAGTGTCGATCAGCCGCACCACCTGCACCCGCCCATGCTCGTTGCCGACTGGAATGTCGTGACGGATGGCCCACGACGCGGTCTGGCCATCGCCAAGAGTGCTGGCTGCTTCGGCGATGGCGTTCTGTTCGGCGCGCTGGCGAACTCGGCTGATGTACTTGAACGCCTCGTCCGCCGCCGCGGCGGTGCCGACCGCCACGGCGTAGCCAACCGCAGGGTTTGCCGAGGCGCCCCCGGCAAGGCCGCCAGCGGCTAAGCCGGTGAGGTCGGCGGCGCTCGAACATCCGCCCGCCAGCAAGCAGGCCAGAAGTGCCGGAGCTGCCCCGCGGGTCACTGCAGGCCGCCCCAGCGCTCGACCGCCGGTTCCGCCGACGCCCATTTCCAGCGGTCGCCGTCAAGGCACACGGTGGCGGTGTAGAACGCCCTGGACTGCGCTGCGCCAACCTGGGTTGGACTAGGTTGGGCTGCGGTGGACGGGACTGAAGCAGGCGGGACTGAGGCAGGCGGGACGGGGCCTGGCTTGCCGGGGTCCACCGAAAACACGATTTCCTTGCAGGTGAACACGACGCCGGCGTCGGGCCGGGCGGCGAAGATACGCGTCACCACCAGTTCGCCGTGTCGATCAGGCTCGATTGCCACGGTGTGCGAGACGCTCCAGACCCCGGCGCCGCCGTCCGGCAGGGCGCCGGCGGCGGCTGCGATGCGGTCCTGCTCGGTGCGATGCACGCGGCGCTCGGTGTACTGCAGCCCGAAACGTGCCACCGACTGGACTCCCAGGCCAATCGCGGCGCCGACGGTGGCATTCTTGGTGACGGCGCCGGCGATGCCCGCGCCGGCGATGCCCGCGGCGTCGCTGGTGCCCTCGGTCAGCACGCTGCCGCATCCGCACAGCGGCAAAGTGACCAGGACGGCGATGCGGGCAAACGGGCGCATCCTGATCTTCGTTGCCATCGTTCAACCCTCCGCCACCACAGCCGTGTGTAGCGGCTCAGTCGTAGCGAAGTTGCGGCGGCCAGTCGCTACAGCCCGGCGCGTTACAGCCCGGCGAACAACGCGGTCGAGAGGTAGCGCTCGGCGAAGCTCGGGATGATGCACGCCACGGTGCGGCCGGCCTGCGCCGGGTCGCGCGCGATGGCGAGCGCCGCGTGCAGCGCCGCCCCGGAGGAAATGCCGATCGGCAGCCCTTCGAGCAGGGCGCAGCGGCGGGCGGCGGCGATGCCCTCGCGCTCGCTGACCCGCACGATGCCGTCGATCAGCGTCATGTCCAGGTTGACCGGATGGAAGCCGGGGCCGATGCCCTGCAGCCCGTGCGGCCCCGGCTCGTCGCCGGACAGCACGGCGCTCTCCGCCGGCTCGACCACGATCACCTGCAGGCCGGGGCGGCGCGGCTTCAGCGCGCGGGCGATGCCGGTCAGCGTGCCGCCGGTGCCGGCCCCGCCCACCACTACGTCGACGTTGCCGGCGGTGTCGGTCCAAATCTCCTCGGCCGTGGTGGCGGCGTGGACCGCCGGGTTCGCCGGGTTGTCGAACTGGCGCGGCATCCACGAGTCCGGCGTCGCCGCCATCAGCTCCTCGGCGCGGGCGATGGCCCCGGCCATGCCATGGCGGGCCGGGGTCAGCTGCACGTCGACGCCCAGCAGCCGCAGCATCTTGCGCCGCTCGATGGACGCGCCCTCCGGCATGGTGACGATCAGCCGATAGCCGCGCGCCGCAGCGACGAAGCCGAGCGCTATGCCGGTGTTGCCGCTGGTCGGCTCGATCAACGTCGAGCGGCCCGGCTCGATCAGCCCCTCCGCCTCGGCCCGCGCGATCATCGCCAGCCCAATGCGGTCCTTGACCGAGCCGAGCGGGTTGAAGAACTCCAGTTTGAGGACAAGGTCGGCAACCAGCCCGTCGGCGGCGGTGAGCCGCGGCACCCGCACCATGGGCGTCGCGCCGATAACCTCCAGGATGCTGTCGTAGACCCGTCCATGCGCCCGGGCGGGACCGGAGTACGGCGACGGCGGCAACTTCGCGAGCGCGGGCGACTGGTCCATGCGGCATCCTTGCCCTGACACGGGCATCTTGCGTTGATGTTGGTGCTATCACACTTTGGCAGCATGTGATTTGTCCACCCTGGCCGTGCAAGCCACGGTGGACGGCAGGGGTGAGGATGCTCGTTCGCAGGGACCGCGCCATGCTGGCCGTCACCATCATGCTTGACGTCGCCTTCCACGGCGGCCGGGCGGCGACGGTCAGCGCCGCCGACCTCGCCGACCGGCTCAGCATGGCCCGGCGCGGCATGGAGCCGTTGCTGCAGTCCCTGTCGCGCGCCGGCCTGTTGGAGAGCGTGCGCGGGCCACGCGGCGGCTACCGGCTGGCGCGGCCGCGGCGCGACATCAAGGTGAGCGAGATCGTCGGGGTGGCCTGCGCCGAGGACCCTGAAGCCGCCGACGGCCCCGCCGGGATGCTGCAGGAGAGGGTGGTCGACCGGCTCTGGCTCGAACTCGAGGCCGCGGTGGTCGGCAGCTTGAATGCCCTGACGCTCGACGACTTGGTGCGCCGGGCCGCCGCGGCCGGGTTGCGCCGGCCCGCCACGGAGCCGATCACCTTCGCCATCTGATACCACGTATTCTGGATGTGGTTCATTTGACTGCCGATTGAAACTGGTGCTTCTCGTGCAATATCGTCGCAGGCGCGGCAATCCATCGGGAGACGGCTATGGCAATCCAGCTGGGGCAGACCGCCCCCGACTTCGAACAGGACAGCAACCGTGGCGCCATTAAGTTTCACGAGTATCTGGGCGACTCCTGGGGAGTGCTGTTCAGCCACCCCGGGGATTACACCCCGGTCTGCACCACGGAGCTGGCCGAGGTCGCGCGGCTGAAGCCGGAATGGGACAAGCGCCATGTGAAACCGGTCGGGCTGTCGGTCGATCCGGTCGACAAGCACCATGGCTGGGAGCGCGACATCAACGAGACACAGGGGCAGCAGCTCAACTTCCCGGTGTTGGCCGACACCGACCGCAAGGTGTCGGACCTGTACGGCATGGTGCACCCTGAGGCCAATGCCATGGTCACCGTCCGCAGCGTGTTCGTAATCGATCCGAACAAGAAGGTGCGGCTGACCCTGACTTACCCGCCGAGCACCGGCCGCAACTTCGACGAGATCCTGCGGGTGATCGACAGCCTCCAGCTGACCGACGCGCACAAGGTGGCGACGCCGGCAAACTGGAACGACGGCCAGCCGGTCATCATCCTGCCCAGCCTGTCCAACGAGGACGCCAAAGCGCGTTTCCCCGGCGGCTGGAAGGAGCTGAAGCCGTACCTGCGGATGGTGGACCAGCCGCCGCTGCCGCGCTGACCGTCCGCTTCAGGAATCGCGCCCGCTTTAGGAACTTCAATGACACCGCCCGATGGACTGAACGCCGTAGTGCCCGCGCCGGCTCCCGCAAAGCTCTCCGGCGTCGAGCGCCTCAAGGCTGACAGCCGGCACCTGCGCGGCCGGCTGGCGGAGGAGTTGGCGGAAGGCGGCACGCAGGTCAGCGAGGACGGCTACAACCTGCTCAAGTTCCACGGCAGCTACGAGCAGCACGACCGCGACACCGCGACCGCCCGCAAGCAGCGCGGCGAGGAGAAGGATTACACGTTCATGCTGCGGGTGCGGATGCCGGGCGGCCGGCTGACCGCGGCGCAGTACCTGGCGCTGGACGGCCTGGCGGACGAGTACGGCAACGGCTCGCTGCGGATCACCACGCGCCAGGGCATCCAGTTTCACGGCATCATCAAGAACGAACTCAAGCCCACGGTCGCCGCCATAAATCGGACGCTGCTGACGACGCAGGCGGCCTGCGGCGACGTGGTACGCAACGTGATGACATCGCCGGCGCCGGTGCGCGACGCGGCGCATGCCCGCATCGAGGACGACGCCCGCGCGCTGTCCGCGGCGTTGCTGCCGGCCAGCCGCGCCTACCACCAGATTTTCCTCGACGAGTCGGCCGGCGACGGCGCCGACGAGCACGAGCCGCTGTATGGCGACACCTACTTGCCGCGGAAGTTCAAGATCGGCATCGCGCTGCCGCACGACAACACCGTCGACGTGCTGACCAACGACCTCGGCTTCGTGGCAGTATTCGAGAACGAACGACTGCTTGGCTACAACGTCGCGGTCGGCGGTGGGCTGGGCATGACGCACAACCGCGCCACTACCTTCCCACGCTTGGCCGACATCATCGGCTCTGTCGGGCCGGGCGAGCTGCTGGCGGTGAGCGAGGCGGTGATCCGGCTGCAGCGTGATCATGGCGACCGTGGCGACCGCCGCCGCGCGCGGCTGAAATACGTCGTCGCCGACCGTGGCGTGCCTTGGCTCGCCGACACGCTGGCCGGCTATTTCGGCCGTAGGCTCGACGCCGCGCTGTCGATGCCGCCCCTCGCGGTGCCGGAGCTGCTGGGCTGGCACGCGCAGGGCGACGGGCGCTGGTGGCTGGGCGTGCCGGTGCCGTCGGGCCGCATCGAGGACCGCGAGGGCGTCGCGTTGCGCACCGCGTTGCGCGAGTTGATGGCCGAGCGCCAGTTGTCGCCGGTGATGACGCCGCAGCAGGACGTGCTGCTGACCGACATCGCCGAGGCCGACCGCGCCGCCGTCGACGCGGCGCTGCGCCGGCATGGCGTGGTGCCGAACGAGGCGCTGACCCCGTTGGCGCGCTGGACGCTGGCCTGCCCGGCGCTGCCGACCTGCGGCCTGGCGCTGACCGAGGCGGAGCGGGTGCGCGAGCCGATCGTCGCCGATATCGACGCGGCGTTGGCGCGGCACGGCCTGACGGACGAGCGCATCAGCCTGCGGATTACCGGCTGCCCGAACGGCTGCGCGCGCAGCTACGCCGGCGACATCGGGCTGGTCGGGCGGGTGCCGGGGTCTTACGCGATCTATGTCGGCGGCGACTTCGCCGGAACCCGACTGTCGTTTCGTCTGCTGGACCGGGTGCCGGAGGCGGAACTCGGCGCGCGCCTCGACCCGCTGTTCGCGGCGTTTGCCGCCAAGCGGCAGGGCGGCGAAGGGTTCGGCGATTTCTGTAACCGGACCGGCGCTCCCGCCCTGCTGGCGCTCACCGCCTAGTCGTTTCGGCTGCTGCTGCGTTGTTTCTTGGTTGGAGAAAGGGCTGAAATGGAATTGCCGGAACTTACGCGGCGCAATTTGCTGGAGCATTCCGCCGCGGCGGCGCTGGCGCTTCCGGCCCTGGCTGGCACGGCGCAGGCGGCTGCCGCCGCACCCGCACCCGAGGCGGCCGGCGTCATCGATATCGTGCTCAGGGTGAACGGGCGCGACCTGCCGTTGTCCATCGAGCCGCGTGTGTCGCTGCTCGACGCGCTGCGCGAGCAGGCCGGGCTGACCGGCACCAAGAAGGGCTGCGACCGCGGCAGCTGCGGGGCCTGTACGGTCCACCTCGACGGGCGGCGGGTGAACGCCTGCTTGACCCTCGCGGCCCGATGCGAGGGCCACGCCGTCACCACCATCGAGGGCTTGTCGAAAGGCGACGCCCTGCACCCGGTGCAGGCGGCGTTCCTGCATCACGACGCCTTCCAGTGCGGCTACTGCACGCCTGGGCAGATCATGTCGGCGGCAGCCCTGTTGAAGGAAGGCCACACCCAGGACGACGCCGCCATCCGCGAGTGGATGAGCGGCAACCTCTGCCGCTGCGGCGCCTATCCGCACATCGTCGACGCCATTCGCGACGCGGCCCGGTCGGGGAACGCCTGAAATGCGAAACTTCACCCTGGCGCGTCCCAAGGACGCAGACGCGGCATTCACCGACATCGGCGCTGACGGAGCGTACATCGCCGGCGGCACCGACCTTATGCAGCTGATGAAGGACTACGTGGCGGTGCCGTCGCGCGTCGTCGACATCGACGCCGGAGTCGTCGCTGACTCGGTGACCGTCATGCCGGATGGCCTGCGGATTGCCGCCGGGGCGAAGATGAGCGACGTCGCGGCGCATCCGGCGGTGGCGCGCGACTACCCGGTGGTGGCGCAAGCGTTGCTGGCGTCCGCGTCGCCGCAGGTCCGCAACATGGCCAGCATCGGCGGCAACCTGTTGCAGCGGACCCGTTGCGGCTACTTCCGCGATGTCGGCTTTCCCTGTAACAAGCGCGTTCCCGGCTCCGGCTGCCCGGCAATCGCCGGCGAGAACCGGATGCACGCGATCCTTGGCGGCAGCGCCCAATGCGTCGCCACCAACGCCTCCGATCTCGCCGTCGCCCTGATGGCGATGGAGGCGACTCTCGACCTGCATGGGCCGCAGGGCGTCCGGCAAGTGCCGCTAGCCAAGTTTCACGTGCTGCCGGGCGACACGCCGCAACGCGAGACGGTGTTGCGCCCCGCTGAACTCATTACGGCGATTGTGCTGCCGGCGACCGCATGGTTGCGACGCTCGGCATATTTGAAGGTGCGCGACCGGGCCAGCTTCGAGTGGGCCGTGGTGTCGGCCGCGGTGGCCCTCGATGTGGAGGCCGGCCGCATCCGGGACGCCCGGGTGGCGCTGGGCGGCGTCGGCACCAAGCCGTGGCGCTCGCCGGCGGCCGAGGCGGCGTTGCGTGGGCAACCGGCCGATGAAGCGAGCTTCGCCGCCGCGGCGCAGGTTGCGGTGCGCGACGCCAAGCCGCTGTGCGAGAATGGGTTCAAAGTGGTCCTGGCGCAGCGCGCGATGGTGCGTGCGCTGGCGACGCTGGTCTGAGGAGCGGGATATGGGTGCCATCGGCCAGCCGGTCGACCGTCGCGACGGTCCCGCGAAAATCACCGGCGCAGCCCGCTACGCCGCCGAGTTCACCGTCCCCGGCGTGGTCCACGCGGTGCTGGTGCAGAGCACGATTGCGGCCGGCAGCGTCGTCGGCATCGACACGGCGGCCGCGATGGCGATGCCGGGCGTGCTGCTGGTGGTGACGCCGGACAATGCGCTGCGGCTGAAGCAGCAGAAGGCGACCGCGCAGACGGTCGCCGCGCCGACGCTCCAGGACCGCAGCGTCAGCTACAGCGGCCAGCACGTCGCCGTGGTGGTCGCCGACACGCTCGACCGTGCGCTGGACGCCGCGGCGCATGTCGATGTGCGTTACGCGCCGGGAGCCGCCGTGGCCTTGATGGATCAGGCGCTCGACCGCGCCACCACGCCGAAGCAGTTCCGTGGCGGCGCTCGGCCCCCGGACTCGCGGCGCGGCGACCCCGACGCGGCGTTCGGCTTCGCGCCGTTGCAGGTGGCGCAGCGCTACGCGACGTCGGTCGAGCACCACAACCCGATGGAGCCGCACGCCACCATCGCCCGCTGGGACGGCGACGCGCTGACGGTGTGGACCGCGACCCAGGGCATCGGCGGCGCGCAGAAGACCTTGGCCACGCTGTTCGGCCTGGAGCCGGAGCGCGTGCGGGTGATCTGCCCGTTCGTCGGCGGCGGCTTCGGCAGCAAGGGCAATTGCTGGCCGCCGGCGATCCTGGCGGCGATGGCGGCCAAGATGGTGGGCCGCCCGGTGAAGCTCGTGCTGACCCGCAAGCAGATGTACACCTCCAACGGCTACCGCCCGCGCACCATCCAGACGGTGCGCCTCGGCGCGCATCCCGACGGCACGCTCACGGCGCTGCGCCATGACGGCGTCACGCAGATGTCGAAGGGCGATTTCGGCGAGTACAGCGAGCCTACCGGCCTGGCGTCGGAGATGCTCTACGCCGTGCCGAACAACGCCGTGAGCCATCGGCTGGTGGCGGTCAACCAAGGCTTTCCCACCTACATGCGCGCTCCCGGCGAGGCTCCCGGGGTGTTCGCGCTGGAAAGCGCCATGGACGAGCTTGCCTACCAGGCCAAGCTCGACCCGCTCGAACTTCGCCTCCGCAACTACGCCGACATGGACGAGCACGACGACAAGCCGTTCTCGTCCAAGAAGCTGGGCGAGTGCTACGCGCGGGGAGCCGCCCTGTTCGGCTGGTCCAAGCGGAGCATGGCCCCGCGCTCGATGCGCGACGGCCGCACGCTGGTCGGCTGGGGCATGGCGACGGCGACCTATCCGATGAACCGCATGCCGGCGAAAGCCCGGGTGCGGCTGGACGCCCAGGGACACGTCTTGGTGCAGACCGGGAGCCAGGATATCGGCACCGGCACCTACACCGTGCTGGCGCAGGTTGCGGCCGAGGCGCTGGGCATCCCGGTGGAGCAGGTCCGCGTCGAGCTGGGCGACAGCAGCTTCCCGCCGGCTCCGGTCAGCGGCGGGTCGATGACGGTGGCGAGCGTCGGCCCGGCGGTGCTGGCGGCCTGCCGCAAGGTGCGCGACGCGGTGCTCGCCGCGGCGGCGGCCCGCTGGCAGCCCGTGACGCCGGAACAGCTTGTCTTGGATCGTATGGTGGTGACTGGACCGGCGGGGCGGGTTCCCGCCGCCGAGTTGATGCCGGCGGGCTTCGTCGAGGCGGTGGGCGAGGCGAAGCCGGGCGACGAGAAGAAGCACGCCTCGCTGCACAGTTTTGGCGCGCAGTTTTGCGAGGTCCGGGTGGACCCGGATTTGGGTGAAATCCGGGTGTCGCGCTTCGTCGGCGCGTTCGACGCCGGGCGCGTGATGAACGCCAAGACGGCGCGCAGCCAGGCTATCGGCGGCATCGTTTACGGCATCGGCATGGCGCTGCTGGAGGAGACGGTGGTCGACCGCAACCTGGCCCGCATCGTCAACCCCAACGTGTCCGAGTACCTGCTCCCGGTGAACGCCGACATCCCCGACATCCAGACCATCCTGCTCGACGATGCCGACGCCATGAGCAACCCGCTCGGCGCTCGCGGCCTGGGCGAGCTGCCAATGGTGGGAGCCGCCGCAGCAGTGGCCAACGCGGTGTTCCACGCCACCGCCAAGCGCGTCCGCGAGTTGCCGATCCGCATCGAGGACGTGATGGCCTGAATGGTCGGGGTGGCTTAGGCTGGCTGCATTACGATGGGACGAAACAAATGTATTCCGATGTGTCGCTGCTGATCGACGGCGAATGGCGCGGCGGCGCTGCCGGCCGCACCCTCGACGTGCTCAACCCGGCGACCGGCGAGGTGCTGGCGCAACTGGCGCATGCCGGGCCGGATGACCTCGATGCCGCGCTGGCGGCCACGGCGCGCGGGTTCCAGGCCTGGCGCGCCACCGGGGCGTTCGAGCGCTCGCGGATCATGCGCCGCGCCGCCGACCTGCTGCGCGAGCGGGCCGACGCCATCCACCGCCTGATGACGTTGGAGCAGGGCAAGCCGCTGGCCGAGGCGCGGATGGAGACGCTGGGGGCCGCCGACACCATCGACTGGTTCGCCGAGGAGGCCCGCCGCAGCTATGGCCGGGTGATCCCGGCGCGGCTGCCCGGGGTGATGCAGGTGGTGACCCGCGAGCCAGTCGGGCCGGTAGCGGCGTTCAGCCCATGGAACTTCCCGATCAACCAGGCAGTACGCAAGGTCGCCGCGGCGCTTGCCGCCGGGTGCTCGATCATCCTGAAAGGCCCGGAGGAGACGCCGGCCAGCTGCGCCGCCATGGTGCGGGCGTTTGTCGATGCCGGGGTACCGGCCGGCGTGCTGCAACTGGTGTTCGGCTCGCCCGCAGAAATTTCGCAGCACCTCATCGCGCATCCGGTGATCCGCAAAATCACCTTCACCGGCTCGACTGCAGTGGGCAAGCAGCTGGCGGCGCTGGCCGGCGCGCACATGAAGCGGACCACGATGGAGCTGGGCGGCCACGCGCCGGCGCTGGTGTTCGACGACGCCGACCTCGATCAGGCGGCGACGATCCTGGCCACCAACAAGCTTCGCAACGCCGGCCAAGTGTGCGTGGCGCCGACACGGTTCATGGTGCAGGAGGCCGCCTACGAGCCGTTCCTGCAGCGGTTCACGGCGCAGATGCAGGCGGCGAAGGTCGGCGACGGCGGCGAAGCCGGCGTCGCCATGGGTCCGCTGGCCAACGCCCGGCGTATCCCGGCGATGGAGGCGTTCATCGCCGACGCGGTTGCCCGTGGCGCCACTGTCCACAGCGGCGGCAAGCGCATCGGCAACAAGGGCAACTTCTTCGAGCCGACCATCCTGACCGATGTTCCGACCGACGCACGGGTGATGAACGAGGAGCCGTTCGGGCCGCTGGCGATCGTCGGCCGCTTCAGCACCTTCGACGACGCCATCGCCGAGGCCAACCGGCTGCTGTACGGCCTCGCCTCGTACGCCTACACCCGTTCCGCCAGCACCGCGGCCGGCGTCGCGGCAAGGATCGAGGCGGGGATGCTCGGCATCAACCATCACGGCCTGGCGTTGCCGGAAACGCCGTTCGGCGGTGTCAAGGATAGCGGCTACGGCAGCGAGGGCGGCTCGGAGGCTATCGAATCGTATTTGGCCACCAAGTTCGTGAGCCACTTCACGGCGTAGCGAGCGCCACTCCGGCCTGCCACACGCGCACCACGCGCAGCTCCGCGTCCAGGGCGACGAAGTCGGCGCGGCAGCCGCGCGCGATGCGGCCGACTTCGTCCGCTCCGGCCCAGTGCGCGGGGGTGGACGTCGCCATCCGCAGCGCATCCGCCACCGGGATGGCGCATTGCTCGACCGCGTTTCGCACCGCCTCCGCCATGCACAGATGCGCGCCGGCCAAGGTTCCCGACGGCATGGTGAGGCGTCCGTCCTTCAGTTGCGCGACTTCGCCCGCCAGCGTGAAATGGTCGATGTCCGAGCCGACCGTCGGCATCGCGTCCGACACCAGGAACAGCCGCTCCGGCCCCATTGCACGGTAGGCGGCGCGGATCGCCACGGGCGCGACATGCAGCAGGTCGACGATGATGCCGGCCGCCGTCGCGTCGTGCCCAAGCGTTGCGCCGACCACGCCGGGCGCCCGCGATCCAAGCTGCGACATGGCGTTGAACAGGTGCGTGACGCCCATCACGCCAAGTCCGAACGCGGCTGCGACCTGATCGGCGTTGGCCTCGGTGTGGCCGGCGAACACCCGCACGCCGGCGTCGAGCAGTTGTGCCATGTGGCCGGGCGCGGTCTCCTCCGGAGCCAGCGTGACCAGCCGCACGCCGTCGCGGGCGGATGCCAGCAGGTCGGCGTCGGCCGCCGTCATGGTGGTGATCCACTGCGGCGGATGCACTCCCGGCCGGGCCGGGGAGATGAACGGCCCCTCGATATGCGCGCCGAGGATGCCCGGCGCCGCCTGCGCCCGCGCCGCCGCGACCGCCGCCAATGCGGCGGCGATCTGTGGGCGGGGCGAGGTGATGAGGGTGGCCAGGATCGACGTGGTTCCCAGCGCCGCGTGCGCGGCGGCGATGCGGCACAGGCCGTCGACCGAGATCGCGTCGTTGAACAGCACGCCGCCGCCGCCATTCACCTGCAGGTCGACGAAGCCGGGGACGAGCAGGGCGCCCGCCGGGATTTCCTGGATTTCGGCTCCGGGCGGCGGCGCGTGGAACACGCCGGCGATGCGGCCGGCATCGTCCAGCGCCACGAAGCGCGGGCCGGTCAGCGCGTGGCCGTCGAACAGCCGTGGCGCGTGCAGGACGATCATGCCGGGAGGTCGGCCAGCGCCGCGCGCAGATGCCCGCCATGGGCCGCCAGCAGCGCTTGCGCCGCGTCCGGCTCCAGTCCGCGCACGACCAGGACCGCGGCCTTGACCTGCTGGCCGCTTCGGGTGAGCGCCTGCTCCGCCTGGTCGGGAGCGCAGCCGGTGATGTCTTGCACCATCCGCACGGCGCGTCTCCGCAGCTTGGCGTTGCTCGGCCGCATGTCGACCATGAGGCCGTCATGGGTATGGCCGAGGCGCATCATCGTCAATGTCGAGAACAGGTTGAGCGCCGCCTTCTGCGCCGTGCCGGCCTTGAGCCGGGTGGAGCCAGCAATGACCTCGGCCCCGGTCGGGAGCAGGATCGCATGCTCGGCGGCGGCGAGCAGCGCGCTGCCGGCGACGTTGGCGACGCCTATGGTGAGCGCCGACGCCGCCCTGGCCGCCGCGACGCAGGCGCAGGTGTAAGGCGTGCCGCCGCTGGCCGCCACGCCGACGACCACGTCAGCCGCTCCGACGTCGAGTGCCGCCGTCGCCTGCCGCCCCGCTTGCGCGTCGTCCTCGGCGCCCTCGACGGCGGTGACGAGGGCGACGTCGCCTCCCGCCATCAGCAGCGCCAGCCGATTGCCGGGCCAGCCGAAGGTCGGCGGCAACTCCGCCCCGTCCTGCACGGCGATTCGCCCGGACGTCCCGGCTCCGACGTAGATCAGGCGTCCCGAGTCGGCCAGTCGGGAGGCCGCGGCCAACGCCGCGGCCTCGATTGCCGGAAGCGCGTGGTGCAGGCTGGCGATTCCTGACGCCTGCGACTCGAATAGCGCCTGCAATACCTGGCTGGGAGGCCAGGTTTCAATTTCATACTGACGGACGCTAGCTTGTTCGGTGTCGGCGAGAGTAGAGGTCATGCGAGCCCAATGCGAACGTTTGGTTTTGTTGCCACTCTCGTTGCCAACGTGTCGGCAACATCCAGTGTATGACAAGAAATCTTTTGCGCGACGCTAAAACCGCTGTTATGGGCAGCAAGTTTCAACCGTGCGCCGAAGTTGCAGGATCGGCGCTTATTCAGGAGCAAATGTCTCGCATGTCCAAGGCGTTCATCGCGGCTGTCCTCCAGGACTCGACCGGCCTCACCGGCACCGCATCGACCAAGGCGGCCGGCGACCTCATCACCGAAATCGTCAAGAGCCTAAAGAAGAAGGGCCGCTTCACGCTGCCCAGCTTCGGCACTTTCGTCGTCCGCAAGACCAAGGCGCGCAAGGGCCTCAACCCGCGCACCGGCGAGGCGATCAAGGTCAGGGCCGGCAAGACGGTCCGGTTCAAGGCCTCGCCGACGCTAAAAACCAAGGTATAAGCTGCAAGTTCGAAGATCGGAAGGATGAGCGCCGAGCCGGGCCGGTGCGGCGCTTACAAGTCGATCTCGACCTCCTCGACAGTACGGGCACGCTCCTGGATGAACTGGAAGCGCAGCTCCGGCCGCCGCCCCATCAGGTTCTCGACCATGACTTCGGTCTCGGCACGGTCGTCCGGCGCCACGCCGATCTTCAGCAGCGTGCGCCGCGCCGGGTCCATGGTGGTGTCGCGCAGCGCCGCCATCGGCATCTCGCCCAATCCCTTGAAGCGGCTGACCTCGACTTTCGAGCCATGCTTGAACTGCCGCATCTTGCGCTCGCGGTCGGCGTCGCTCATCGCGTAGACCGACTTGGCGCCCTGGGTCAGCCGGAACAGCGGCGGCTGCGCCAGGTAGACGTGGCCATGCCGGATCAGCTCCGGCAGCTCGCGGTAGAAGAAGGTCATCAGCAGGCTCGCGATGTGCGCGCCGTCGACGTCGGCGTCGGTCATGATGATGACGCGGCCGTAGCGTAGCCGCGCGCGGTCGAAACGCTCGCCGACGCCGCAGCCCAGCGCCTCCACCAAGTCGCGCAGCTCCTGGTTCTGCCGCAGCTTCTCGGTGCTGGCGCTGGCGACGTTGAGGATCTTGCCGCGCAACGGCAGCACCGCCTGGGTCGCCCGGTCGCGCGCCTGCTTGGCCGAGCCGCCGGCGCTGTCGCCCTCGACCAGGAAGATCTCGACCCGGCTGGCGTCCTCCAGCGTGCAGTCGGTGAGCTTGCCGGGCAACCGCAGCCGCCGCGTCGCCGACTTGCGCGGCGCGTCCTTCAGCTCGCGCCGCCGCAGCCGCTCCTCGGCGCGCTCGACCACGAACGCCAGCAGCGCGTCTGCCTGCGCCGGGTCGCCGGCGAGGTAGTGGTCGAAGCGGTCGCGCAACGCCGTCTCGACCAGCCGGGCGGCTTCCGGACTGGTCAGCTTCTCCTTGGTCTGGCCCTGGAACTGCGGCTCGCGGATGAACGCCGACAGCTTCGCCGCCATCGGGGTCGCGAGGTCCTCGCCGGTGACCTGCGCCGCGCGCTTGTTGCCGCGCTGCTCGCCCCAGGCGCGCAGGCCCTTCAGCAAGGCGCTGCGGAACCCCGCCTCGTGGGTGCCGCCCTGCGGCGTCGGCACCGTGTTGCAGTACGAGTGCAGGAAGCCGTCATCCTGCTCCAGCCACGCCGCCGCCCACTCGACCCGCCCGCTGCGCTCGCCGTCGGCGCGCGGCGGCAGGTCGGCGTCGCCGGCCCATATGCCGCCGACCCGGGGCAGCGCCTGGGTGTCGGCCTCCAGGCTGTCGCGCAGGCCGCCGGGGAAGTGCAGCACCGCCTCGGCCGGCACCGGCTCGCGCAGGCCGACCAGCAGCGACGGGTCGCACTTCCAGCGGATCTGCACGCCGCGAAATAGGTACGCCTTGGACCGGCACAGGCGGTACAGCCGCGTCGGGCTGAAAGCGAGCGCCCCGAAGATCTCCTGGTCCGGCCGGAACCGGATCGTCGTGCCGCGCCGGTTCTGCACCGCGCCGGCGTTCAGCAGCGCCGTGGTCGGCTTGCCGCGCGAATACGACTGCCGCCACAGCACGCGCTCGCGCGCCACCTCGACCTCCATCAGCTCCGACAGCGCGTTGACCACCGAGCTGCCGACGCCATGCAGGCCGCCGGAAGTCTCGTACGCCTTGCCGCCGAACTTGCCGCCCGAGTGCAGCGTGGTGAAGATCACCTCCAACGCGGACAGGTGCTTGAACTTGGGATGCGGGTCGACCGGGATGCCGCGGCCGTTGTCGCGGACAGCCAGCGTGTTGCCGGCTTCCAGCGTCACGTCGATGGCGGTGGCGTGGCCGGCCACCGCCTCGTCCATGGCGTTGTCAATGATTTCCGAGGCGAGGTGGTGCAGCGCGTTCTCGTCGGTGCCGCCGACATACATGCCGGGTCGCCGCCGCACCGGCTCCAGCCCCTCCAGGACCTCGATGTCCTTGGCGGAGTAGCTGCCGTCACCCCGATCCGCATCGGCGGCGGCCGGCTTGGGCGAGGGCTTGGCGGCGCGGCGGGCCGGGGCCGCGCCGAACAGGTCGTCGTTCATGGTGTGTTCCTGAATCGGACGCACTGTAGGCAGTGCGGCCGACGCCGGGCAAGAGCTTTGGCGGAATCAGGCTTTGGCGGAATCAGGCCTTGGCGATAGCCTCGGGCGACATGCCTTCCTGAAGGTGCGCCTCGATGAACCACAGCCACTTGTCTAAGCCGCGCGAAACCTCGGTGAGCAGGTCGGAGGTGTCGGCGTCGCCCGCCTCGTCGGTGTCGTCGATGTTCTGGCGCACCGCGTTGGCGACCTCGCCGAAGCGGTTGGCCAGCGCCTTCAAATGGTCGTTCACCTTGTAGATGTCGGTCGGGTAGACCTCGACCTTGCTCGACTTGACGACGACTTGGCTGGTGCCCAGCGCGGTGCCGCCGAGCTGCACGCCGCGCTCGGCGATCTTGTCGGTGTACTCGTCGACCGCAGTACGCAACTCGTCGAGCATCTCGTGGACGCCGATGAAGTTCGGCCCCTTGATGTTCCAGTGCGCCTGCTTGGTGATCAGCGCCAGGTCGATGTGGTCGGCGAGCCGGGCGTTCAGCAGCTCCATCGAAACCTTCTTCGCGTTGCTGTCCAATTTGTTGTGCGTGTAGTGCATCTGCGTCGCCATGGTCAGTCCTTTGCTATGAACGTGGGCAGGGGTCGGCCCGCCCGCGGCACCTGAACGCCGTCCGTCGGGCTTCGTTGCGGCCGTCGAAGCTATGGCAGCCGGGTGCTGAAGCGGATGCGGACGGTGGCGCCGGCGGTCATCGGCCGCCCGACCACTCCCCAGTCGGCGCGCCGGACCGGGGCCGAGGCGGTGTAGACATCGCGGTCGTGCTCCACCCGCAGCGTCAGCGGATGGGTCTGGCCGTGCATGGTGAGCGTGCCGACCACCTTGTTGCCCACGCACTGCCCGCGGTACGCCAGCAACGGGTAGTGCGCGGCGTCGAGCAGGTCGGCCGAGAGCACGTCGGGGGTCCGCCCGGCATCCTCCATGGCCAGGCTTGCGACCTCGACCTGCACGTCGATGTCGCACGCCAGGGGGGCGGCGGCGGTAATCGCAACGGAGCCGTGGAACCGCTGGAACGCGCCGTCGAGCGGGACGATGCCCATGGCGTAGGCGCGAAACGTCACCGTGGAGGTGCTCGGCTCGACCCTTGTCACGCTCGGGGCGGTAAGCGCGCTCGCCGGGTTGCAAAGGCCGGGCAGCATGATGGCGCTCAGCATTGCTGCCACGGCACTTCGCTTTGCTGCCACGTCGCCTGCTCCTATTGAATAAGGCGGCGCATTATGCCTATCGCGCGGCCAGGACAAGCGCCGGTCGAAGTCGAATAGCAGGGAGAGCGGCATGAGCGAGAGCGGCAACCTTGGCGGGCGGGTGGCGATCGTCACCGGCTCGACCAGCGGCATCGGGTTGGGCGTGGCTCGGGCGTTGGCGGCGCAAGGCGCGCACCTCCTGCTGAACGGCTTCGGCGACGCGGCCGTCATAGAACGATTGCGCGCCGAAATCGCCGAGCGCCACGCAATTCGGGTGGCCTACTCGCCCTGCGACATCGCGCGGCCGGAGCAGGTCGCGACGATGGTGGCGCAAGCGCAGGACGAGCTTGGCGGCGTTCACATCCTGGTCAACAACGCCGGCGTGCAGCACGTGGCGCCGATCGAGGCGTTCCCCGACGAGCAGTGGGACCGGGTCATCGCCATCAACCTTTCCGGGGCTTTCCACGCCAGCAAGGCGGCGATCCCGGCGATGAAGCGGCAGCGCTGGGGCCGCATCATCAACATCGCCTCGGCGCATGGCCTGGTCGGCAGCGCCGAGAAGTCGGCCTACGTCGCGGCCAAGCACGGGCTGATCGGGCTGACCAAGGTGGCGGCGATCGAGCTGGCTCCGTTCGGCGTCACCTGCAACGCCATCTGCCCGGGCTGGGTGCTGACGCCGCTGGTGCAGCAGCAGCTGGACGCGCGCGCCAAGGGCGAAGGCCGCGACGTGGCGGCGGTGACGCACGACCTGTTGGCCGAGAAGCAGCCGATGCTGCGCTTCACCACGCCCGAGCAGATCGGCGCCTTCGCGGCGTTCCTGTGCTCAGAGGCCGCCGCCACCATTTCCGGCGCGCCGCTCTCCGTCGATGGCGGCTGGGTCGCGCAGTGACGACGAGGCCAATGGCGGGGCGACACCGGGGACGAACTCCGCCCTGATACCGAGCCTGGTAAGCGTCGCCAGCTCCGCCGCAGCTTCCAATGCCTCGCCGGGCAGCAGGCGGACAACCCTGGCGCTGCCCGCTGCGAGGCGCAGGGCAATCTCCTGCGCCGCCGCGGCGTCGGCGGCCGGGCAGCGCTGGGCGTCGCGCCGCGCCATGTCCAGGATCGCTCGGCCGATGTCGGGCTGGTGGACGATGGCGTCGGCCTCGCCCAGCAGCCGCAACGCGCGCAAAGTCAGCAAATCGGGCTCGCCTGGCCCGGCCGCCACCAGGAACACGACGCCTTGCGCCGGAACGTCGCCGGCCTCGATCGCCCGCGCGAACTCTGTCCGGGCCTCGGCTTCACGCCCGGCGAACACCAGGTCGGCGGCGGTCCCGGCCAGCGCCCTGTCAAGCACCCGGCGCCGCCGGGCCACGTCGGGCATCCGGCGGCGCAGTTCGGCCTTGAAGCTGTCGGCCAGCAACGCCAGGCGGCCGAGTGCCGGCGGCAGCAAAGCCTCGATCCGCGCCCGCACCATGCGCGCCAGCACCGGAGCCGAACCCGCCGAGGAGATCGCGACGGTGATCGGGTCGCGGTCGACCAAGGCTGGCATGATGAAGCTGCACAGCTCCGGCCGGTCAACCACGTTCACCGGCAGCCCGGCTTCCTGCGCGGCCTTCGACAGCGCGCGCAGCTCGGCCTCGGGAGCGTCGGCGCCGACCGCCAGCACGCAGCCGGCGAGGTCGGCGGCGGCGAAGCGATTGGCGTGGACGATTACCGCCCCGGCGCGGGCCAGCGGCTCGCTCTTGCGCTCCGCCACCTCGCCGTCGCCCAGCACCAGGACGCGACGGCCGACGAGATCGAGGAAGATCGGGAAGTTGCGCATCGACCCGACATGGACTTGCCGGCGGCGGCACGCAACAATGCGGCTTCCGGCAGAGGGCGACGCATGACCATCCTGCTGACCGGGGCCGCGGGGTTCATCGGCGCGCATGTCGGCTTGGCGCTGCTGGCGCGTGGCGAGCGGGTGATCGGCGTCGACGACCTCAATCCCTATTATGACGTGCGCTTAAAACAGGCCCGGCTGGAGTTGCTGGCGGCGCATCCGCAGTTCCGTTTCGTGCCGCTCGACATTGCGGATCGTGACGCCATGACGGCGCTGGCGACGGCCGAGCCGGGCATCGACCGCATCGTGCATTTGGCGGCGCAGGCGGGGGTGCGGCATTCGCTGGAGGCCCCGTTCGCCTATGCCGCCTCCAACCTGCTTGGCCATCTGACTGTATTGGAGCTAGCCCGGTCGCTGCCGGCGTTGCGGCATCTGGTCTACGCCAGTTCCTCCTCGGTCTACGGCTCCAGCCGCGCGCTGCCGTTCCGCGAGAATGACCGTGCCGATGCGCCGCTATCGCTGTATGCGGCCACCAAGCGGGCCGACGAGCTGATGAGCCACGCCTACGCGCACCTGTTCGCAATCCCGATGAGCGGCCTGCGCTTCTTCACGGTGTACGGGCCGTGGGGGCGGCCCGACATGGCCTACTTCTTTTTCGCCGAGGCGATCATGCGTGGCGAGGCGCTGACGGTATACGACGGTGGCGCGGTGCGGCGCGATTTCACCTACATCGACGACATCGTGGCGGGTGTGGTCGGGTGCCTCGACCATCCGCCTGACCCGGCGTTGGACCCGCCGGCGCGGCTGTTCAACATCGGCAACACGCAGAGCGAGTCCGTCGGTGACCTGATCCGGTTGCTGGAACTGGCGTTGGGGCGGTCGGCGGCGCTGGTCGATGCGCCACGACCGGCAGCGGACGTGCGCGAGACTCTGGCGGACATTGCGGCGTTGCAGGCGCTCACCGCCTTCGCGCCGCGGACGCCGTTGGCGGAAGGGGTGCCACGGTTCGCCGAGTGGTTCCTGCGCTGGCGGGTGGCGCGAAAAACTGATTGCTGACTTATCACTGCAAACAAAAGGGTTGACCAACGCCCGGCCAGAGCCTAAATCCCGGATCACCGAAGCGGATCGGCCTTGTGTCGCCGCTGCGGTTCAGTTAGTCTCTCCGGCCTCGGTTCGAGAGTTTTGATCGAGGCTAAAAGCTAGGGCGTTTGCCTAGGCGAGTGTTTTGTTCTTTGACAATTGCATATGGAATGGAAGGGATACGTTGGCGGCGTCTGGCTGCGTGCTTTGGTGTGCGTGGTTTGGGTGTTCCTGAGGGGGCGCCTGGGGGTTGTTTGTGGTATGGATGGGTG
>JAABUY010001746.1_pt1 | contig 28061 bp, 29 predicted proteins | sample 5560271 | NCBI WGS metagenome assembly JAABUY01 (sample SAMN10711886, study PRJNA513374) | rock metagenome | isolation source: Antarctica rocks | place: Antarctica: Victoria Land, University Valley | reverse complement strand
GACGGCGTGATCGTGTTCGAGGGTATCGTTCATCACCGCACATCGAACCTTGAGCATCAAATGCGCACCGCGTGGCGTCCAACGCATCTGCTGCTGGGCGTTCATCCGGCGGTGCAGCAGCCATTGCACCGTACTTTCCGTGACCGCCGTCGAGATTGGCTCCTTGCGCCGCCTGGCCGTCGCATAATCAATGATGATATCGGACTGCCCGCACACATACGTTTCGAGTTCGCGCAGAAGGCGCGCCACTTTTAGCGCGGCCGAGGTTGCCGGCGAAGCTGTTCCGGCTGTGGCTTCGAGCGTCGCCATGGTTTCTCCAATGAGATCGAGACCGCGCCCGACCTGGCCATGCCAGAGCCGCCACCGCATCCGCTCGATCGTCTCGGCAAGGCGGGTGCCTGCCTGGCGATCCTCTACCGAGACGTCGGGCCAGCTCTTGGCCGCCTGGGCAACATGCTGGATACGCATCGAAAGATGGAACCAGTCCAACACATGATGGGTTGGGCCGACGCTCGCCGCTTCCCCGAGTGATCGCGGCCCGTCGGCACCATCGCTCAGGATGGTGACGAGCGTGGTCGGTGTCGCCCCCAGCCCATGCAGCACGCCGCGCAATTGCTCCTGATGCTGATCGGCTTCCGCGGGCATGCTGCTGAACACGACCTGCTTGCCGTCATCATTGCTGACCTGGGCAAGCATCACCTCGAACGAGCGAGACTGATAACTGCGCACCGACCGCACATGGCCGCCGTCGATGGAGAGCGCGATTGCCTGCGCTGTGGCCGCCGGCGCGGGGGGTTGGCTCACCACGGCCTGCTGCTCCAAACGAGCGCCCACCCTCATGGTTCGCCGGCGGGTTGTCTCCACCGCAGGTACGTCGCCGAGCGGCAGGAATTCCGACAGCAATGTCCGGGCCCGGCGGTACGGAAGCAAGGACCCCATCTTCACGATGATCCGCTCGTATTCCGGCGTGCATCGGTCGGGCATAATCTCGGCGACGGGATTGAGCGTGTGACGGCGAGTCACCACGCACCGGCAGGGCAAAAAGCGCGGCGCCCGAACCTCCACCGTTCCGAACACCGACAACAGCCGCCGCGCGCGGACATCCTTGAGCGGTCGTTGCGACCGACAATGAGAGCAGCGACGGCGTTGGCGGCAATACTCCTCCGTCTGTGCCCGAACAAGATGGTCCTGCAATCCCGCGAGCATCCGTTTTCCGTCCGCCAGCGTCAGCCCGACCGTTGCAGCCGAGCATTCGGCCGTGTTGCTGCCGCCCACGCTGACTTCGTGTGCGCAGACGGAGCCATCGCTCCCGGTCAACTCCACCATGACGCGCCACTTCATCCCATTCCCCCGACCGGCCGTTTTCGGCCTGGACCATACCACCCCCCAGGTTTGAGACGGTCTCAACATGGTTAGGCTTTGCCCATGACGATCCAGCGCCTTCGCCCGCCGACCCGCGACGAGCTTCGCGACACACTCGACCACGCGCTCCGGTATGGCCGCTCGGGCCAACCGCGCCGCTGCACGAGCGATGTCATGGCGCGGATCGCGGCCGACGCCTTGGTTGAACACCTCGAACGGTCAGGGCTCGTGGCGCTCAGCACGGCGCCTGTCCCGCTCCGTCTCATAACCACCCAGTCCCGAGAGGAATAGATCGATGGCCCGCAAGCCGACAGCCTCAGTTTCCGTCGAGCGTTCGCCTGCGCTGTCCGCGATCGAGCAGCTGGGCCGGCTGATCCAGACCGGCACGCCTGTCGCGCGCGTGACGAGGGCGGCCCAGGGCATTGCGTCCCGTTGGCGTACGACGGCCGGCGCGGACGCGGCCCTCGAATGGATCACCACGCTCCATGCGGACCTGGTGTCCGGCGCGGCCGAAGCCGAAGAGCAGGTCGGCAACATCGACCGCAGCGACGCCGGCGAGGCGCCAGGCCGATGCCACGCTTGCGGCAATTTGCGCGGCCCGGGACACGCTGGCCGCCGAGTTGGTGCAGCCATGAGGGACACGGCCATGCCGCCGCTTACCAACCGGCTGCACAGCTTGGTGGGGCGTCTGAGCCACGAGGGCGGCTACATCGTCGCCCAGGCCGACGTCGCGGAGGCCGTCGCGCGTATCGTTCAGCTTGAACGTGCTCTCGGCGAGTTGCTCAGCCACATCGACCAGGTGGGCTACATCGATGGTGGCAGCCGGTTGGGTGATGCAACATCGGTCGTCAGCGATGCCAAGATGGTGCTGGGCAAGAGGCCGCCCGCATAGCGTTGCCGCATGGACGATCTCGGCGAGCGCGGCCCGGTGCAATGCCGCCGTTGCGCCGCCGAGTGGCGACCGCACGCCTACTTTCCACCTGGCACAGGCGTAGCATCGCCATAGTGTGGTTAACCGTCTCAGGCCAGAATTGGCAGTAGTGGCAACCTGCTCGATAGCAGCCTGGAAAATGCGCGGCGCGGGTTCGCGCGCCGACTTCGCGGTCGCGCCGACTTCGCGGTCAGCGACCGGGTGTCGTTCACAGATACCGACAAGAAACGGCACGTCTGTAACTGGCTCGTCGTATGCATCTTCGGCGTTCTCTTCGGCACGGACCTTGGCGCCGCTAGGCGGGCCCGCGATCGCGCCGTCGATACGCTGCTGACCAGCCGGGACCCCGTCGAGCTGCAGCGCAACGGCATCCTGATCCGCGCGCTGGATTGCAGCGTCAGCCGCAGGCTGCCCAGGGAACCATAGGCGTTCATGTCCGCCTCGGCGAAAGGCAGTCACCACGTCCGACTTGGCGCTGGGCGGGAGAGCGGATTGTCCCGGGACAGCTCGCAGCCGGGCCGCTCAAGATGGTGCCGGTTGGCTTCCCCACTCGCAGGCCGCCGAGTTGCCCCACCCTCTCTCGTTCCATGCGGCTGGGACACGTCTACCGGTCAAGATGTAACCGGCCGGCGAGCTTGCGCACGTTTTCCGGCGTCCATCTGCCGCCCCGGATCGTCCTTACGGCACGATCGTTCAACAGCTCGGCCACAATTTGCCAGCGCCTGTCACCGGTCGGCACCTCCAAGAGCGCGGCTTGCAACGCCTCCTGCGCCTCCAGGCGCAGCCGCGTCATGACGCTCGCGTCCTGCTTGCGCCAGGCGGCGAAGTGTCGCGCCGGATCGAAGACCTGGCCGTCGATCGTCAGGGGATCGGGAGGCAGGCCGATCAGAGACAAGCCGAGTTCGCCGGCGATCCTGTGCATGAACGGGTTCGGCCGCCAGTGATGCACCTCATGGAACGTCACGGTGAGCAGGGCCACCTTCATTCCGGTATAGGCCGGCATCTCCCGCCGCAATACATCCGCGACGGCCTCGGTCGCCCGGTCCGTCCGGGTGTCCATGAAGGCGATCTCGCCGACCAGTCTGCCTGCGTCCTCCCGCACATGACACCGCACGCGCTCACGCTGATACCGGATGGTCTTGCTGGCGGCGGCGGCCCTCTCGACGCTGGGCGGCAGGTCTCGGAACCCGGCCCAGTTCACCGGCAACGTCCAGTAGACACCGATATAGGCCTCGGCCACCCACAAGCCTCCCAAGACGCGCCCGGACAATTCCGACAGCCAGCTTCGGACAAAGCTGAAGGTCGTATCATGCCTCATCAGTCATCCAATGAGGCCACGCCCATGATCCATACCGGCAAGACCAGCGCAAGCAATCCGTTGCGGATCGCCACCATACAAGCGGGCTCGGGAGGCGGCGCCATCGGCATCACCTTCGCACCCGGCAAGCAGCAGGCCGACGCCCTCACCGGCGCGCATCGGCGTGACCTCGGGGCCGATCTCGATGCCATCGCTACCTGGAACGCGGCCGTCGTGGTCACTCTGGTCGAGCAGCATGAGCTCGAAACCCTCGGCATCGCGAACCTGGGGGCGGAGGTCCGACGCCGTCACATGGAATGGCATCACTGGCCCATCCAGGACTACGGAACGCCGGACGCCGCCTTCGCCGAGGCATGGCCGGCCCGCTCGGCCGCCTTGCGCAGCCTGCTCGCCTGCGGCGGTCGTATCCTGATCCATTGCAAGGGCGGCTTGGGCCGGGCTGGCGTGATCGCCGCCCGGCTGCTGATCGAGACGGGCAGGGCGCCGGCCGATGCGATCGCGGCCCTGCGTGCCGTCCGTCCCGGTGCCATGGAGACCGAGGCACAGAAGCGCTGGGTGATTGCGGGCATGGCGATGCCCCTGGTCCGGCGCAACGATAGCTGGGACGGGTCGCGGGATCGCGCCATCGGGTCGCTGCTTGGCCTGGCGGTTGGAGATGCCCTCGGGGCCGCGATCGAGTTCCAACCCAAGCCGCAATTCGCAATTCTTGAAGACATGGCGTCCGGCGGTCCCCACCACCTGCAGCGCGGTCAGTGGACCGACGACACGGCGATGGCCCTCACGCTCGCCGGCAGTCTCATCGCGGTGCCCGAACTCGACGCGTCCGATCTCATGCAACGGTTCCTGGACTGGCGGGACACAGGCGCCTGCTCCTGCACGGGCGTCTGCTTCGATATCGGCAAGCAGACCAGCGCAGCGCTCGAGCGGTTCCGGCGCGAGGGCGATCCGCTCGCGGGATCGACCGATCCGAATGCCTCGGGAAACGGCGCCCTGATGCGTCTCGCTCCGGTGTCCATCCGGCATTGGCGTGACCGGGACAGCCTGCTGCGGGTGGCCGACCTGCAGACCCGCATGACACACGGCTCTCCGGCGACCATCGCGGCGTCGCGCACTTTCGCCCAGATGCTGGCCGAGTCCATTGCAGGCACACCCCTTCCGGAGACCCTGGCCAGCACTATGGCAGACGGCATCGAGGGCGGATGGCGTAGGCTGCATCGCGATACGATCGCCGGCACCGGATGGGTGGTCCGGTCGCTGCAGGCCGCGGTCTGGGCTGTTTCGAGGACCACGAATTTTCGCGCTGCGGTGTTGCTGGCCGCGAACCTCGGGGAGGATGCCGACACAACCGCCGCCATCGCGGGACAGTTGGCCGGGGTGATCTACGGGGCGGCGGGTATCCCGGCAGAGTGGCTTGCCGCCCTCGCCTGGCGCGAGCGCCTAGAAGACACGCGGGACGCCTGTTCGACGCAGGATCGTCAGCCGTGGGATGCGCTGGGAACGAACGACCGAAGGAGGACGTCAGGCGCACCGAACTCGGGGACTCGTTTGCCGCGCGTTGGATAACCCGGGACTGGACCTTGTGCGAGCGGCTTCGCGCCCTGGCGGCCTTCGGGACGGCATTCAACCGGGACGGCTTCGTGTTCTCGAACGACATCCCTTCGTCAGTCGACGAGGGCGTCATCGTGCTGGGCGGCACCACGCTCAGCGACGATGGAGAACGGTTCTACCAGGCGCTCTACGACTATGGCTGGGTGTGCATGTTCGAGTGGGCGGAATGGCGGTCGACGGAACGGGGCACCCGCCTCATGCACGACCCTGACGCGATCGCGACGGCCAACGAGGATGATCTTGCCCGGGTGCCCACAACCTGTGTCCGCGCGGACCGCTTTTGCGACGGCTATCTGTCGGACGCCTATGAGGCAGGGCTGATAGGGCGTGTGGTGGCGCGGGCCGAACAGCTCCTTGCGACAGCCGAGGCGAACCTGGGATCGAGCAGTGCGGCGTAACCAGCACAAGTGCCCGCCGAAAGGGGGCAGCCGCAACCCTAGTTTACCGATTACGCTCCATCGACCCAACAACATCATTGCAGTGTGCTGGTTTGAAGATGACGCCTCGAACTGAAATGGAGATAGATTGTCGATGACTGATCTCGCCCAGATACTAGAACGATTCAACCGCAAAGAGCGCCATCTACTCGTACGCGATATCCTCGGACACACGTCCGAGAAAGGCATACCGCTCAGCGAGCACTTTCGCAGCGATATCGGCAAGACGCTGAACCTGACGGTATCAGCCGAAGCATGGTGGGCAACCGACTACCATCTTGACTGGCTAGCCGGCGCGCTGACGCTCTACGCCCTTGGTAGCCAAGCGAACCTCCAGACAACATATCCAAACCCGAAAAACACTGCGACAGGACGCAAGCTTGTCGAGGGAAATCAGGAAGACGCCGATCTGGTGATCGCGGATGGCCAGAACTTGATCATTGTCGAGGCAAAGGCCTATGGATCTTGGAGCAACGATCAGGCTACGAGCAAGATCCAGCGCTGGGAGAATTTACTTCAACACTATAAATCACTACAAGAACATCTCAATCCGATCTCTATTTATTTCGCGCTCATGTCTCCGCGGCCACCGCAGCATCTACTTGCACTGCCGAATTTCTGGTCCGGCACTCAGACTGAATTTCCTCATCTTAAACTTAAGCTGCATGCGGCCCTACCGGTCTTTGAGGTCGCTCGGTGCGACCCCGCGGGAAAGATGTCCAAAAAGGGCGAGCGCTGGCGCTTGGTCGAAAAATCCTCGTCGGCCACTTCCGCTCAATTGATCATTCTTCGTTTACAAGGATGTCAGTCTCGCTCTTCCTAGCAGGGGGATCTTCAACCACACTCGACGGCATGGACACGGCAAACCCCCACCACGATGCTGAACTCTGGCGACGCCTTGTGGACGCAGCAAGTTTTGCGGTCACGATCCATGCGCGGCAAATCCGTAAGGGTTCTGGCGTCCCATACATTGCGCATCTGCTCGGGGTCGCCAGCCTCGTGCTGGACCATGGTGGCGACGAGGAGCAGGCGATCGCTGGCCTGCTTCACGACGCCATTGAGGATGCCGGCGTCCACCAAGAGGCGGTGATCACTGAACGCTTCGGTCCGCGCGTGGCGGGCATCGTACGGGCCTGCACTGACGCCGATACAATGCCAAAGCCGCCGTGGCGGGCGCGCAAAGAGGCCTACATCGCTCATCTTGCCTCGGCGACGCCTGACGCGCTGTTGGTGTCGGCGTGTGACAAACTCCACAACGCCCGCGCCATCTGCACCGACCTGCGGACCTACGGATTAGCCGTCTACGATCGGTTCACCGGGGCGCAGGATGGGACGCTGTGGTACTACCGCACGTTAGCAACGGCGTTCTCCCACCTTCTGCCGGGAGCGCTAGCCGTGGATCTCGACGAGGCGGTCGGGACCATGGAACGGCTTTCCTTTCGTCCGTCGTCACGGGCAGACGCTGCGCAATAAAACGGACGGGCGGGTCCGTTTGGCGCGATTACAGGATATGTATTCCGGTCATTGCCAGACTGGAGAACGCGCTACTACGTTGAAGGCAAGGTCGCCGGTCAAGTCCGAGAACCGCCCCATCAGGGCGAAGCCGTTTTAGGACTGCGATAGCCTATATGGCCACCCGCCCGGGTATCACCCCCAACGCCGCATCCCTTGTCCCGCTCCATGTTTCAGTCGGGCGAGCCTGCACACGACCTTCAACAGACCCTCCTCATTCAAAGCGAGATCTTCCGGTCGCGCTCTGCATTTATACGACCGGATCTGACGTAGGCATCCCTCATCATGACCATCAGCAAGAGCTGAGGGTGTCCCATGCCGTCCGTCGTCGCTTCGAACTGCTCGATCGTTGCCCTGTCCGCCCATGCACGCAAGCGCGCGCAGCAACGCGCCATTCCGATGAGCATGCTGGAGGCGCTGCTGGACCACGGCGCCCGCCGGCCGGCCAGAGGCGGTACTGAGATCGTGCACTTCACGTCGGCGAGCCGTCAGGAATGCGCGGCCGATGCGGATTGGGGCTGCGCCGGCAAGCTGCGATCTGCCTACGCCATCGTCAGCGCGGACGGCACCGTGATCACCGTCGGCCACCGCTTCCACCGCCTAGGCCGGCGGTGATGCCGGAATCCATCGCGGACCTGGCCTGCACTAGCCAGCGTCCCTTTTTCCCATCCGGCACCATTGCACGCCGAGGAGGTCACCGCATGCGTTTCGAAGGCAAGAGCGACCTGATGCAGCTGGCCGTGCTGATGTCCGGCGCACACACCGGGCTGGGCATTGCCGACGTGCAGCGCGAGTTCAACGTGTCGCACCGTACGGCACAGCGTATGATCGCCGCCATCCGCGACCGCTTCCCCGATTGCGAGGAGGTCGAGGGCGACGAACGCGCCAAGCGCTGGCGCCTGCGCCAGAACGCCCTGCGTGGCCTGATGGGCACCGAACCGGCAGAGCTTGCCGAGCTCGAGGCCGCTGCCCGCCGTCTGCGCGAAGAGGGCGCCGCGGCCGGCCGGGCGGAGGCATTGGATCGCCTGGCCGCCAAGCTGCGCGCCGCCATGAAGGCGTCCGACCTGCGCCGGGCGGAGCCGGACGTGGAAGCGATGATGCAGGCCGAGGGCACCGCGATCCGTCCCGGTCCGCGCCCGGTCGTGCCGGAAGTCCTGGTAGCTGCCATTCGCCACGCTATGCTCGCCTCGCACCGCATGCGCCTGCGCTACGGTGCGAACGCGACAGCCGCCCGGGAGCACGTGGTCGAACCGCTCGGCCTGCTGCACGGTCAGCGGCCCTATCTGGTCGCGCAGATCGTCGGCGCCAAGCAGGACCCGAGTGTGTTCCGCCTGGACCGCATCCGTGCGCACGCCATGCTGCCCGAGATCTTCGTTCGCGACCCGGCCTTCAGCCTGCAGGCCTTTACCCAGCGCTCGTTCGGGGTGTGGCAGGAGAGGCCGTTTGCCGTCTGCCTGCGCTTTTCCCCGGACACGGCGGTCGAGGCAGCGGCCTTCCATTTCCATCCGACGCAGGTCATGGAGCCGCAAGCGGACGGCACCCTGCTGGTGCGCTTCACCGCCGGTGGCGCGCTGGAGATGTGCCAGCATTTGGTCACCTGGGAGGACACGGTGGAGGTGCTCGAGCCCGCGGCTTTGCGGCAGCAGCTCGCCGACTGGGCCCGCAAGGCCGGCGACCATCACGCCCGGACACCCGCCTCGGATGGGGCAGCGCCCTGACGTTCGATCACCCGTGCCCGCCCATCATTCCGCACGACCACACAAGCCGGCAGCACAGCCGGCAAGGAGACGCCCGATGAAACACACCCTGATCGTGGCCGGCGGCGCGGCCGCCGCAGCCCGGCGTCTCGAGGCGGCCCGCAAGGGCCAGCACGGCCTGGAAGTCCGCACGATCGAGCAGGTCGCGCAGCGCCTCGCGGGCGGCTTCCTGCGCCTGATCGACGGCGACACGATGGCCAGGGCCGCGGCGGAAGCCCTGGCGACGACGCCGGAAGCGGAACTGGGTGACCTGCAGGCCATCGCCGGCCTGCCCGGCCTGCCGGGCGCGCTTGCGGCCACGCTGAACAAGGCGTGGCTGGCCGACATCAACCTGCAGAAGGAAGCATCCGACAAGCCGGACGTGGAACGGCTCGCAACCATCGCCCGATTGGAACGTGCGGTGCTGGACCGGCTGCCCCACGGCATGCTGCGGCCCACCGACCTCGCGAGCCGCGCCATAAATCGCATCCCGGCCCACGCGGACGCGGTGCTGGGGACGGTCGAGCTCGACTACCTGTTGGACGTGGCGCCGTGCTGGCGGGTGCTGATGCTGATGCTGCATCGGCCACGAGCGCTGTTCTGGCGCAGCGGTGCTCATGTCGTGCCTTCCTGGTGGGAGGCGCCCTGCAAGGACCAGACATACGAAGAGGTCACCAAGCCAGCGGTGCGCGCAGTCACCTGCGCCACGGCCCGCCACGAGGTCATCGAGGCGATGCGCTGGGCGCGCGGGCTGCTCGCGTCCGGCAACGTGCATGCGGGCGAGATCGCGTTCGCGGCCGCCTCGCCCGGCGAATACGACGACCTGATCCTGGCGATCAGCCAGGAGGCCAACCTCGACGTGCACTTCGCTCATGGCCGCCGGGCGCTAACGACGCGTGACGGGCAGGCCGCGGCGGCGCTGGCCGACATCCTGTTGCACGGCCTGTCCCAGGACCGGGTGCGCCGCCTGTCCCGCCTGGCGCACGACGCCGACACACCGTTCGGCCGCCTCCCGGAGGACTGGGCGCAGCACCTGCCCCGTAGCGCGCCGCTCGGCTCGCCCGAGCGCTGGCGTCAGGCCACGGCCGGGCAGCCGGATGCGGCCAAGACCGTCCTGCTGCCGGCGATCGACCTGTTGTCGGACGGCACCGCCAAGGCAGCGGAGGTCGGAGAGATGTTCCTGCGCGGGGCCGCCCGGCTGCTCTGGCGGCGCGCCCTGCTGCGTGCCCCGGCCACGGCGTTGGAGGCGAGCCTCGGCGCGCTGCGCCTGCCGGACGCCGCCGAGGCGGCGACGTCGATCGGCTGGATGCACGCCGCCACCCTGGCCTGCTGCCCGCGCCCGTACGTCTGGCTGCTCGGCCTGAACGCCCGCACCTGGCCGCGCGCCACCACCGAGGATCCGCTACTGCCCGACCACGTCATCCCCGCCACCCGGCTCGACCCGCTGCCCGTCACCAAGGCCGACCGGCTGGCGTTCCGGGCCATCCGCGGCACCACGGCGCAGCAGCTGGTGTGCTGCGCCAGCCGCCGCGACGCCACCGGCCGCTTGCTCGGCCTGTCGCCGCTGATGCCGGCTGATGTCGTTCCGGAGCGCCTGCGCCGCGCCCGCGTGCCGGAGCATGCGATGAGCGAGCAGGACCGCATGATGGCCCGGCCCGGCGAGTTCGCCGGCACCGTCCGCTCCGCTTCCGCCGATGCCTGCTGGCAGGACTGGAACACCCCTTCCATCACCACCCATGACGGCGCGGTGCGGCTCGACCACCCGGTGCTGGTCCGCGCGCTGGGCCGGGTGCACTCCGCCACCTCGCTGCGGTCGCTGCTGCGCAACCCGCTCGGCTTCACCTGGCACTACGCCCTGGGCTGGCGTGAGCCGGACACCGGCGGCGAGGCCATGGAACTGGACGCGATGCAGTTCGGTAACCTGGTGCACGGCATGCTGGACGGCGCGCTACCCGCGATCGGCGCCGCCGGCGGCCTGGGTCGCGCCACGCCGGCGGATATCGCCGCGGCGGTGCACGCGGCCCGGGTCACCGTGGCCGCGCAGTGGGCTACGGGCGTCACACATCTGCGGAACGAAGTGCCATGTCCCAGCCCTTGAGGAAGGTGTCGAGACGGCTGAGACCCCGGGTGATGGTTTTCGGGCCGGCTGGCTTGTAGCCGCGTGACGTGTAGCCGGACCAGCCGCCCAGGCGGCCCACGATCCATGCAAACCAGGCCAAGCTCGCCTGCGGATGCGGGTTCTTCAGCGTCTCCGTTCGTCCCTCAAGCCGGCTGTTCAGCGCCGTCAGTGCAGGCTCGTGCGCCGGGTCGATCGCGTCCGCCATGCTCTGCCCGGTTTGTCCGTTCCGCCCTATGACGATCTGCATGATCCGCACCGCAGCGATCAGTCCGACGATGGCCAGCTTCACGAACCGCCGCGCCTGCGTGACCTGCGACTGGTCCACCTGCACGCCGGCCGACTTCAATGTTCGGAACACCTGCTCGATGGTCCAGCGATGGCGATACCAGGCGACGACCTGACGCGCCTGTTCCGCCGTCGTGACGGCATGCGTGGTCAGCAGCCGCCATTGCAGCGCCTCGACGCCTGGCGGCGCATCGACCTCGGCCACGTCGACCACGAACAGGTCAACACTCGCCGCCAGAGTCTTGCCCGCCGTTGCCGGACGGCGCAGCGACACTGCGCCGAACCGCAGCGCCAAGCAGGCCGTGCGCGCCTCGCGTCCGGGCTGTTCGGGCACCATGATCGTCTCGCGATGCCGCTCAGGCCAGGCAGCGACGGTTGCGAACAACCGCCCGGTCTCGGCCAGGCAGCGGTCGTGGGCTGCACGTGTCAGCAGCTGCACACCCTTCGGGCGACGGGCGAACTGCTCGTAGATGTCGCTCTCGCGATCGGCGACCATGGTGACGCTTGCCGCTCCTGCCAGCATCTCGGAGGCTTCGTCGGCGGCAAACAGCCAGCGATAGGACTCCTTCTCCTCGATCGTCCGCTGTTTGAGGCCGTCCACCTTGGCGTCCGTGCGGTTGAGAACCTGCGCACCGACCAAGCCGATCATGCCGCCATGGACGGCATCCACCGCGATGGTCGGATGCAAAAACAACCCGAGATCACGGTCGTTGCCGGATCGCCCGAAGCCGGACTTGCTGGCAGCATGGCGGGGGAAGTTGAACTCGGTCGTGTCCTGGATCGCCAGCACGTGCCGCCCGGCCGCACGCTGGCCGGTGAACCGCCCGGCCGTGGTCAGCATCTCGTCTCGGCTGACGCAGCTATGGTCGAGGAAGCGGCCAAAGGACAGTGCCTCGTTGCGGTCCTTCGCCAGCGCATGGAGGCAGGTCGTCGGTTGCTCACCCATCGCCTCCAGCAAACGCGCGCCAACGCGGCGGAGACGCGCGTCACCGAACCCACCAAGATCTTCCTGAACCATGAAACCGACCTCTCGCCAACGCTCAAGGCGACAGAATTACAGCTAAAAACCGAGAGAAAGTCGTTCCGCACTTATGCGAACCCCGTAGGTCGTGGCGGGGGGTCGACGCTACCGGGGCCTCACGCTTCTGGTCCAGCGAAAGCGCCTTGCGGCGACCACTTCCATCCCTTGCCGCCGCGTTGCCGACCAGGACGCGATAGACACCAGTCTTGCCGAGAACGAGGATCGCAAGGCGCTCCATCCGGCAGACGCCTATGAGGCTTTTGCCGCGTTGCACGAGGGTGGCAGGAGCGTCGGCGTCGAGGAGATCGCGGCCCGGTTCGGCGTGACGGTGCATACCGTGCGCCAGCGTCTCCGCCTTGGCACCGTTGCCCCGGTCCTGCTTGCGGCCTACCGGGAGGGCAAGCTGACCCTGGACCATGTGATGGCGTTCACGATCACCGAGGACCAGTCGGCGCAGGAGCGCGCCTTTGCGGAGTTGCAGGGCTGGCAATGCACCCCGCAGGCGATCCGGCGCGTGCTGACCCAGGCCAGCGTCCCGGCGCACGACCCGCGTGCGCTGCTTGTCGGGCTGGACGCCTACCAGGCGGCGGGAGGCCAGGTGCAGCGCGACCTGTTCACCGAGGACGGCGGCGGCTGGTTGATCAACACGCCGTTGCTTGAGCGGTTGGCCGGCAAGCATGTGCAGCAGGTTGCCGACCAACTGCGCGCCGAAGGGTGGAAGTGGGTTGTGACCGACCCGGCAGATTCACATGCGTGCTGGCGCGACCTGCGGCGGGTGTGGCCCGAAGACGTTCCCGTGACCGAAGCCGACCAGAGGCGCAGGGACGAACTGGCGGCGCGCTTCGACGAGCTGGCCCTGGACTATCCAAACGGCGACGACGACGCGCCGGACGAGGTTCAGTCCGAATTCGAGGCGATCCAGGCCGAGCTTGATGCCTTGGAGGAGCGGGAGCGCGCGTTTCGCCCCGAGGACATGGCGCGGAGCGGGGCTACAATCACCTTGACCCCTATGGGAAGCTTGCGGATTGAGCGGGGCTACATCCGCCCGGAGGACGAACCACAATTCGAGCCGGAACCGGAAAGCGAGGAGGCCGGCGACATCGAGAATGGCAATGACGAAGAGGACGAGAACGAGGCGGCGGCGGAAGCCGTTGATGGGGCCATGCGCCACGCCGGCATCAACAGCACGCCGGAAACGGCGCTTACGCAGGCCAAAGCCCATGTCCTCCCCGCTGATCTAGCCCGCATTATTCACGAGAAATGCGCGATCAAGGCTAAGTCTTTGACATCGTTTGCAACTATGCGAACGGCCTGTTTGATGGAGTTTTTTGCAATGAAATCTCTGGCCCAGGCATTTGGTGGCGTGGGCCGATTTCGGGCGATCTAATGAATTATTCGGGCTAGATGCCGAGCTTTCGGCGCATCGGACGGCGGCGCTGCGGGTGGAGATCATGCGCCAGCCCGACGTGGCTCTCCGCGTGCTGGCGCACAGCCTCGCGACTGCCACCTTCTACGGTGGCTGTCTTCCGACCGTGGCGCGTATCGCGCACCCCTACGGTGTTGGCTACGGCATTGGCGGCAGTGGCCTTGCGGACAGCCCCGCGCGTCAGGCTGTCAGGCAGGCCGAGGACGAGCAAAAGGCCAGGCTGCCGTCCGATCATGCCGAGCTTTGGACATGGTTGCAGGCGCAGGACGTGCCGGCGATCCATGCGTTGCTTGCCGTGTGCATCGGCCGCGTGGCGGATGCAGGTGGCGCAGATTGGACCGGCGCGAACAGCGATCAGCACGTCGCCGCGAAGGCAGCGGGCAAGGTCGGCCTCGACATGCGGCAGTGGTGGGTCGCGACGCGGGACAGCTACCTCAGCCGGGTCACGAAGGCAGGCATCCTCGACGCCGTGCGCGAGGGCGCGGGCGAGGACACTGCACGGCGGATCGCCGACATGAAGAAAGACGCCATGGTGGAGAACGCTGAAACGTTGCTGGCTGGCAAAGGCTGGCTACCGGCACGGCTGCGGGTGCCGACTGCCGCCGAGGCAGAACCCGTACCGGCTGACGATGCGTGCGGAGGTGAGGGCGACGGGTCCGAGTATTCCGTGGCAGCGGAGTAGGCAGGGCAGGCGGGGTGGCGAATGCTGCCCCGCCGAGTCTGGCAAGCCGCAACGGTCCGGGCATGGTCGGCCTGCAACGTCCTGATGCCGGAAGTCATGAGACTGGTGGCCCGAGGCAATCTATGGCATATCGTGCCATATGTCTTGATGGCGGACGGACGAGGGCGTGGCGAAGCGGGGCGAGAAAGCGGTCACGCTGTATGACGATAAGGCGGTTCTGCCGGACGGGTCCATCCTACAACTTCGCATCTTACGCGTGCCGGAACCGGTCAAGGGATCCGCGCACACGTTGCGATATAGCCTGTTCTACGGCCGTCCCGGGGAGCGCATTGTGGGCTACGACAACGAGCGGCCCAAGGGGGACCACAAGCACATCCGGGGCAGGGAGAGCCCCTACGTGTTCACCACCCCGGAGCAACTGGTTGCGGACTTCCTGGCGGACGTGCGCGCCGCGATGGCAGAGGAGACAGGCTCGTGAAGCAAGTGGACATCCATATCGGCGACAGCTTGGAGGATGTGGGTCGGCGCTTCGCGGGTGCCTGGCACCGGGCGGAGCGTGGCGAGCTGACCGCGGAGAACGCGGAGCGCCATGTCACCTTCGTGGACCTGGAGACGTTCGCGCGCGTGATGTCTCCCAAGCGAGTCGAGTTGCTGCGGCATGTCCACCGCGAGCCGGCGCGCAGCGTGCGTGCGCTCGCGCTAGCGCTCGGCCGGGACTACCGGCGCGTCCACGAGGACGTGGAGGTCTTGGTCGGTTCGGGCCTGCTGGAGAAGGGAGAGGACGGTTTGCGGGCCGGCTACGACCGTGCGCGCATCGAGGCCTGCCTAGACCTATGATGGCGCCGTGCAGGGCCGGCTACCGCCCGAGCCGCCACCGCAGCCAGTCCGCGGCATCCACGACGTGCATGCCGGCGTTCCACAGCGGCCGCCACCAGAGCAGCAGGACGCAGGCCGTGACCAGGGCGTAGCCGTTCAGGTTACCCTGCCGTATGCCCGACGTGCCGCCGACACCCAGCAGGAAGATGAACATCCGCACGGGACGGACCTCAAGCGGCAGTAGAAGAACATACATCATCAGGTCTCCTATGGCTTGGTGCGCATCGCGGGTGCCGGCCCAGCTGGGTCAAGCCAGAGCGACACGCCGGCGTAGAAGCGCCGCCCGGTTGCCTTGTCCGTCCGCACCTCTGCTGCCGCCAAGGCTGGGCCGGGGTCCGGGTTGTGCTGCTCCAGATCGCGCCACGCCGCGGCGGCCTGTCCAGTCGGGTTGAACGGGCCGGCGCTGAGGTAGACGAGGCCGCCGAGCATCAGCCCGCCGCCGAGCATGAACGCGCCGCCCATGCCAAGGCCCAGGCGGGCGACCTGGCGGCGGTCCAGCGTGCGGACCATGCGCCCGGCCTCCTTGCGCGTGGCCTCACGGACCGCGGCCTTGCTCGCTTCGACCACCTGGCGCACCAGCGCGTCCCGCTCGTCCTGCGGAAACGGCTGGCGTGCCTCGACCACGGCGGACGTCGCACCTTCCCAGCGCCGGGTCGTCTTGACCAGCGCCCCGAGTGCTACAGAGAAGCCCTGCACGATCAGCCGGTAGGGTTCGCGCCGCATCGGCTCGCTCTCCGCCGCTTCGGCCAGCATGGCCTGCGCGTCCGCCACGGCCGCCTCCATGTCGGTGGCGGCCTCCGAATGCGGCGGGAAAGGCATTACGCTCAAGGCACGGGCCAGAGCAGCCAAGTATCCACTGGCGCGAAAGACTGATCCATCCACTGCAGCCATTCCCGGATGATTACCCGCTCCAGCAGGCTGATGTCCGCTGTCCTGCGTCCGTCCGGGGCGATGCCATCCCCGGCATCGCTGAACCGCATCCGCTTGCGCTCGATCTCCAGCGCCAGGCTTTGCGGCTGCAGCTTGGGAAGCCACAGCTCCACGGCGCCCCGCGCGAGAGCCGCTTTGTAGGCGGGATGGCGGCGCACCGCGTCGAAATCCTCTTGCGCTTCGGCGCGTCCCAGGTTGAGCACCAGCGCCGTGGCCTTTGGCTGGAACCCGGCCTTCTCGAACCCAGCCAGGAGCGTCAGGTCGTCCACCCGCGGCGACAGCAGGTAGGCCGCCACTGCTGCCACACCGACCTCCTCCAGCGGGGTCGCAAAGGTGGGCGAGGTCTCCACGAGCTGCATCAGGCTCGTGTTGTTGCCGCCGAAGTCCACGATCCCGCCCGCCCGCTGGGCTGCCACAAAGGTCAGCAGCTCGCGCAGCCATGTCGTGACGCGGGCTGGGTTGGCGGAAGGCGGCTGCTCCACGACCTCGAAGAACTCAGCCAGCGTGCGGTTTGTGGGGTCGAGTGCGGCCAGCAGGGAGGTGTCGAGCGTGCCGGCTTCGGCCATCTTGTCGCCGAGCCAGCGCGCCAGCAGGGTCTTGCCGCCGCCGCCCGGCCCGATCAGCAGCCACAGCTTTGCCTGTGCGGACAGGTCGACGGCCGGCTTGCCCGGCTTCGGCATGACCGTGCGTTCGGTGACGGAGGGCAACGACAGCACGAGCGCGTCCTCGTCGACGTCCGGCTTCCGGCGGAACAGGGCCGAGAGCTTCATCGGCGGACCCGCGGGCGTCTTCTGTTGGGACATGGCGGCTACTCCTGTTCGGGTTCGGTGTTGGTCCACTTCTTGACGCCGCCGGCCAGGCGGAACTGATACCGGCCTTCGGGTGGGGCCGGCTCTACTGTCTCGATGCCGGGCGATGGCTGGGCCGGCGTTGGCGTGGTGGGCTGGGCCTGATTGGCAGGGCGCTCGATACGCTCGACAGCAAGGACCGGCGCAAGGGCTGAACCTTTGCCTCTCCGCCGCCGCGGCAGCCCCCCGGCCGCGACAACCTCCTTATCCCGATTTACCTTCGACCAGGTCTGGCGAACCGTAATGGGCCGGGGCACCTGGCCCTTGCCGTCGAACACTCCGAGCGCCCCGAACTGCTTGGCCAGGGCGACCCAGTTCGGTGTCCTGGGCGGGTTCAGCTCCGAGGCCATGTCGCTGTAATGCGCCCAGAGCCACTCGTAGAGCGGGGAGTGTTGCGCCCCGCCTGGCTTGCCGGGCTGCGCCCGGGCTGCGGCGATGATCTTATGGAACCCCGGGCCTTTGGCGTCGTCTGGCTCTTGTGCTGTCACCTGAATATCTCTCTCCGTCCCTGGTTCCCTGTATCGTGTGAAGCAGGTTAGTAGCGGGTTTGGAGTGGACTAAGCGCATCCTCGCATAAGTTCTGGTGCGTATGGAAGCTGTAATTAGGTGTTGCAGATCAAGTCATCCCTCACGGGAAGATTGACGCAGAGCGGATGCGGATAGGATGATGGCCTCCGCACGACGGAGGCACGCATGGCCGAGGCCGACCTGCACCTGAAGCTGGACCGCATCCTCGCTCGCCAGGACGACCATGCGGCGGCAGTGGCGGGCCTAGAGGAGGTCCTGTCGATGGTGCTGCAGGGGGTGCACCAACTGGTGCCCTTGCTGAACGCGCAGACCGAGATGTTGCGCAAGATCATGGAAGCGGCAGCCGGCGAGGAGGCCAGCGACGGCGAGATGGCCAAGCTGATCCGGCACATCGCGGCGGCGCTGACCCAGCAGACGCGGATCTCGGGGTGATCCGGATGACGCTGCAGCGCCTGCCCGGCCAGGTCGAGGCGGCGGCGATCGACGGCATCCGGCTCGCCGTCGGCGAGGGTGCAGAGCTGCCGGACGGCAATGGCCACGGGGGTGCCGGGTAGCGCCATGATGACCTACCGCACGGGGGCCGCAGGCGCGCCATCGGCGGCGCTGGCGATGGCGCGGCACCTGCTGGAGCACACGCTGCCGGCCGAGCAGATGAAGCTCGCCGCGTACTATGCGCAGGGCAGGGGCGTGGACGAGGTGCTGGCGCAGGGCATGGGCTGCGCGCCGACGCCGCGGGCGGATCTGCACCCGAAGCTGGCGGCGGCGTTGGGCATCGAGCCCGGTGGTGTCCTGACCGAGGCGCAGCTGGCGAACGTGCTGCGCGGGCGGCGGGCGGACGGCGAGGAGCTGCCGACGCAGCAGCAGCACCGCAACGTGCAGGTCTACCGCGCGAAGCCGGGGGAAGAGGGCGAGCCCGGCGCCAAGGACCGGGTGCGCATCTCCTACATGGACCTGTGCCTGTCGGCGCCGAAGTCGGTCAGCGTGGCGTGGGCGTTTGCCGCGACGGACGCCGAGCGCAACTCGATCCTGCAGGCGCACCGGGCCGCGCGGGACGCGACGCTGCGCTACGTCGAGGGCGAGGTGGCCTGGGGCCGGATCGGCGACGGCGGGCGGGACGGCGACGAGCGCGGGCATCTGGCCTGGATCACCCACGACCATTTCACCAGCCGTCCCACGGTCGAGGTCACACGGCCGGACCCGGTGACCGGGGTGGTGGACACCGAGCTGCACAGCCTGCGGGTCGCCGGCGACCCGCAGGCTGTGCAGCCACTGCATCGTGCCGAACGTGATGGTGACGGAGAGCGGGCGCTTCGTCTCTATCAACCGAGACCGGTTCGCCGGCCGGGTGCATGAGTTCGGGGCGGTCTACCAGGCGCTGTTGGCCAAGGAGCTGCGGGCGATCGGCATGGACGTGGCGCTGTGCGAGCGGACGCTGATGGCCCGGCTGACGGCCATCCCCGAGGCGGTGTGCGACGAGTTCAGCAAGCGGACCCGCGACGCGGAGGGCGCGGCCAAGGGCGAGGCGGCGAGGCGCGGCCTGGATTGGGATGCCATGCCGCCGCAGGACCGCATCGATTTCATGAAGGGCGGCGCCCGGGCGTCGCGGGAGGGCAAGGCCGACGACCTTTCCGACTTTGCGGCGTGGCGCGAGCAAGCGGACCAGCTGGGCTGGGCGCACAAGAGCGCCGTCGCCTACGGGCCGCCGGCGCCGGAACGCAGCCGGGACGCGCATATGGCGCACGCCGACCAGGTGGGCACGCGGCTGCTGGCCGGGGAGCTGGCCAGGCGTGCAGTGCTCGGGGGCGGCGACGTGCGCCTGGCCGCGGCACGGGGCTTCATCGCGGCCGGGATCGACGGCACGGCCGACATTGACGCGATGACCAAGGCATGGGCGCGGGACGGCGTGCAGCAGGACGGGCAGGACACGAAGCTGATCTGGCGCCAGGTGGACAGCCACCGGGTCAAGGTCACCACCGAGCTGCACCGCGATCAGGAAACCGAGTTGGTGCGGCTGGCGCGCGATGCCGCGGCCGACCGCAGCCTGTCCCTGCCGTCGGCCGACATCGCCGCAGCGGTGGGCACGAGCGGCCTGTCGTTCCACGGCGCGCATGGGCAGGTGCAGCGCGCTGCGATGGAGGCGCTGGGCACCGATGGGGCGTTGGGTGTGGTGGTGGGGGTGGCCGGCGCGGGCAAGACGACGCTGTTGACGCCGCTGATCGCGGCCTGGCAGGCGCGGAGCTACGAGGTGTGGGGCACGGCACAGTCCTGGCGGCAGGCCAATGCGCTGCGGGAGGCCGGCATCGGCCCGTTCAACACGCGCGCCCTGCAACCCTTTCTCGACGGGATCGAGGACGGTCGCACGACGCTCAGCCGCAACAGCGTCGTCGTGCTGGACGAGCTGGGGCAGGTGGGGACGCGGCAACTGCTGCACTTGCTGCGGCTGCGCGAGCGGTATGGGTTCAAGGTGGCGGCAACCGGCGACGACCGGCAGTGCCAGTCTATCGAGGCTGGGCCGGTGGTCGATCTGCTACGCCGTGCGCTCGGGACGCAGCCCATCCCGGAGATCCTCAGCACGGTGCGGCAGAGGACGGAGGAGGAACGGCACATCGCCGGCCTGTTCCGCGACGGCGACGCCGGCGAGGCGGTGCGGCTGAAGGTGGCGAACGGGTCGGCCGAGCTGGTCGAGGGCGGCTACCGGGAGGCGGTGCGGCGGGTGGCGGTGCTGTATCGGGAAAGGCGGGAGGCGAACCGCGGCGATCCCGCCTACACGGTCACGATCAGCGCGCCGACCAACGCCGACGCGCGCGAGATCGGCATGGCCGTCCGGGACCAGCGGCGGGCGATGGGCGAGGTGGGTGAGGACCGCGTGCGGGTGCGGGCGACCGACGGCCGGGGCGGGGCCTATACCCTGGCCTTGGCCGAGGGCGACAGCGTGCGCCTGTTCGCGCAGACCCGTGCGCTATTCACCGACGGGCAGGGGCGGCGCAAGAGCGCCAGCATCGGCGACAACGGCACCGTGCTGCGGGTGGTGGCCGTGCTGCCGGCCGAGGGGCTCAGCCTGCAGGGCGAGAGCGGCAAGGTGGGGTTCGTGTCTTGGGAGGCGTTGCGCGACCGGGCCGGGTCCGGGCGCGTCGCGCTAACCTATGGCGATTGCGGCACGATCGACAGCGCGCAGGGCATCACGTCGGACGAGCACATCAACGCGCTGCCGGCCGGGTCGCAGGCCGTGCAGGGCTTCAAGGCGTACGTGGCCGAGAGCCGGCACCGCGTGCGCTCCTACCTGGTCGGCAGCATGGGGGCCGAAATGCGCGAGGCGATGACGCGCCGGCCCATGGGGTTGCCGGAACCGGAGCGGGGCGAGGCTGTGCAGCGCGAGGCCTGGGCGAACGTCGTGCGCAACCTGTCCCGGCAGGCCAAGAAGGAAAGCGCGCTGGCCTTTCTGGAGGATGCCACGGGCGGGACCGTGGAGGCGGCCAAGGCGTTGCAGGCGGGGCTGCGTCTGCACGAGGCCCGTGCTGCGTCGGGCCACCCGCGGACTACGCTGCGCCGCACCTTCGGCGAGCGCGCGGCACAGCGGGCGATGCCGCAGGTTTTGGAACAACTGGGCGAGGCGGCGGCGGCACGGGCGCCGGTGATGGCTCGCATTGCGGCCATGGTGCCCGAGGACGTCGCACGCCCGGCCCCGAAGCGACAGACAGCAGCGCCGCCGGCCAAAGCACCGGTCCAGACGCCGACAGCGCGCACGAAGCAGCGCCGCCGGGTCAGGGTGGGGGAGCTAGAGGCACAGCAACAGTTCGCCGATGCGATGCGCGTGCATGGCCTCAAGCCACAAGGGTTGCCGGTGCTGGACGGCAAACTGCGGTATGTCCCGGTCGAGGGCAACAAAGGGCGGGCGAGGTCCGGGGCCTACCGGGGCTACTACGACGAGGGCCGCCCGGCCGGTGCAATCTACAACTGGAAGCAGGGCGGGTTCGTCGGCAACTGGCAGGCGGAGGGCAAGATGGAGCCGCTGCCGGCCGCCGAGCAGGCGGCGCTGGCGGCCCAGGCCGAGACGCGGGCAGCGGAACGCGAACGCCTGCGCGTAGCACGCGAGGATGCCGGAGCACGGACGGCGGTGGCGCTCGTCGTGGGGTCCAGGCCGGCCGATGCCGCGCACCCCTACCTTGTCGCCAAGGGGATCGAGGCGCACGGGCTGCGCATGACAGCGCCAGGGCAGACGGTGACGATCCGGGGCGGCGACGGCAAGGAGCGGGCTATTGGCATCGCCGGACGTTTGCTGGTGCCGCTGCAGGACATCGACGGGCGAGTGCGCAATGTGCAGACTATCGGCAAGGGCGGAATCAAGCTTTACTTGGGCGGGGCGCAGAAGATCGGCACTTTCCACCTGCTCGGCAGCTTGGAGCCAGGGCGGCCCGTGGTGGTCTCCGAGGGCTTTGCCACGGGGGCGACGGTGCATCAGGCCACGGGGCTGACGGTAGCCGTGGCGCTCGACACGAGCAACCTGGCGGCTGTGGCGGCGGCATTGCGGGATCGGGACCCGGCACGGCCGATCTACCTGGCGGCCGACAACGACCACCATCTTCCATTGCGGGCGACGCCGCTGCCGAACGCTGGCCGGGAGAAGGCAGAAGCCGCGGCGCGCGCGGTTGGGGGTAGGGTGCTGTTGCCCGACCCGGTGGCCGGCCGGGTTGCGGCGGGCCAGGGCACAGACTGGAACGACTACGAGGCCAGCTACGGCCAGACCGCGACGCGCGAGGCGTTGCGAACGGCCGGGCTGGCGGAGGTCAAGGCGAAGGCGTTGCGCCCTGTAGCCGTCCGGCGTGCTGCCGAGCGGCAAGGATCGGGTATGACGGGATAATTAAGGCGATTGGGTCAGATTGGGCTGCGTAGTTGTGGGCTTGACGCTTGCGGTCTCTGCCGCACGTGCCGTGGCCGGATCAGTGGCGCGGGCGTTGCGCTCAACCGCAACACCTGGGCCGGCCTAGCGCTGGCCCGCACTCTTCTGCACATGGTCGTGGCCGCCTCCGTGCCGTCAGGCCCGATCATCATCGGCCTCGACCGCACGGTTGAGCGCCGGCGTGGTCCGCGCATCGGTCCGGTCGGGCGCTTCTACGACGCGAGCCGCCGCGCGGACACGCCGAAGCCGACCAGCCGCGGCTTGCGCTGGCTGAGCACGATGGTGTTGGCGGACGTGCCGTTTGCGGGCCGCATCTAGGCACCGCTGGTTCGCCCATAACGACGTTCCGCATCCGAATATCCTGACGCGGCCTCAACGCGTTGCACTCCTCGTCCCGTCATCATTTCCTCGCTCGATTGTAAGCCGACCGACGGATCGTCCGTAAGCGGCGTGGGGGCGCCACATTCCCCTGGGTTGGCTGACTGTGCTGTTTATGGGCGATGGACGATGTGCGGTTGCCCGAGTTCGAGGTCTATGATGGTGATGGCGCTCGTACGCATGGTCGTAGGAGTGCGCAGAGCGGCCGAGTGGAGTTCATCACCCGCGGGGATCGGCGGCGTGTTTGGGCGACGGAGCAGAAACGCGCGATAGCTGTGGAGAGCTTGGACCCGAGCACGACGCCGACGGAGGTGGCCCGCCGCTATGGCATCAGCAGCGGCCTGCTCTACACGTGGCGACGGCAGCTAAGGGAGGGGCAGCTGGGGTCGGCGCCGCAGCGCGTTCCTCGGTTCGCGCGGGTGGACTTGGTTGAGGACATGCCGCAGCTGGCGGCGCCAGACCCGATCCAGCCCGCTTCTGGCCCGCCTCCGCCAGCCCCGCTTGTGCAAACCTCACTGGCACAAACGCCACCGCATGCGGGCCTGATCGAGATCGCCCTGCCTGGCGGCGCGTCGGTGCGGGTGGACGGGTCCGTCGATGGCGCTGCGCTGCGCCGCGTTCTGGACATCTTGGAGGGTCGATGATCTCGGCGCCGCTCGGAGTGCGGGTGTATTTGGCCTGCGGCACGACGGACATGAGAAAGGGCATGGACGGCCTGGCGATGGTTGTGCAGCAGGTGCTGTCCGAGGACCCGTTCGGCGGCGCCGTGTATGCCTTCCGTGGGCGCCGGGGCAGCTTGCTGAAGCTGCTCTGGCACGACGGGATTGGCCTGTGCTTGCTGGTGAAACGGCTGGAGCGCGGGCATTTTGTATGGCCGATGACCAGCACGGGCGCCGTGTCGCTCACCTCGGCTCAGCTCGCGACGCTGCTGGAAGGCTGCGAGTGGCGGGCGCCCGTGTATAGCCGCAGGCCTGAGCTGGCGGGCTGATCGCGCGAGAGTCATTGGCGGCGGCCCGGCGGTGTCGGCCATGGTGCTGCTGTGCAGATCGACCTCGACACGCTGCCGGACGACCCGAGCCTCTTGCAGCGCATGTTGCGCGATGTGGTCGCTGCGGCTGAGCGGCAGCAGGCCGTGCTGCACGGCGCTGTGCAGGAGCGCGAGGCTGAGAACGAGAAGCTACGCCTGCTGATCCAGCGCCTACTCCGCCATCAGTTCGGCCGCCGGTCCGAGCAGCTCGACTTCGACCAGCTGCAGCTCGGGCTCGAGGACTTGGAGCAAACCGTTGCCGAGGGTGAGGCCGCACAGGACGCGGCGGCGCAATCGGAGGAGCAACGTCAGCAGCGCCGCGCTGTCCGGCCTCGACGCAACCACGGCGCGCTACCCGCGCATCTGCCGCGCTATGACGTGGTGATCGATGTCGAGGACAAGGCATGCCCTTGCTGCAGCGGCGCTCTGCACCTGATCGGCGAGGACAGGTCCGAGCAGCTGGACATCGTGCCCACCCAGCTGCGGGTGCGGGTAACCCGGCGACCGCGCTATGGCTGTCGCGCCTGCGAGGGCGCCGTCGTGCAGGCGCCCGCACCGGACCGGCTGCTCGACGGTGGCATGGCGACCGAGGCGCTGGTGGCGCACATCGTGGTCGCCAAGTTCTGCGACCATCTGCCGCTGTATCGCCAGGCCGGGATGTTGGCGCGCCAGGGCGTCACCCTGGACCGCTCGACGCTGGCCAACTGGGTGGGACGCGCCTGCTGGTGGCTGACGCCGCTCTATGACCTGGTGCTCAGCACCGTGCTGTCGTCGCCCAAGCTGTTTGCCGACGACACGACGCTGCCGGTGCTCGACCCTGGCCGAGGCCGGACCAAGACGGGGCGGCTGTGGTGCTATGCGGTCGATGACCGGCCCTGGTGCGGGCCCGGGCATCCTGCGGCAGCCTACGTCTACTCGGAGGATCGCCGCGGCGAGCGTCCGGCCGGGCACTTGGCTGGCTTCCGCGGCGTCCTGCAGGTGGACGGATACGCCGGATTCAAGCGGCTGGCGGGCGACCGGGCGGACGGCTCGGTGCATCTGGCGTTCTGCTGGGCCCACATGCGTCGGCCCTTCTACGAGTTCTTCACCTCGACGCAGTCGCCGCTTGCTGCCAAGGTGCTGGCGCGCATTCGCGCGCTCTACGCGATCGAGGCCGAGATCCGCGGCCACCCGGCCGAATACCGCGCCCAAGTGCGCCACGACCGAAGTCGGCCCATCGTGGAGGCCCTGCACGTCTGGCTGCACGACCATCTGGGCCGCGTGTCCGCCGCCTCCGACCTGGCGAAAGCCATCCGCTATGCGATCCGGCACTGGGACGGGTTGATGGTGTTCCTCGACGATGGCCGCGTCGAGATGGACACCAACGTCGTCGAGCGCGCCATTAGACCGAATGTTCTGACGCGCAAGAACGCGCTGTTCGCGGGCTCGGACGGCGGCGCGCGGAGCTGGTCGGTCGCGATGACCTTGATCCAGACCGCAAAGCTCAACGGCGTCGAGCCGATGGCATGGCTTACCGACGTGCTCGAACGCGTCGTCTCGGGGCGAACCAAAGCGCACGAATTGCAAACCCTGCTGCCCTGGAACTGGCGGGCAAACAGCGACGCCGACCGCCCTGCAACGGCCTGACTGACGACCGCCAACGCCCAATACAGGCCAGCCAAACCCGGTCAGGTCAAAGCGCCGATGATGCCGCCGGTCCGACCCAGGGCCATTCAGTTCTAATTTTTTGGTCGCAAATGGGCATAGCATGTCGAAGCTGGCGCTGTGAGTGTGAAGCGTCTTGCTGCTGATCCGGGCCGATACCCTGGGTCGTTAGGTTAGAACTGAATGGCCCTGCGGTCCGACCACATCCGCCGCCGGTCGCCGCGGGTGATGAACTCCACACGGCCGCTCTGTGCACTCCTACGACCATGCGTACGAGTGCCCTCACCATCGTCAATCTCGAACTCGGGCAGCCGCACATCATCCATCGCCCATGAACAGCACAGTCAACCAATCCAGGGGAATGTGGCACCGCCACGCCGCTTACCCTGGGATGAGGTGAGGGCACGATTGAACCGCGTCCTGCGCGGCTGGTCGGCCTACTTCTCCTATGGCGCTCTCGCGTCCGCATACGAGGCCGTCGATCAGCATGTTTATGACCGGACGCGGCACTTCCTCAGACAACGGCACAAAGTGCAAGGGCGTGGGACGGATCGGTTCTCCCGTGAGCATGTCTACGGGGAATTGGGCGTGCTGGGCCTTCGACGCGAGCGCGGGCGGTCGTCGCCGTGGGCCTTACGATGAAGCCAGTCGGAAAGCCGGATGCGGGAAATCCGCACGTCCGGTTTGATGAGCGGGGACGGGAAACGGGGCTTCGCCACCGCGCCCGTCCTCGACTCTACAGGTGTGGGGCCGCAAGCGCCATGCTCTTGCCGATACAGACGGGCGACCGCTCGTGCTGCAAGCTGGCCCAGCCTCTATGCAGGACCGTGACGGCGCAGTGCCGTTGCTCAAGGCGTCGCGCGGCCTCTACCCGTTCACCGAGCGCACCTTCGCCGACAGCGGCTACGCCGGTGAGCGCGTGGCCGCAGCCACGATCATCGCCATCGAGATCGTCCGCAAGCAGGCCGGTCAGGTTGGCTTCGCCGTCCAGCCCCGGCGTTGGGTCATAGAAAGGACCTTTGCGTGGCTGGGCCGAAACCGACGCCTCGCCCGCGATTTCGAAGCCGCCATCGCCTCCGCCACAGCCTTCCTCTACGCCGCATCCGTCATGCTGCTTACCCGAAGGCTAAGCCGTTGCACATAAGTTCCGAGACGGACACTCAGTCTGGATGCCGTTACGTTATCACGAAAGCGTGAGGAGAGTTCGTAAGTTGGGGCCCCAAGTTGTTGTTCGGATCATCTCTCGGAAAACGCTCAACCGCGCTGTGAGAACTCGCCTCTTCTTGGTATGCGATCATCGAATACTGTTATTGTGGTCACAAACAGCGGGCGAGTAGGTCGCCGAATAGTCGTGGTTTCTTTGTCGAGTGGGGCATAAACATCGTCTGAGCCTAGCCCGAATAATTCATTAGATCGCCCGAAATCGGCCCACGCCACCAAATGCCTGGGCCAGAGATTTCATTGCAAAAAACTCCATCAAACAGGCCGTTCGCATAGTTGCAAACGATGTCAAAGACTTAGCCTTGATCGCGCATTTCTCGTGAATAATGCGGGCTAGCTCTCGATGGATGCGCGGAACAGGACGGCAAAATCACGAGGCTGCTTCGCAGCTGGGCGGATCAACGCAGCACAACCTCCCGACCGTTCACTAACATTCTGTCTGAATCATTCAACGGGGGCTGGTGGCCGCCCTCAGGATTCAGAGCGTCAGCTAAAGAGCTAGCTAGTTTTTTGACATTCCCGTGAGCCGTCTTTCGTACACCCAAAGATTGTTGAACGATCGTGGCAGAACGAAGTATAAACGGATCAATTTGTTGGGGATTCTCCATGACAGTACGCCGATCCCGGAGTCGCAGGTTCATCTCATCTAAGAATATGGCTTTACTCTTCCTGCTAACATTCTCGGGTTTGTCACATGGGTTACTTGCTCAAACGTTAAGCGTGACTTTCATGGTTGTTGAAATCGTGGGGCAACCCATAGATCCAATCTACTATGCCTGCGGTAACAGTTCTTATGCTGGCCCGTTCATAACCGCTAGCGATGCGGTTGATCGGAAGAACGCGTTTGCACCGGGTTCGAATATCGTCAACTACAATAGCACGGATAATGGTGCATGTACTGCGCCGATATTGGCGCTCGATAATGGCACATGGAAGCGGCAGTGATATATTGTTTACGTCCAATTGGCGATCAATTTCGTGCTTACTTCACGGGGCAACAATTGATTAACTATTGCGAACGGATATGGTTCGCCGTGACCAAGTCACTGCGGGACAATTTCGATGCACCACGTCTATGACGCTTGCGCCTAACGGCCAGGATGCGGGAGCAGAATCGAAGGCTTCTCGCGCAGACCGCCCTCTACAAAGGGCAGGGCCATTCAGTTCTAATTATGCCGTGCCGAGAGCCAGTAGCTGATTGAAGCTGACGGCGTTGGCATAGAGCGCCAGGCTGATGTTCTGGACGCCCTTGGCGCGCAGAACGTTGAGAGCGAC
>JAABUY010001745.1_pt1 | contig 28063 bp, 24 predicted proteins | sample 5560271 | NCBI WGS metagenome assembly JAABUY01 (sample SAMN10711886, study PRJNA513374) | rock metagenome | isolation source: Antarctica rocks | place: Antarctica: Victoria Land, University Valley | reverse complement strand
ATCTGTAAGAATGTAGCACGTTGTGGTGATAGAACACGTTATCCAAGGGTATTAGAGGAGCTTCGGTGTGGAGGCTAGATAAATTGGATTTCCATAGCCGAAATTGAAAGATTTCAGTTGAACTTGCACAACCATAACCAAAGACTCGCAATTATTGTAATAAGTTTTCTGCCAATTCCTATTGGATTTTGGGTCATTTATCGTATTTATTTTGTTCATATAAGAAGTGATAAGTCTGATATATGCCTTCATGGTCAAAGCTGAATCAAGGTAAGTACCATTTGACTTCACAGTGTCAGGATCCGCTGACGAAGAGGCGTTTACAGAGGCCGAACTGGATACTTTGATCAATCGTAAGAGATGGCGCAATCCCCAATGACATAGATGCACCAAGCAGTCGACGATTTCGTTCGGCATCTCGTTCAAAGATTGAGGTATCGATCCGATTTCGACATGGAAGAATTCCGAGAGAGGTTTCTCGGCGGAAAAGATGCAGAAGCGGAGAGTTCGGAAAGAGGGACCTAGGAGAGTATAATCCAAGAGGAAGAGGCCCAAAAGGAGATGCTATACAGATGGAAGAGGGTGAAACGGAGAAGGTAAGCAGAAAGACGAGGAGCCCAAGAGGAAATGCTGAGAAAGAATTCAGACTCAAGAGGAAAGAACCCCCGGAACAGATCCAACCAGATAAAGCTCAGTTGGAGAAGATCAGATTGAAAAGAAGCCGAGCGTATGATCAATAACCAAGAAGGCTATCAATACAATGGAACACCAAGCCAACTGACCCTCAGCCCCCTATACCTCAGAAGGACTGAAGGCATACCCCATAAGTGGGTTGTATTTGAAAGCTCAAAAGGTGGGCATCATTGGGGTTTATATAGTATTTGCTCACCCCCTCCTGTCGCTAGTAGACATGAATGGTGCGTCACGATGATGGCAGCGTGCATGCGACGTGAAGACAGTGAGCTACGGTTGATGAAGATTGAAGGGGTTGTCACGATACAGCTATACGGGATTGGGATTAGCTGTCGATCACCATAGGCGCGCGGCTGTCGCAGGCGTCTATACATCCAATGATGGGAACTACAAGAAGGAGTTTTATATTTGTCAGAGTTTGTGATAGAAGGGAAGGCATAAGACTAGAGACATTAGGCTCAGGTGCATGGATCACTTGGTACTACAAGGTTGGACTATAGAGAACATCAAAGGATAGGCACGATCCTTAGAAACAATGCCTCGCAGTGACGACGATTCCTCAGATTCAGACATCGGAGATTACACAACCACCAACGTCCTCCTCGGCTATGCCTCCAAAGAGCCTACCGACGACTCCTTCAGCCAGTTAGGAGGACATCCAGTAGGCCTCCTAAATCCCTCTATTTCCGCAAACTTTTTCTAATAATCATCTAACAAAAAATCCAGACATGGCTGGACCCAAATCGTCCCCCTTCAGCATCTCTCGCTAAATGCAAATATTGCAAAAGTCTAATGAGTTTGTTATTACAGCTAAATGGAGACTTACCCGACCGTTTCCCGGGCCATGAAAGGCGACTTTATGTTTTTGGCTGCAGGGGGAAGACGTGCCAGAAGAAAGACGGGAGTATTAGAGCTATTCGTGGAGTCCGAGTGTCCAAAGCTGCAAAGGAGAAACCCGCTTTAGACCCGAAGGAAGAAAAGACGAAACCTGATCGAAAACCCGAAAACCTGGGTAACGCGCTTTTCAACTCGAACCCCTTCTCCGCATCAGGATCCTCGAATCCGTTCTCGACTTCCGCCGCGCAAAGCCAAAACCCATTTTCCTCATCCACGAGCTCAAACCACTTCCAAACAGCGAATCTCGCCTCAAAATCACCTCAACAACCGCTACCAGAAATCTCCACACCTCCTGACCCACCTTCCATCTCCTCATCCACCTCCAAGGGCCCAGATCTCCCCACCACCTTTACCCGCGCCCTCTCCCTCTCCTCGCCTCACCCCAAACCCGGACATCCAACTCCAACCCCAACCAATGAACCCTGGCCCCTCCCCCCAGACCTCCCACCCCACTACCCCCCCTCCCACCTCGACGCCGACTACGAGACCCTCTCCACCCCCACCCCCACCACCTCCTCCACTCCGCAAATTGCCACTCTAGACCCGGAGGAACCAACCACCGCCAGTGGCGCCGACACTTATGAATCCGATCTCGACAAGACATTCCAGCGTTTCGCAGACCGCCTGGCGCAGAACCCAGAACAAGTCCTCCGCTACGAGTTCGGCGGTTCTCCCCTGTTGTACTCTAATACCGACGCCGTTGGTCTCCTATTCTCCCCTCCTCCCCACCAAACCTCAAACTCCAAAATCACCACAACGCACCGCCAATCCAACATCCCACCCTGCCCCCACTGCCTCTCCTCCCGCACCTTCGAACTCCAACTTACCCCCGGCGCGATCCTCGAACTCGAAGCCGAGGAGACGGGGGTGGATGGGATGGAGTGGGGAGCTGTGATTGTGGGGGTTTGCGCAAGGGATTGTGCTTTGGGCGGGGTGGGGGAGGTGGGGTATGGGGAGGAGTGGGTGGGGGTGCAATGGGAGGAGGGTGGGGGGAGATGAGGGGTGCAGTGGGAGGAAGGCGGTAGATGAGGGGAAGGTGGAGAAAAAGGCTTAAGAAGGCTTAAGGGATAAGGCACCCACGCGCTTAAGGAGATTTGCATTGCTGCTCAAAGGGTCTAGAGAGTTCAAAGAGCTGCTCTTCTAAACAGATGATACCGAAAAGCGGAAAAACATGACAGACAACAGGAGCAAATAAGGATATACATACTGTAGTCTGGCACGAAAGAAAGTCGTAGATCCTTCAGCCCAAGAAACGTGCAAACAAAGAACCGAAACGAGCACCAAAAATCCCAGATCACATCACTCCCCCCCCGCCCCCAAAAAACAGAAAAAAAAGAAAGATTCCCCGTCGCACCCCACCCCACCACCAAAACCCCATCCCTCACAAACCCCATCCCTCACTTTCTTCATTCGTTCGTTCGTTCATATCCCAAAAAAAAAATCAAAAAATCACATGCTTGGATCTATGTATAGAAATTAATCCGTCGAAAATCCCCCACACAAAACTGCCCACAAAAAACCCTACAAAAAACCCTACAAGAAACCCTACAAAAAACCCTACAAAAACCCCCTGGCGCCTAATCAGCACCCTCTCTTTTTGACCTATTCCCTATTCCCTCATTCCCAAACCCACACACCTTCAAAAATTCCCTCCTCCATCTCTCCCAACCCACACACCTCCGACCCCACCACACACACACTCTCTCTCTCTTCTCTCTCTCTCTCTCTCTCTCTCTCTCTCTCTCTATTTCTCTCTATCTCTCTCAGCTCCGCCCCCACGCCTCCCTCTCACCCCGCCAACCTTTCCCAATTCTCCAATTCTCCCAATCCTCCAATTCCTTACCTCCAATATTTCACAATATCATCCAAAATCAAGACCCGTTTTTTTTGCAAAAAAAAAGGAGAAATACAAAAAAGCTGGGGGAAGAAACGCGCCGTTTGGAGTGGGGGAAGGGGGTTGAAAATCATCATGGATTTTCTTTCTGCGCGCTGGTTTTTTTTTCTTTTTCTTTGGGGTGGGCGTTTGTTGATGCTGTGGTTTTGTAGGATATATGTATGTATGTATAAGATGGGTTTCGTTACTGAGGCAAAATTGGAATTGGAATTGGAAAGGGGTTGGGTGTGGGGTATGTCGTGTGTAAAAGTGCGTGTGGGATGGGTTTCTGGTGGGTTGGGAGGGTGTTGTGGGTCGAGGGAAACAGGGGTGGGGGAAAATGAAAGGTTGAAAGGCTAAAGGGACGGTGGAGGAATGGGAGCATCGAACCTCTACGTCCGCGCATCCACCCTCCGCATCAACCATCCCAGCACTCACAATTTCGCCTCGCCCGCGGGGTAGTAGCAGCATTTCACAAGATAACGAACGCGCTGCTAACGGTGTTTGATACTTTCCGGCAAGCGGTCTGGTCTATTCGGCTCGGGGGCCATGATCATACTGTAGCTCTTGATGACCCCTTGTGCAAGAGCCGAATCTCTAAGCTTGTTGCTGGCATCGGAGTGTGGGCAATGTTTCTAGGGGGAAAAACGGAGTTGTAAATGTTTTGGGTTGGGAAGGGGAATTTTGGGGTATACTGTAGCTATTCCGGTGCAATAACGCCCGAGGTATGAATTGTGCTTTTGAACTTTTTATGCACTGAAGAGGTTGGATCATATGAATTAAGCAGGTTGCTCGTATGCCCGCCGGACTACTCTGGCGAATTCTATTAATCGAGTTAGTCCATGTTTCCCAGAAACTCGACTTCCAAAACCATCTGTAGGCAGCCGCTTCGTGCGGGATAAAAGCGGTATAACGAAAAAGGTCAACTCACGATCGAACCTAACCTCCTCCCTAACCACCGTCCCCTTAGCCTCGTTCTCCTTGTTCACCGGCACCACCACCATGCCCTCCGTATTCAACCCCCACCCACACACCTCGCCCACAAACCTATCAAACTCCGCTCCGCTCAAATTCAGCCACCCTTCTAGCACATCCCTCTCCACCGACCTGCAACACTGCCCCACAGCCACAGCAATGCGCACGCGCATTAATTCCTCAAACCCCGACACATCAGCAATAAGGTCGGCGTAGAGGTCGTCGCTGTCCAGCGTCGTCCAGAAGCCCTTGTAGTCCGCCTGGCTGAGCAGCATATTCAGCACATTGAGTTTCTGGACTGCTTCGCTTAATGGGGCATCGCCGACGACGGGGCCGGTGGCGGAGGAGGACGGGGGCTGGAGGATGTGTGGGGGAAGAAGGTGGAGGCAGAGGGAGAAGTCGGGGGAGGGGAAGACGGTGAGGGATTTGGTGAGGATGTTTGTGACCGGTTCGTCGCGGGTGAGGGGGGGGTTGAATTGGTATCTGGGAGTTGCCGGAAAGGAGGGCGAGTTGTTAGCCAGCTGCAGAATTTTGGGGAAGTGGTTGTCAAGTAGGGGGGATTGAAGAGGGGGGAGAGAGTCAGATAGAGCTAATAAAAAATAACTTCAGGCGCAGACCGGGCTGATTCAAGGCCCTTTGTGGCCGCGCACTCAGGTAATAGGAAACGTTTGATCGATCATCATACTCGTTCTTGCACCTGCCAAAAACTTTGAAAGACCAAACCCACAATTTTAGTAATGCCAGATTGGCATAGCAGTCATACGTCCTATCCTCGCATTGCTGCGTCACGTAGTCTTGGAATACAGTTGTTTTTTCCGGGTTGTATCGGTCCAGCCCGTTGAGGATGCGGTCGATGCGTTCGGGGCGGTCGGGAGCGTAGTCGAACGCGATGCCCATGGCTGCGCGGGAAGGGAGAGTTGGAGGGGGGGATGGACTGGAGGTGGGTTTTGGTTTCGTGATTGGGTTGGTGGGATTTCGTGTGGAGATGCGAAATGCTTCAAGTGCGGTAAAGTTCCGCGCTTAGAGGTTGCAGCCGAGATGGATATTATAGACGGGGAGAAACAGCCAATATGGCATCACGTATTCTTCACATAGGGTAGCTCGGCATGCAGGACGTATTCATCTATTAGAATTGATCTTTCTATTGTATCGTACGTTTGCTTGAACAATTACGTGCTAGTAATTCCTATCCTTGATGCAACTCAAACCGGGGTATCATTACACAAAGAAGTAAAGCGAACGCTGAAACGCTGGAATAACCCCAAAATGCATACAGTAACCGTCACCTGCCCCTCTACAACCTCCATGCCGTACTCTAGCAGCTTCCGTTGCTCAGGCATCATCCTGTGTCGCCGCTTCATCGTTGTGGTGACACGCAACGTCGTCGTGAGATTCATCGTACAGGCCTCTGACACCACCGTCAAGAATAGGGGCTTCAACTCTCATCCCGCCAAACTGCCGCCCTAAGATCTGGAGCAGATGCACGAAATCCTTGTGAAGTCGTGCAAAGAAAAGCTCGTCTCCAACCATTTCCGCTAAGCCTCTTGCTCTCATGTTGACGGCACCGTTGCGTCGCGGGTAGCCGTCCGGATCCATAGTGCGTCCGGTCAAGAAAGAGGACACGGGAGTGGCATTTTTGCTCTCTATTGTATCGACCTCGTTCGTCTTGTCTTTTAGGATGGCACTTTCTGTGTTGGCCATGATACCGGCAGCAATGCGTTCAAATGCTCGCCATATGACCGGCATCGCTTTAAATGAGCGTCCCGGGTCTTGCCCAGCGAGTGCGAGAAGGGCATAGTACCGTTGACGACCTCGAGCGTGTGGATCAGGCAGTCGGAACTTGTAGGCGATGGTGTAGCCAGCTATGGGGTCTCCAAAAGAGAGAGGACCGCACGTCAGACCACGCGGCAGCTGCTCACACGATAGTGTTCGAATGCAAGCTCTTCGAAGCAGAGAGTATGTGTTGGACTCTACCGGGCTGGATGTGGTCAGGTAAGTCAGTGTGTGGGTATGGTCTGACGATCGGGATGAACCCGAAGCGAATGATTCGGGAGAGGATTGTGGGAAGCTTATATCGTCATCTCCGTCGAAGCTCCATTGCTGACTTGGCGAGGCAGGAACGGCCCATTTCGAGCGCAGAATCGGACTTCCATTCCTGCCGCCGCCGCCGATCCTGGGGCTTCCTGGAGCGCCAGACGGGAGCTTTGAGCTTATGGTTGACGGTATGCTAATGGTGCAGCTAACGCATCCACCTCCATCGCTGGGAACGTCATAGGGTTTGTGTCGCAGTTTTTCGAAGCTGTTACTGCTGCTCGTAGGGCTCGTCGGCGATTGCAGGCGGGTAGCACCATCTAGGTGCAGCCGGGAGATGTCGTTGTCTTTGATGGTGTTGAAAGCGTCGCGGTTGAACGTCTCCGCAACCTCCAGGGAACGGCCATGCGAGGTTTGAGCGGATTCGTCGTCCTGCTCACGGTTCGGCGCATCTGCGGCCAGATCCCCAATACTCGATGACACCGAAGGCAGCGGGTAGCAATTCAAGCACGAGACCGGTAGCACCTGCGTGCACAGTATTGACGTCGGTCCATCGTTTTCGCAAAAGTGCGCAAGAGAGAGCTGTGAGCGTGCGCATCTGGTCAGCGAAGCGTTGCGCATGCAGTGCCACTATCGAGATCTTAGGCGCATCGCCGGCGCAGTGCAGCCCCTTGCGATTTCGCTAAGGCATCACAACCCAGGGTTGGGCACATCAACGCCAGGCAACGCACACCCCACGCACAGCAAGTCGCCTTCCACACACGCACACACAGATGACGCGACTTACAGTAAAGTCCATACTCTATCCCAACGACGACACCCTCAGCTATGCCACTCACACGTCCTGGCACAAACGCCACATGTCGTGTTCATCAGACGGCGGTGGGGGTGGAGATGTGAGGTGTTTGTGCTTTTCAAGGTTGGAGGGAGCATGTGACGAACAAAGGGCAACACGCGCGCACAATGTTTGATTGATTGATAGACGAGGAGGGGTGAGGATGATGGCTGGGCAAGCTTCTCCCTTGTATTATAAGTACTGCACCTTACGGTGTAAATTGTAATGAGCGGATCCTCGCGGATCTTGAGCGTGTTGTTGTCAGTCCTTGTATTTGCTTTCACTGCTCTACGGTACTTTATACAAACAGCCCCAGAAAGTTAAAACATGTGCTCGTGTGCTACGTTAATCCCTCGTGGCCATTTTACGGATGTAGTAGGGCCGGGATGCGGACGCGCTCCAATAGCTTCGGTTGTTTCTTTTTATTTGATTCTTAGTAAGATTCTAAGGTATTCTTTACCCACGGAGGTGTGTCCGCTTAGCCGCGTAGATCGAATTCCAGTTGACTTGTAACGTCGATCGAAGATAGTATCAATAACATTGAAAGATTAATGATTGCGCCAAGCTGTGAAGATGGAGGGAAGCAAAAAGTGACACGCACACGCACACGCTGTCAAGCTCCAAGCGAGCATAGTCTGGCCACATTGTGTCGTCATGGTATTTTCCAGGATTCTGTTTCATGTGCCAACGTCCTTACAGAGATTTGGCATGTACGATCTTTCCTCGCTCTGCCGAATATGCATGTGAGACAGGGTCGAATCTGCAGCTACTGCCGGCACACAACCTGCCTCTTTCCCCGTCGCTTGTCCGTCTTCGGCTCTAGTGCCGTCAGCTTTGCAGATGAGAGATCCCGATCGGGAGAGCCAATCAGATTATCTTCGCGGGGTATAAGACTTAAATCGAAGGGTTGTAAGAGCATGTTACAATGAATTTTTCACGTGCACTGTCAATTGTGCGTTTTGTATCAGCTTTTGTGAAGAAAATCATGTTAATTCAAAATCATTGTACTGGATGTTGAAATCTTAAAATCTGCAGCTAAGACAATATTTTTAATGTTCGTTTAATTGTTCGCTTAATCTTTCAGATCTTGCCGAACCATCAAATGTACGTATGCATCATATCAACAGCATAATAGAGTACAATGAATGATCAGGCAAAGGTTTTTCGTGTATAAATCGTAAGATAATTCGATTACGCTATGTTTCAGCTTTTAAACGTGACGAAAATGTGTACGACTGCAACGAGTTTAATGTAAAGTAATGAACTTCAGAATATATAATTTTATTATTATCTTCAAGCTCAATGTAGGGCCCTGCGACCCTGCATTTACCGAGAAGAACAGGTGGGTAGTTAGGGCTTTCTATCAGTAGTCCCCCACCAGGTCCATGTTTCTCGTATTCCCACGTTTGTGGAACCCCGAGCAAGCGGTTATTCGCTGTATTGGCTACTGAAAATCCAGTCGAAGCAGCCATGACTGGGTTGGCAGCCCGTGGCTTCTCCAAACATGTGTTCTGACGTGGGGGCTATTCCTTCACCCCAGACGTTTGGATGGTCATCGTATTGCCGACTATCTCCCACTGCAGACCCAAGGTTCGCGGTGTTTGTCCAGCTAGCAATGCGAGAACACAGAAGACCCAACTTCCGGTATGCTCCGTATGACCCACGAGGCTGAAGGGGTACATCGTTAGAATAGGCTGCCTCTTCTCGACATAAAGAGACCTATTAGGTACGACGACTTCTCCAAACATCCCCCAGCGATGAAATCATTGAAGCTAGCCTTCAAGCCTATGAACGGGAAGCTTAGGTATCTAAGATAGTACATACATGAGCGGTGGCTAAAATACCTTGTTGGTTACGGTTCGTCAGAAGCTACCTAATTGGCAGGTCAGACTTGACTCGGCATTTCTGCCCAAGCTGAGCAGAAAGCCATCCAATCATGCCCACACGACGTGCTTGGTCGGACCACGACACTTCAATCCAGAGATCCTCTCACCTCCTAGACCGTCTCTAATAGATGCTACTTCTCTGCCCCTCAAATGAACGTTGTGGGGGCAACAGTTCTCTGTCGTCGTAAACGAGTCTGAAACCATACAAGGCTCTGTGCTCAAGCCTCGAAAATCCAGTCACCTGCACTGCTGGAATACGAGGTCATAATGGGGCATATTGATATATTGGTTGTTGCTGTTAGGAGGCTATCTATGAGGTGGAAGGTGGAAACTCTAGTAGCGGGCCCCAGCCCTACCAGCCCTATGAGGCGAAGGTTACCAACTCCCTTATTTCCAACATGCACCAAGTGACTTAGTGCTTCGAAGTTCACGGGCAGAACCGCTTGCGCGCATGAAGAGAAATGTGCTGTCTGAAGAGACCATCTGCAGCGGTGGCTCTCATGTTTACAGGGGGGGATTTATAGGTACCACAAGTAGTCCTGAGCCAGGTAGTAGAGTCCAGAGAGAGCCATGCTCAGTCCGATGTGGCTTCGCTTTCAAGTAATCCAAGCAAGACAATGTGACCACTCTGTAACAAATGAGCCGGGATCCGCAATTTGATCTTACCGGACGGCGATGCATGGGATGGCATACCTTGGAAAGGCCAATTTATGATGCCAGAAACTGAGGAACCTTCTGCAAGGTTTAGCCTCTCCAGCGCCGGCCCTCTTTCAAACGTCCCCAAAGTGAAAGTCCTGGTGGTCCTTCTTGCATCGCATGTGCTAACAATCACCTTGAGACAAACAATGCCGTCAGCGGTGACGCCAAAGATCATACTTTGTGGGTAATCTGCGTATCTTAAGAGAAAAAACATCCCGCCCTTCGTTCGTTACACGAGCCCAACAATGAAACAATTTTAGCCACTAAAAGCTCGTCCAGCCAAGTTTTTCCTTGTTAGCCAAATACTGAAGCTGGCCGCAACGAAGGCCCTGGCTTCTGAGGAAGATCAATCTCCAAAGAGTGCTGACAGATGGTTGGAGATAGAAAACTGCGACATTCTAGATCTTCTTTTCCGCCCCTTGCTCTTGCTCTTGGCCTTTGCTGGCATGTTGTGTGCTCTCAGATAAAAGCTTCTGTGCTAGCTTTCTAGTCAAGGTGGAAATCCGTTTCCGATTTTCCCACCACTTGAACTGTTCGCCAACTGGCCGTAGCAACCGATGGCACAAGCTCTTCCAGTCAATGACTTGACCATTCGCTTGGCTTGGGAATAAAGCCTGTGGCAATTTTACATGACTTAGCTCGTTGGGAAACTCGAACCTCGAACGCCAGTACGAAAAAGTTAAGGGTATGGCGGCCATAACGTGTGAGGCAAGACGCACAGCCTGCACCGACGATGTGGGTAGGAGACATAGAACTTCTTGGAGGATTTCCTGGGGTAGCTGGGAGAAGAGATCATCTTCTTCAGATGTGAGCGGTGTCTTCCGTATTTGGAACCCCGATGGGAGCAGTGGGGGATCGTTTAGTATTTCATCAAGGCCGGTGACTTTCTCGGGGTCACATACAATAAAGTCCCACTCGTCGGATCCTTCTAACTCTAGCCGAACCTCAGAACGCTCCAGCTCGTCGTGATAGGCCCAGCCATCGCTATGAAATAATTCTGCGCCAGCGTAGTCTTTGCTCCAATCTGGTCTGAATCCTGCATCCTCTTCAAGCTCTTGGTTTGCAAAGATTTCGCCCAAGAGATCTAAATCGGGATTAAGTGGATTCCTCGTCGCAAGTACAGCGTGATTTTGAAGGAAGATGTCCCAACAAGCGGGATGAAACGGGTAAACCACCTCTGTGTGAGGGCCTCTGTTAAAAGGTTATGCTTAGCCATCAATCACCATGGGTAGGAAAGGAAGTGTTCTTATCAAAAACATACCTGCTTTTATAGGCAACCACATTATCATGTGCCCGATTGATGTCGGTCCTCTCTTGACGTCTCATGTCTTCGTCCAGGGAGGGAATCGGCGTTCGAAATTCCCATCCCATTGCCCCAACAATCTCACCAACACCAGAGAGATACCATGAGCGGTTGGAATTGCTGTCAGCATTTTGTGTTCCTTGGTCCTTGTGTCTCACTAGGGTAAATCTTAGTATTTCTTCCGAGTAGAGCTTTCCCAAGTACGTACATAATTGATAGTAGCTAGTCCAGTCCACCTCCTCCCACCTCAAACGACCGCCATAGAGTTCAGCGTACACACTGAAGACTACTCCGCACAGTGCGCAATACACATCGCCCGCGAAGCTCATTTCCGGTTTGCTAATACCGTGTTGTGCAGAGCCCAGAGCCCAATTCGATGCCTTATCGTCAGTCGAGCTTGTGGAGAAATTTTCCCCAGATACAAAATGAATATCCGACGGGAGTACAAGTAAGAGTCAAAATGATTTGGGGAAGGGTCTCGCACAGTCGGATACTCGACAGCAAGGGACACATCAAGGCAACGCAGCGCTCCTGTGAAAGAGTGGCAAAAGCCTGACGTGGACGGGCCCTAAGTAGCTAATCCTTGCTTCCTTCCGAAGGTTTGTCCAAGTACCAGTCGATGGATTAATAATATTGCAATTTGTGCTGAAGCCTGAGGATTCCAATCCTGGTTGCATCAAGCGGTACGAATCTCGAATCATCGAACAAAGAGGTGCTGGGCTACCTTAGTACTGTAACCTGAACACCGCCGCCCCCTGAGGGCTGATTCTGAAGGTGCTCAGGAGCTTATCCGTAATGGACTTATCAAGTCATCAGTTTAGGCACCGTGGATGTTTGTGTGCTTGCCTCGTTTTGCCTGACAAGCTTGGATGGCGTCTACTCCGCGCCGACCACCACATCCAATGTTTCACGTGACCTCCAATTCTTAGGGTAATCCTGGTTTCTATCTCGATACCGTTACACGTGGACATCCTCGCGAGAAACTCTCCGGACTCTCCAAGACGCCAGCATGCCAGCCAGAAATAAAGAAATAAAGTGGGTTGAGATTTTTAGTGGAAATCCCCCACCCACTTTGTCCTTTCTAGTCAACTCCTATCTATCTACCTACACGACACTCGTATACATCGTTGAAGAAAGTTGGTTTGGCAAAGCCTGGACATAATACTCAGTACTTTAGTGGTATGTAATGTATTTCCATTTGCGAAGATCTGCACTCGTTCTTATTTTGCCACGCACTAATCTTAGCGATTCCCCACCCTAGCCCCATGAGGTATAATTACAGCCTAATGAATACTGGCGTTCAAAAAGCGTGCCTAGTGTCCCATATTATAGCTACCTACTTTACCGTGGTAGCTCTGAGGGATACTCGTAGTCGTTGCAAATCCCCATTGATTTTTTGCGTGCACCTGATACTCATGAGGACCCAGAAATCAGCGAAACATCAATATACCCACTCCATTCTGAGATACACTGTGTGGCTTCTACGTTTCGCATTTCTACGCATGTCCACTCCGCCGTTTGACCTGTTGGAACGACGCCTCATTCCTTCTTGCTGTAACATGAGCTCATGTGTTGATTGTTCCTTATGGTCATACACCCTCACATATTCCCTTGCGGGCGCTGTAACCCACTAGGCGCCCATGCTTCAAACAAACTTTGTACCGGTCACTTTCATCAGCGCTTCACATCTTGCAAGCACTCGCTTGCAGCTTCTGCGCCTCATGGAGCTGGCCTCAGCTGTTGCAATCATCGTCATACCATTATCAACTACCGGCATTCATCCTTACTCTTAGTGTCATTGTATAATCTTGTCTACATGTACAGCCACAACGAATCTAACATTGAGGAGCTGAAGCCAGACAGTATCGGGTGATTCCTATTTACAATCATGTCAGCTTCCCAAAATCCTCAATCCTTCAAATAAGGTACCACTGACGCTTGACGTCGAGTCTCCTATTCTTACCACAGGTTGCGTACGATCAGGTCCCACTCTACTTACCTTCTGAAGGAATAAGCTGAGCACTATCTTCATTAATGGCGTTTCCCGCCAATCCTAGCGTTCTTCTCACATCATCTTGACTGTTTTATCTATTTCGGTGGCACTGCTCCTGTCAAACAGCAACAGATCCTACTTCGATCCCAATCCTACAAATCATCCGGCAATTCTTCGGTAAGGAATCATGTCACTATCACCGTGATATTTCCTCTAGTCTGTTCTTTCCTCGAGGTCACTTTTGGCCTTCGACTCTGTCGTTTCAACCTACTACACTTGTTCCAAATATGCCGCAATGAGCTTTGCCCCTACTCAGGGGGATGACAACAGTCTGACTTTTGCATAGCCAGCTGTATCACATAAGTGTCAGCAGTCTTCGTAATCTTCTTGTTACAGATCGTGTCCTCTACTCATCCTTTCATCGCTATGCCCTTTCCTAATGGCGCAGCGTTTTTGTCTCGAGTATATATATACCCTATCTGGGTTGTTATTCCGTAGGGCATTATTCTTGAGATTCAATTTCTACGCCAAAGCCTAGAACATCGCACTATCTCTATCTCTATCAGCATGAAGTTATCAGTGTTATCGATCATCTGCGTCTTCCCGCTTTATACCTTTGCCCAACTCGCTCAGACGCTCACAGACGATGGGCAAGGGAATAGCATATACGTTCCTACTGCTGGGTCTACTTCTGCCGTCGCGGCGCCGGCAGCTACCCCAACTCTCGTTTACAACTGCTTACAGATGCCTCTGATATGCGAGAATGTTGCCGCATATGCAAACGATAACGGGGGAACAAATGGCGACCTACCAAACCAACAAGTGCTACTCTACTACGATCCAGACAACACCAACAAGGACAAGCGTCGCGGCGTTGCCTGTGGATGTTTCGAGCACGACACTTGCAATACCGCAACTGCTAATGGCAAAAGCTCCGGATCCAAAGTGACCGACATTGCGACTGCATCTCCACGTACGAATACTTTTACCTCAATCTCACCGGGAGCAACAAATATTATCCTAGCAGGTGTTAACCCAGGCACCTCCCCCAGAGTTCCGTTAAACGGCATCCCCGGGCGATTTTTCGGCCAGGGTACTGCATTCAGCTGCGATGGTAAGAAGTCCACCCTCGGCGTTAGCGAAATCTGAGTTTACTAGTCCAATGATTGTTAATTCAGGTGGCTAATTGTTGTGTCAACAGAATTCCCTGCCGCTCCGTACGTATCTTCAGCAAAGTCACAGGCTTGTTCATTTCACTAACAGACATAGCTTCATTCAAGGCGGCACTAATGCCAAAACTATCTGTGCTGTAAGTGTCCCCTTTCCATTTATGCTGTCTTAGTTATATCAGTGATATCCGGTAGTCTGTGAAGCAGCCTTTACTGATCGACTATTACAGCTATCGAATTGGAGAGTATTTCAAGCCGCTGATCCCGTTAAGGGCGCGGGTAAATGGCCTTTGGACGCTAGATCTGGTGTTAACCAAGAGCAAGACTGGCAGGCTCAAGCCCATGCATTCCTTAGAGTAAGACCAAGCCCTACTCCATGGATTTAACTGAATCAGATCATCTAACAAGTATCTTAGGAGATACTCGACATAGGACCAAGCAAAGGTCGCAACCCCAAAAAAAATTGGAACACAGTCTATCCCTTCGTCCTTTCAACCGCTGTGGAGAGCGATCTAACCACCAAAGCATGGCTTGTCACCAACGGTATAGCAACGAAAACAGTGACCAAACGGGATGCCGTCTCTGCCACCACCACTGCGGTTGACTCACATACTACATATGTGGTGTCTGGGAACGAATATGCCGATGAGATGCAACTCCGCGCCATTGCTTTGCAAAAACGCTATAAAGGCAGAATCCAGTCAGACCGCGTGGCCAGATCTTTGACCACCCCGCCGGCGCGATTAGTAGCTCGTCAAGTTTCCCCCGCAGCTGCCTTAATAACTCCGCCGGCGCGATTAGCAGCTCGTCAAGGTGGCGCGGCAGCTCCCAGCTGCACCTGGGGCTACGAAATAAGCGGCGCCGAAGATATCGAAGTCGGAGATCTCGGATTCGATCCTCCGCTCGACGCAGACCTGTCCACACCTCAATGCAGCCCTGCCGGAGTCCCTCTGAGTGACCTCCAAGCCGTTATCGACACCCTGGACGGTCAAGGCGACGATGGCTATATGTTTGACAACTGCTGCGGCGGAGGTAGCGTCAGTTGCCTGCAGCAAGGCACAAGCGGCCTTGCCGCAGTCGATCTCTGCGGTGGCACAGAACTTGAGTGTATCGGGTGTGCGCAATTGGCAAACTACCTCCAAGGAATGGCAAGCTCTTGTAACTCGAACGGCCAAGTCGGTGGGTCGCAAGAGATAAATGAGGCTAACAGCTTAACTGTTTCAATCAACCTCAATTCCTCTGGCTAGCCGCAATATCTACCAACCAGTTGAGGGAGACCCTAGCAAGATGGGATTTCAGAGTAGCATTTTTGGGGTTTTGGATAGGGGGTTCCGGCGTTGTTATATTTGTTTCTGTTTTTGTTCAGCTTTCGGCCCGTAAGGACCATCCTTGATTTTCAATGTTTTGAGTATGATATTCTAGCGCCGCGATTTATACGGATCATCATTCCTTATGTATGTTTTTCAGCACCATGATATCATTATATAACCGCATCTACTAGACCATCAGAGGGTGCAGAAAGTTATTATTCAACTACCAACAGCCAAGCATGCCAGGTCACAGAGCGACGATTGAAGTATGAAAGTTCAACACTGACCAATGTCAAGTTTCCCTCTGTCCAACTCTTCTTGTCGCACAAGCTTTGCAACCGATCTCGATTCAGTGTTTGTATTATTTCAAGCAAATGACGAGTTCGGCTGTCCATTCAGACACCTTTACAGAAATCGGTTATTGTTTACAGGCTTCTAGAACCCCTGATGCACGCCATCACTCCTCGTCCGAAGTGGATTTTCTGGAGTACCACCTGCACTTTATGTCCCCGATTCAAACAACACCCTACCTATTCCCCTTTCAACCCCTATAAGAGCACACCTACTCAACAAAATTTACTTGCCCGACCCTTGAAAAGTGCTTTTCTTTGGCACTTGAGTGTGAGCTTCTTGGGATTTTGAGGATTGGAGGGGATGAGGAGTTTAAACGTGGATTTTAGGATTCAGGAAGGGTTCGAAGGCGTGGAGAAGGAAAGGGGCAGAGGAGGGGAGAAAGAGAGAGAGTGGATTCCGGGATACGGACGTATTGTTCGTGTGCAGAATGGATGGTTGCAGATCCTTCTTTCGAGTTCAAAAACTCGCAGGAACCAATAGAATCAGCTTAATTGATCTTTGTAGATTGTCTTCATGTAAGACGATATGTATGCATTAAACTGTGTTTTTGTACGTCGAGTACAAAACCTCATGATCTTTAAGGGTTTTCATCAAACTCTGAAATTTTAAATTGAGTTTAACGATTTTTGCATGCTAAATCACATTTACAGCGCTGAGCAAAACACACATGTAAAGTCATAAAAATCAGATGTAAGATGTTGTATAAAGCACGTTAAAGCTTTTCATGACATAAGAAACTATTCACAAGCCGCAGTAGAGTTAGTTGTATTGTGTTACTCACAGACTTCTGTGAGCTTTTCGACCTTGGAAAGATTTCACTCAAGTGTTCAAGAGGCCCCTCGAGCAATTTCTAGCATCTGCCCAACCATTGTTGCACACGACGATAAAGTGTAGAGTAGGGAGGTTGAGGAGAACAAAGCGATCCAAATCCTCAAACCACAACCGCCCCCCAACACCTCAAAAGCACATTAATCCAACAAATACCCCCCGCCCTTATCGCCCATTTCCAGACCAACAAAAAAGCGTTAGATCAAAACGTCCGAGCGTTCCAGCAGCGTTGATATTAATTTGAGATGGATGATTTGCACCAATTGAACTGATGAAGGGAAGCGTATTGCCAGGAGAGACAGATCTCTAGACTTTCCATCTATGAATAAGGAGATTAAAGTCGTGATGACGGGTTAGTTAGTAGACAATACCTCACCCCACCCATCATCGCCTCATTTCACACACACTTCATCGTCCCTTGCTTTTTAAATAAACGAGGCGTAGGGGGGTTGGGGAGGCATGGTGGTTTAATTGGGTTTGAGCAAAGGAAGAGACGAAGGGAAGAGGATCGGAAAGAGATGCAAGGGAAGAGATGGGTTCTGCTGTGTATTATTGATCTTTTTAGCCGAGAGATACAGGAGCAGTGTGTGTGGAAAACGATACATGTATATACCACTTCATCTTATCACTCGGGATGAACGTTCTCCGTCGATGTAGCTTTGGCCAATAGGTAAGAGCATCTGACCCCCGGATGAGCTTCTCCAAGATGCACGTGCCGCGACAAACATCTACGTTGTTCCAACGTTGCGCTACCGCTTCCAGGCATGAGCAACAGAAGAAGAGCTACCCTACATCCTCCCAACCAGGAAAAGAGAAAGGATGCGACTATCGATCTGAAAGCTACTTTAACCGACGATAAACTCCTTGTTGGCTTTGGATGGGTATCTTATTGCACACATAAAATTCGCGTAATCCAAATGCCATCTACAATACGCTGCTCATAGCCCAAGGTGTCGCATACACCCCTTCCCATACCCCCTCAGTCCCCATGTACATACACTCCGCCTGCCGCTACAGCCTCAGTCACTCATCTCCCCGCCACTTGCCCTCGTCCTAAGATGTCTTCTCACCTTCCACACTTTCGCCCCCCGACTCTTCACCTCTCTTCCATCTACCACCTTCGCCCACGGAACCCCTTTCGCCCATTCTTTTACCTCATAAGGCGTCAACCGTTCTGGCTCCCCCTTCTCATCCTTCCTCCTCCGCCTCCTCGCTGCCGCCGCCACGAGTTCCTCTCGGTACGCCCAGATGGGAGTATCCAACTTCCCTCTTACGAGGACGATCTTCGTGTTCTTTTCGTGGAGGGATTGGAGAGTGGATTGGGGGATGGGGGTAATGAGGTGGAGGGTTTTGGTCTTAGTGTCAATGCCGCGGATTAGAGCTTGGCCTAGAGACTGGGATTTTGATGGATCTAGGGGGATAGAGAAGCCGGTGTTGGGGGCCAGGTAGGGGAGATCGTCGGGAGCACGAGAGACGGAGGGGTGCTGAAGGTGGGTACTGGAGGGTTTGGGCTTTCTGGTCGGTTTTGGGTGATTAGAAAAGTGGTTTCTGGATTTTCGCGTGGAAGGACGGAAGCTGTCTTGGAAGTTGGAGACGCTGCTGGCGTCTGAGTCGTCGTTGTCGTCGCTTGGCAAATCCAGTCGAGGATGAAACACTGGGTTATCTTGAACGTCCATGGCATCGCTCGGATCCTGTACGCCTTTCGCAGCTTGCTCATCTCCGTTGCGAACCCCATTCGAGCCTTGGATGTCAAAACCGCCGTCTTCGCTTCTATTGACCGAGATTGCCGAATCGTCTTCAATAGCTATCAGCCCAACCACGCAGCCGACTAGAATATCCATAATGTTTTCCGGATCTTGCTCCTCACCAAGGATCATGATGCCGAATATCGCCTGTGAAGGACCAGCATAACGCACACACAAAGGAGCGGTCTCATTTAGAGGACTAGCATTCCATCGAAGATCGCCACCTTCTGGCTCATCGAGGTGAAAGTACGAGAGAGCCTGCATTATTCGGAGATCTGCGGCAGTGCGAGTCGTAAACTCAGATGGCTGAGACGACAACGTGTGAAACGGCGTTTTGGCCCTGTCGGCGGCCTCGACGAGTGAGTCTACCACCTCAGCTGGCCCGAGGGTACTCGTATAAACAATATTTGTAAAGTCCATGCAGTGTATGAATGCTTGCAAAACCTCAAGACCACTACCCTGAATCCAACCGGAGCAATTGACGATTAGTGGACAGGAAGGGTATAATCTCAACATTCGTCGATAATGATTCCAGAGATCCAACGCACATCGCAGATAATGATCAGGGTCATCCTTTGGAGTTACAGCACCTATGTGATGAGCCCTGATCAACTGATCTCCATTCAAAAAACTTGGTGTAGGGTGAGTGAAAGGAGGTCCAAAGTTGCAGGATTGTAGTTGGATTAGAGAGATCTCGCCCGGAGGCGAAAATTCTGGTTGACCTGGGTCGAGGTCTAGAAACGCTACACGGTCACATCTTCGTAAAGCACTATCGGACTGGGACCGGACAGAGATCCTGGTAAGCATAGAATTGGCTAGAATACGGCAGAACGTGGACTTTCCAGAGCTTTTAGGCCCACACATCATGATGGCGACTGGCCGAGGGCTTTCGACTGACAGTAGCTTAGCCATCATCACTCCCCAATCAAGAGATGGCTCGATAATGTGCAAAGGCCTTTTGTATGGATCGTCTGCTGAAGACTTGAGCTGTAAACTCAAGTTAAGCACATTGAAATCCTCAATTGAAAGGTACCAAACATACAAACACAAATGACCGCTGCAATCGGTTGACCGTCCTAGGGTCGACGCTAACGCCAAAGGCATGCTTGTGATTCCATACTCGGCCAAACTTGGGCGAAAGCTGTTTTAGTAATCGAATGCGACTGGTACATGAGATTACTGTTATTTCTGCCGGTAGGTTCTGCGGTCCGTAAGGGTTCGGGATAGCACGAATTGATGGAAGGGAATGTGTTGATGGTGCGTATACCCTATGTAGCCTCGAGCTTACATGTAGCACAGCACCTGCGATATTGACAGCTCCTTTTCTTACCCAAACATCATACTGACCAACCAAAGTCAGACTCTGCCGACACATCAGGTTTGATCAATAGGTAAATCATGGAACACCCACATCTTTTGGAAAGAGCAATACCGTCCATTCATTATGCGTTTCCCCTATAACATTGTTCTTATTAGGAACAAAGTCCGAGAGCTGCTTCTTCGGTGCTTCGCTTCGTATTATGATTTCGGACCCAGAACTAAACACGGTTTTCTAGCATGTTCGGTCTTCAAGGACATTCTTGACTTACTCGCTGTCCCCAATCCTACTCTCTTCGGAGCCACTACCTTGCCAGTCTTCCAATTCTTTCTCTCCGTGTGGAACCTGGGTATCATAGTAATTCGTAGAAGCTTTGTATTTGTCTGGTGCCTCCTCCAGGTCAACATTAATTGGGGATTCTCGGGTGCCAGTGGATTGAGAAGAACTCTGGGAACGCTGGGGCACGGGCAGAGGTCGAAGTCTAACTCTCGACTTGTGCCTCTTCTTCAAGAGATTTGGTTCCGAGGGTTGCACTCGGGGCTCAACTTTCTGCTTTTTCGCTGGGGAGGGCACGCCATTATTCTTCTTGTCCTGGTCTGGTGGTAGAGTATGCAGAGAAACGTTTGTATTTGTGGCTTTACTAAATGGACTATGCTTTGCTTTCCACGCCGCGATAGCGCTTACAGGTCCTTGCCCCAGTCAGACAATAACGATTATGGAGGAAACTCAAGACAAAGATATATACCAGATGCTGGCACATCAGCCTGCCTTTCAACCATTACACAATAATTCAGGCTTAACAATTTTGTTCCATACGTATACAGAAGCTTGGAAGAATTTATCTGGATTCTGTCGTCGAATGTTACTTTTTGGCAGGCAGTCGGGACTGGGCATCTAAACCTTAAATTCTTAGCTTCATCTCAAAACGTGGGGAAAGCTAAGCCCTACTGTTATCTTAGCTCATCGCGCTTACTAGTATAACTTCTTATTCAAGTCATTTGTCTACCCTCATGAAGTAAAGAGAACGGATCATAAGTCATGCATAGAGGCGGAAAGTTTTGTTTGTATTGGCTATGTGCCGCTGTAGTAACTTGCAGCCAAGAGATTGGATAGAAGTGGGAGCTGGCCAAAATAAATAAAACTTTGCGCTTCTATGCATGGCTTATGACCCATTCTCTTACCTCATTCAGTTTACGTATTTGTTCCTACGATTCTTGAATCTTATCTAGGCCTTTTAATAGTCTATTTGGAACTTAAAGTGCTTCGTCTTTGATGGAACATGTGATATTGTGGCTTTTTGGATGTTCAGCACCGTCAACCCCATCTCAAGTTCATTTCTACCTTTTCGGTTCAGCATTTTACTGTTGCCACAGAGTGTTGCAAACAGAAAACTTTTAGACGGATCTCATCTAAGATTGGTTGCGGCGGAGACATGTAGGACAAAAAAATAAGATATGAATAGCATAACGGCAATCGAGAAAGCTAGAGCGTTTTCCATTCAAACATAAAGCCACGGATGACATCCTGAATCATTACGTTGGCTTTCTATGAAAGAACTTCATATGGAAGATGAGGAAAGCAAGGAAAGTAGAGGGGCTAAAGTCAGAGAATATAACGGAAGAGAGCGAGCAAAAGGAGCGCGGTTTGACCACTGCTTTCACATCTACACGCGGTCGAATTTCTTCGACGAGAAAACTCGAAGTTTTGAATAATTGTGAGTACGACATAAATACCAAAACAACGTTCGGGAAGAAAGTATAAATGGAAAACGTCTGAACCGCGAATAGTAACAAACGTCTAGCGACGCTCTCTCCGGACATCAGTCTCAATGATGGTATTTGGACGATTAAAACGAAAGCAAGAGTAAACGTAATTGTTCCACAAACTAATCTACTAATATCCTCTTCTGGGTTGTGCCCTATGAATCGTGTCAGTCGATCAAAGTCCTCCCAAGATCCCATCTATTTTACACTTACCCCTTTTGGCAATTATAGCAACTTTCATCCTTTAGGAATGTAGCAAACCTTCTGATGGGCCGAGCAGTACCGAGTCCTGCCACTACCTCCAGGACGACAATTACCCTTATATCTTTTGGGGCAGTGGTGAGTACTGGTTGCGCCGAGTCTTGGCATTGTTGGTATAAGTATTAATTGGATTGAGACGGCTAGTTCTTGGTGATGATGTTAGGCAGTGATGGAGTTTTTTACCCAGGACAAGTGAGGGAAAGGAGGGAGGTTTTCTCAGCTCCGCTGGACAAAGGGTAGAGGATTCCCTTGTTCTTGAGATTAGCACTGCAAACGGTTAATGTTTGAGTATTCCATTCTTATTTATTTTCAGATGCAGGTATATTGGTTGTTCTCGAACTTAACGACTACTAAGCCACATTTGTCTCCCTCTATCCAGATTTATTGATTGCCCATTCTGCAATTTCAGCTCGTCCCATTCTTTGAAAAGGTTTACGGTATCTTTGTAAGCCTCATTGCTGTTTATCCCGGAGATAGCAGCCTGGAAGAGCCTCCTGGCTATTCGATATTGTGCCATATATGTGTATCTTAGTATTTTCGAGCCAACAACATCCTCAAAAGTGCGTTTGATTTCTTGGAGGTTGGCAGTAGGGGGTATATCGTTGGCATGCTTCTCGTCTTCGTCCTTCTCGTCGTCCCAACCCCAGAGCCAGAAGGGGGGAGCGCAAGACATGAAAATTGGAGCGAACACAGCGCTATCCCAGTCTAAGATCCCAGAAATGGTAACTTGCGGTTCGATGCTTAGTAGAATGTTTCGCGGCTCTAGATCCAGGTGACATAGAACATTGTTATCATCGTCAAAGTAACCCAATTGGTCCATTTCCCGTGCCACAGCTAGAAGGCTGATCATCAGATCGACAGTGAGATCGTCGCTCGCGTCCAAGCTTCGTGCGTCAGCTATCCAACGATTGAACTGTATTTCCAGCATTCCGAGAGTGGTTTCACTTCCAGGTACATCCGCAGATCGACAGTTGATCTTAGGAGCTGGATTGAATACGTCTCCAACATCGAATTGAACAACCTTGAAATCCTGATCTTGGATCGATTCGGTACTATTCTCGATAAGACCAGCGACCGGGCTGCTATGAGAGTGCAAGTCTAGCAGTAAGCGTCCCCACTGTGCAGCAACACTGCATTTCTGCCGATTATTTAGATCAGGATAGACTAGACGCAGACTGGCTCCAGGAAGTCGATTCTGAATCATATAGTGTTTACCCAGCGCGTTGTTGCTCGTTAGATCGAAGGCGATCACTTCCGGTACTGGAAATTTGGTTTTCTGGCGAACAAAATGGATTGTGGCAAGTTCGCGATCAACACGTTCATCAGGGAAGCGTGGAACACGAAGAATAAGACGAGCCGGATTGATGGGATCAGTCCCAAAAACGTTAATGCCGATGATTCGGTTGTAAGAACCACCTTTCAACCGTTCAATGGTATATTTCTGGTAGAGAGTCGGCCAGAGATCATGGCATAGCTGGAGAACTTGTGATTGAAACGTCTCGTACGGCTCATGTGAGTACACAAGGGTAGAACTGTCTGAGACACCTGTTCGGCTTGAGTCGCTTGAGTAGACTGACTCGCCATCCGAATCGCATTCTGACCCGTGTTCCGACGTAATCTTCAATGCCTCCAGCGAAGAGTTGAGCGGAGAGCTCATCGTTACGGTGATCTAAACAAGAAAATGTTGAGTAAAGAGTAAGTGAGAGGAAAATATTGAGAACATTTTGATTGAAGGTGAACATTGGCCGTTTGCGGAAAAGGGACATTCTCGGAAAGTGTGAGACCTCAACAACGCGTGCGTTAAGGACATGCAATACTGTAACAAAGGCCATGTTAGACATATAGCACAGATGAGCGGTGAATGATACTAATGTGGGCAAGCAGTAGCGAAGCCGAAGCCGAAGCCGTAGCAACAGGTTTGATTTCGAGGCAACATGGGAGGATGAGAGGACTCATGCATATCTCTATAGACCTGCGAGGGGTCTAGTAATGGGACCGAAAGCGATGTGTCGCGTGTCGCGCCTAAAATACCATACCTTACCTTAGCACTCCCGTCTTAGAACTAGAGTAGCTTCCGTGACTAATCGCGAAAAACTTCCCCGAACATGGTTGCTGAGATCTGAGGCAAGAACATGGGCTTTTCGATGATTGTTCCAAATCATAGTTTCCAACGGTTCCAGCTCCTGTGTTGGAAGGGCTGGTCATGTCAGGCGTGAAACAGTTTAAAAAGGTCCCAAGTGGTAAAATATCCTCAAAGCCTCTGAAAGCGCAACCACCCTCGAGACCATTCCTGAGCGCCGAGTTTGTCCAGGATACGTCGGACGAAGATCTAGAGAAGAGCGTGTCCAACAGCGAACGAAGTCCTAGCCCAGCCCCAAAAAGGCTAGTCTCTGTCCGGAAGGTCCAGGATGAAGCCCTGATTGCTACACCTAAGCCGAAATCTACAAGGCCGACAGAGAAGAACTCTAAGAAGACGAAGACGAAGTCAAAGCCGAAGCCGAAAAGTCCGAGTCCCCCCAGCACAGATTCTAGTGCCACTCAGAGCGACGAGGACGATGAGAGCGGCACTAGCGGTCAGAGCGAAGGCGAAACAGAGAACAGCAGTGAGAGCCTAGCGCAAGGCCCAAAACAACAGAAACCGAAGTGTGAACTCCAGCTGCTTCTCAAGATTACTGGCTGACACAAGACAGAGTTCAACAACCACCTCCAGCTACACCAGCACCGATTGTGTATAAGCCACCTCCGGGCTTTGAGACAGCATCGATAGTAGCCGCAACGTCCTCAGATCTGGCAGATCTTTTCGCGCCCTTATATTTACAAGGGAAGCAGTTATGGCATATTACTGTTCCAAGTACAGTACCTATCGATTCGATCACAGAGGTAGCAGCCGAGAGCGTACAAAATGGAAAATCCGTCCTTTCACACAAAGGTTCGGACTACGGTTTGGTTCTAGACGTAGAGGGTGAGAATGGTAAGGAAACACTGTTGCTACCAAACTCGAAGAGCCAAGATTATAGAGATGCGAACACAAGAATTGTTAGGACCTTGCATCTCCAGCAGATGGTTCAGCCGCCGAGCTTTTCACATAGATCTGGATTGCCGAATGGTGTTACGAAACCGCCAAATACATACCAGAAAGTAGTACGTCAACAACCAGAAGGACTGAGAATGCGATATCGGCCATTTGGTGATTCGGGGGGTTCGTTATCGGAGAGTTCAGATGAAACTCCCCAATTCCGCGTTCCAGCTGTCATCGAGGCACCGCACCAATCAGAGACAAGCAAACATAATACTGCGAATGATGATGGCCGTAATGACTGGGAATCATCTTCACAATCAATTCCAAACCGTCTTGAGACACCAAAGAAATCTAAGAAAAGGGATCATGATGCAGCCATTGGCGAGAAACATGATAATCATAAATCAGCTGCTAAACCGAAGAAGAGAAAAACCCACAAAGCTAACAGTGAGGAATCTAATCATCAAGAATCACCTGTAGTCTCAAAGCAGGGCAAGCCGCAGCCCGAAGCAGCTATCGATTCTCGACGTACAAAATCGAACAGACACAGCCCAACCAAAACGACCATGGCAGTACGTAGCTCTCCCGAAAAGCCTCGGAAACCGCAAAGCGATCCGGATACATCGCCTATCACCACACGAAATCGTCCACCAGAACCTGAAGAACCTGAAGAACCTGAAGAACCAAAAGCCAGCCTCAAAGTAGATGAACCCCGGCAAAACCAACGAGAAAAAGAAAGCGCCAAAGCCACTCTTAAATCCCACAACTCAGAGACCCCCTCCACACCAGCTCAACTGAAACCACAACGAAGCAACGAAGAAAAGCGCCAACGAAAAGAAGCCAAGCGGCGCCGCCACGAAGCCCGAGAAAGCGCTCTCAAAGACCAAGAAAACCACCCTGAAATTTCTAGCTGTTAGCGCCCAGCCCCCTCCAACGCGGAAAAGAAGCCTGCTAAGCTGCCTATGAAGGAGCATAAAAAGTCGAAGAAAGCGAAGCGAGACGCGCTATTGGATGCAAGATGGGGGACGGAGAACGAGTATGCCGGGGCCACGGAGACGGAGTGGGATCAGTGGGACCAGTGTGCGGGTACGCTTGAGGATGATATGGAGGCGTGTAGGAATGGGGATTATCATTTGGTTGGGGGAATGTATGGGGATTTTTGGGGGGAGGTGGTGCTGTTCGGGGTAGAGGTAAATAGGGGGGGGGAGGTTGAGGGTGACTTTGGTATGGACATCTTTACGTCCCCAAGGGCTTGTCAAGGCAGTCGGATAAATATTTTTATGAGCGAAAAATATCTATCTATTGATATTTCTATCCCGTCTTTCTTGTCTTCTATCTAAGGTACGTTTTCCTTCTTTCTAAACCCACAATTCCTCATCTCTACCCCTTCACCAAAAGACTCCTCCCGCTCATCTCCCCCGGCTGCCCCAACCCCATAACCTCCAAAACCGTCGGCGCCACATCCCCCAGCACCCCCTCCCCCCCCCTCAAACTCCACCCCTGCGGCGCATTTACCATAACAAACGGTACCCTATTCGTCGTATGGCTCGTCTTGGGTTTCCCCTGCTCATTCAACATCTCCTCCGCATTGCCGTGGTCGGACGTCACAAACAACACATACCCCTCCTGCTTGCAGCACTCGTAGACTTGGCCGATGGCCTTGTCGGTGGCGGCGACGCCTTCGATGGCGGCTTTGTAGACGCCGGTGTGGCCGACCATGTCCGGGGGTGCGAAGTTGTTCATTAGGAACTCGTACTTGCCTTCTTTGATTCTTTCGCAGAGTCTGTCGGCGACGCCGGCGGCGCTCATTTTTGGGTCCAGGTCGTATGTTGCTACTTTGGGACTTGGTATCATTTCCCTCTCTTCTCCTGGAAACTGTTTCTCCACGCCGCCATTAAAGAAAAACGTTACATGCGCGTACTTTTCGGTCTCAGCAACGTGACATTGTTTGATGTCTTTTGATCCCAAGTATTCAGCCAGCACATTACCCATGTGTTGTGGCCTAAAGGCGATGTTGAAGGGGTATAACACGTTGTATTGGGTCATCGTTGTTATAGAGATGTCTTTAGGGTAAGGGAAGGAGGGTTTCGGGGAGCGGTCAACGCCGCCAAGGAGTTGGGTGACTTCGCGGACGCGGTCGGAACGGTAATTGAAGAAGAAAAGAGTATCATTGTCTGGGGAGAATTTCAGTAACCTTGTGGTCAGGATGAACTTCATGGATCTGGTCTTACCTTGAACTCGGGCCTCCTTCCCGCCTACGATGATAGGCTTGAGAAACTCGTCATTTTCTCCCTTGGAATACCTCTCTTCTATCGTGGCTACAGGGTCCGTACTTTCCTCACCTTCCCCAGTGACGACGCCTTTCATTCCAATTTCGACTCTGTCCCAGCGTTTATCGCGGTCCATGATATAATAGCGACCAACCACGGTGGCGATTTGGCCAATTTCTAGCTCTTTAAGTTTAGCAAGCAATTCTTTCATGTAGCCGGCGCCGGACTGAGGATCGGTATCTCTGCCGTCGCCGAAGAAGTGGATGAAGACTTTAGGGACTTTTATTTCTTTTGCCAGCTGCAAAAGAGCGAAGAGGTGTTTGATATGCGAATGAACTCCGCCGTCCGAAACCAGCCCTAGTAAATGTAATCTTCCATTTCCATCTACAGCTCGCTGAAATGAATCCGTAAGAGTCTTGACTTTATGAAGTTCTCCTTTCTTGATTGTTTGATCGATGCGGACCACGTCCTGCCATACAACTCTTCCGGCGCCGATATTCAGATGACCAACTTCACTATTACCCATGAGACCTTCTGGTAGACCGACTGCTAGGGAGGAAGCTTCTAGCTCGGTGTAGCCTTGTGCTGTCTTCGATTGCTTAGCTGAGAATCCGTCCATGACGGGGGTTTCGGCGGCAGCAATTGCGTCGCCATCTTTAGGAGATTTTTCCGTGGGTATACCCCATCCGTCGATGACGACTAGACAGACGGTCAGACAGCTTTCTATGGGCTTCAATAGTGGTCACTCACTCAGTACCGCCTTCTGCTGTACTTTGACCATGTTGATTATGTTCGTTCAGCGAGATATTACCTCAATGTGTATATCTATGGGAAGAGATCG
>JAABUY010001744.1_pt1 | contig 28068 bp, 45 predicted proteins | sample 5560271 | NCBI WGS metagenome assembly JAABUY01 (sample SAMN10711886, study PRJNA513374) | rock metagenome | isolation source: Antarctica rocks | place: Antarctica: Victoria Land, University Valley | reverse complement strand
TGGGAATGTGCCGCGACCCGGGCGCGCGCGCCGTGCTCCACAGCAATCGGGCCGCTGCCCGGCTGGAGCTGGGCTCCTACGCCGCCGCGCTGGAGGACGCGTGGCTGTCCCGCGTGAGCGACCCGGGCTGGGACAAGGCGCGCTCCCCGCCCGCGCCCGCGCCTTGGGGCCAGCTCGCTCGCCGGCGCGCATCCTAACAGTCGCGGCGGCGCGCGCAGGCATACCTGCGGGAGGCCGCTGCGCTCGTGTGCCTCCGCCGCCCCCGGGAGGCCGCGGACGCTCTCGAGGCGGGCCTGCGACGCGTCGGCGCGTCGGCCTGCCTGCAGGAGGCGCTCGCCGCCGTGCCCGGCCTGGCGGCCTCTGCCGCCGCGGCCGGGCGCCCCGGCGCGCCGCGCCCGGGCCACGCCCACGCAGCCGCATGCGAGGCCGGAGCGGCGCCGCGGGAGGCGGCCGGCGCGCCCCGCGGCCACACCCGCCCTCCTGCCGCTGCACGCGCTCGCTCAAGGGCCTATAAATCAAAACAGCCTGCATGCGTTGCAGGTCGGCGGACGGGCAAGCTGCCCGTGGCCGTGCTGTCGGGCTTCCTGGGCGCCGGGTGCGGCGCACGCCTGGCCCGCGCCGCTGCTGCGCGTGCGCGCGCCGGCCTGACGCGCGCCGCGCGCGCCGCGCAGGAAGAGCACGCTGAAGTCGCACCTCCTGGCGAACCAGAGCGGCCTGCGGGTGCGCCTGCGCTCCGTGCAGCGCCGTGCTCCCAGCAGCGCCGGCGCGCCACGCACCGGAGGCACCTTGTCTTCCGCCAACTGTTCGGCAGTACGTATGGCAGCAAGTGATTTCTCGAATCAAGTCCAAGGAACAGTGACGATGTCTTTTCCTTGCTTGTTCTTCCTTATCCTCTTGCTTCACTTGCTATGTCTTGCTATGTCTTGTTATGTCTCGCGCCGCAAGAGCGGCGGAGCCGGCCGCGCGGCGCGCAGGTGGCGGTGCTCGTCAACGACATGGCCGAGATCAACATCGACGCAGAGCTGCTGGCGGACGCCGCGCGGGACAGCCTCGTGGCGCTCTCTAACGGCTGCATCTGCTGCACGCTGCGCGACGACCTGGTGCAGGCGCGGCGCCCGCACGGCGCGCGCCGGCGCCCGCCAGACCAGCGCGCCTCGCTGCACGTGCCGCGGGGCGCCGATGAGGGCCGTGTGAAGGGGCGAGCGCCCCGTGTCGTGGCATGGCATTGCCAGGGGGCGTCTGGAGTCACCGCGGGCACCATGTCAGCGCCGGTGCCCGCAGCTTGCGGGGATCGGCTGTGCACGTCGCGGGCTGCCGCAGTATGCGCACCTCCGTCATTGTGCCCGGCAAAACCCGCTGCTTGAACACAGCCGCGATGCGGACGGCGGCTTGCTGGCGCGGGTCCCGCGCCGTCCAGGCCGCGTCCGGCCTGCCTGTGCCTTCCCCGCCGGCGCCCTGGTCGGCGTCGCTGGGCAGGCCGCTGTTCGTACCGCTTTTGGGCTTGTGCTGCAGGCTTTGCTGGACAGGAAGGGTGGAGGTGCGCTGCCTGTGGCAGCTCGCAACGTGCACAGCAAAGCCGTGGGGACCGGCGCTGAGATGTCGCCCGCAGTGACTGCAGGCGCCCCCTGTCGGTGCCGTGTCAGGACACGGGGCACAGAGTGAAGGTGCAGAGCACCTTCAGAGGCCCTCAATCAGCGCCCCGAGGCACGCGCAGCGCGTGCGTGCGCGGCGCTATAGGGTAGGGTAGGGCTTGATGCGGCCGCCACGGGCGGCGCAGGAGGTGGCCGCGCTGGCGGAGCTGGCGCGCTTCGACTACCTGGTCATTGAGTCGACCGGTGCGCGCACCCGCCACAGGCACCATGCATGCGCGTCGTCCTGCTCGCGCACGAGTCGGGCGCGGTCAGGCGCCCTGCCCCAAGCGCCGCGGCCGCGCGGGCGCCTCGCAGGCGTCAGCGAGCCCATGCCCGTGGCGGCGGCATTCTTTGCGCCGGACGGCGCCGGCCGCAGCCTCGCCGACGTCGCCGCCATCGACGCCATGGCGCGCCCCGCAGGCCATGCAGCGCCTGCGCCGCACGCATCGCACAGCGCCAGTGCAGCCGGGCGTGCGCGTCACAGGCCGCGCGCCTGCTCCGTGGCTCGGCGCCAAGGCTCCTGGGGCTCTGGCGCGCCATGGACAGGCGCGGCTGGGGCGCAGGTGACGGTGGTGGACGCGACCAGCTTCGAGTGGGACGCCGGCGGGGGCGGCAGCCTGTGCGACCGCGCGCTGGGCGCCGGGCCGGGCGACGCGCGCTCCGTCGCGGGCCTGCTCGCCGACCAGGCGCGCCCGCGCGCCCGCGCCCCCGCCGGCATAGGATTGAGGATGGGGTTAGGGGGCGGCGGGATGTTGCGCGGCTGGCACTGGCCGGCGTGCGGCACGCGGGCCCGCGGCCGGCGCGCGCCTAGCCAAGGCTCGCTGGGGCAGCGTCCTGCGCTGGGCAGCGCACGGCTCCTCGGGGCGGACTGGCAAGGGGTGAGCCTGCCGTGCGGCGTGCGCGCCTGGCCCCGCCGGCGGCCGCCGCGGCCATGGCGTCGGGCCGGGCGCAAGGTGACCGCTGTACAGGCCGCTGTACATGCGCGCGCGACCGCACCAGGAGCGCCGGCTGCGCTGCGGCGTGTCCCGGCGGCCCCCGCCCTGCGCCGACAGTCGGCGCGCGCGACAGGTCGAGTTTGCGGACGTGCTGGTGCTGAACAAGTGCGCGGCGGCGGGCGCAGCGCATGCGGACCGCGCGGCGGCCGCGCTGGCCGCGCTTAACCCCGGCGCGCGCCTGCTGCGCGCCGACTTCGGCCGCGTAGACCCCCGCGCGCTGCTGCACACGCGCCGGTGCGCCCTGCCGCCGGCATGTACACTGCGGCCGGGGCGGCTGCCCCCAGCCCTGCTGCACCCGCAGGTACCTCGGGTCTTGCTGTCCGTAATGACCGTCCGTAATCATGCGGGCTGTGAGGCAGCGTCGCGCGCGCCAGGACTGCTGCTTACTGCATGCTGCAACTTTTACACTGGAAGGGCCCAGCCGGGCTCGGAGTGCATCACCAGGCGCCCAGCGGCCTGGCGGGGCGCGGGGAGCCGGCCGACGGCGCGCGGGGCGGGCGCAGGTTCGATCTGGGCAGCGCGGCGCAGTCGGCCGGCTGGCAGCAGGAGCTGCTGGGCGGCGGCGCGCACGCGCCCGAGGCGGAGGCGCTGGGGATCACGTCGTTTGTGTTCCGCGCGCCGCGGCCGTTCCAGCAGATAGCACAGGCCCTACGAGCCGCCGACCAGTTCAGTTTTGCTCGTTTCACCGTTCCAGGACCAGGTCTTTCACATGAAAGTTTGTATCCTAGGTGTAACAGTTCATGATTAGAAAGCAGAAGATGCTGCGGTGATGTTGATGTCAACAGCACAGTGTCAAGCTAACCGGTTGCGGATTTGTGTATTTATTTTTCAGCATCAACACCTGCCCGACGCCCCCATGTGAGGGCTGTGCGCCTGAGGAGCTCCAGTTGGCACAGAGCCCAGACTTGTTCCTGCACACGGCAGGGTGCAGTTGCAAGGTTTAGCATGAGCCAGCTCTTCAGACACGGGGTCGCACCGACAAACAATACATGGATCTGATAAGCGATTAATAAAGCATTGCACCTGGTGACAGCCTGGCACTTATCAACAAAACTACGCAGTTTGCAGCTGCCGCTCGCACCTCTTACGCACCTGACCACATGGCCAAGCACTTAGATACAAGGCTGAAGCGCTATGGCTGGTAAGAGCTGGCTGATACACGCTGAAACTTATTCACTGACACAAGAATTTCACTTATGCAAGACCCACAGGTGACTGCATGGCCGAGCCATGCAAATCCTACCCCTACCCCCCAAGTGACTGCTCAGCTGGCCGGCCAGAGCCGCTTACCATGCAGCTGCCCGCGGCCGCGCCCGCTCACAAGTGCGCGCATGCTGCTGCAGCCATGGTGGCGCATGATGGCGCCCAGCTGACAGTTGAGTACGCCTGTGCAAGCGCAGGCGCCCGCTGCGCTTGCACCTTGACCAGGTTGCGTGCGCGCCCCGCCAGCTGCGCAGAGGCGGGTCGCTAGCGGTCAACGCAGCAAGCTGCAAGGCAGCCGCGTCCGCCCCTGCCTTGCCGACACACAGCTTGCTCCGCCGCGCGCACCGTAGGGGCCGCCGCCACCCAGCCGGCCTTACACGCATCAGACAGCTGCCAAGGCTGGCGCTATCCCCGCCGCCGACCACTCGGCCTTGCGGCCTGTGCGCGCTGCGCCTGGTTTGTCCCGAGCCTATACCCTTGGCCACATCACGCCCGCGCGGGCATAGAGTGGCGGCGGCGCAGGGGTCGCTGTGCGCCCAGGACTGCCGGACAAGGTGTATGCAGGGCCTGTCTCCCGTGCGCGCGCGCCGCGCTGGCCGCGTGCCGGCACCCCTGTGCCAGGCGCGGCCGCCGCGCCGCTGACGCTGCGCCCTCGTTCGGCGGGCATCCACGCGGGCGCCGCCTCGTGGCGCTCAGCGGAGCGCGCCGGTGCGGCGCGCGCTGTTCAGGCCTCCAGCAGCGCACCCGGCTGCGCCGGCCCCCATACCAGCAGGGCTTACCTCTCGCGCGCGGCTCAGTCGGCCTCAGTGCGCACGGACGCGGCGCCGCGCGGCTAAGCTTCCAAGTCAGTGCGCAGCCGCGCGTCCTGCTCCTTGGTCGCAGCATCCGTGCCCTGGCGCAGGCACATGCAGATCCTGCATTCCAGGCAGCAACATGCAGTGTCCATGCCCTGGCATAGTGCATGTCCTCAGCTGTGACAGGGCAGCCCCGTGAACCAAGGATGTCTATGGCAAGCCGTTCCCTTGTCAGCAGCCTGCAGCCTTCACCGCACACTGGCGCACTGCGTGCTGCGGAGGTGCACCTGCCCTGGCTAAACAAGGCACGGTGGCCAGCTGCGCCGCCCACTGCAAAGCGCAGCCCCTGTGCCAGGGCACAGTGCGGGTGTGCTCTGTGGCGGCTTGAGTTGATGGCGTGTCTGTCACCCTATGTGTCGTAAAGGGTACACAGAGAGGCGTGCCAGGGGGAGCGCCCACCCGCCCCGCGCCCAGCGCCAGGGCCACGCGTACGACAGCCTCCCTCTCCTCGCGGCGCGCCTGGTCCAGCGCGGCCAGCCGCTGCTCGGCTGCCGCCTCCGCCTCAGCGCGCGCCTCGGCGCGCGCTTGATGCACCTGGGCAGAGGGTAGCGCCCAGTCAGCAGAGCATAACCACCAATATGAAACACAAGCTTGCTCCCAGCTGAGCTCCACCACCCCATGCCCCATGCTGCCACATGCAAAGCATATGCAGCCGTCTCGCTCACAATCAGTCGTACACATTTGCTGCAAAACCTGGCTCAGGCGGTGCAGCCTGCTTCTGCACATGCACAACCAGCTCCTCGCCTGCTTGTCAAGCTCCGTGCGCTCGAGCGCCAGCGCCGCGGCAATGCGCTGCTCAGCCGCCGCCTCCGCCTCGGCGCGCGCCTCGGTGCGCGCTTGGTGCACCTGGGCGTAAGCGCTCAGTCAGCAAGGCATCGTGAGCAGGACTGGCGCTTTTCCATATGCTGCAGTTCATCTCCGTCATCAGCAAGTTGCGCGCCTGCTTGACAAGCTCCGCGCGCTCGTACGCCAGCGCTGCAACAAACGCCTCCTCGGCTGCCGCTTCCTCCGCGTGCGCCTCGGCACGCGCTTGGTCCACCTGGGCAGAACTGCTCGATCCAGCAGGGCATGGCACACGTTGGGGTGACAAGCTTGCCTTCACTCCGGCTGAACTCTGTTTCTTTGTGTCTCATGCTGCCACATCTGCATGGCGTGTGCTGCCGTCTCCACCATTGTCTGACGTATCCACACTCTGCAGAACCAAGCCAGAGCAGTGCCGCACTGCCATATAGCATGACCTGCACCTGCTTGCCGAGCTCTGCGCGCTCGTGCGCCAGCGCCGCGGCCAAGCGCTGCTCGGCTGCTGCCTCCGCCTCAGCGCGCGCCTCGGTGTGTGCGAGCAGCACCTAGGCATACTGCCTCGGTCAGCAGAGCATGCGTACATGAGGAGGACAAGCGCTTGCTTCCACTACGGTCCATGTACCTCAGCACATGCCCTCTGCTGTCACATGCATCACGTGTGCAGCTGAGCATTTTAAGATAAGTCCGCTACGTACTTATCTCTGCGGCAGCAGGCTACGTCTGTGAAAGGCCAAGTGCCGCACATGCACAGCCAGCTGCGCGCCTGCTTGACAAGCTCCGCGCGCTCATCCGCCAGCGCTGCAGCAACGCGCTGCTCGGCCGCTGCCTCCGCCTCAGCGCGCGCCTCAGTGCGAGCTTGGTGCACCTAGGCACATCCGCTCAATCAGCAAGGCGCAATGAGCAGGACGGCCGCTTCCAGACACTGCGGCTCATCTCAATCTTCTGTTCCATGCTGCCACGCGCATGGAATGTACAGCAGCTCCACGCAGCTTTGCACACACAGTGCACCAACACAGGCCAGGGCAGTGCTGCGAGCATGCCTGTCGCCGCACATGCACAGCCAGCTGCGCGCCTGCTTGTCGAGCTCCGCGCGCTCGAGCGCCAGCGCCGCGGCAACGCGCTGCTCGGCTGCTGCCTCCGCCTCGGCGTGCGCCTCAATTCGACTTTGGTGCACCTAGGCATAAGTGCTCAATCAGGAACGCATCATGAGCAGGACAGGCGCTTCCACATACTGCAGCTCATCCCTATCATCATTGCCCATGCTGCCTGGCGCATGGCGTTCTTAGCAACTCCACTCGCATTTGCTGCACACACAGTGCACCAACACAGGCCAGGGCAGTGCAGCGAACATCCCATGACGCCGCACATGCACAGCCAGCTGCGCGCCTGCTTGTCGAGCTCCGCGCGCTCGAGCGCCAGCGCTGCGGCAACGCGCTGCTCGGTCGCTACCTCCGCCTCGGCGCGCGCCTCAGTCCGAGCTTGGTCCACCTGGGCACAACTGCTCGATCAGCAAGGCATTATGTATGTGATGAGCAGGACGGCCGCTTCCAAATGCTGCAGCTCATCTCCATCACCATTGCCAATGCTGTCATGCGCATGACATGCAAACCGGCTTCACTCCTGGTTGCACAAACAGTGCAACAGTGCATGGCAACCCAGGGCAGTGCAGCAAAGATTCCTCATGCCGCACATGCATAGCCAGCTGCGCGCCTGGTTCACAAGCTCCGCGCGCTCGATCGCCAGCGCCGCGGCAACGCGCCGCTTGGCCGCTGCCTCCGCCTCGGCGCGCGCCTCAGTATGCGCTTGGTGCACCTAGGCTCAAGCTTGATCAGCAAGACATGGCACACATTGGGCAGACAAGCCTGACTTCACCATATCCGCTTCTTCGTGCCCATTCTGCCACACCCGCATGGCGCGTGCAGCTGTGTCAACTATCATTCGAAGCACCCACACCCGCAGAACGAAGCCTAGGCATTGCAGCACTGTCACACTGCCGCACAAACAGCATGAGCTACACCTCCTTGTCGCGCTCCGCGCGCTCGAGCGCCAGCGCCGCGGCCAAGCGCTGCTCGGCCGCCGCCTCCGCCTCAGCGCGCGCCTCAGCGCGTGCTTGGTGCACCTAGGCAGACTTGCTCGATCAGCAAGGCGCGGCACGCTGTGGGGCACGCTTGCCGTGTCAGTCGAGCTCATCACTGCATGCCCCCATGCTGCCCATATGCGTGGCAGAGAACAGTAGGCGCACTCTCTGTCGGCCTCGCAGCGGACTGTGCGAGAGCAGGCTGCTGGACTGCAGCCAACCACCGCACAAAATCATGAGCTGCGCGCCTGCTTGGCAAAGTCACGCGCCAGCGCCGCGGCATAGCGCTGGTCCGCCTTGTGCACGCCCAGACGGCGCGATGCCACGTACGCGTCTCCATCCTCGTTGTCATCATCGCTTGCCTCACCAGCACAGCGTGCCTCCGCCTCAGCCGCGTCCACCGCACGCGCGACGCCAGCCTCGTCACCGCGGGGTGCCCCGGCTGCGGCGGCCCTGTGCCGCTTGCTGGGCCTGCCCTCGGAGGGCGCTCCTCTGTCATGGGTGTTGCTCCCTGCCGCATCGCGCGCGGCCGCCCGCCGCTTGTGGGTCTTGCGACTCGCCTTGGCGGCCGGAGCTGCCGTGGCATAGGCGGCCCGTGCAGGGTCAGCAGCCCTGCCGCCAGCGCTACCTGAGGCACGCACAACAGCTGGCTTAGAATTTAAGTTCACACATGCATTGCAATATTGATGAGACACAATGTGTTGAGGGTTAGCAGCGCTCGAGATTCTTGAGTACTGCCAGGACATGCCTCACTTGCATGCGGGCCCTTGCCAGGAGCGCCGGCAGGCTCAGAAGTGCTGTCTGCAGTGCTAGGGTCGTATGGCGAGCCAGAAGCTGAGCCAATGTGTCAGCTATATTACCGGCCGCCGTGCGGCAGCGCAAGCGGCTCGCTGCTGCACTGCTGATGCACGCGCGCCCAGCGGGCGACCGCACGGGCGCTGTTTCGCGCTGCCCAGCAGAGTGCGCCGGCATGACGGCCGCGTCGCCGATGGTGCGCGCGCGCTGGACCACTGGAGTGCTGTTCTGTGTGACCTGGCTATGTGCATGTGTCTGCATTGCCGCACCGGCCAGGCGCGCTTGCCGCTGTGCCTCCAGGCTGGCCATGCAGCACCTGCCGCGGGGTCCGGTGCAAAGCGCTCAGAACAGGGCAGGCAAGGTTGCAAGTCAGTTCACATCGCCATTCCGATGCAGTTGTCGCAAGCGTCCAGTCCTTGCACTTCCTGAGGCTAATTTCAATAATCACCAATGTTATCAGTGCAATATCCAGAAAGAATAACCTTCTGACTTCAATGCTCCAGATCCCCCCTGGCGTGTGCAGGCGTGCGTGACTTGTGCCCTTCCTATGCGACACTGCTTGAGCTATCCAGAACACCCTGCTATACTGAGCGCATGACTTGCTTAAATACTGATGTCACTCTTTTAACTGACCAGAGCACTATCAGAGCGAGGCAGGCGTGCACCTTTGGCTGCCGCTGAACGCCTCGGGCGCATGAAACCGGCGGCAGTTCTGACACCAGCGCTGGGGCACGCCGCCACGCAGCACCGCGGGGCACTGGATGTGCGCAGCGCACAGGCGGGCCCGGACGTGTCTCTTTGTGACCAACTGCGAAGCGCAGCCCTCCACGCCGCACGCGTGGGGTCGGTTGCGTGCTACGTGCCACTCCTCAAGCACGGGCACGTCCGCGTAGCTGTGCGGCGCCATATGCCAGCGCACAGGTGAGCCACGCGCGCCGCGTGGTATATGTTGCCTTGGAGGTCGTACGGAGCACAGCAGAGGCCGGCGTGGTTGATTACAGTGAGTACAGCGCGGCTCGAGCAGCCTGCGCCCTCAGTACCCGCCACTCTTTAAAAAGGCGAGCCATTGGTTTAGCGTGAGCCAGGCGACGCAAGGCTGTGCTGAGCAGCCCAGGGCTGCGGACAGGCGCACCGGGTCAGGTAGGTGTTCCAGAGGAGGGGCCGCAAGTGCTGAGGGCGCTGGCGCTTCTGTGATGACAGCGAGCTGTTTGGCGCAGGAGCTTTATTTCTCGGCAGAGAGCACAGGTCCTGCTCGCCAGGTGACGCCGGAGCGAACCGCAGTTGCTCGCACTTTGGTCCAGACCAGGTCTACATTTACTTTTACAAAGTAAAGAGCAGCTTAGTTAGTTAGGTGTAACAGAACATGATTATGAAGAATATGCAGTAAATGCTACACAGCACAGCTTGAATGTAGTTTGCTTGTTTCAGTTTCATAACCTGCCTGACAGCCCCGATGTGAGGCCTGGGTGCCTGACTATGCCAACTTGGTCCGGAGGCCAGACTTTTTCCAGCTGTACAGCAGGGTGCGTCTCTGCCCAAGCCAGCTTCACTTACAAACACAGGTCGCATCAACACACAAGAGAACGTTCCTGGCAAGCGTTCCTTGATGCAGTGCTTACGGTAGCAGCCCGGTACTGTGCATGGACAGATTACCACGCGGTTGGTAGCTGCCGCCTACACCTCTTGCGCACCTAGCACATGGCCAGGCGCGGAGGACTGGGCCCTCCGGTTGGTATGGGCTGATAACACACGCTGACAAGTATTGAATAACTGACTGATACAAGAAGGTAACAAATATAAGACCCACAGGCAACTGCATGGCTGAGCCATGCAAGCCCCACTCCTCCCTCCACAGACGACCGCATGGCTGAGCCATGCGGCTGGCAGGCCAGAACCCTCCACCATGCACCCGCAGCTGCTCCAGCTCGCAAACGCGCGCAAGCTGCTGCAGTCCTGCATAATGGCGCCTGGGCCATTTGCGCAAGCGCTCCGCCCAGTGCGCTCGCGCGAGCGCCGCCAGCGCCCGCCGCACATGCACCTGACCGGGTTGCCGGCGCGGCCCGCCAGCAGCTCACGAGCAGGCCGCCAGCGCTCACACAGCAAGCTTTGAGGCAGCCGAGTCCGCCCCTGCCTTGCTGACACACAGGCTACTCTGCCGGGCGCACGGTGCGGCCGCCGCCACCCAGCAAGCCTGACACGCATCTAGATATCTCCTGCGGCTGCCGGGGCTGCCCACGCCGTCGGCCGCTCGGCCTTGCCGCCTGTGCGCGCTGCGGCAGGTTCGCCCCGAGCCTATATCATCGGCCACATCGCGCCCGCACGGCCGACGAGCGGCGGCGGCGCAGGGCTCGCTGTGCGCCCGGGACCGCCGGACACAGTGTATGCTGAGCCTGCCTCCCGCGCGCGCATGCCGCGCTGGCCGCATGCTGGCCTCCCTGTGCGCCCAGCATTGGCGAGGGGCGCGGCTGCCGCGCCGCTGACGCTGCGCTCGCGCTCTGCGGGCACCCACACGGGCGCCGCTCCATGGCATCCAGCGGAGCGCACCGGCGCGGCGGGCGCTGTCCAGGCCTCCTGCTGCGCACCCGGCTGCGCCGCCCCCGATGCCAGCAGGGTGATGTTCTCGCGCGCGGTCCTGCCGGCCTCAGTGCGCGCAGCCGCGGCCGCACGCGCCTGAGCCTCCGGCTCGTTGCGCAGCCTCGCGTCTCGCTCCTTGAATGCGGCATCCGTGCCCTGGCGCAGGCAGGCGGCAATACTGCGTTCCGAAGAACAGAAACATGCGGTGGCAGCGCCCTGGCATATAGCAATGTCCTCAGCTGTGACAGGGTAGACCCCCATGAAGCAACCATGTCCATGGCGGGCTGTTACCCTGCTTGATGGCATGTCTGATGCACTGTGTGTCGTGAAGGTGCACATGAAGAGGCATGCCAGACAGCGGGCGAACGCGCACCTGCCGGACGCCCAGCGCCAGGGCTGCGCGCACGGCGGCCTCCCTCTCCTCGCGGCGCGCCTGGTCCAGCGCGGCCAGCCGCTGCTCGGCTGCCGCCTCCGCCTCAGCGCGCGCCTCGGCGCGAGCTTGGTTCACCTGGGCAGAGGGTACTGCTTGATAAGCAGAGCAAGGCCCGTTTTGGAGAGACAAGCTTGCGTCCAGCCGAGGTCATAACTGCAGCACCACGCTGCCACATGCAGAGCATGTGAAGCCGGCTCGCTCACGGTCTGTGGCATACTTGCTCTGCAGAACCAGGCTCGGGCGTTGCAGCAACTGCCGCGCGTGCACAGCAGGCAGCGCGCCTGCTTGGCGTGCTCCGCGCGCTCGAGCGCCAGCGCCGCGGTAAAGCACTGTTCGGCCACCGCCTCCACCTCGTCGAGCGCCTCGGTGCGTGCGAGCAACACCTAGGCACACCGCCTCGGTCAGCAGAGCATGCGTGTATGAGTGAGACAAGCGCCTGCGTTCATGCAGGCGCACTGATTATGCATTGACATTCACACAGCCTGCCTTACATTCACACAGCCTGGAGATCCGAGTGTGTTGGTGAGTATGGCACCACACTCACCACACACTCACTTTCCTTGAGACAGGCTACGATGTATCTCTACTGCGGCCCACATGTACCACCAGGTCCCTGTGCTGTCACATATGCAGCCATGCAACGCCAGCCTGTCGCGGATTGATCTCCACAGAGCAGGTAAGGGCACGGCCAAGTGCCGCACGTGCACAACAGGCCGCGCGCCTGCTTGACAAGCTCTGCGCGCTCGAGCGCCAGCGCCGCGGCAAGGCGCTGCTCGGCCGCTGCCTCCGCCTCACCGCAGGCCTCGGCGCGCGCTTGGTGCACCTAGGCACAACTGCTTTGCGAGCAAGGCACTATTTGCAGGACAGGCGCTTCCATGTACTGCAGCTCATCTCCATCACCGTTGCCCACGCTGCCACGCGCATGGCATGCAAAGCGGCTCCACGCAGTCTGCTGCACACACAGATGACAGAAACAGGTCAGGGCAAACGCAGCGGACGTCCCTGTTGCTGCACACGCACGGCCAGCTGCGCGCCTGCTTTTCAAACTCCGCGCGCTCGAGCGCCAGTGCTGCGGCAAGCTGCTCTTTGGCTGCTGCCGCCGCCGCGCGCGCCTCGGCGCGCGCTTGGCCCACCTGGGCATAACAACTCGATCAGGAGCGCATGGCACACATTCGGAAGACATGAACGGCTCCCACCGGCTGAGCTCCGCTACTATGTGCCCCAAGCTGTCACATTTGCATGGCTTGCGCAGCCGTCTCAACCATCGTCTGGCGCATGCACGCTCTGCAAGACCAAGCCAGGGCAGTGCGTTACTGCTGCACTGCCGCACAAACGGAATGAGCTGCGATGAGCTGCACCTGCTTGTCGAGATCCGCGCGCTCGAGCGCCAGCGCCGCGGCCAAGCGCTGCTCGGCCGCTGCCTCCGCCTCAGTGCGCGCCTCGGCGCGCGCTCGGTCCACCTGGGCAGACTTGCTCGATCAGCAAGGCGCTGCACGCTGTGGTGCACGCTTGCCGTGTCAGCCAAGCCCACCACGGCATGTCCCAGGCTGCCCATATGCGTGGCACCGAAGACAGGCTAACTCTCAGTCGGCCTCGCAAACTGACCGTGCAAAAGCAGTTGCTGCCAACTACTGGTTGGCTGCTCTGCAGCCATATCACTGCATAAGATCATAAGCTGCGCGCCAGGTTGGCAAAGTCCGCGCGCTCATGCGCCAGCGCCGCCGCAAAGCGTGGGTCCGCCTTGCGCACGCCCAGACGGCGCAAGGCCGCGTGCGCGGATCCCTCATCACCGTCTTTGTCGGCTGCCCCACCAGGAAGGCATGCCTCCGCCTGAGCCGCGCCCAGCGCTGCCCGCGCGACGACAGCCTCGTCACCGCCGGGTGCCCCGGCCGCCGCGGCCCTGTGCCGCTTGCCGGGCGTGCCCTCGTACGGCGCTCCCCGGTCGCTGGGACCGGCATCGGCGACATCGCCCGCGGCCGCCTGCCGCTTGTTGGCCTTGCGGCGCGCCTTGGCGGCCGGAGCGGCCATGGCAGAGGCGGCATGCGCAGGGTCGGCAGCACTGCCGCCAGCGCTACCTGAGACCCACACAATAGCATGCATTGTTTCGAGGTTCACATTTGCACTGCAGCATTGAAACACACAAATGAGTTCGGGCATTGGCAGCACCTTTTAAGACTCGAGAGAACTGCCTGGGACAGCATGCCCCACCTGCATGCGGGCTGTTGCCAGCAGCGTCGTCAGGCTTGGATGCGCTGTCAAAAGTCCCAAAGGCGTGCAAGCCACCAGACATGACATCATCCTCAGCTGCCATGCGGTGATGCAAGCGGCCCGCCTCCGGGTCGCCGCCGTCGCGCGCGCGCTCAGCCAGACCCAGACACATGGACGCTGATGCATGCTGTTCAGCACAGCGCGCCGGCGCGGCACGTGCAGCTGCTGCGGCGGTGGTGCGCGCGCGCAGAGGGCGACAACAGGGGCGCTGCTTCAAACTCTTCAGCAGAGTGCGCAGGCGCGGCGGCCGCATGACCTTCGGTGCGCTCGCACAGGACCACCCGAGGGGTGTCCTGGGTGGCCTGAGCGGGGACAGCCGTCCGCGTTGCCGCGGGCGCAGCTCCAGCAGCGGGCGCGGCTGCTAGGTGCGCACGGACGATCCTGATCTCGATGGGCCGTGCCGCGGCAGCGCCGCCCTCGCACACCCGGCGCTCGTACGCTGCCTTGAGGCTGGCCATGCATGACCTGCCAGAGGTCGGGGGCACATCGCTCAGGAACCCCGCCTGAAAGCACATGCGGTGTTGTGCACCTTGTACGCAGCAGGCGCTCTGCTCAAGCTGGCTGGAACACCTCGCTACATAGAGCGCACGAGTACCTTCGCGCAGGGAGAGTCACTTTGTGGACGTGCACACAGCGCTGAAAGGATGACGTAGGTGCGTACCTGCGGCTGCCGCTGAAAGCCATGAGCGCATGGAGTCTGTGGCAGATTGCACACCAGCGCTGCGGCGTGCCGCGGCGCAGCACTGCGGGGCACTTGATGTGCGCAGGGCACAGGCGAGACTTCAGGTGGTAAACTTTGACGAGCGGCTCCGCGCAGCCCACCACGCCGCACGCGTGAGGGCGGTCACATAGGCGCCGGCCGCTCACTCCTCCGTCGTACCACTCCTCAAGCACGGGCAAGTCGGCGTGGCTGTGCAGCGCCATGCCACCTGCGTGCAGCATGCAATTGAGACAAAGCGCGACTGCTGGCTGCATGCCCCTCAGTATCTGTCAAGGCGCGGAGCAGAGACCCGGCGCGCTCTGTCAGCAGAGATACTAGCCCAAGTTGCCGCCCTCCATGCCCCTGAGGGCCGGCAGCACCGCACGGCACGAGATTGCTTGCCCCACCTGCACGCGGGCTGATGCCAGCAGCGCCGCCAGGCTCGGGAGCGCCGACCGCAGCGCTGGGGGCGTGCGACGAGCCAGAACTCGAGCCAGACGTGTCAGTCACGTCGTCGGCCGCCGTGCGGCTGCGCGAGCCGCTCGCTGCTGCGCTGCTGGTGCTGCGCGCACGCTCAGCGGGCAACCATACGGGCGCTGTTTCATGCTGCTCAGCAGCGTGCGCTGGCGTGTCGGCCGCGTCGCCGACGGCGCGCGCGCGCTGGAACACCCGAGTGTTGTCCTGGATGACCTGGCCATGTGCAGGCGTCTGCGCTGCCGCGCGCGCAGCTTCGGCTGCGAGCGCGGCTGCTGGGTGCGCTGCGCTGCTGTGCCCGGTGGGGCCCGGCGCAGCTGCACCGGCCAGGCGCGCCCGCCGCACGCGCTTTGTCTTGAGGCTGACCATGCAGGACCTGCCGCGGGTCCGGTGCAAAGCGCTTAGGATAGGGCAGGCGCTTAGGATAGCCAAGCAAGTTATTTCATGCCAATCCGCTGCGACCGCTGCAAACGTCCTGTCCTTGCACTTGCTGAGGCCTTCCCTATCAATCAATTTACCATCACTACATATTCATTAGGAAGTGCTATAATCTCACTTCAGTGTTCCGAACAGGGCATGCACGCGAACTCATGCCTCTTGTTGCATGAGCTATCTAGAACACGTTGCCAAACAGTGCACATGAATTTGTCAACAAAGAGATGCAATAGTAGTGGGGATGACCAGTGCAATCCCAACACGAGGCAGGCGCGCACCTTGCGTTGGAATGAAAAGCTTCGAGCACGTGAAAGCGGTGGCAGTTGCAACACCAGCGCTGCAGCACGCCGCCGCGCAGCACCGCGGGACATTTGATGTGCGCAGCACACAGGCGGGCCTCCAGGTGTGTCTTTATGACGAGCTGCGCAATGCAGCCCGGCACGCCGCACGCGTGGGGTCGGTTGCGTGTTACGTGCCACTCCTCAAGCACTGGCACGTCGGCGTGGCTGTGCGGTGACATGCCAGACGCGTGCCAGCGCACAGGTGAGCGAAGCGCGCCGCGTGCTATGTTGCCTTGGAGGCCGTCAGGCGCACAGCAGAGGCTGGCGTGGTGTACAGCATTGAGTACAGCACGGCTTGGGCCGCCGGCGCCCTCGAAGCGCCCTGCCGCTCCTGAGAAGGTGAACTGTTGATTGAGTGTGAGCTGGGCAGTGCATGGCTGCACTGACCAGCCCAGGGCTGCGTACAGGCGCACGGTGTGCAGATACTTGCTCCAAGGGAGGAGGCGCGACTGCTGAGGGCGCTGGCGCTCCGGTAATGACAGCGAGGTGATTGGCTCTGCAGCTTTATTCCCCGTCAAGAGCACAGGTCCTGCTCGCCAGACGACTGTACGGCGGAGCGTACTTAGCGATTGCTCACACTTTTGAGTCCAGGACCGGGTCTTCACTTGCTTAGCTACGTGTAACAGATTAATGATTATTAATGATTATGAAAGCAGAGAATGCTGGGCTGTCACAGCTTATTTACTAGGGATGTGAGTTTGTTTGTTTCAGCTTCATCACCTCCTGGCAGCGACCATGTGAGACCATGTAAGGCCTGGGCGCCTGAGCAGCCTGAGTTGGCCTAAAGCACAGACTTGCTCCAGCTGTACAGCAGGGTGCGGCTCTGCCCGAGCCAGCTCCACTTACAGACACAGTTGGTTGCATTGACAAACACAGCAATGTTTCTGGCAAGCGGTCCTTGAAGCAGTGCATATAGTGGCAGCCCGGCACTGTGCAAGGACAGATAATGAGCGGTTGGCAGCTGCCGCTTGCACCCCTCGTGCACTTAGCACACGGCCAGGCGCGGAGGGCTGAACCTCGGATGCTAAGAGCTGGTAGATACACTACGCTGATGATCATTGACTGAGTGACTGATACAAGAAGCTCGCAAATGTAAGACCCACAAATTATTGCATGTCTGAGCCATGCAAGCCCCACTCCTCCCTCCACAGACGACCGCATGTTTTTTTCATGCTGGCAGGCCAGAGGCGTCCACCATGCACCCGCAGCCGCTCCAGCTCGCAAGTGCGCGCAAGCTGCTGCAGTACCGCATCGCGTCGCTCGGGCTGTATGCGCATACGCTCCGCCCAGCGCGCCTGCGCGGGCGCCGCGGGCGCCCGCCGCGCATACATCTGATCGGGTTGCCAGCTCGGCCCGCCAGCAGTGCAGGGACAGACCGCCAGCGCTCAACGCAGCAAGCTGCAAAGGAGCCATGTCCGCCCCTCCCTTGCCGACACACAGCCTGCTCCGCCGCGAGCGCGATCGCGACCGCCGCCACCCAGCCGGCCTCACATGTTTTACACAGCTGCTGCGGCCGCCAGGCCTGCGCCCGCCGTCGGCCGCTCGATCTCGCCGCCTGTTCGTGCTTCGCCTGTTTCGCCCCGAGCCTATATCATAGGCCACATCGCGCCCGCACGGCCGTAGAGCGGCGGCGGCGCAGGGTGCGCTGTGCGCCCGGGACCACCAGACAAGGTGTATGCTGGACCTGTCTCCCGTGCGCGCGTGCCGCATGCCGGCATCCCTGTGCGGCCAGCATTGGCGAGGGGCGCGGCTGCCGCGCTGCTGACGCTGCGCTCGCGCTCGGCGGGCACCCACGCGGGCGCCGGCCCATGGCATCCTGCGGAGCGCACCGGCGCGGCGGGCGCTGCCCAAGCTTCCTGCTGCGCACCCGGCTGCGCTGCCCCCGATACTAGCAGGGCGTTGTTCTCGCGCGCGGCCGCATGCGCCTGAGCCTCTGGCTCAGCGCGCAGCCTTGCGCCTCGCTCCTTAAATGCGGCATCCGTGCCCTGGCGCAGGCACAGGCAGCAAAACTGCATTCTAAAAAGCAGAAACATGCGGTGGCCGCGCCCTGGCATGATGCAATATCTCAGCCGTGACAGGGTACACCCCCATGAAGCAAGCATGTCCATGGCGGGCTGTTCCCCTGACAGCAGCCTGCGGCACGCGCCGCCGAGCCAATAGACCATGCCAGGACCCCCGGCGGGCACGCTCTGTAGCGGCTTGGTGGCATGTCTGGTGCACTGTGTGTCGTGAATGCGCACATGAAAAGGCATGCCAGAGAGGAGTGGCGTATAAGCGAGCGCGCACCCGCCGGACGCCCAGCGCCAGGGCCGCCCGCACGGCGGCCTCCCTTTCATCGCGGCGCGCCTGGTCCAGCGCGGCCAGCCGCTGCTCAACTGCCGCCTCCGCCTCAGCGCGCGCCTCAGCGCGCGCTTGGTGCACCTGAGCAGAGGGTGCTGCTCAGTCAGCAGAGCACCGCCTGATACAGTGAGACGAGCTTGCCTCCAGCTGAGCTCCACTACCACAGGCCCCATGCTGCCATGCGCAGAGCATGCACAGCCGTCTCGCTCGCTGCAGAGCAGCAGCCTGCTCTCGCACGGTCAGGTTGCAAAATCGAGAGAGTGTGAGCCCACTATTTACTGCCATGCATGTGAGCAGCATGAGGCATGCCATGGTGAGCTTGGCAGACACGGCAAGCGTGCCTCACGGCGTGCGCACCTTGCTGATCGAGCACTCATGCCTAGGTGGACCGAGCGCGCGCCGAGGCGCGCGCTGAGGCGGAGGCGGCAGCCGAGCGGCACTTTGCCGCGGCGCTGGTGCATCAGCGAGCGGAGCTCAACAAGCAGGTGCAACTCATTGCAGCTCATTGCATTTGTGCGGCAGCGCAGCAGTGACGCACTGCCCTGGCTTGGTCTTGCAGAATGTGCATGCGTTGGACAATGGTTGAGACCGCTCGCACGCAATACAAATGTGACAGCATGGGGCACATAATAACGGAGCTCAGCCGGTGAGAATGATTTTTGTCTTCCCAACATGCGCCATGCGCTCCTGATCGAGTTGACATGCCCAGGTGGGGCAAGCGCATGCTGAGGCGCGCGCGGCGGAGGCAGCAGCCGAGCAGCGCATTGCCGCAGCGCTGGCGCTCGAGCACGCGGACTTTGACAAGCAGGCGCGCAGCTGGCCGTGAGTGTGCAGCAACAGGGACGTCCGCTGCGTTACCCTGCCCTGCTCTGTTGCACCGTGTGTGCAACAGACGAATGGAGGCGCTGTACATGCTATGCGCCTGGCAGCGTGGGCAATGATGATAGGGATGAGCTGCAGTGTATGGAAGCGTCTATCCTGGTCATGATGCCTTGCTGATTAAGCAGTTGTGCCTAGGTGGACCAAGCACGCACTGAGGCGCGCGCTGAGGCGGAGGCAGCAGCCGAGCAGCGCCTTGCCGCGGCGCTGGCGCTTGAACGCGCGGAGCTTGTCAAGCGGGCGCGCAGCCTGTCGTGCACTCGAATCACTTGGCCATCCACAGCCTGAGCCTGCTTCCACAGAGTCGACACTTGAATGACTGTAACTTACATGGCTGCAAAAGTGATGCGTGTGGCAGCCTGGGGCATCCACTCGTGAATGTGAGCCGCTGTGAGTTTAAGCACCACCCCATCCTGCTCATGACATGTATGCGCTGCTGACCGAGGCAGTGCGCCCAGGTCCTGCTCGCACGCACCGAGGCGCTCGACGAGGTAGAGGCGGCAGCCGAGCAGCGTTTCGCCGCGGCGCTGGCGCACGAGTGCGCGGAGCTCGCCAAGCAGGCGCGCAGCCTGCTGTGCATGCGCAGCCGCTGGCTGCAACGCCCGAGGCTCGGCCTGTCCTACAGACAATGCATGCGACACCACCGGACAAAGTCCTAAGCAGCGTGCCTGCTTAGCCAAGTCCGCGCGCTCATGCGCCAGCGCCGCCGCATAGCGCGGGTCCGCGCTGCGCACGCCCAGGCGGCGCAAAGCCGCGCGCGCGTCTCCTCCGTCGTCGTCCTCGTCCACCGCCTCACCAGCAGAGCGTGCCTCCGCCTCAGCCGCGCCCAGCGCCGCACGCGCAGCGACAGCCGCGTCACCGCCGGGTGCCCCGGCCGCCGCGGCCCTGAGCCGCTTGCTGGGCCTGCCCTCGGACGGCGCTTCGCTGTCATAGGCGCTGCTCCCTGCCGCATTGTCAGCGGCCGCCCGCCGCTTGTCGGCCTTGCGGCGCGCCTTGGCGGCCGGAGCTGCGGTGGCAGGGGCGGCATGCTCAGGGCCGGCAGCCCTGCCGCCAGCGCTACCTGAGGCCCACACAGGAGCTTGATTTGAATCAGAGGTTCACACTCGCCCTGCAGCAATGAGAAGACACAATGGGTGCGCACGGGCATTTCTGCACTCGGTGGGCTGTGCCGCGGCAGCGCCGGCCTGGCGCGCCCGGCGCTTGCGATTACGCGCTGCCGTTACCTTGAGGCCGGTCATGCAGGACCTGCCGCAGGTCCGGTGCACATGGCTCAGGAACCCGTTATGAGCGCGCATGCGCATTTGTGCGTCTTGCATGCAGCAGGGCGCTCTGCTCAAGCTGACTAGAGCACCACGCTATTTGCGCGGAATGCCTTTGCAGAAAAGGGTCAGACTGTGGGTGAGCACAGCGCTCCCAGCGCGGATTAGGCAGGCGCGCACCTGCGGCTGCCGCTGAACGCCTTGAGCGAGTGAAACTTGGAGCAGCTTGAACACCAGCGCTGCGGCACGCCGCGGCGCAGCACCGCGGGGCACTTGATGTGGGCAGGGCACAGGCGGTACTTCAGGTTTCTAGCTTTGACGAGCGGCTCGGCGCAGCCCGCCACGCCGCATGCGCGAGGGCGGTTGCATGGGCGGTGGCCGCTCACTGCTCCGTCATACCACTGCTCGAGCACGGGCAGCGCGTCGCGGCTGCGCGCCGCCATGCCACCTGCGTGCCAGCGTGCAAGTGAGACAAAGCGCGCCGCTGTCTGCATGCCCCTCAATTTTTGTCAAGGCGCACAGCAGAGCCCGGCGCGCTCAGGCGGCAGAGACTATAGCCCAAATTTACTGCCCTCGAGGCCCGGAGGAGGGCCGGCAGCACCGCATGGCAGCAACATGGCGTGCCCCACCTGCACGCGGGCCGGAGCCAGCAGCGCCGCCAGGCTCGGGAGCGCTGACCGCAGTGCTGGGGGCGTACGACGAGCCAGAAGTCGAGCCCGACGTGTCAGTTACATCGTCGGCCGCCGTGCAGCTGCGCGAGCCGCCCGCTGCTGCGCTGCTGGTGCTGCGCGCACGCTGAGCGGGTGACCGCACTGGCGCTGTTTCATGCTGCTCAGCGGCATGCGCCGGCGTGACGGCCGCGTCGCCGACGGCGTGCGCGCGCTGGAACACCCGAGTGTTGTCCTGGATGACCTGATTATGTGCAGGCGTCTGCGCTGCCGCGCACGCAGCTTCGGCTGCGAGCGCGGCTGCTGGGTGCGCTGCGGTGCTGTGCCCGGTCGGGCCCGGCGCCGCTGCACCGGCCTGGCGTGCCCGCCACGTGCGCTTTGTGTTGAGGCTGGCCATACAGGACCTGCCGCGGGTCCAGTGCAAAGTGCTTAGGATAGGGCAAGCGCTTAGGACTAGGGCAAGCAATACTTTGAGTTATTTCTTAATTTTTTTGGCCATTTTGCTGCGACCATTGCAAACGTCCTGTCTTTGCACTTGCCGAGGCCTTCCCTATCAACCAATTTCATCGCTACAGTTTCATAGAAGAGCTATGATCTCACAGTGTTCCAGACAGGGCATGCATGTGGACTTATGCCTCTTGTTGCATGAGCTATCTAGCATTCCTTGCTATACTGAACGCGTGAACTTGTCACTGAAGAGGTGCATTGGTCTTGGGGGTAAATTGAGCAATCCCAACACGAACAAGGCGCGCACCTTCCGCTGGCAGGAAACGCTCCGAGCGTGTGAAAGTGGTGGCAGCTGCAACACCAGCGCTGCGGCACACCGCCGCGCAGCACCGCGTGGCACATGATGTGCGCAGCACACAGGCGGGCCCGCAGGTGGCTGTTTGTGACGAGCTGCGCAACGCAGCCCGGCACGCCGCACGCGTGGGGTCGCTTGCGTTTTACGTGCCACTCCTCAAGCACTGGCACGTCGGCGTGGCTGTGCGGTGACATGCCAGACGCGTGCCAGCGCACAGGTGAGCGAAGCGCGCCGCGTGCTGCGTTGCCTTGGAGGTCGTCAGGCGCACAGTAAAGGCCGGTGTGGTGTGTAGCAGTACGTACAGCACAGTTTGGGCCGCCTGCGCCCTCGAAGCCCCGCCACTTTGAGAATGGTGAGCTATGTGATTAAGCGTGAGCCGGGCGACACAAGGCTGCGCTGAGCAGCCCAGGGCTGCGGACAGGCGCACCAGGTGCACACTTTGTTTCTACAGGATGAGGCGCAAGTGCTGGAGGCGCTGGCGCTCCTGTGATGACGGCGAGCTGTTTGGCGCAGGAGGTTTATTCCTCGGCAAAACACAGAGGTCCAGTTCGCCAGGCGACTGATCCGGCGGAGCGTACTTACTTGCTCAACACTTTTGTCAACACTTTTGTCCAGGACCAGGTCTTCACTTGCTTAGCTAGGGGTAACTGGACATGAATATGAAAGCAGAAAATGCTGGGCGCCTGAGCAGCCTGAGTTGGCCTGAAGCCCAGACTTGCTTCAGCTGTACAGCAGGGTGCGTCTCTGCCCGAGCCAGCTTCACAAACCGACACAGGTCGCATTGACACAAAGCAATGTTCCTGGCAAGCGTTCCTTGAAGCAGTGCTTAGTGTGGCAGCCCGGCACTGTGCAAGGACAGATAATGACTGGTTGGCAGCTGCCGCTTGCACCTGTTGTGCACCTAACACACGGCCAGGCGCGGAGGGCTGAACCTCGGATGCTGAGAGCTGATTGATACACGCTGATGTTCGCTGACTGATGGACTGATACAAGAAGCTCACAAATGCAAGACCCATAGGTGACTGACCCATGCAAGCCCATCTCCTCCCTCCACAGACCACCGCATGTCTTTTTGCAAGCTGGCAGGCCAGAGCCGTCCACCATGCACCCAAAGCCGCTCCAGCTCGCAAGTGCGCGCAAGCTGCTGCAGTACCGCATCGCGGCGCCCGGGCTGTATGCGCATACGCTCCGCCCAGCGCGCCTGCGCAGGAGTCGCGGACGCCCGCCGCACATACATCTGACCGGGTGGCTGGCGCGGCCCGCCAGCAGCGCAGTGGAAGGCCGCCAGCGCTCAACGTAGCAAGCTGCAAGGCAGCCGTGTCCGCCCCTCCCTTGCCGACGCACAGCCTGCTCCGCCGCGCGCGCGGTTGCGCCCGCTGGGCCCCAGCCGGCCTCGCACGCGTCTAGACAGCTGCTGTGGAGGCTGGCGCTGCCCTGGCCTCCCGCTGCGCACCCGGCTGCGCCGCATCTGATACCAGCAGGGCGTCCGTCTTGCGCGCGGCCCTGTCGGCCTCAGTGCGCGCGGCCGCGGCGCCGCGCGCCTAAGCCTCCGGCTCAGCGCGCAGCCGCATGTCCCGCTCCTTGGCCACGGCCTCCGTGCCCTAGCGCAGGCACAGGCAGCGATACTGCATTCCGGCAAAGCAGAGGCCTGCGGTTTTTGCGCCCTGGCATAATGCAATGTCCTCAGCTGAATCAGGGTAAACCTATAAATCAACCACGTCCATGGCGGCAGTCTGCCGCATGCACCGCCGCGCCGTCAGCCCACACCAGGACCCCCGGCGGGCGCGCTCTGCCTTGTGTTATGGCGCACTGCGCGCTGTGAGGGTGCGCACGAACGCCACATCAGGGCATGGCGGCCTGCTGCGCCGCCCACTGTGCAGCGCGGGCCCCTGCGCCTGGGCCCAGGGTGTGCACTCAACCGCTAAGCGCCCAGCTCCAGGGCCTTGCGCACGGCGGCGTCCACCTCCTCGCGGCGCGCTTGGTACAGCGCGGCAAGCCGCTGCTCGGTTGCCGCCTCCGCCTCGGCGCGCGCTTGGTGCACCTGGCCAGAGGGTACCGCCCGGTCATCGAAGCAACTGCATAGAATGGAGAGACGAGTTTGCATCCAGCTGAGCTCCACTACCACAGGCCCCATGCTGCCATGCGTAGAGCATGCACAGCCTCTCACTCTCACGGGGTATCGCACGCATGCTCTGCTGAACCAGGCTCGGTCGTTGCAGCCAGCTGCTGCGCATGCACGACAGGCTGCGCGCCTGCTTGGCGAGGTCCGCGCGCTCACGCGCCAGCGCCGCGGCGAAGCGCTGCTCGGCCGCCGCCTCCACCTCGTCGAGCGCCTCGGTGCGCGCGAGCAGCACCTAGGCGCACTGCCTCGATCAGCAGAGCATGCGTGTATAAGTAGCACATGCGCCTGCATTCATGCAGGCGCGTTTATGATGTTTCACTCGCACGTGTTTCCATGTGTGTGGGAAGAACGGTATCATGTACAGTTCAGTGAGATTCCAAAGCCGCTTCCATCAACAGACCAAGCTGTCCACCAGGACGCTTCGAGGTTCACTGGCTCATACACGGTAATATCTCACAACACTCTCAGCTTTCATTGACACAGGGTGTGTGACTGCAAACATTCCCTGCAGCTCATGCTCAGCACCACACGCCCTCTGCTGTCACACGCATCACATGCAAACATTCGCTGCCAGTTCATGCTGAGCACCACACGCCCTCTGCTGTCACACGCATCACATGCGCAGCCTAGCTTCCGCTTGATCAAAGCTTTCAGCTCTGCAAGGCAGGTTAAGGCACGGCCAAGCGCCGCACGTGCATAGCAGGCTGCGCGCCTGCTTCACAAACTCCGCGCGCTCGAGCGCCAGAGCCGCGGCAACGCGCTGCTCGGCCGCTGCCTCCGCCTCGGCGCGCACCTCAGCGCGTACTCGGTGCACCTAGGCACGACTGCTAAATCAGCAAGGCATCATGAACTGGAAGGGCGCCCCATGCACTGCAGCTTATCTCCATCACCATTGCCCACCCTGCCACGCGCATGGCATGCAAAGCGGCTCCACGCAGTCTGCTGCACACACAGATAACAGAAACAGGCCAGGGCAGTACAGCGGACACCCAGCACGCTGCGCGCCTGCTTGTCAAAGTCCGCGCGCTCGAGCGCCAGCGCTGCGGCAATGTGCTGCTCGGCTGCTGCCTCCGCCGCGCGCGCCTCGGCGCGCGCTTGGTCCACCTGGGCGCATTGACTCGATCAGGCGCGCATGGCACACGTTGGATAGACGAGCTTGATATCTAATCGGCTGCTCTGCTGCTACGTGCCCCATGCTGCCACATCTGCATGGCGCGTGCAGCCGTCCCACCCACTGTCCCACGCATTTACACTCTGCAAAACCAAGCCAGAGCAGCGCAGCACTGCCGCACAAAGTGAGTCAGCTGCACCTGCTTGTCAAGCTCCGCGCGCTCAAGCGCCAGCGCCTCGGCAACGCGCTGCTTGGCTGCTGCCTCCGCCTCGGCGCGCGCCTTAGTGCATGCTTGGTACACCTGAGCTGATGTTCTTAGTGGAAAAGGCGTCATGAGCAGGACAGGCGCTTCAGGCGCTTCAAGACACTGCAGCTCACTTCTATCTTCAGTGCCACGCGCGTGGCAAGTGCAGCGGCTCCATTTGCACTCCAATTGCACACACAGTGCAGCACTGCAGAGCAGGCTATGGCAGTGCTGCGGACATGCCTCGCCGCCGCACATGCACAGCAGGCTGCGCGCCTGCTTGTTGAACTCCGCACAATCAAGCGCCAGCGCTCCGGCACATCGCTGCTCGGCCGCTGCCTCCGCCTCAGCACGCGCCTTGGCGCGCGCTTGGTCCACCTAAGGAGAGTTGCTCAATCAGCAAGGCATTGTGAGCAGGACACGCGCTTCCATAAAGTGCAGCGTATCTCTGAAGTCATTGCCCATGCTGCCAGGCGCATGGCATGTACAGCGGCTCCATTCGCATTCGGGTGCACACACAGTGCAAAAAGCAAGCTAGAGCAGTGCAACGGGCACCCCTGTTGCCGACATGCACAGCAGGCTGCGCGCCTGCTTGACAAGCTCCGCGCGCTGGAGCGCCAGCGCGGCGGCAATGCGCTGCTCGGCCGCTGCCTCCACCACGCGCGCCTCGAAACGCACTTGGTCCACCTGGGCACATTTTCTCTATCAGCAGGGCATGACACATGGTAGAAAGACAAGCTTGCCTTCACCCCATGCTGTCACATCGGCATGGCGTGTGCAGCCGTCTTGACCATCGTCTGGCGCATACACATCCTGCAACAGCAAGCCAGAGCAGTGCAGCGCTGTTGCACTGCCGCATATCAGCATGAGCTGCACCTGCTTGTCAAGCTCCGCGCGCTCGAGCGCCAGCGCCGCGGCAATACGCTGCTCGGCTGCTGCCTCCGCCGCGCGCACCTCAGCATGCGCTTGGTCCATCTACGCAGCAGTGTTCAGTGAGCACGGCATGGCACACCTTGGAAGATAAGCTGGCCTTCACTCTAGCTGAACTCTGTATCTTTGAGCCCCATGCTGCCACATCCGCATGGCGGATGCAGCCGTCTCAACCATTGTCTGACGCATCCACACTCCGCAGAACCAAGCCAGAGCAGCGTCGCACTGCTGCACAAATAGCATAAGCTGCACCTGCTTGTCGAGCTCCGCGCGCTCGAGCGCCAGCGCCGCGGCCAAGCGCTGCTCGGCTGCTGCCTCCGCCTCGGCGCGTGCCTCGGCGCGCGCTTGGTGCACCTAGGCAGACTTGCTCGATCAGCAAGGCGCGGCACGCTGTGGGGCAGCCTTGCCGTTTCAACCAAGCTCACCACCACATGCGTGGCACCGAACGACAGGCTCACGCTCTGCCGGCCTTGCAACGGATCGTGCAAAAGCACGTTGCTGCACTGCAGCTGACTACAATTTCATAAGCTGCGCGCCTGCTTGGCAAAGTCCGCGCGCTCATGCGCCAGCGCCGCCGCAAAGCGCGGATCTGCGCTGCGCACGCCCAGACGGCGCAGTGCCGCGCGCACGTCTCCTCCATCATTGCCTATGTCAGCCGCCTCACCAGCACAGCGTGTCTCCGCCTCAGCCGCGCCCAGCGCCGCACGCGCGACGCCAGCCTCGTCACCGCGGGGTGCTCTGGCCGCCGTGGCCCTGTGCCGCTTGCAGGCCCTGCCCTCGCACGGCGCTCCGCCGTCATCAGCGCTGCTCCCTGCCGCATTGCCCGCGGCCGCTCGCCGCTTGTCTGCCTTGCGGCGCGCCTTGGCGGCCGGAGCTGCCGTGGCAGGGGCGGCATGCGCAGGGGCGGCAGCACTGCCGCCAGCGCCACCTGAGGCACGCACAACAGCTTGCTTAGAAATCAATTTCACACCCAATTGTAACATCAATAAGACACAATGCAATGGGGCTTAGCAGCACTCTGAGACTCAAGAGCACTGCCAGGGACAGGGAGCATGCCCCACCTGCACGCGGGCCGGAGCCAGCAGCGCCGCTAGGCTCGGGAGCGCTGACCGCAGTGCTGGGGGCATGCGATGAGCCAGAAGTTGAGCCAGACGTGTCAGTCACATCATCGGCCGCCATGCGGCTGTGCGAGCGGCTCGCTGCTGCAATGCTGAGGTCGCGCGCGCTCTCAGCGGGTGTCCGCACGGGCGTTATCTCATGATGCTCAGCAGAGTGCGCGGGCGTGGCGGCCGCTTTGCTCTTGGCGCACGCGCGCTGGAACACGCCAGTGCTGTCAGGCGTGGCCTGGCCATGGCCGGGCATCTGCGCTGCAGCGGGCGCTGCTTCAGCTGCGAGCGCGGCTGCTGGGCGCGCAGCGCTGCTGTGCCCGGTGAGCCCCGGCGTGGCTGCGTTGGCCAGGCGCGCCCGCCGTTTGCGGTTGCGCTCGCGCGCTGCTTCACAGCTGGTTATGCAGGACCTGCCGCGGTCCGGTGCAAAGTGCTTAGAATAGGACAGGCAGTTATTACATGATGCCACACCCCTGCAACCGTTGCAAACGTCCTGGCCGCGCACTTGCAGAGGCTTTCCCTCAGTTTTATCCTTCAGTGACCACAAAGTGCTTTCCTCTAACTTCGGTGCTCCGATCCTCCTGGTGTGCGCATGCGTGCAGACTCGTGCCTCTATGCGACACTGTTTGAACTATCCAGAGCACCCTGCTATGCTGAGCGTATGACTTGCATAACCAACACTTGCATCAGTCTTGGAGTTGACCAGAGACCAGAGAGGCTACCAATGCGACGTAGACGCGCACCGTTGGCTGCCGCTGAACGCCTCGGGCTTATGAAAGTGGCGGCAGTTCTGACACCAGCGCTGCGGCACGCCGCCGCGCAGCACCGCAGGGCACTGGATGTGCGCAGCGCACAGGCGGGCCTCCGAGTGTCTCTGTGTGACCAGTTGCGAAGCGCAGCCCTCCACGCCGCACGCGTGGGGTCGGTTGCTTGTTACGTGCCACTCCTCAAGCACGGGCACGTCGGCGTGGCTGTGTGGCGCCATGCCATATGCCAGTGCAAGGTGAGCCGAAGCGCGCCGGGTGC
>JAABUY010001743.1_pt1 | contig 28077 bp, 28 predicted proteins | sample 5560271 | NCBI WGS metagenome assembly JAABUY01 (sample SAMN10711886, study PRJNA513374) | rock metagenome | isolation source: Antarctica rocks | place: Antarctica: Victoria Land, University Valley | reverse complement strand
ACTTTGAAACCCGACCCGACTCGTAATATTAGGTAATTTTCATTGTTTCTCGTGTAATTTTGGTAATTTTTACATCGTTGGAAAGCCCTCACAATTCTCTACAAAATGAGCCTAAAATCGCAAAAAATGGATCGCTTTCAAGCTCAATGCACACAACTGAAGTTTTGTTCAAATTCTTGAAGTTCCTGCCACTATGGTTGCTCATGGCTAACAAGGCATGCGAAATAAGCGAAAAACCAGCTTTGAAAAAACCCGACGGCCACCCTACCCGCCCCTGTTCTTACTATTCTTTAACGGCCACCGTCTTTCACCAATGAGGCAAAGCGTATGTGGTTTAGTGGTAAACTCCGTCGTTGCCATCGACGGGCCCAGGGGTAAGCTCACTCATCCACTTCACTAATTCATTGTCGAGCGTACTAACAATTATCCAGTTCGATTCCCTGCACACGCATCTCTCTGGATATCTTTTTGTCTGCTCAATTTTTGGAGTTGTGCTATATCTTTTGCCTTTTCCTTTCCGCCCAGGAGAGGTGCTCAGCGGTTTTGTGGGTAGCGTACCTAAACAGCTATTGTAAGTTACAAGATACCGACCAATCATCATCAACCTGCGATACACCGGGAAAAGCGACACCTCTTTCCGATTTCGTGTTACTGGACTAGGTCTGTTCAGCTCGCCCTCCTTCCGTCATGGAAGCTCTGAATGTTTACATTGTAACCTTCAATTGCGCTCGTGAATTGATAAACCCCGAAGCCTTCGGTTCCCACCTCTTCGAGGCTCGACCCTCTATAAAGAGGAACACTTGCCCACCCCCGGACATTGTCGTCGTTGCCCTCGAGGAGCTTGCGCCAATTGCGTACTCCTTTCTCGGAGGATCTTATCTGACCCCCTATTTCGACCGGTTTCGACATGCCATAGAGCTCGCAGCTTCAGGTCTAGGAAATGGAGACTCGAAGTACAGGAATATCGTGACCCGCAACTTGGGGATGACCGCGATCATGATCTTCGTGCGACAGGATCATGTGGAAGCAGTGACGGGAGTAGAAACGGCGGGGGTGGGCGTGGGGCTGCTGGAGATGGGTAACAAAGGAGCTGTGGGTGTGAGGTTGAGCTACTCGACCGGGGCAAGCGACAGCGAGGCCATGGGGTTGACGTTCGTCGCGGCACACCTGGCACCTATGGAACCTGGGTTGGAGCGAAGGAATGAGGACTGGATGAATATCGTCCGCCGGTTGGTGTTTACGCCAACCGATCAGGTAGCGTCCCGCAAGATAGCTCGGTCTCCAAGTGAAGACAGCGAAGAGGAACCCCTGCTCCCTGGCATCACCAAAGATCACGAGATGCATGCGCCAGGTCTCTACAGCGCCAGGTCCCATTTGATCTTGGCAGGTGATCTCAATTACCGCACGAGCAAGTTCAAGCCTGGACCGGTGAACTACGAATCATATCCACAGCCAACTCAAGACCCAAGCGATCCAAAACACTACTCCCACCTCCTTAAGGAAGACCAACTCATTCAAGAACTCAAAGCTGGCAGAACATGCCATGGCTTCAAAGAGGCTCCTGTCAACTTTCCTCCGACCTACAAGTATTCCCACAAGCAGCGTGCGAGGGCTGGACAAGATGGTGAGGCGACATGGGATTGGGCGAAGCATCGATGGCCTAGCTGGTGTGACCGCGTATTGTATCTCGATATCCCTAGCTGGATGCAAGATGTAACTCCCTCCCCGAAGATTACGGTCCATGGCTACACAGCACTACCAGTGCTGCCAACGTCAGATCACCGTCCTGTGGCGCTGTCCTGTTCTTTGCCCCTCAGGGCAATACCTCCGCCTAATGGTGAGATTACGGACAGTGATCCACGTTTGAGTCCACCTGCGGCCATAGATCCGACATGGAGAGAGAGAAGGGCATGGGCAAGGAGGAGGGAGATAATCGTTGGTATTGCATCTTACCTGAGCCTTACCTGGGAGGGCAACGGCCTCTTACTCGGGACGCTTATCGGAGCCATCGGCGGGTGGTTGGTCATTAGATCTCTTCTTGCCGCTTAAGTTATACGGCTTTAGCGCAGATAATGCTGGGCGGTGCAGCATAGCCTCGACAAGGTTGCCAATTGCATGCAAAGTCACCTGAACTGAATCAATCAATGCTAAAGGGGATCGCAGTCATACTGCTAGGACCTCCCCATGGCACTATTGCGCCGATCAATCCCAGATGCGTCAATTTGTCGCAAGTTACTGTATATAGTAGGCCTCAACCTGGATGAGGATCCTCCAGGGGTCTGCGGAATCTGCAACAAAGCCAGTCAAGTATGGCCACGACCGAATTTGAGGACGTTGACTAGTCGTAACACGAATTCTGTCATCAAGCTTCACCACCAGGGTCTGATAATCACACACCGCCGCCTTGTCCACCGAGCCAAACCCTCCAGACGGCAATGTCAGTTTACACCATGGGCGCAAAAGTGATACTTGTACTTCTAAGTCGGAGCCATCAACACCCAGATCTGCACATCTGATCCCACCGACTCTGTTGTTTTACGGCCTGATGCTGCAAAATCGTTGGGTAATACACATGCCGCGGAAACACGGGAAACATATTGCACCCCTGCGCGAACGAGGGATTGCTTGTCTGATGTATCCGCTCCATGCCGCTTGAGAAGTTCGACGAGCTATCGTTGAAGCGAACAACTACGGTGTTCCTTCCTGCGTTGCGACGACGACTAAACTGACTGAGCGCCTGCACCTCGCCGTCGATCAGGCGCTTTCAGTCGACTGGCCATGCTTAAACTGGACAGTCTCAGCTCGAGCTTGGACTGGGTGCAGCTAGCAATCGAGAACGTACTCGTACAAGGCTGGATACAGAATCCTACGGTGCCGCCGGTGCCGCTGCTTGCTCTTTCTCCCTCTGAGCGATTTGGTTTCGGGAATGAAGGAAACTGTTCAATTCTACGGATATCTAGAACCCTCCACAGTATGCCGTTATCAGCCACCTTGCCTCTCGTTACCTGTGAAGTGGTCGCTTCTCACTTTCCCTTTAAATTTATCTCTGACACTTCAAGCATCTTTAAGTCTCCTGTGCCATTTACATTGGGGGATTGCGGAGGGAGGGTAAAAACCTCTGACGGACGTTATCGGGATTTTGTGGTAAGATGGCCTTTTGAGCTTGAAGCTGTCGGGACATAATCAATAAGTGTGTGGTCACTCAATCTATCAAGGCCAACTTCTTCTCGTTCTACACAAGTCACCGTGAGTGGAAGAGGGTGGATGTCAGCTCGCCACTGCAGGTTCGGGTCAACGAGAAGCTGGGAAAGAGGGCGTGAGATCGTAGCATTTCCGTGATGTTCGTGTGGTGGAGAGTGTCCATATGAGTCAGATAACCTTAAAAGATTGACACCTGTTCTGGCGTAGAGGATGTTGAAGGCCAGGAGACGTTGTCTAAAGTAAATCTGGCTTGCAGAGGTTTCTCAACGATTCAACACAACTCGGGATTGGTCTGGATCAGGAAATCTCTCTAGAGGACTTTGGTTCTGTTGCTTTGCACATAATCTTAGACAAAGCGGTCCAAAGAATCTTCGCAAGCTCCAGCACGTGAACGGTACCTTAGGGCTTTATTGGAAGGGCGGGATGACATAAGCCGATTGGTTTGAAATTGCGAAGTAGGTAGGTACAGTACGAAGTACCTCGCCGTAGCCGCGGAGGCATACGTAAGCCTCGAAACACCGCCCACTTTGTGCTTTGTCTGTCACCACCTCCTACCTACATACCTTATCTATTCAACTCACAGACTCTACGTTTCCAACACACCATCATCTCCAGACACTCTCTCTTCTACTTCAGAAACGAAGATAGCTAAACCAAGATGATGTTCCGGCCTCTGCTGGGAGCCGCTGCTTGTGCCGTGGCCGCCCAAGCTTTCTTAATCCCCTTGGAGGTCGCCGACAGCGCGATCGAATCCTCCGACAACCTCCACGGCAGCATCCTCTCTCCAAGCAATCGTGTCATCAAACTCGACTGTCCTGGCTGTCCTTTCGCCGACCACCGTCAGGGTGGAGATTACACGTGGGTGACTGGGGTGTCCAACGCTTTGATCCTCAACTTCACCGCCGATGGCAACCAGCTCCATCTGAACGGAAGGGCCTTCTATCCATACACCGAGACTTGGGTCGCTCCACAAGTCCGAGCCAAGGACTCACTGGTGGAGCTGATGGCGGCGGGTTACCCGGCTGGACTTCAACTCGGTGGCTCGCTGCTTGCCAGCTCGGAGACGCTTGGGGAGAACCAAGGCCAGGTCTTTGGTATCGACTACCAGATCACCTCCATCGACGCGCAGGAGATCAAAGTAGACACGGTGCATCTCAAGGCTCTGCGGGACTCGGATGACAAGGTGAGCTACAATCTGCGGAAACCGAACCTACGGCTCTCACTGATACCCAAAGCAGTTCATGATCCTTACAATCGACCTGATTCCCTACCAAGCGCCTACGCCCATCCCTGGCGAGAGCAAGGACGAGGAATGCACACTCCCACCCCGTCTCTGTCGTGCGAACGCCCTCCTCGCCTCCAAGGTCGCAGAGATGAAAGCCAACATCGCCAAAGCGCGAGCCCGGCTCGCAGCCAAGGTCGCCGCCAGGAAAGGCGGTATCGTCAAGGGCTGCCACGGCCGATTTCGTCCTCACCACGGCGTCGGTGGTAGTGCTCCCAAGCCACACCATCACCATCACGCCGGATCCCATCACCACCGTCATGGATCTACGACCCGTAAAGTGGCGCGGATTTTCGCACAGGTTGTCCTACCCATCCTCGTCGGTGTGGCGGCCGGGATGGCGGCCAGTGCGCTGGGCATGTTACTCGGACGGGTGATTGCCTACTCCTGGATTTACTACCGTCGCGTGGGACGGAAAGGGTCGAATGCCGTGATCCGGCACTCGGAGGAGGGTATCCTCGTGGACGGGGAGAAGGACGGACTGATGGACCAGCAGATGGAGCACCCGCCAGTCTATGAGGAACTCGAGGGAGCGGCGGTCGAGGCGCAGGCGGAGAAGGCCGTCGTCTAGTGGGATGGAGAAAGGCAAGCTGGAAGGCAAGGATGGGGGATTGATTTTGGTCTGTTCGGGACGGAAGGCGTCAGTGCGAGTGGTCACGGTGGTGTCTTTGCGGAGTCGTGTCTCCACCGTGAGCACTCACCATCATTTGTAGTTTCCAGTACAAGGTCGATCAATCGCTTGCAGGTGTTCTTCCGAGTTGTCGCTTGTGATGTACTGCCACGTTTCCATGCTCTACCGCCGAAACTAAGTCTGGTGAGGTCATTGCGTATATTTGATGCCTCCCTCGATAGACAACAGTACCCAGGCATGAAAGGCCTAGCATGTCAAGCTTTCGCCGTGAAGCACGGTGGACGGCTTTCAGGACCGCTGCTCATAGGTATCTTCCAAAAAGGCACTTCAGTAGATATACAAGCGCAAAATGAGCCACACACATTGGAAAAACACCCAGACGTGACCGAGCGCCGTAGCCATGCATCGAATGATACGAGGAAACAGTCGCGGAACGACACGAATCGAGGAAGCCTCGGTGCGCAGCCGGTGCGCCGGAAGCCATGCCCTGCTGTGCTATGCCATGCAGCCACAAACCGTAGGCCAGAACCGCCACCGCGCCATGTGGCGTACAAAAGCCACGCCGAAGACAACGACGTTGCAAGGTGTGATACAAAGTCGGACCGGAAAAGACCCCCAAGCCAAACGCCACGCGGGCTCGAACGATTCACGACGAAAGTTTGCGGTGCTTCTCCTTCTGCTGCCACCTCTGGCTACTCGTGCCTTCGCTTGGCCGTCGATCGCGGTTCAACAAGTCCGAAAGCTGGCTTTTCGACCTCCGCAGCGACGCCGTCGGAACGGATCCCTCGTCCTCCGTCGCCGCCGAGCCGTCAGGACCTTCCGCCTTCAACGGGACAACTTCCACCTTGCCTTTGCCCTTCCCGTCGCCATTCGCCGGTGGATGCACGCTGAAGTCCAACATGCCCGTGGCCTGGAACGATGCGGCTGCGGCGGTGGCCGCAGAGGCTTTCGGGACGGGTCGGGTCAGGTCGGCGGTGAGGTTCTCATGTCGCCGGCGATCGACGAATCTGGACCGAAAGTCGCGACCGACCGACCATTGTCGGTACGTCTGCTCGCCCGCGACCGCGCTCGCCGAGGACGCGCGGCCGAAGTCTGGATCCGTCGAGTGTGCGGTGGCGAGGATCAAAGTGCGCGACAGAGGAGAGAGTGCGACGCCAGGTGAATCTGGTCAAAGGGTTCAGCAGGGTCACACCGAGCGGTCCATCGTCGGCCATCCTTACCTGGTAGAGAGTTGCGTGGCAATTCCAAGACGGACGACTCTGGGATCGTCCTCTCTTGTGCTTGAGCGGTGAGCCGTGGTGATGTCACCTTCGACGCACTGCCGGAGGAGGATTGCGACGATTTGCGTCGAACGGCGCTCGGCCTCCTCCGGTTGCTCGCGGAGTTCGCCACGAACGCGGTCCTCTTCTTTGGAGGCTTCTGGAGCGGCTCTTTCTCCAATCTGGGCGAAGGGGGAACAAGCTGGCGCGTCGCATGTGGGGTGGTTGCAGCAGAACCTGCTCTCGGGAATGAAGCTGCAGCTGACCCGGATGCAGCATTTGGCGGCTCCACCGCTGGATTGGAGGTTGATGGGGACCCAGCAGAACCAGACTGCTCCCCAATCGAATCGTCGACCGGTGGCGAGATCACTCGCGCCGTTTTGGGAAGTTGATTCTGTGAGCCGGCTCGTGGCTTTTTCAATATGGGTGGAAGAAATGTGACGCTTCTCTGATCGTTACGAGTCGAAGCTGCCGTCCCATCTCCGTCCGAAATGTCTTTCGACTGCTTTCGGCTCGCCGCCGCTCCCGCCCCTCTCGGGCTCAGAGCCTTTGGTTCGGGAGGCGGTGTCAAGTCGGCATCAGAAACGTTTCCAGGCGCCGAGCGAGAGCCCGGTGGCGGCACCGCCGCATGTACTGGGTCGTGTGAAGGAGATATCTTTCCGGACGGTGAGACCAAGCTTCGGAATATACGTTGGGACCCCCCGAACCAAAACTCACCGAACGGACACCTTGTACCCTTCTCGCCAGCGTCGGGGATTGGGTGGGAGTGGTCCTGATGATGCTCGGACCTTCGGAGATACGTAGAAACTGCGTGGCTACCGTCGAGCCCTTGATGTTGCGATGAATTCGCGGACTGCTCCAAATCCGCCAGAAGAAATACTCGAGCCGTGGGCCGACGAGGCCATCGAAGACGGCTTTGTTGGTCGTGTAGACTGACCACGACGTCGTGAGTCAGCCAGAGGACTATCGGTACGGCGGGGGCACCAGCCGGTCTGGCTTACCCTTCCACAGCTGAGCAATGTCCTCGATTGCCACGTACTCGATGCTCTCGATATCGGCCTTGATGGCTTCGCTGTTGGTCACGAGTCCCTTGGGAAGAGCGTCCGTCATGTTTCTGATCGGAGCGGGCTCTGTCTGCAACGCTTGTGGCCTGTTTCGAGGTCCGGGAGGCAGAGGTGCAAATCAAGTGATGGACATGCTTTTGATCTTGCTTTTCCTTTTGCTTTTGCTCTTGCTTTCGGATCTATGCTACTGTATCACCGAATCCAGCGCGACATTCTGTACTGTAGCTATCGTTACCGCGGTACTGACTTGAGCTCACGCTCTAGCGTTATGCTAAGTTCCCGGGTAGTCTCGGCCACTGACTGGGCCTGAAGGTAAGGTAAGGTACCTAAGGTAAGGTACAACCATATACAAATACTTGTAGAGCGAAAGAGTTGACGGATGCTTTTGCCGCAGGCCGAGCGAGTTCAGACTCAGCATCAATGTACAGGTAGGAAAGGAGGTGGAAGGGGCAAAGGGAGAGCAGAGTGACCGAAGAGTGTTGGATGAGCGGAGAAGGATTACGTCCGGGGAGGTGGATGGTGGCGGAGAGGATCAAAGGGAGCGGATTGGCAGGGATTACCTTACCCTCTTATATATTATAAGTTATAGGCATCCAAGTACACCCAAGGTAAGAGGTCAACTGCATTGTCCTTACCTTATACAAATCACCTTAAGTTACTTATCTTAAGTACTACCTTACCAGGTCAGATTACCTTAAGGTAGGTGTGGCCAATTCCGGCAGCGCGCCTTTGGGATTTCCCGATGGGATCTCCCTCGGGGTCATCTGCCATGAGGCTGATCAGGCCAGCGTTTCGGGAAGATGACCTCACCTTGAAGTTGCCGTACAGTGCAGCATGAAAGTACCTACCTTAACTGTACAGGTGACTGGCCGCCGGTAATTATACTATACCTTACCTTATGGATACCTAATGCCCTGGTGGTTTAATATTATTTAATCTCATGATATAATATGATGTTATTATTGTTATTATTATAGGCAAGGTACAGATCTATAATAGGTAACTTACTTTAGTTAGTCGACTTTGCCACGGTGCAACAGCCACAGTCCTTTGCTTCCACGCTTCGAGCAGTTAAGGTAGGTAGGTTATGTAAGGTACCTTAATTAGTGCACCTGCAGGTTACTGAAAAAAGGGTCCACCATGTCATGTCATTGGCAGCAGCATCATTTCATCCTCGGACTATGAGAGGTGTAAGGTACCTGCTACTGTAGTAAGTGACTTGCAAGGTGAGTGCCGAGGCGATGGCGAAGGTGAGGGTGAGGGTGAGGGTGAGGGCAAGGGTGGCCACGTGCGTGCCACTCTTCCGGGTCGCTAGGTGGCTTACTCAAATCACCCAAAGTGGTTAGACTCAAAGGTCCCTCAGTACTGTAGGTAAGGTACCTTAAGGTAGTTATGTACCTAAGGTACAAGTCCACCTTAGGTAAGGTAGGTCGGAAGTCATCTGATGACAAGTCATCCGCCAATTTATGCGGGTCATGTGTTCCGACCGTCGCAACCACTTTACCTTACCTACCTTAGGTAAGGTACGAAGTACCTCAGTAACAGAAGCGAAGCTGAAGCGGAAGCGGAAGCACATACGAATCTACGGTACCTTAAGGTAGTTCAATACTGAATAGGTATACGCGCGTAGAGGCCGAGATCGAATCCTTCTCGGGCGGCGCGGGAACATCCATCGCCATCGCCTTCTTCCAACATGCGTCTTTTGACATCTAGACGCCGCAGATCGCTGGCCCTGTGGCGGTATATCCCGCAGACGGGATCGCCAATTGCAATTGCCGACCGGCCTTGGAGGTACAAATACCTTACCACTGTCTCCATGCCAGGTACGAAGTACCTGACAAGTCGCTCCTCCGTCGAATCAGAATGGTGCGGCAGCCCGCAACGCGCATTACTTCACGGGTGTCCCGCCCCACCTTCGCTTTTGGAGTTGAGATCTTGCTTGACGTAGGGAAAGGGATGAAATGGACACTTTTTGGCTTGTCATTTCGTCTACACGCGTATGCTTATCAACATCCGTCACTCATGGCGCCCTCTTGCCCCAGACTCCCAACAATGGCGACCACCGACCAAGGCCCAGGGCGCGGGGGCCGAGGGCCAACCCGGAGCGAAACGGCTCACACCGATCACGGTTGACGAAAGAGAAATCCCCGTTGGAGCGCATCAACAATGTGTCTACGAAAGCCTGTGAGATGGAGATGGACGTGGACCGAAGGGACCCGCTCGTGCTCCGAAAGCACCGTCCTAAATCCGCGAGACAAGGCTAAGTGACGGTGTAGCCGCCGTCCACTCTCAAGTCCGCACCTGTGACATAGCCGCTGGCGTCGCTTGCCAAGAAGGTCACCACCCCCATGAGGTCCTCGGGTTGACCCATGCGTCCCTGCGGAATCAGTGAGATCCACTGTCGCCGTAGCTCCGGGTTGTCATCGAGAATCTTCTTAGTACTAAACGGGCAAGGTCAATTGTGCATCCTCGCGCGGAGATGGACATCTCTGAATAACTCACAGCGACGTCAGCATGTATCCCGGGCTGATGCAGTTGACACGAATGCCGGCATGGGCCCATTCGACCGCCAGGCTCGCCGCCAGATGCCTCACCGCCGCCTTCGCGGCATTGTACGGCGCCTGCGGTTGAGGGACGTTGACGATGCTTCCGGACATGCTGCCGATCATAACAATGCTTCCCGGGGCCTTTCGTTGCATGAGATGCTTCGCCACCCCGACCGCAAAGAGGTAGGTCCCGTCGACGTTGACGCCCCACAACTTCTTGATCCGGTCATAGGGGTACGAGATGGCATCAAAGTTCTCCGTAAATCCAGCCGAAGTGACCAAGTTGTCGATTTTGCCATGGTCACGGATGATATCGGCAATCGCCGCGTCCACCGACTCGGGCGACGAGACATCTGCATAATGCGCGGTGACTTTGGGGATTCTGCCGAGTGTCAGAAACTCGGATCGGCCCCAAGGATGCAAGGACGAGGTTGGACTGTTCAGACATACTGCTCAGAGCCTGGGTTCTCACTGATGAAGTGTGCGATCAAACCCTTGGCTTGCCTTTCGGCTTCCTCCTCTGTGACGACGGCGCCTCAGACCCGTTGCAAGTCTCAAGTCTGGCAAGGTTCGACGATGCACTTACTGTTGAGGTCAACAATCGCCACGTCAGCGCCACTGACAACGAGGGCTTCGCTCATCACCAGTCCCAAGCCTCGCGCCCCACCCGTGACAACCCCGACCCGACCCTCGAGCGAGAAGGAGGCTAGGGTCCGCTTGAAATGTAATCCACCCCTTCCTTGGACGGGGACGCTTGAAGGCAACTCGTGTTCCTCGGGGTACTCGACGCGGACATCTTTGTCCGTACGGGCGAAGCTCCCTTCGTGCTCGCCCGAGCCACCCTCGGCAAATGATGGCGTACGCTTCCGCCCACTGTCGTCTTTGTAGTTCCTCGCGGTGGTGGAGACGGGACGGAGGGATCTTGACGTCGCGGCGCGAATGGAAGTGTTCCGCGAGGAAGCGGGAGTGAGCAGACGCGATGATGCACGGATAGCTCGATGCCCAAACATACTTGAGGCGAAACCACTGAGCTTCGGAATGTTGCTAGTCTAAAACTTCGGTATCAAGGTCATTTGGGACCGATTTCCACGTCTTCTTCGTTTGGGTGGGCACTGTACTGGACTTTGGATTCGAGACGGTACAGCTGAAAAACAAAGTATCCCCTCCTGCTGGCAAAAGCGGAATTGACTGGCACCGAACAGGTAAATCAATGCAGCTTGAGATTCTCCGCTTCAGTAAATGCAGAGCAAAGCTTTGAGTCTCTGGGACAGCTGGAAGCTCATGGTATGGGGTTATCAAGACCAGAATTTCGAATTGCAGGACTCGTAGGTAAGGTAGGTGCAATTGTGAGTTTACGTAAGACTCCCGCAGAGTAAGATGAGTAACGGTAACGCTAACCCCCATCATTTGATCTTCTTATTACTTATTACATTACCTACCTACCTTAACCTTGCCCAGTGCACAGCCATTGGGCTCCTTACCTAAGGTACTCCGTGGGATCAATATTGTTACCTCCTGCAGTGGTACCTGATCTCGTACCCGAGTATGCGTACCTAAGGGCACATACGGTACAGTAGCTTAACACCTTAAGGATAGCCCTCTGTCGCACCTAAGGTACCTAAGGTAGGTAAGGTAGGTACCGTATGTAATAGCCAGTCTACCTTAGAGCCTAGAGGAGTAGTAACTTACCTCAATAATCACCCCACATTAGGCGCTAGTACTGTTGAAGGCTCAACACCACGAGTTCTCATCCCTACCTACCTGTACAGTACTAGTCGGTTAGTCTTTATCCTTCCGAAAAATCCACCCCACCCACGCATATGTAAAGAACCACCCATTATCAACAGCATGGAGCGTCGAATTCAGGCTGTTATTGCGTAGAAGGTGGCAATAATTTGTATCAATAATTTAACTACTTGTAAAGCATATTTTAATCTATAACATACTCAATTTGTAAGGCAATTGGATGTGTGGTTGCGAAAATAATATAAAAGCCCTATGTGAGGAGGGAGGGATAAACACTTACCGACTGGTACTGTACATTACCTCCGCTAATCCACTGCAAATACACAGGAGACGCCTCACTTCAACATTGACTTATAGGTGGCTACAAATCTGATCTTGCATGCAGCTGTCTGACTGAAAGTCAAAAGGATTATTAACCTCATGTTAATGCTGGGCAATCGAACATAAAGCATACCACATGGCTCCCCCAAAATCCAGCGCTGCGGTCCTTACGGCCAATGCGAACATTTAGACCGTAGCTCGCCCTGTGTGTAAGGACCTATGTCCACGGAACCGGAAGAATAGTACTGCGCTATAAATCGCGCTCAAAAACCACAACAGCATGTTGATCAGGTCGATCCAGACTGCATTCTTCATCCTCTGCACCCCGGAGTTGCCGTGCGGGTCCACGTGCATGTAGATCTTCCCAAATAAGCCGAAGAGAGCTACCCACAAGATGCTAGAACACGCTTCCATCAGTGTCTAACTCACCTGTGAGGTATGAGGTGTGTGAGCAAGGAAGTCGCCGCTTACAACAGTACAATGTCCCAGGCGAAGAGGTAGAAAGATTTCAGCACAGGGACCATGTAGATGAGACAGGTCAAGGCAGAGAGCCCTGCAACAACCTCCGCATAAACCTGGTGAGATCGCTTTAGTATCCAGCTCCGCTGCCTTGACTGGAGACCTCACTTACCCATCTCGAATCACCACCTTCACCATGCTTCCGCGCGTTGTCGATGTCCGTACCGTACAGGCCGGCAACGGTGATGGCGAAAATAAATTGCAGGAATCGGAGGATGGCGTGTATAACCCACCCCACAAAGCCACCGCTTGATCCTGATCCGTCCTTGAAAGCCATTGGGAGCTCGTGAAGCTCGGCAGTGGGGGTGGTGGTGGTGATGGAGAGTAGATCGACTTGCGAATCTTCTCGCCAGAAACTACCAGAGAAATAACTGTGGACAGGGCAAACGTTGATACTCTCTTGCTGGCGTTGATGTTGTTGTTATTTATTGTTCACGGATCAATAATAATGGTGCAAACGGCGACTTAGGTACAGTAAAGATGCACGGGCCTTTCATGTGAGGCGCTTTACCGTGGGATTAGTGTGGGATCCGGGGAATGAGGGAATGCGGGAAGAAGCGAGACAACCCAGACTTTAACTATCTTACTTTAGCCTATACACGTGTACGAGTAAGGGGAGTTGGGAAGTAATCTCAATAAATGGGCCTCAATGGGCCTTTGAGCTTCTCATGCATTTGGTGAGTGAACCAGTTGATTTGATTCACACCGTTCGCCCGTTTTGGCAGTTCGATAGCACATACTACCCTTTCGCTGCATGTCCACTGTTCCATTGCTATACCTCCGGATCCTTAAACTCCACTAGTGCCGTGCCCGCTTTGCAGAGATCCTATAAAGGCCGGGTCAGTAAGGCGCGTGTGGATTCGGGACACAAACTACATACTCCGGTCCTATGTACGATCTTGGAGATTACCCCGTCATGAGGGCTCCTGATGACCGTCTCCATCTTCATACTCTCGATCACCACAAGCGCCTGATCCTTCTTGACTACAGCACCTTCCTCAACCTCCACACGGAGAACCTTGCATGGCATGGGCGCGACGACGCTTGTCGCACCCTCCTTGACGCCCAGGGCCTTGTCTAACCAACTGGGAGTGGGACACTGGAGTGTGTGTTGCCGGCCGCGCTGAAAGATGGTCACGTCACCGTCGACATTAACAATGGTGGTGTCCAACCGTGTGTGGGGATAGAAGCTTGTGAGTAACCTCGAAGTTGGATCAAGGCGTCCTTCAACGGCGGGGTACCTTGTAGCGTTTACCGATATATCAAAAGTACTAGGGCCAAGCTGTCGCACCTTGACTCGCGTGGCTGGGGCGTCAGTTCCAGCACTTGCTTCTTTGTGCACGAAAGAAAATTCGCGTTCCTGGTAGCCAGGGCCGAACCCAACGGTTGCGCCTGGAGATCCGAAGATGTTATCTCCTCCCCTTTCGGTGCTCTCTTGTAGGAGCAAGCCCAATGCCGCTTGGGCAAACACCTCATCTGCACTCTGTACTTTATGGAACAGTTCGTGATGATGTCTTTCGATGAAAGTGGTCTCAAGATCTCCAGCAATAAAGGCTTCATTCGCACATATCCTTTTGAGAAATTCGATGTTGGTGATGGGCCCAGCGACTTCGTATTGCTCTAAAGCGACGCGGAGCCGTTGTATCGCCGAGGCACGTGTAGGTCCTCTCACGATCAGCTTCGAGATCATAGGGTCATAGTACGATGATAGCTCGTCACCGGCGATGAATCCGGCATCAACACGTACGTTCTCTGTTGTGGTCGGCGTCCGTAAGTGTACGAGCCGACCAGAGTCTGGGGTGAAGTTGCTACCTAGTATTAAACTTATGTTAATTCCCAATCAAGCAGCGCACTCACAGATCCGGATTCTCCGCATATATTCTAGCTTCTATAGCGTGTCCTAGCCCTGCTATCCTGGCTTGGATCTCCTCTTGACGAAGCGGTAACTGTCCCCCTTCTGCAACAATGATCTGCCACCGCACCAAATCTTGTCCGGTAACCATTTCCGTAACGGGGTGCTCTACTTGCAGTCGAGTGTTCATTTCCATGAAGAAAAACTGGCTTGTCTCGTTGTCAAATATGAACTCTACCGTACCCGCACCTTCGTAGCCAACTGCCAATGCTGCGGCCCTCGCCTTTTGCCATAGATCCTGCCGGACTTCCTCGTCCAAGTGAGGCGCAGGGGACTCCTCAATGATTTTCTGATGACGTCTTTGTATGCTACAGTCCCTTTCGCCCAACGCCACACAGTTGCCATGCTTGTCAGCAAAGATCTGGACCTCGATGTGCCGTGGTGTGGTGATATACTTCTCAACTAACATAACATCGTTCCCGAAGGAGTTCCTGGCCTCGGACATTGCTGATTCGAGCTGCGATGAGAAAGTTTCAGAATTTCGAACGATGCGCATCCCTTTCCCTCCACCGCCTTTGACGGCTTTCAAAAGAACGGGGAAGCCAATCTTCTCGGCCTCGGATTTGAGGAACTCAGGGGCTTGATTTTGGCCATGATAGCCAGGAATGCACGGCACGCCGGCTGCAGTCATGATGTTTTTGGACTGACTGGAGAGCGTCAGCCCGGAGTGTATGCTCAGATAGGATAAATTCGAACCTTTTGTCTCCCATCGCCTCAATAGCCTCCCATGGTGGACCGATGAAGATGAGCCCCGCCTCCGTACACTTCTTCGCGAAAGTGGAATTCTCACTAAGCTATATCATAATCTTAGATGGTGCATTGCTACGACCGGTCCTTGACAAGCACGCACAAAGCCATAACCAGGATGTATCCCTCCGCAGCCTTCCTTTCGAGCCACGTCAATAATCCGATCTCCGTCAAGGTAGGCGCTTGGGTCTCCAAGATTAACAGCATATGGAGAGCTCAAGGCGTGCTGGGATTGAGCATCAGGGTCTGTATAGATCGTCGTACATCTAATGCCGTGCTCAGAAGCGGTCTTGCCGACGCGGCTGTCGTACGCTTGGCCTTAGCTCAGTGCCATGTCAAGATAACGAGAACATACAGAGCTATCTCGCCACGGTTCGCGATCAATATTGAAGTCAAGGGCGTGATGCACGCTGATGTCTCCCTTACGGAGGAATTGTGTCTCCGAACATCCAACCTTGGAACCCCGAAGAGAAATCTCCGGGTGCCGGAAGCATTGCGAAGAAGGGACTGCAGAGCCATGACAACTGTGGCCGCATGCCGCCTTTATCTTCACCTCGCTTTTCACGTACTCTCCATGAATCAATATACCAGCACAGCGTTTGCTATGGAAGGGCAATCTTGCCCAAGTGACTGAGGCACAAGTACCGAAGGGTAATATTTAAAGTTCGGTGATGTAGGGCTTAATCAGACGGGCCGACTGTAACCGAGAGTACGAGCCAGAAGCCAGACTGTTCCCCATTTGATGTTATGGTGCTGGGTCACAGCTCATCCGAACGTCTGACCAAAACCCGCGATGTCAGACGACGAAGATTACTATGATGACGATGATGACTACTTCTACATCGACGATGGACCAGTTGCGGAAGCTGTACGTGTGATTCATGGAGCCTGGAAAATTCCACCTCGCTCATATGAGGTAAATGCAGCGAGCCGCTCGAACTTCGTTCTAATATTTGGGCGCAGGACGATCTCGCCGAGCATACTATCCACTCACCCGTCTTGAGAGATCACGACCCTTCCGATGATCTTACTGAGTATTGGAGCGATTGGGAGTACTACTCCGACGACTACTATGACGAAGCGCCTTCGCGGAGCACCAAAGACATGTTAAGCAACAGTGGAGAATCGAGGCAGACTGGTGAAAAGAGGAAGTCTATAACCAACAACGGTGGGAGGCGGAAACGGCGGAAACAGGATACGGCAGAAGACATAAGCCGTATAAACTTCGCTGATAGGACAGGCTATGGAGACGGTGGAAGTAGATCAAATGCGCCCATTGTGGTGTGGAGGTCGAAGGAGGTTGCCAAGAATGAAACTGTCACTCATCAGGGTAATGGGGAAATGGTGGCTCTTCTCAAGGACTGGAGAGAGGTTTTTGGGACGCCATCGCACTCGCACGATGGTGAGATCGGGCGAAATACCAAATTCAAGAAACGTGATGCAGATCAATCTATGGAACCACAGACTGGTATGGATGGATCCAGGTTCATGGCTACGAGAGTCCCACGGGTCACGAGATCGAACGCGCGCCCTCCAATCAGGAGGAATATGCCAGATAGTAACAGAATTAGCTCTCCGAAAGATCGAACGCAGGCCACCTGATCATCTGACATTGGAATTCAATGTCGAAGGACGGCCTCAGAACTCTAATAAATTTGACGGGTACAGCAGCAGCAATGAACGCTGCGCTGCTGAGAGAAATGAGGCTCTCCATGCTATAGCTGTCCCACCTCTTGGGCCTCACGACGTTATGGAAATGCTTGTGGTTATTGTTGGTGCTGAGCGGGGACCCAACAAGGGTAGTCTTCACTCTATATTTGGTGACTTCCAAAATCCTTGTTGAACGCTCGCCCAATGACCATCCGCCTGATCTCACTGGTGCCCGCTCCAATCTCATACAGCTTCGCATCTCGCAGCAGTCGCCCCGCAGAAATCTCGTTCACATAACCGACCCCTCCCAGGAGCTGAATCGCATCCAGTCCACATTCGGTCGCGCGCTCGGCTGCATAAAGTATTGCCCCTGCGCAATCTTGCGTTTTTACGATGCCTTCCTCGTCGACTTGTCTTGCTGTGGTGTAAGTGTATGACCGGGAGGCCTGCATCTTGGTGTACATGTCCGCAAGCTTCCCTTGCACGAGTTGATTATGGGCGATTGGTGTATTGAACTGCTTCCGCGAATGGGTATAAGGTAAGACCAGGTCCATCGCAGCTTGCATGAGACTGCGCCCCAGATAAGTTAGTAGACTAACCAATGCCCAAGCAATCGATCGGTACCTACCCTAGCGGTCCAGCACTCAGAACCAGTCTCTCAATATCCAAGCCTTCCATCAAGACTTTCACGCCCCGATTTACCTCTCCGAGCAGGTTTGCCTTGAGAACAAAGACATTATCAAATATCAACTCGCCAGTATTCGATCCTCTCATACCGAGCTTATCTAGTTTTCTGGCGCAAGAGAAGCCCTCGAGCCCCTTTTCCACCACAAAAGCTGTGATGCCCTTTGAGCCACGCTCGGGTTCTGTCTTCGCGTAGACAACGATGATGTCTGCATCTGGTCCCTTGTATTCATCAGCCGCAGCTCATGTCGACCGTGCCGGCGTAGACTGACATTCGTGATCCACATTTTTGTGCCGTTCAAGGCCCATCCACCGTCAACCGTTTTGGCTACCGTCTTCATACTGACGACATCTGAACCCGCCGAATGTTCCGACATTGCCAATGCCCCAATCTTCTCACCAGATATCAAAGCCGGAAGATATTTCTCTTTCTGCTCATGTGATCCGTTAAGGGACAGCTGATTGATACACAGCTGAGAATGTGCCGCATATGAGAGACCGATACTGCCTGGCGAGGTGAGAAGCAGGAACTCAGATGGATAAGTCTCCGTATACCTGATGCTCGACTTATTTCTTCCATAACTATGCAATGTGCCTGATAACCCATCGCCAGACCACCGTAATCCTCTGCGGCGGTGATGCCAAGAAAGCTTTTGGACTACATCAGTCCTGCCCTCGCTCTGGGCAGGTGCCGGGGGTCTCATACCCAGCATCTCCTAGCTTTTTCCACATATCCATAGGAAACTCATTGTCGCGATCCGTGCGAGCAGCAATGTCCTCCGGTATCTCTCGCCCTTGACAACCCCATCAGACCACGCTTTAGACACTCTCTGCGCCGGAGCATACTCGTGAATTCTTGAGTGCGTTCCCTTAACTCAGCCAGTTCATCGTGAGTTGGCGGCACAAAGCCCTTTGGATGCTTAGTTGAGGCCGCCCGCCAGACTTGGTACAAGTTTGGGTGTCGCCGGAATGGACTCCAATGCCGAACATTTCGCGATAAGGAAGTCCGAATCATCGTGCCCAGCAACTGCGGCGGCACATCAAGACCCGGAAATATTCGTTCTGAGCAGAAGATGAGATTGCCCATTTCGACGAGGTTCGCGGTACTACCCTATGCTCGGCTATTGACGGCTCCGGATATGGGACTTAGTAAGGTAATTTGTACCTTACCTACCGTGCGAGATATCACGAATATACCGGATGGAACTGACAGCGTTGTCACCATCAAGATGGCCAATGCTGCTTCCCGATGGTTTGTTGCACTGAAAGGGCCATGTCATCGTATTGCTGCCTCCAGGGTCTCAAAACCTCACTCGTTACGACCCGGTCAACAACATCGATGTCGCTCAATCTCCAATCACACGCATCCCTACCAGGCTTCACGGATATCAGCTTTGCTAACCAATGTCGATAGCTCCGCACCGGACTTTCAGGAGAACTCCAGGCGGATGGATGAGCTCTTAGGGACATTGAACGATCTGCACGCACGCATTGCACTGGGAGGACCTGAAAAGGCTAGGAACAAGCATCTCTCTAGGGGCAAAATGCTGGTGCGTGAGTAGGTTGGCGTCTCAGACTTCCCAACATGTCTCTAGGCTGAGGTGTCTCTACTATCAGTCGAGTTTCGGCTCTCATTGATCCTGGAACCTCATTCCTGGAGCTATCGGCTGTTGCAGGCTATGAACTATACCCTGGAGATGACGTCCCCGCCGGAGGGATTATCACAGGTGTCGGTGTCGTTGAGGGCGTCTCATGTATGGTTGTCGCGAATGATAGCACGTAAGGCTTTCCCGTCCCGACGTAAAAGCCTAGACTGAGCTCACCACGAGTCTAGAGTGAAAGGGGGCACCTATTATCCAATCACAGTTAAGAAACACTTACGGGCACAAGCAATTGCACAAGAGAATCGTAAGTAACGGAGTCCTTGCACATAAAATATGTTAAATCTTGTTCGCAGGACTTCCATGCATATATCTGGTGGACTCTGGCGGGGCGAATCTGCCTCATCAAGCCGAGGTATTTCCCGATCGAGAACATTTCGGCCGCATCTTCTTCAATCAAGCTCGAAGTAGATCTCGCGCCGCTTGTAGACTGGTCTTCGAACGTGCTGACGAGAGATAGTGAGTTCTTTGGGTATTCCACAGATCTCGGTCGTCATGGGCCCTTGTACAGCTGGTGGCGCGTACGTCCCGGCCATGTCCGATGAGTCCATTATTGTCGAAGATCAAGGGACGATCTTTCTAGCAGGACCTCCTCTCGTGAAAGCAGCTACGGGCGAGATCGTGAGCGCCGAGGATCTTGGGGGCGGAAAGCTTCACAGCTCTATTTCGGGGGTGACAGATTACCTGGCGGTTGATGATATGCACGCACTAGTATTGGCCAGGAGGTGCGTGAGCAACCTTAACTGGCCCACGCAGGTTCGGTCACAAAGGAAGTGGACAGAGCCACTGTACGACCCGCAAGAGCTAGCGGGTATTGTAGGTGTCAATTTGCGGAAACAGGTCTCAGCACATGAGATCATCGCAAGGGTTGTTGATGGCAGCGAGTTCGCAGAGTTCAAAAGGGAATACGGCAAGACCCTCGTAACTGGTAGCTTGCACGTTTTCCTGCTATAGTCGAACGCTAATCCATGCAGGCTTTGGGCACATCTATGGTCAGCAGGTTGGCATCGTTGCCAACAATGGTATCTTGTTCTCCGAGTCATCGCTGAAGGGGGCTCACTTCATCGAACTCTGCACACAGCGAGGGATTCCCCTCGTGTTTTTGCAAAACATCAGTGGCTTCATGGTAGGCGCTGAAGCGGAAAAGGGGGGAATCGCTAAGAACGGGGCAAAACTGGTTACGGCCGTCGCTTGCGCAGACGTGCCGAAGCTTACTGTCGTGTTTGGAGCCAGCGCCGGAGCGGGCAACTATGGCATGTGGTACGTTAGCCATGCTCACAACCGGATTACGTGTGTTTGCTCACGTCTCTAGCGGTCGAGCTTATTCGCCGCGCTTCCTGTGGATGTGGCCCAACGCAAAGATTGGAGTGATGGGGTCGGAACAATTGAGTTCGGTAATGGAGGCAGTGGGCAAGGTCATCGATCCAGAGCTCAGGGCTCGTATTGACCGTGAAAGTGAAGCGACTTTCTCGTCGGCGAGGTTGTGGGATGATGGGATAATACCACCAGCTCACACTAGGCAAGTTCTTGGGCTGGGTCTGAACGCGGCTCTGGGAGGCAGCGTGGCTCCAACGGCAACAAAGTACGGTGTATTCAGGATGTGAATTCAACATAGAAGAGCGAGATGTGCGACACGTTCAGGGCAGGCGTCCGGACCCCGGGTTATCCGATTTCCACAGTCAGGCTGCGCATATCATTGGTGATAACCGAAGACAGGGGGCACAGTCAGGTTGTGTTTATCACTCGATCATGATCGCCATCAAAACCGCATTAATGCTAACGTCTAACCACTCGACACAGAAGTCCACCAAGGTTCTCTTCGATTCTGTGACAATGTGAAGGGACAGAGAACATTGGGAGTCCATTTTAAGGTTTATAAGATGGTGCATCTCTGCCGTTCTGGTCGTCGTCGATGCCGTGCGTGCCGACTGGGCCGCTCCCTTCTCCGGTGGCTCCCTTCCTGCTCGCGCGCCGGTGCCGAAGAGAGGTCCTTGCGAATGACCTGCCTGCAGAGGTTGACAAAGACTTCGTCCACGTTGGCCCGCCTCCTGGCCGACGTTTCGTAGTATGGAGCGTTGCCCCAGCTTTGCGACACTGCAAACGCTCGAGCCCGTGACACGGCGCGATCCTCTTCCAGGTCAGATTTGTTGCCCACGATGACGAGGGGGACTCGCTCATCATCTTTGATCCGTATGATCTGCTCCCGGAGCTCGTAAAGTTCGTTCAAGCTGCTCAAGCTTGTAATCGAGAAAACGAGCAAAAAACCCTGGCCTGTGTGCGGGTCAGACAAGTCTGCGGTAAAAGTCTTTCATCGATCTACCTGATTTCATATATAACTCTCTGCACAGCAGCCAAGTCAGTATTTAAGTAATGATATTGCACCTCTGTGACGTGAAGGCCAACCTCATTGCAGCTGGTCTCAGGTCAGTTACAGGTTGCACTGCGCGCCTTACGCAGGGTGCTCACTCACTGAACTGTTCCGTTCCAGCGGTATCCAGTCTAGAAATTGTCAACGTTACCTCAAAGCCCAAGTGTGTTCTGGGTTCACACGTACATGTCCAAAATGCACTGCCTGCCCTGTAATCTGTCAGCTTTGTCAAGACCTCCGCTTCACTCAGCTTCGTACATCGACTTCGATTTGTTTTCTATAGGAGTCCTCGATCGTGGGATCATAACTCTCTATCCATACATTCTGTACAAACTGGGCTAGACAGCAGTGAGATCAGATATCACCGGCCAGACAGACGTTCGACGGATTCCGGACAGGCAGGCATACTGGTCAGGCAGCTTTTCCCCACACCACCTGACTCGTGCGCATGTCAGTAAACAGGTATTCCTACGGCGATGTGATGAAGGTTAAATGACGAATAATGTACCTGCGCCTAGAACCACAATTTGATACTCTCTGCTGACGCAAGGCGTGAGCTCGTTCTGTATGTGGTTGGGGCAGTGGTTTCAACGAACCGCTGGGCCATGGCTCTAAACAGCACGCATGGATTGGAGTAATGGTAGAGGTAGAACGACTTTGAGCTTCTGCTTCTGCTCCTGCTCCTGCTTCTGCTTCTGCCTCTGCCTCTGCCTCTGCCTCTGCCTCTGCCTCTGCCTCTGCTTCTTCAGAATCATACGAGACACACGCCCTGGCGCTTCTGCGCAGCCCTACGGCCCTACGTACGGACCGAAGGCTCTGCAAATGGGCGGCCGTCGTCTCGATCAATATTGACTTTGTAGAAGACTACCTAAGGGATAGGTGAAGGATTTGAATGCTGCAGTATCGATCTTCCCAAGTACTTCCGATATCGGCAGGATAGACAGATCTATAAAAATGGGATACTTGAGCAGAGACGGATATGGATATGACAATGATAATGACGGTAATGACAGAGCCAGACTTTGCGTTACCGTTACCTTCATGTAATATATATATACCTAAAGTACCAGGTAGGTAATGATACACAATACAGTAGCTCCCAAACTTCCGGGATCGCGGGACCACAAGATTTACTTAATTTAAGATTTCCGGAGGAGTCTGCGCTTATTGATAACTTGACTTCCACCCGTCCCTCTTCCCCTCGTCCCTCTTGCGACGACCGCGGAAGTGGCACACAGTGTGGCTTGGCCGGCAGAAGAGCGATAGGTAAGTTAGAACCGTTTGTTTCTGTTTCTGGTTTGACTGGGAATTTCAAACAAAGCCATAACGTATCTATAACAGGAATTACAGATTATTTATTTCTCTTTGGGAGTTTTGTTTGTGTGGGAGGGCGAGGGAAGAAAAGTATTGGTAACTTACAGGAAACACCTTGCCTTAGTTGCCTTACCTACCATAGTTACCCTTCTTGCATGATCTGCCCAACTCCCCACTGTTGGTCCGGGCAGCCAGGCTACCTAAGGTATGTAAGATATTACTGGACAACCCCACCCTTGAATGAAGGAAAGCACTGAACCCGAAGCTCTGGCCAGGCTAGTGACTGGTGTCTTATGGTCCTTAGAAAGTACAAGGCTTTTATTGAAACATTAAGGTAGAGATAAGATCTTTTGTGCAGACTTACAGTCAGTATCTTAAAGTAATTGCAGTTCAATTCAGCTAGACTATGATATCTATATTTAAGATTTAACTTATTTATTCATTTATTCTTCATACTTCATGTACAGTCTATAAGACTATAATCATTGAAAGTGTTAAATATACATATTTAATAAGAGTATATATATTTAATAAGAAAATACATATAATATATTGAGTATATTTTATGATTATAACTTACAGAGATTAATAATTTAAATATAGTAACAAAAAGTACTTATATAAAGTATATAATTAAACATAAATTTATCTAAGTTAACAAAGTTATAATTAATAAATAGTCATAGCTAAAGTGAGTATCTATATCATAAATCACCTATTGACTCATAAGTCTATTCATTTATTCAAGACTCTTAATCACATCATCTTACTTGTGTACTCACTGTCTTTCTGATAAGACTATTGCTTTTTTTCTTCATCAACATAACTAAATATCTCATATAATGACATGCTACTTGCTGTTACAGTCATACTCAGTAATGATTATGTAGTAACTAGTTATATGCATGAACAGTATATCATTAAGTATAAGATCATTAAGCTTACTATGCTTACAATGATCTCAGCAAGATAATAGAGCTCAAAAAGATCTATTAATTTATTATATTTATAATAATCTTAATGAGCATGATAGAACAGCAGTATATAGACAGATCATTTTTTCTAAAAAAATGAATATATTTAATGACAATTCTTACTTAACATACTGCTATCTATCAATTAACTTTAATATATCTAAAATCTCTCTTACATCATAAACTTTAATTTCTAAACTCTATATTGAAGAAATCTCTGATCAAGATATAATACATTAAATATTCTTACAATATAAGCATAATTTTCAGCACATAGAAAGCAGCTTTAATCAGTATAATTAATCTTTAAATTTTTAAAGATTTATGTAAAATAAATAATATCTTAAAGATATCAGCACTGAATGCATTCAGCAGTAAAAACAAGAAGTTGTAAAGCTTTTAATAAAATTTAATTTATGAATAAATTTTAATTAGAAGAAGTTTAGCTTCAAGATAAATAAAGATTTATATATAATAGTTTATTTTAAGAATACAGTGTTTAACTGAGTTTCCTTTAAACTGTATAAATTTTTAAATAAATCATTAAGAGAATGTAAAGCTAACAAAGAGATGATTTTTAATGATTTTAAAAAGTTTAAAAAAGAATTTTGAAAGACTTTTAAAGTAATTAATGAGAAAAGAGCAGTGAAATTACAATTTTATATATTAAAGATAAATAAATTAATAATTAAGTACTCAGTGAAGTTTCAGCATATTGCAGTTCTTACAGACTGAGATGATGATGTCTTAATATTGCAATATTATTAAGAATTAAGTAAATTTATTAAGAATAAAATAATGTAACAAGACTGCTCTGAAGAACTTTAAGAGATGATAGATATCTTTATTAACATTGATAGTTGACAGTAAGAATGATGAATAAAGAAAATAAAATCTTATAATACTTTAAGAATACAAAAACAATGATTCATCATCAGAATGCAAGAAGATCTGATGAATCTCAATAATATTAAGAAGTGTAATTAGAAGTCAAGATAAGCTAGATTGACAGAGTAAAAATAATGTATAAGTAAATTTTATAAATCTTATTCTCAACAAGAAGAAACTTGCAAATGTTATAATTGTGATAAATCTGAACATTTTTGTCAGAAATTGTAAGAAGTCTCAATGACAGAGAAAAGAAATTGCAATAATGAATATAATAATAATGTATAACTGTCTGAGCTGAACAGTCTGTTATAATGATAATTGTTTTGTTTATATGAGCAGTAAAGATAAAATTAAATAATGATTACAGAAGCTTAAGAAGAGAAACAATAACAATTATATTATGATGAGTAAATTGAAAGAATTAATTATTTTAAAGAAATTTGTCAGAAATAACACTGACAAGATTGAAGAAATCAATATTTATAAAATTTAGATAAAAGAACTTAAAAAAGACATCTGAATGTATCTGAATTTAAATGTAAACTCAGAGAATATTGATAACTAAGAAGTTAATATAGAATTTAAGTAGAGCTATAAGTAACTTAAAAATAATACATTTAAAATGACATAAAGGACTGCTTTAAGAACAGTAGCAGATATTTTAAGAAGAAATTATTACTATTAAAAAACAAGACGCAAAAAAGATATCTGTATAGCTAGAAGAGCTGATGACAATAATATAATTTGTAATATAAGATTAAGAAATGTCAGAATGATTAAGAAAGAGTTATGAGATTAAGATATGTTTATTTACAGATTATGTGATGCCTAATAGAGAACATTGAATATATATAAAAGAATATATGTTATTTAAGTTTCTTAACAAAGTAAAAGCACTAAAGAATCTCATTTAACACAAATATGATCAGTATAAGATGTAGAGTAAACATTAAGTTAAGTTAAAGTTAAGATTTCTGACTTAATTTAATCTATAGACTAAGATATCTAATCTGTAACTTAATCTATGCTAGAGCTGAGTCAGGTTAGAGTTGAGTTGAGTTGACTTACACTAAATATAATAGTATATATTAAGTAAGTAAGTTTTCTAATTAGACTAGTATATCTCTTTTAAACTAATTATATTGCTTATTTCTATAGCTTATATAACTAATGTCTTATGCAACAGATCAACAGTTAAGTTACTTATATATGTATTACTTTATTGTATTGACAAGATAAATGACACAGATAGCTAGTGCATTATTCTGATAACCTTAAAGATTAAGCAAAATTTTTCAGAAGTAATGACTTTAAAATTTTTTTACTTAATTTAAAAAGTCATGAGTTTGATTTCTATCTTTGTCACAAATATCATCATCAGATCTGACATCTTAAATAAGAAAAACAAGTAATAGAAAACTTTTACAGATCTTAGTTGTGTATAAAACACACTAAATTTACATTTATTTAGTCATTATTTGACATAAATATTTTATTTGTTACTACATAAAAGTTAATTAACAACTGAGAAAATAGCCTAACTGTAAAGAAGTGATCAATAAGCATATCTACATGTATTTTTCTTATAAGTTAATACATATATCTAAACATCTGCCCTGAAACCACCATAGCCTTATAGGCTGCATGCAATGTATGAAGAATAAATAAATAAATAAATAAAAAACTTTATTGTATTGCTTGCATGTCCTAAAAGAAAAAAAATATGAGACTTAATAGAGAATTGAACTTAAGTCTTTTTTTATGTAGTTTATTAAAGTTATCACAGATTCAAGATCAGATAGTTACTTAAGACTTGTTTTTCATTATTTAAACTGCTTAAGTTATGTAAGTTTCTTGTTACATAATTTATTTATTTAAACACTTAAGTGTTAATACAACTACAAATAAGTGAAAGTGTAAGTCTTAAAGATCAAAGAGTTACAAAAGCAATACAATAAAGTGATAGAATCATAAAAGCAACAGTAAAGTTATTTATTTAATTTTATAAAATTTATTTATATAATATACTGATATTCTTCTCTCTACACATACAGAACTCTCTTCTTCAGCATATTTACATAAATCTTAAAGATTCTTATGTAACAAGCAATAAGTGCTATGTTCTTTGCTTAAATTGTAACACATTTTATGTAAATAATCATTAAATTCATATCTAAAAATTATTAAGTTCTAATCAATAACATGCTGAAATGATTAAGCTTACTTTCAAAATAAATAACAAAATATATCTTAAAAGCTTTTTATAGACACTTTAAAGCACTTAATTAAATATAAAAATCTATCTTGTTAAACTCTTCAACAATAAAGAAGTAAATAACTCTCTAAAAGATTATTTTAAAAATAAAGAGTTCAATATTTTTTTAATAGCAGCAAATCTTTTTTAATGCTTTCACTACATATAATTGTTAATATATTCTAAGTAATACAATTAAATAATAAAAATAAATAATAAAAATGACTTACTTTCTGACTTAATATAATGTCATTAAGATTAAGATAACAAATTGTTTTACTTTTACTATTTATCATTTTTCTTTTTAACATCATCATCATTATTCTGCTTATTATTGCTCACATCATTATTGTTTACATCATCAACATTTACATCATCATTATCTGCTTTATTATTATTTACATCATCATTATTTATCTCATCATCACTTTCTTATTCATTGTTTACAGCAGCTACAGCAAATGCAGATTATTTCTTAGTGACAGCTCATTTCTTAATGATAGAATGATTATAAATAGCAGATAACTTTTTTAATGATATAATAATTAGATTTTTTGTAGAAAGATTAGTTATTTATTTATTCTTCATACATTGCATGCAGCCTATAAGGCTATGGTGGTTAACACTAGAAATAGCACATAAAACTCTCAACATAAGAAATTTACATGCTGATGTGCTTTTTAATCACTTCTTTTCAGTCAGGCTGTTTTCTTAGTTGTTAACTAACTTTCTTTCATCTTTCTTTTCTTCTTTAGTCAATTTCTCCTTCTTCTTCTTCTTCCCCTAATAACCATTTTCTGGTTCCTACTTTTGTTTCTTTCAGAAACTGTAAAACAGCCTGAATTCCTTCTTTTATGGTAAAAAGAGTTCTGATTCCTGGTGGTAAACTTTCAAGTTTTCTTCTTAAAACTAGTTGTTCATGTTTAATTTATTTATTTATTTATTCTTCATACATCGCATGCAGCCTATAAGGCTATGGCGGTTAACACTAGAAATAGCACATAAAACTCCCAACATAAGAAATTTATGTGCTGATGTGCTTTTTGATCACTT